>Ga0111538_10001110_pt1 | contig 37746 bp, 22 predicted proteins | sample SoiMethybrSBSTD1_FD_79669 | JGI IMG/M metagenome (GOLD analysis project Ga0111538, IMG submission 79669) | Bulk soil microbial communities from a Populus tree surrounding site in Tennessee, USA - Soil MetaG P. TD hybrid SBSTD1 (version 2)... | ecosystem: Environmental > Terrestrial > Soil >...
GACGTCCCGCGACGCGGCGCTCGAGCGCGAGCTCAACGCGCACGCGGCCCGCGGGCTTCGCGCCGCCGCGGTGAGCGACGGCCTGCCGTGCGCGGTGACCGTGATGCAGGCGCCGGCGCAGCCGACAACGCCCGCGCAGTACCGCGTCGTGGCGGACCGCGACCTCGGCGCGTCGCTCCCGCCGCTCACTGATGACGGCTACGTCCCGCGCTTTGCGCAGAGGAGCGCCACGGGACACGCGCACGTGATCTTTGAAAAGATGACCGCCACCCGAACCGCCGTGGAGGCGTGGCAGCTCGTCGAGTTCGCCGACATGAACGCGCTTTCCGCCGCCCTCGAGGCACCGGCGCGCGAGGGCTTTCAGCCGCGCCTGCTCGCGCGCTACCCGTTGAAGACCTGGCCGGGCCTGTCGGAGCGCGGTCAGATCCTGCTCGCGAAGCGCCCGGACGCGAAGGCGCGCGACGTCCGCGTCGTTGCCGGCCAGTCGCGCAACATCGACGCGGTGGCGAAGCAGGTCGCGGACGCGACGGCGGCCGGCTTCGACTTCGACCTCTTCGCGACCGGCTCACGCGACGGCAGCAAGACGCTGCGCCGCGAGCGGCTGCATGTCGTGCTCTCACGCGGCACCGGCGCGGGGGCCGGCCGCGCGATCAAACTCGAACGCGAGTCGAGCTTCGGTACCTTCGGCAGCGGGCTCCCGCTCGGCACCGCGCCGTTCTGGGACGATGATTACGTCCACGTGTGGTCACCCGCCGAGCGGCGCCAGACATGGGCGAGCCCGATCCGGCTCTCGGCCAACGAAGCCAACTGCATCGGCTTGTCGTTCAAGCTGCGGATCGACGGTCCCCGCGACCAGTCGTCGGACATCGTCGGCCTCGCCGCGCGCAAGGTCCTGAGCGGCTACGAGCTGATCTACCTGACGGACCAGCGGCTCGGCGGCTCGTCGGCTGTGTTGAAATGGTGACGAGCCGCCTCATCCTCGCCGCACTCCTGATGGCCGCCGGAGGCATCGGTTTCGCTCTCGCACCGCGCCTGCCGCAGGCCCCGCCCGAAATGCTCGCGCTCGACGGCGATGTGAGCCCGGTCCATGACCCGGTGATGATCAAAGAAAAAGACACGTACTATGTCTTCTGCACCGGCGGCAGAAACGGCAGCGGCGTGCTGCCGATCCGGACCTCGAAGGATCTCAAGACCTGGACGCGCACGGGCTTCGTGTTTCCCGACAGCCTGCCCGAGTGGACGAAGGCCGAAATTCCGCGCGCGAACAACGCGTGGGCGCCCGACATCGCGTTCCACCACGGCAAGTACCTGCTCTACTACTCGGTCTCGAGCTTCGGCAGCCGCGACTCGGCGATCGGCCTCGTCACCAACGTGACGCTCGATCCGTCGAGCCCCAATTACAAGTGGGTGGACGAAGGGATGGTCGTGCGATCGTTCCAGGAGAAAGACGACTGGAACGCGATCGACGCGAATCTCTTCGTCGAAGACGACAAGAACGTCTGGCTCAACTGGGGCAGCTTCTGGGGCGGTATCAAGATGCGCCGCGTCGATCCGGCGACCGGCAAACTCGCGGCGTCCGACACGACGCTCCACTCGCTCTCGAGCCGCCCGCGCGCGCAGCCGATCGGCGGTGCCGTCGAAGCGCCCTTCATCGTCAAACGCGGCCGCTACTACTACCTGTTCGTCTCGTTCGATCGCTGCTGCCGCGGCGCGATGAGCACTTACAACATCCGCGTCGGCCGCGCCGAAGGGGTCACCGGTCCGTACGTCGATCGCGACGGCGTCGCGATGACCGACGGCGGCGGCACACTCGTCCTCGAGGCGACGACGCCCGCGTGGCGCGGACCGGGGCATCAGGCGGTCGTCTCCGACGGACCGCGCGACCTGTTGCTGTTCCACGCCTACCCCGCGCAGGGACGAGGCTCGAGTCTCTTCATCTCGACGGTCGTTTGGATCGACGGCTGGCCGAAGGTCGGAGTCTTGCCGGGTTCGCCATAGCGGTTGCGGCAGTTGCGGGGCCCACCCGCCGAGTCGCCAGCGTGACCCAGTGTTCTGGGAACGGGCAGATGAACGGGTCCTCGCCAACGCGTTAGCGTTAATCCACAACACGGCGCGCACGGAAATGCACGGAGCACACGGGCTCAAAGGGTTAACCCTTATGGACCCGTGTGCTCCGCGTCTCCGTGATCCCCGTGTTTGGGCCCTGAAACTACTGAGCGATTTCGCAAGCGGACGGAGGCGGCAATTTCGAGGGCCAGCTTGCCGGAGCCTGATCGCCACCACACCCGCCTGGCGCAGGCCCAGCGCGCCGGACGCGCGTGCATGCCTCGCGCATCGCTGGACGCGTGATGATGCGTCCTCGCCCGCGCTACTTCGCGAATCGCTTGAAAAAACTGTCCGCGTTCCACGCCGGGCGCGCCGCGTCGTCGCCCACCCGCCGCAGCAGCGTCATGATGACCCGGTTGAACGTCGCCGCTGCCTCGAGATTCACCGGCTGCTTGGTGTCGTCGTTCGGCTGGTGGTAGACGTCGCGCACCCAGTTGCGCCGGATCGTTTCCTCCGGCGAGCCGAACTCATACCCGAACTTGAACGCCAGCGCCGGAACGCCGCGGCGGATGAAGCTGTACTGATCGCTCCGGATGAACCGGTTCTGTTCGGGCTCGCGATCGGTCTGCACCTCGACGCCGAGCGTCGCCGCCGCCGCCCGCACGGACTCGCCGAGCGACGACTCGGCAAAGCCCTGCACTTCGATCACCTTGAGCGGATACAGCGGCAGGAACATGTCGAGATTGAGATTGGCGACGATCTGCGCGAACGGCACCGTCGGCCGGTTGGCGAAGTAGCGCGAGCCGAGCAGGCCCTTCTCCTCCGCCGTGACGGCGACGAACAGGACCGACCGCTTCGGCGGGGCGCCCGAATTCTTGAGCAGACGCGCCGTCTCGATCAGCGACGCAACACCCGAGGCGTCGTCCATCGCCCCGTTGTAAATGGCGTCGCCGTTGACCGCGCGGCCGACGCCGACGTGATCGAGATGCGCGGTCATGATCACGTACTCGTTTCGCAACCGGGGATCGGACCCCTCCACGAGGCCGGCCACGTTCGGCGATTCGAGCGCTGCGCGCCTGAGCGCGGCCTGCACCCTGACCGTGCCCGGCAGCGCGAACCGCGGGAGCGGCTTCTTGTCGCGCACGAGCCCGTCGATCTCATCGAGCGTGTGGCCGGTCCCGGCGAGAACCTTCTCTGCGCCGCGGCGCGTCAAGGCGATCGACACCTGCACAGCCTGGCCCGTGAGCTCGCGATCGGCGAGCACGATCACCGGCTGCGGCGCGCCGCCACCGCGCCCGGCGCCGCCACCGCGCGCGCCGCCGGCTTCACCCGCGCCCCGGCCGGGATTCGCCGCTGGCGCGGGAGGTCCCGGAATGGTCGCGATGCCGATCGCGCCCGCGTGCTTCAGCGCGGCCCACCGCTCGTCGGCGGTGTTGACGTGCGAGCGCACGTTGTCCGACACCTGCGCGGGAGGAAACGCGTTGACGTACACCGCGATCTTCCCTCTGAGATCGATGCCGGCGAGATCGTCCCAACGGGCCTCAGGGATCGAGAGGCCGTAGCCGAGGAAGACCATCGACGCCTCGGTCGTTCCATCGAGCTCCGCGCGCGCGCTCAGCGTGGCGTCCTGGCCGATCTCGAACATCTCCTCCTTCCCGTCACGCACGAGCGCGAGGTGCGACCGCTCGGCGACCAGGCTGCGGCTCTGGAACTTCACCGGCTGCCGGAACCCATCGGTGCCGGCCGGGCGGAGCCCGATCGTCTTGAACTGGCGCTCGACGTATTCGACGGCCTTCTCGAAGCCAGCCGTTCCGACGTTTCGTCCCTCGAGCGCATCGTCGGCCAGGACCTGGACATGGGCCCACCACGCCTGGCCTTCGGCGGCGAGATCGACGACGCGCGGCTCGGCGGCGAGGACCGCGGCCCCAGCGAAGATGACGACGAGTGTGGGAGAGGTGCGCATGGTGGATACTCTAGCCAATCGCCCGGCTTTTTCGCCTTCCCCGGGCCGAAACCTGGCAACTCCGGACTCTTGAATCGGGCCGATCCAAATGCGTGAATTCTCAAGTGTCGGCCGGGCGTATACTCATAGGTAGTATTAGCCGCAACTGTCTGGTTTCCGGCCCATTCCGGGCACTTCTGCCCCATTGACCAGGGACTTCGTCCCTGTATAGTGTTCAGACCACCACTGACGATCGTCTTCGTCCCGTGGGGGAGACGTCCGGTCCCGGCCGGCGACCTCCCGATCCCTGGCGGAGCTGTATCCGCCGGGGCCCAGCCCAGAGGAGCGTATGTCTAGACTTCCCCGATCGCTGACCCTGGTCATGATGGTGCTCACCTGCGCACTCATCAGCGGACCCGCCTTCGCGCAGGGCGCGTCCAACTCGTCCATCTCGGGCGTCGTTGTCGACAGCGGCGGTGGCATGATCCCCGGCGCCACCATCACCGCGACCAACGCCGCCACCGCCGGCACGTCGACGGCCGTCTCGGCCGCCAACGGCACGTTCACGATTCCCGGCCTGATCCCCGGCAAGTACACCGTCAACGTCGCGCTCCAGGGATTCAAGACCGCCGTCCTCAAGGACGTCCTCGTCAGCGCCGGCGCGCCCGGCACGGTGCGCGCCGTCCTCGAAGTCGGCGGCATCACCGAGACCATCGTCGTCGAGGGCGCGAGCGAAGTGGTCCAGACGCAGTCGTCGGCCGCCGCGGCCACGGTCGGCACGAACCAGATCTCGAACCTGCCAGTCGGAAGCCGCAACACGCTCGACTTCGTGACGTTCCTCCCGGGCGTGCAGACGCCGGGCGGGAGCCGCGACTCGATCGTGAACGGCCTGCCGCAGAGCTCGCTCAACATCACCGTGGACGGCGTGAGCGTCCAGGACAACTACCTGAAGACGACCGACGGCTTCTTCGCGCGCATGAGCCCGCGGCTCGACGCGGTCGAGGAAGTCACGGTCACCTCGGCCGGTAACGGCGCCGACTCGAACGCGATGGGATCGACGCAGATCCAGTTCACCACGCGCTCGGGCAGCAACCTGTTCTCGGGCAGCGCGTACTACTACTACCAGTCCGAGAAGCTCAACACGAACACCTACTTCAACAAGCTCGCGGGGCTGCCGAAGAACGTCGCGCTGCAGAAGCAGCCGGGCATCCGCGTCGGCGGGCCCGTCTACATTCCGAAGGTGTACGACGGCCGGGGTAAAGCCTTTTTCTTCTTCAACTACGAAGAGAACCGCACGCCGCGGACGCGCACCGACACGTCCGACTTCATGACGCCCGAAGCGCAGAGCGGCATCTACCGCTACCTCACGTCGAACGGCGTCGTGCAGACGGTCAACCTCTACGATCTGGCGCGCGCGAACGGCCAGACCGCGACGCCCGATGCGACAATCGCAAAGCTGCTCTCGGACATCGCCGCTTCGGCCGGCCAGGGCGTCGTCGAGCCGCTGCAGGACAACTACAACGCGCAGCGGCTGCGCTTCCAGCAGCCGGCGCCGGGCCTGACGCGCTATCCGACAGCCCGTCTCGACTACAACCTGTCGCCGGCGCACCGGCTGAACGGCTCGTGGAGCTTCAACGACCTGGTGTCGCGCCCCGACACGACGAACACGCGCCAGTCGTTCTTCCCCGGCTTCCCGGTCAACAGCTCGCAGATCTCCGACCGCTACGTGTTCCAGACGTCGCTGCGTTCCACGCTGTCGTCGAACCTCGTGAACGAAGTGAAGTACGGCATGAGCGGCGGCGCGACGTTGTTCTCGCCCGACCTGACGGCGGACATGTTCAAGGGCCCGCTCGCCAACCAGAACGGCTACGTGCTGGGCATCAGCGCGGCCGGCGTCCGCAACGCCGGCTCGGGCGGCGGCATCAGCTCGCGCGAAGCCTCCACCAAGTTCATCGATCAGAAGTTGAACTGGCTGCGCGGCGCACACAGCATGAGCCTCGGCACGACGTACACGCAGGCCGACGTGTGGCTGCTCACGCAGACGCGCGCGACGACTATCAACTTCGGGCTGCCCAACGGCGATCCGGCGCTGCCGATGTTCAACACCACGAACTTCCCGAACAGCTCGACGGCGCAACGCAACGCCGCAAACGGCCTCTATGCGACGCTCACGGGCCACGTCACGTCGATCAGCGGCACGGCGCGGCTCGACGCCAACACCGGCCAGTACGTCTACAACGGCGACAGCCGGCAGGAAGGACGCCTGCGCGAGCTCGACTTCTTCATCCAGGACAACTGGAAGGTGAAGCCGAACCTCTCGCTCAACGTCGGCCTGCGCTACGCGATCCAGCTCCCCTTCTACGCGAAGAACGGCAGCTACTCCACCGCGACGATAGACGACGCGTGGGGCATGTCGGGGAACGCGGCGGGCTGCGATCCGAGCGCGGTGACGCCCGAGACCTGCAACCTCTTCAAGCAGGGCGTCCAGCCCGGCGGGATCGTCCCGACCTACCAGAACCTCGGCAAGGGCGTGAAGGCGTACAACACCGACTTCAACAACTGGGCGCCGAGTGTCGGCGTCAACTGGACGCCGTCGGCTGAAGGCGGCTTCCTGCGCAAGATCCTCGGCGAGCAGGGCGACACGTCGTTGTCGGCCGGCTGGAGCCGGGGCTTCGAGCGCCACGGGATGTCCGACTTCACGGGCGTCCTCGGCAACAACCCGGGCCTCACGGTGAACGCGGATCGCAGCGCCGGCAACGGCAACATTGGAACGCTGCCGCTCCTGCTCCGCGATGGCAACCTTGGACCGCCGAGCTCCTGCAGCTCGGGCCCCGTGACCTCGGCGTGCATCCCGGTGGCGCCGACCTATCCCATCGCGGCGACGGGCACGGGCAGCATCAACATCTTCGACCCGAACCTGCAGGTGCCGTACTCGGATTCGTGGACGGTCGGCTACCAGCGCGCGGTCGGACGCCGGTCGGCGGTGGAAGTCCGCTATATCGGCACGCGCAACCGTGAGAACTGGCGCGCGTACAACTACAACGAGCTGAACATCAAGGAGAACGGCTTCCTCGACGAGTTCAAGCGCGCGCAGAACAACCTCTATTCCAACATCGCGGCCGGCCGCGGCGAGTCGTTCGCCTACTTCGGGCCGGGGACGGGCACGAGCCCGCTCCCGATCTACCTCGCCTACCTGCGCGGGACGCCGCTCTCGCAGGGCGGCAACTGCGCGGACGCGGCCGCGTGCGCGTCGCTCTATCCGAGCGGGACCTTCACGAACACGAACTTCGTGAACCCGCTGTCGCGCTTCAACCCGAATCCGTTCACGCCGGCCGGCACGAACTCGAGCTCGGGCCTGCAGGGCACGGCGACACAGCGCGCCAACGCGGTCGCCGCCGGGCTGCCGAGGAACTTCTTCCTCGCCAACCCGGACATGATCGGCGGCGCCAACGTCACGGGTCACGGTGACTTCACGACGTTCAAGGGCATGCAGGTGCAGTTCCGCCGCCGCATGTCGGGCGGGCTGCTCTTCGACACCAGCTACGCGCTGAGCAACACGTACAACTCGACGCGGTACTCGTTCCGCGTCGGCCGGCTGCTCACCCGCGACACCGGCGGCGAGGGCGACGTGACGCACGCCGTGAAGGGCACGTTCGTCTACGAATTGCCGTTCGGCCAGGGCAAGCGGTACGCCGGGGACGTCGGCGGCCTGATGAACGGCATCGTCGGCGGCTGGCAGGTGTCGGGCGCGTGGCGTATCCAGACGGACGCGCTCATCGATCTCGGCAACGTCCGCATCGTCGGCATGAGCGCCGAAGAGGCGGGCAACGCGTTCGGAATGCGCAAGGTGTCCGACTCGGAGATCTACTGGTGGCCGCAGGACATCATCGACAACACGATCAAGGCCTACAGCCGCGATCTGAACGGCTTCACGCGGGGTGCGCCGACCGGGCGCTACTTCGCGCCAGCCAACTACGACAACTGCATCGAGACGATCGCGGCCGGCTACGGCGATTGCGGCGTGCGGACGTTCGTGCTGACGCCGCAGTGGTTCAAGGCGTTCGACCTCAGCTTCGTCAAGGAAGTGAAGCTGCAGGGCCGGAAGAACCTCCAGCTCCGGATCGACATGCTGAACGCACTCGACCTGGTGAACTTCGATCCAGAATCGGGTGTCGGCAACACGACGCTCGCCGACTGGCAGGTCACGGGCGCCAACTCGGCCCGGACCATCCAGCTCGTTGCCAGATTCAACTGGTAGCAACGAGCTGGCTGGAAGGCAGAACGCAGAACTCAGAAGTTAGAACGGAAAACTAAAGGGCGGAAGGCAGGGAGATGTGCTCCTTGCCTTCCGCCCTTCGTCGTTTTGCGTTTTGAGTTCCGTTCTGAGTTTTCAGTTCTAAGTTTTGCCTTTTGCCTTGTCGCTCCCTATTTGATCCTCGTCGCGACTTCAATCGTGAGGATGCCGCGAAGCGCGTTCGAGACCGGGCACTTGCCTTCGGCCTCCTTGGCGGTGCGCTCGAAGGTGGCGGCGTCCATGCCGGTCAGCCCTTCGGCTTCGATCTCGAGCTTCGACGTCGTGATCTTGATCCCCGTCTCGCTCTTGTCGGCCAGGACCGTGCACTTCACATGGGTCGCCTTGGTGGAGGCGTTGGCGCGGCCGAGCGCGCCGGCGACGACCATCGCGTAGCACGCGGCGTGGGCGGCGGCGATGAGCTCCTCGGGGCTGGTCGTGCCCTCCGCTTCGCCAACCCGGCGGGGGAACGACACGGGCAGGGTGAAGGCTCCGGTGCCGGCCTTCGCGTAGCCCGTCCCCTCCATCAGCGTGCCCTTCCAGTCGACCGTTGCATTACGTGAAAACGTAGCCATGCGGGTGATTCTCCTTAAGTTAGAAGTTAGAAGCCAGAAGTTAGAAGTTACTGGGCGCTGGTCGCACTTGCCTACGTCCGAAGCGAGGCATGCGTACCGTGACTTCGAACTTCTGGCTTCTAACTTCTCACTTAACAGTTTTTGGTTTTTTGGCTCCTGTTCTCGTCGTCGTCGCCATCTGGACGATGATGCCGGCGAGCGCGAGAACAAACCAGAGTAGCGTGACCCACCCGTCGGCGGGAAGCGGATTGCGGGGATAGAGGACCCAGACGTCGCCGGCCGAGGCGGCGATCATGGCCTTCCGATCGCCAAGCAGGGCCATGACGCCCAGGATCAGCGTCCACGACCCGGCGATGGCCGTGCCGAAAATCACGACATACCGGGCGACCGAGAGCGCGCCGAGTGCGCCGACGACGCAGCAGACGACCAGCAGCCACGTGGGCGGGTCGCCGCCGATGAAGCGCCAGAGGCCGTTCAGCGCGATCGCCGCGAGGAGCGCGCCGACCAGCCCGACGCCGAGAAAGTACGCGGCCACCATCAGGACGGCGCCGACGATGCCGCCCACCACGGCCGCCAGGACCATCGTCCACGTGCTCGACCCGCCGACGATGGAGGTAGTGACCATCGCGCCGATGACGAAGCCGTACAGGCCGAGGATGAGCCGGAACAGGCGGTAGCCGGCGAAGCAGGACATCGCGCCGCCGACGCCGAGGATCACGGCCGTCGCGGTCGCGTACGAGGCGGGAAGCACGTACTGATTATGTACTGATCGGTTCCGGGGTTCCGGGGTTCCGAGGTTCCGGAGTTCCGGAGTTCGGTTCCAAGGTTCCGGAGTTCCGGGGTTCCGTTCCGGGGTTCCGGAGTTCCGGGGTTCGGGTTCCGGGGCTCGACGGAACCTCGGAACCTCTGAACCGAACCTCGGAACTCCGGAACTCCGGAACCCCGGAACCCCCACAAGTATCATGCACTGTGCGCTCCGTCGTTACGGTCCTCGCCGCGCTGGCCGGCGCCGCGCTTCTCTACTGGCAGATTCGCGAAACGGGCCTCGACGAGATCGGACGGAGCTTTGCGGCGGTGCACTGGTGGGGGTTCGCGCTCGTTCTGGTGCTGTCGCTGGGGCGGTTTGCGGCGCGGACGCTCGCGTGGATGACGCTCGCCGGCCCGGGCGTGTCGTTCCGGCGCGCGCTGGCGGCGACGATCAGCGGCGACGCGCTGGGCAACCTGACGCCGCTCAGCGTCATCGTGAGCGAGCCGGCCAAGGCGATGTACCTGGCCGGGCCGGCCGGCGCCGCGCGGGCGCTCGCGGCGCTCACGGCCGAGAACTTCTTCTATACGGTCTCGGTCGCGATCTACGTCATGCTCGGCACGGCGGCGATGCTCAAGGCGTTTTCGTTGCCCGACGCGCTTGCGCGCGCGGGGATCGCCGCGCTCGTGATCATGGCGGTGGTCCTGGCCGCCGCCGGGTGGCTGGCATGGCAGCGGCCGTCGGTCGTGAGCGCTTCGCTCGCGCGGCTGCCCATCGCGCGGCTTCGCCACGTCGCCGATCGCGTCCGCGACTTCGAGATCCAGACCTACGGCTCGGTCGGCGGCCACGCGAGCCAGATCGCCACACTCACGCTGTGGGAGACGCTGTTTCACCTCCTCAGCTTTCTCGAGGCGTGGCTGACGCTCTGGCTCCTCACCGGCACGTCGCTCCCGCTCGAAGCCTTCGTCCTCGACACGTTCCAGCGCGTCGCCAACATCATCTTCAAAGTGATCCCGTTCGGCCTCGGCGTGACCCAGGTCGGATCAGAAATCGTCGCGCAGGCGACCGGCATCCAGCCGGCGGTCGGGGTGACGATGGCGTTGATCGTGACCGCGAGGAAGATCGTGTGGGCGATCGTGGGCGGAGCGTTGTTGCTACGAAGAGGATTCAGATCTGGCACTCGGCACTAGGCACTCGGCACTCGGCCTGATTACCGCGCGCAAGTGTACGACGCCGCTACCGTCTCCGGTCCCTGCACGTACTTCGGGTACGTCGGATACGAGCACAGCGGCAGGCTCCGCTCGCCGGCGGTGACCACGAGCCATTTGGGCGGAGCGACGTTCTGCTCGACCCAGGCCATCAGCACGGCGACGCGATCGTAGGTGTTGGGAATCGGCGCGACGGGAATGGTGCGGCCGTCGCCGGTCGTCGCCGCGTTCGAGCCGCTGAGGCCGTGGCCGGCCTGCGGGATGACGAAGAACCGCGCGAACTGATCGACGGTCGCCTGCCCCATCCGATCGATCACCGACTGAAAATAATCGAGCTGCGCGCCGGGCGACGCGAGCGTGTCGTTGGTGCCGATGGTGACGACCACCTTTCCGCCGCGCTTGTAGAACGCGCTGAGATCCGTGGCCGTCGCGTCGAGAAAGGCCGAGATCTCGACCCGGCGCGCGTTGAGCGGCCCGCCTTCGACATAGTCGAGCGGGTTGGCCGCGAGGTCGCGCAGGAGGAAGCCCGTGATCCCGAGCACGCCGAGGTGCGTGTGCATCGGCGCGTCCGGCGCCGCGCCCTCCTGGCCGCGGAACCGGACGGGCGAGATGAGCCCGCTGCCCGACGGGTCCGTGTTCGGGACCCACATGCCGAAGGACCGCGTGCCGTTGGCGAGCGGCGTCGCGAACCCGTAGCGCCGGTAGACGAACTCGAGCGTGGAGATCTGGCCGTCGGTGAAACAGGCGGCGGCGGTCGTGTCCGACGGATTCGGATCGACGTTGTCGGGGCACCGCTTCGCCGACCATGGGCGGCGCGTCGGCGCGCCCTGGCTGACGTCGAAGATCGCGCGGCACGCCATGTAGTTGTTCATGACGCCGTCGGCGAGCCCGTCGAGCGCGTCGCATTGCCGCATGAACTCCGCGCGGATCGCGTTGGTCTTGGCCGGCGTCACCCAGTTGGCGAGCGGTTTTTCCTGGATCCGGATCAACCCCGGCCCCAGCATCAGCGACGAGAAGTTCACGATCGGGACGTTGGCGATGATGCCGTCGTAGTCGGCGGGATACCGCTGGGCGACGGTGAGCGCCTCGCGTCCGCCCTGGGACGTCCCGATGTAGTAGTTGAATCGCGGCCGCGCGCCGTACGCGCGCGAGATCACCACCATCGCGGCGTCGTGCGTCTTCTTCATCTGCATGTAGCCGAGGTTCTTCATCGACTCGTCGTTGACCGCCCAGTCGTTCGCGCCGGGCGCCGGCGGTCCGCCGCGCGGGCCGCCAAACGCCGACTGGTGCCCCGAGTCGCTGCCGTAGGTGGCCACGCCGGCGCGGAATTCTGCACCGGTCAGACCGGGGATGACACCGTTCATGCCACCGCCGCCGATCTGCGCCGCGCGGTGATTCCACGTCGCGGGCAGCGCGACGCGGAAGTTGATCGGCTTCGCGGTGGCGCTCGTGTCGATCGACGCCATGACGCCGTCCACGCGGCAATGCGCGGGCACGGGACCGGCTTCGGCGACCCAGGCCGGGGCCGAGAGCGTCACCGCCGAGACCGGTTCGCCGATGTCCTTGATGGCGATCGCGCCGGTCAATTTCGCCGTCGTGCAATCGGACTCAGTGATGACGACGGCCGGCCCGAGCGCCGGCAGTTTGGACGCCGCGGCGGCAATCGGGCCTGGCGCCGCCTGCTCCACCCGCGCGCCCGCCACCGTCGCGAGCGCGAACACCATCGCCGCCGGAAAGATCGCGCGCCGCATCTGCCGCACCTCGCGGAACATCATCACGCAGCCGTAGGCGAAAGCAAAGCGCCAGGAAGACATTTACAGCCAGACGTGCCTGAAGCCAGTCAGCCGTTCCCGCCGTCTTAAGGCTCGCATGCGGGTTCCGGCGTCGGCCCTCGGGGTGTGTGCCCTCCTCTCCTGGTGGCTGCTGCCGGCGATGGCCGCCAGGCCGGCCCCGCCTGCCGCCGTCCAGAGCGATCTCGATGGGCTGATGAAGAAGGTCCTCGCGCAGCGCGACGAGAACTGGAAGAAGCTGCAACAGTACATCCTCGAGGAACACGTCACCGTGGACGTGCGCAACGCCACCTCGCGGGTCTGGGGCGAGCGCCGCGAGTTCCAGTGGTTCCTGCGCGACGGCTACTTCATCCGCAGCCCGCTCAAGGTCAACGGGGTGGCGGTCGCTGAAGCCAGCCGCCGTGCCGAGGAGGAGAGTTACCTCCGCCGCGCCAAGGCACGCGACGAACCGTCCAAGCCCGGCGACACACGATCTTCGCTCGTGATCGGGCCCGACGGCCTCAAGTTCACGCCCGGCCGCAGCCGCGAGCCGCTGGACGACGGCCCTGCGGACGTGTCGGCCCTGATTCAGCAGCGCCGAGAGCCGGAGTTCATCGAGTCGGCGTACTTCTTCAAGTTCCGCTTCGAGCAGGGCAAGTACGCCTTCGTCGGCCGCGAGCAGGTGGACGGCCGCGAGCTGCTCCGCGTCGAGTACTACCCGTCCAAACTGTTCAACGCCAGCCGGGCCCCTTCGGAAGCCGCGCCGGCCGACGGGCGGCGCCCCGAGACCGAGCGCGAGCGGCTGGGCAGCGACACCCACGCGCAGATCATGAACAAAGCGTCACTCGTGTCGCTGTGGATCGATCCCGGCGCGAATCAGATCGTAAAGTACACCTTCACCACGCTGAATATGGACGGCTTGCCCGGCGCCTGGGCCGTCCGCCTGCGCGAATTCAAAGCGTCGATGACGATGAGCCAGCCGCTCAAGGACGCGTGGCTGCCGCGCGACGTCGACTTCCTGGCCGGCGCGACGCTCGCGACCGGCCCGTTGGACGTGCACTACCACATCGAATATCGGAGCTATCTCGAGGCCACGGCGACGGCAAAGATCAAGAAATAGCGGATACGCTCTGTCACAAAAGCTTCACCATGAAGATGTGAAGAGCTGAAGATCCTTTTGGGCAAATCGCTTGTCCTTCCGGGCAGCGGACAAGAGCCTTCGCCCGGCTGTTAAGGACGGTGACAGTCGGGCGAGTGTTCCTGGCCGCTGGCCACAAGACAAGCGGTCTATCCAAAATGATCTTCACCTCTTAACATCTTCATGGTGAGGCTTTTCCTGTGACTGTCGTCCGGTGGGGCATCGTCGGCTGCGGCGATGTGACGGAAGTCAAGAGCGGGCCCGGCTTTCAGAAAGCGGACGGGTCCGAGCTCGTAGCCGTGATGCGCCGTAACCGGGTGAAAGCCGAGGACTACGCACGGCGTCACGGCGTGCCGCGCGTCCACACGACGGCGGATGCGCTGATCGACGATCCCGGCGTGGACGCGGTGTACATCGCGACGCCGCCGTCGAGCCACCGCGCGCTGGCCTTGCGCGTCGCGGCCGCCGGCAAGCCTTGTCTCGTCGAAAAACCGATGGCGCGCTCGCACTCTGAGTGCGTCGAGATGATCGACGCGTTCCAGCAGCGCGGCGTGCCCTTGTGGGTCGCGTACTACCGCCGCGCGCTGCTGCGCTTCCTCAAGGTGCGCGAGCTTTTGCGCGAGGGCGCGATCGGCCGCGTCACCGCGGTGCACCTCGACGTCTCGGACGTGCTGCAGCCCGCCACCGCGCTCGGCTGGCGGGTCGATCCGAACGTGGCCGGCGCGGGATTGTTCTTCGATCTCGCCTCACATTGCTTCGACCTCGTCGAGTTCCTCGCCGGCCGTATCGTGGCAGCGGCCGGCGTCGCGCTGAACACCGGCGCCCTGTATCCGGCCGAGGATGTCACCGCGGCCGTCTTCGAGATCGAAGGCGGGATCGCCGGAACGGGTATCTGGAATTTTCACGCCGATCGCAAAGCCGACAGCCTGCGCCTCACCGGATCGACCGGCGTCATCGACACGCCCGTCTTCGCCGATCGAGACGTCGTCCTCACGCGGTCGGGCCGCGAAGACGTCTTTGCGGTTCGCAATCCGCCGCACGTGCACCAGCCGCTGATTCAGACCATCGTCGACGAGCTACGCGGCCTCGGACGCTGCGAATCGACGGGTGACAGCGGCGCGCGCGCGTCGTGGGTGCTGGATCAATGCGTCAAAGGCGCGGCGCGGAAGGGTGCCTTCGGGTCGTTTTGAGTCGGAGGGGCCGGCTTCAGCCGGCCCGGCGAGGGCGGGCTAAAGCCCGCCCCTCCTGCTGCATTTTGCAACGCGCTCTAAGTTCTGCCTTCCGCCCGCTTCTACCAATTAACGCGGAACACCAGTTGTCCGATGCGGCCGCCCGGATCGAACGTGTTGTTCACGTCGGTGTAGGCGCTGGTCACCTGGTTGATGGTCGGGCTGCTGCTCGCCTGCGCCACGGCGTTGAAGCCGATGGCGTTGAAGACGTTCAGCACGTCCACGCCGAACTGGAAGGTGCGCCGCCCGCCCAGCGGGAACGTCTTGCGCACGCTGAAATCGAACCGCGTGAACATCGGCCCGTAGACGTAGACGCTGCGCGGCGCGCAGTCGCCGCGCACGACCTGCAGGCACGTCCCGTCGTTGGCCGGCGCCAGGTAGCGTCCCGACGGCGCCGGGCCGGCGTAGCCGGTCGGTGACGTCGCACTGACGCTGAACGCCGCGATCGTGTTGTCGATGATGTCCTGTGGCAGCATGTAGACCGTCGGCACGCCGGCGGCGTTGTTGCGGAACTGGATGTGGTATTCCGACTGCAGCTCCTCGAGCGACATGCCGACGACCTTCACGTTGCCGAAGTCGAACAGGCTGCCGCCCTGCACCCGGGCCACGCCGTCGAACTCCCAGCCGCCCAGGAAGCCGTCGAGCCACGCGTTGAAGTCAGTGCCGTAGCGTCGGCCGCGGCCGACCGGCAGCTCCCACACCCAGTTCGCCTTGAACGCGTGCTTGATGCCGGCCGTATCGCGCACCAGCCGCAGCGGCAGCCGCAGCGTGTCGTTCGCCGACGTGTACCGCGTCGCAAACGTGTAGTTGCCGGTGATGAGGAACCCGTTCGCCAGCCGCCGCCGCACCTCGATCTGGAGCGAGTCGTACTCCGTGAACGCGAGGCTCTGCGTCAGGCTCGCGCCGCTCACGTCCGGGTTCATGACCCAGAAGTTCGCCGGCAGCCCGGCCAGCAGCATGTTGGATCGGAACGTCGCGTTACTCTGGAGCGACGCGGCGGCGGCGCTGATCGGCGTGCCGGGCAGAATCTGGCCGAGCTGGTTGACCTGCGCGGAGTTCGTCCAGTTCGCGCCGGTGTACTGCGCCGGATCGTTCGCGAGCGCCCGGCCGCGGCCCGTGAAATTGGCCAGGTAGATCGGCAGCGGCGACGTGCCGGCGCCGAAGAACGCGAACGTCGCGCCGCGGCCGGCGGCGATGTTCGCCTGGAGATTGGCCTGTGCCAGCTTGTACTCGTCGCCGAACCCGTTTTCAGCGACGACGATCTCGTTGAGGTTCTGGGTGGTGTTGCCGTCGCGGTTGCGCGTCGCGACGTAGCGGACCTCGATCGCCATGTCCTTCCCGATCGATCGCTGGAGTCCGGCCGACCACGAGTTCGTGTGCGCGACCTGCCAGTCGGGATCGAACGCGTTCACGCTGTTGCTGAGGCTTGCCGGCATCGGATAGGTCGGCGTCTGCGGCATGCAGAGCGTCGTCACCGTCGACGAACAGAACGGCGGCGGACCGAGACGCGCGGTATCGCGCAGGAGCACGGGCCACGTCTCACCCGGGCGGACGAGGAGCCCGGTCTGTGCGGTGCGGTTCTGCGTGATCGTCAGGCCGGGGTTGTTGGCGAACGGCCCGGTGAAGACGTTGTTCGACTCGCGGTTGTACGCGACGGCAAACCCGGCGCGAATCGTCGCCTGCTCGGGATCGCCGAGGATGGTCCGCAGCCAACCCGAGTCGACGTTCGGCCGCCAGGCCGCCCCGAGGCTCGGTCCGAAGTTGTTCCAGTCGGTGTTGTAGCCCGGCACGCCGGCGTTGTACTGCTCGTAGGTCGTCACTTGTCCCGGAATCGTGCCGGGCTGGAAGAGATTGCACTTGCCGTTCGCGCCGACGCCCGAAACGCCGCAGAGATTCGCGAGCGACGCTCGCGAATAGAGGCTGTTCGTCGGGTGGAACGGCAACTGCACCTGCCAGCGCAACCCGAGGTTCAGCGTCAGCGCCTGCGTCAGGCGCCACGAGTCCTGCACGAAGGCGCCGTACTCGTCGAGCCGTCCCTCCTGCTTGCCCAGGCCCAGATAAACGTACTGCCCGTCGGGGTTCTGCCGGATGTTGCCGTTGATGGCGGTCACCCGTCCGGTAAGCAGCGCGTACACCGAACGCGCGTTGGTCAGATCCGTTCCGGACGCGTTGGGAAAGTTCGTCGCGTTGAACATCGCGTTCGCCGGGTCGTTGTTCGTGTCGACGCCGTACGAGATCGACGGCACGGCGGTCTGCGCGTCGGACCACGTGTTCGATCGGGAGAACGTGCCGCCGAACGTGAACGAGTGGTTGCCCCTGAGCCAGCTGACCGTGTCGTTCACGTCCCAGTGCGAGTTGTTGCGGTGCGACATGTTCGTCGACACCGTGCCGCTCGTCAGCCCGTACGGCAGCGCCAGGTTGAAGCCGCCCTGATCGACGAACTGATCGGGGCCGAGCGGGCCAGAGAAGTTGATCGGCGACCAGAGGAAGCCGCCGACGGCCTCGTTGATCAGATTGGGCCGGATCGTCGATCGGAGCGTGAACGACCCCAGCGTGCGGATCGACGTCTGGTCGAGGTAGTTCGGAAACCCGGGGAACGTCGGATCGTTGTTGTTCAGCAGGTCCGGGTGCTGGAACGCCTTCTGCCAGTTGTAGGTCGCGCTGAATCGCTGGGTCGAGCTCAGGTTGATGTCCACCTTGCCGGTCGGGTTGTGCTCGTCGCGTCCGCCCTCGCCCTGGTACACGTAGCGCATCAGGTTCGGATCGGTCAGCTGCGAGACGGTGCCTTCCGTCTGAGTTGCCGCACGAATCCGATTGAGCAGGCTCATCGTCAGCGAGTCGGTCGTGGAGGTCTGGCCGCTCCGCGCGGCGAGCGCGAGCAGATCCACCTGTTGGCCGTTGCCGTACTGGAAGATCCCGGTTTGCGTGAGCGGGTTCAGGATCGTGCGCGTGTTCGTGAGCGATGCCGGGCGGCGGAACTCCTCGATGTTGAAAAAGAAGAAGGCCTTGCCTTTGACGATCGGCCCGCCTTCGCGCGCGCCGTACTGAAGGAGCTTGACCTGGTTCTTCCCGAGCCCGTTGACTTCGTTGAAGTAGTAGTTCGAGTTCAGATCCCAGTGGCGGAGGTAGTAGTAGGCGCTGCCGTCGTAGCGGTTCGACCCGGACCGCGTCACCCACTTGATCGTCACCGCGCCCTGGCCGGCGCTGTCGGCGCCCGGCACCGCGCCGGTCACCGTGACTTCTTCGACCTGATCGAGCTTCGGGTGAATCATGGACCACAGCTCCTTGCCCGCCATGTCCATGTCGCTGATCCCGTCGAGAGTGATGTTGATCGCGCTCGACGGCAGCCCGTTGACGCTCGAGCCGCGCACGCTGCGGTTGCCGCCGGTATCCACGCCCGGCAGATTCGCGATGAACGCGGATCCGTTCTGGGTCACGAGCGGCAGGCTGTTGATCTGTTTGACGCTGATCGTGGACGACACTGCGGTCGACGTCGTCTGGATGAGCTCGGTGCCGCCGCGGACTTCGACGGTTTCGTTGAGGCTGCCGACCTCGAGGGTGATCTTCGGCAGATCGGCGGGCGTGCCGGCGATCAGCTTGACTGCGTTGACGATGACCGTCTTGAATCCCGAGAGCGTGACGGTGACGGTGTAGGTGCCGGCGTCGAGCGCGGGCGCGGAGAACGCGCCTGAACTGTTGGTGGCAAGCGTCACGGACACGCCCGTGGCGTTGTTCTTGATGACGACCGTCGCGCCCGGCAGCACGCCGGCGCTCGTGTCGAGGACCACTCCTGAGAGGGAGGACGTGGACGTACTCTGACCGTACGCGGCCGTCGTCATCAGGGCGAGCATGACGACCAGCATCGCAACCAACACGCGCTTCATGACGCGCTCCTTCGCCGGGTTCGCGATCGGCTCACCAGCCCGGCGTGTGCACTGGGGACTGTCACAGCCTACTGCATTCTTTGGCTCCAAGAACTAGACATGAAGGGCATGAAGGGTATGGAGCACACGAAGGAGCGGCGCCACGCCGGCCCCGCCCTCCAGCGTCAGGACGAGATGGGCGGGGCCGGAGTGGCGCCGCCTCTTCATGTGCTTCACACCCTTCACGCTCTTCATGTCTTAGCTCGTGAGACAAAGAATGCAGCCTGACAGCTGACACCCCGCTGGACCACGGGCCCGCCTCGCGGTAGATTCCTGCCATGAAACGGTCAACTCTGAGCCGCTCGGCGCTGATCCTGTGCGTTTTCGCACTCCTCTGTTCGCGGTCGCCGGTGCGCGCGGCCGACGAAGTTCGTGTCGCCACCGGCGTGCTCGAGGGGACCACCGGCGCAAAGCCCGGCGTCCGCATGTTTCTCGGCGTGCCGTACGCGGCGCCGCCGGTCGGCGATCTGCGCTGGAAGCCGCCGCAGCCGGCCGCGAAGTGGACCGGCGTGCGGAAGGCCACCGCGTTCGGCAACCGCTGCATCCAGACGAATGCGTTTGCCGACATGGTGTGGCGCAGTCCGGCCGAGAGCGAGGATTGCCTGTATCTCTCGATTTGGACACCGGCGAAGTCGGGCGCCGAGCGGCTGCCGGTGATGTTCTGGATTCACGGCGGCGGCTTCTTCTCCGGCGCCAGCGACGAGGGCCGGCACGAGGGATCCTCGCTCGCGTCGCGTGGGGTCGTCGTGGTCGAGATCAACTACCGCCTCGGCGTGCTCGGCTTCTTCGCCCACCCGGAGCTTTCGGCCGAGTCCCCGCGCAAGGCGTCCGGCAGCTACGGGCTGCTCGATCAGGTGGCCGCGCTGCAGTGGGTGCGCGACAACATCTCGGCGTTTGGCGGCAATCCAGGCAACGTGACGATCTTCGGCGAGTCGGCGGGATCGTTCTCCGTCAGCGCGCTCATGGCGTCGCCGCTCACGAAAGGCTTGTTCCACAAGGCGATCGGCGAGAGCGGCGCGTACTTCACGAGCCAGCGCAAACCGCTCGCGCGCGCGCAGGCCGAAGCCCTGGGCGCGAAGTTCGGCGAGGCGATGGGCGCGCCGTCGATCGCCGCGCTCCGCGCGAAGACGCCCGCAGAGCTGGTCAAGGCCGTCGGATCGAACTCCGGCCAGTTCTGGCCGATCATCGACGGCTATTGCCTGACCGAGGATCCGTGGGACACCTTCGCCGCCGGCCGGCAGCAGCCCGTGCCGCTCCTGGCCGGCTGGAACTCCGCTGAAATCAAGTCGCCGCAAACGACGGTCGCGAACTTCACGGCGCAGGTGAAGAAGCAGTACCCGGACGACGCGGACGCGATCCTGAAAGTGTACGGACCAGGCGCCGACGCCGAGGCGCGCCGCTCGGCGGTCGCGCTCGCCAGCGACAACTTCATCGGCTACAACACCTGGAAGTGGATCGAAGTGCACAGCGCGAGCCGCAAGCTGCCCGTCTATCGTTACCTCTTCGACCAGATCTTCCCGACGGCGAGCGGCGATCCGGCGCCCGACGATCCCGGCGCCGGGCACGCGTCGGACATCGAGTACGTCTTCAACGCGCTGGAGGCGCGAAAACTCGCGTGGCGTCCCGCCGACCGCCAGGTCGCCGATCTGATGGGCGCCTACTGGACGAACTTCGCAAGGACCGGCAATCCCAACGCCGCAGGTCTGCCGAACTGGCCCGCCTGGGACGCCAGCCGCCAGCTGATGCGGATCAACGCCAACGCGAAGGCCGAGGCGGAAGCGCATCGGGAGAGGTACGAGGTGATGGATGAGATCGAGAGGAGGAGGAGGAAGTGAGCGGTGTCACGCTGTCACCTCCCCCTCTCGTCCTCGTCACCGACTCCGAATATCGCAAAGCCGAAGACATCTTCAGCTCCTCCACTCCCCTCCTGTGCCGGGCCGCGCCGAGCGACGAAGACGCGCTCGCCGCGGCGATCTCCGCTCAACGTGCCCGCCACGTCATCGTCGGCCATCGCCCGTATCGGGGAGCGCTCTATGCGGCGCTCGAACGGGGCGGCGTGATCGCGCGGTTCGGCGTCGGGCACGAGGGGATCGACAAGGCACAGGCGGCTGCGCGTGGGCTGATCTGCACGAACACCCCGGGCGTGCTCGATCAGTCGGTCGCCGAGCTGACGATGCTCCTCGTCTCCGCGGCGGCACGGCGCTTTTCAGCGCTCCCGCCGCAACTCGACGCGGACGTCTGGGCGCCGCCGGTGGGCCTCGAGCTCAAAGGCAAGACGCTGACGCTCGTCGGCTACGGCCGGATCGCCCGAGCGACCGCGCGAATTGCCGCGCGCGGGTTCGGCATGACCGTGGTCGGATTCCGGCGCGCGGCCGGGCACTCACCGGACGTCGATCCCGATCTCGCCAGAATCACGAACGACTTCGGCGACGCCGTGCGCGGCGCCAGCTTCGTCTGCCTGCACCTGCCGACCACACCGGAGACGAAATCGTTCGTCAATCGCGACCGTCTCGCGATGCTCGAGCCGGACGCCTGGCTCATCAACACGGCGCGCGGGGCGGTCGTGGACGAAGCCGCCCTCTACGACGCACTCGCCGCCGGCCGCCTCGCCGGCGCGGCGCTGGACGTCTTCGTGCACGAGCCGTATCGGCCGATCGATCCGTCCCGCGATCTCCGGCGGCTGCCGAACGTGATCCTGACGCCGCACGTCGGCAGCCACACGCGGGAAGCGAATCGCGCCATGGGCGCTCGAGCGCTGGAGAACATCAAACTTGCCGAAGCCGGGCGGTTTGGGGAGATGGACATCGTCTCCTGAGTGTCGCGACACCCAGACACTGTAGGATGTCCCCATGAAGGCACCCTTTCTCTCCCGCGCCGTGGCCTTGGTTTCGATCGCGTCGGCCGGCTTCGGCAGTATGCTCTTCGCTCAAATCAACCCGACCCAACCGCAGCCGCGCGCCGACAAGCTGGCGCCGGTGAGCGTGCCGACGCGCGGCGGCGCGTTCATCGTGCCGAAGCCCGAGGGCGTGCTGCCGATCGTGCCCGCCGGCTTTACCGTCAGCGTCTACGCCGAGATGCCGACGCCGCGGATGATGGTCTACGCGCCGAACGGCGACCTGTTCGTAAGCTCGCCGGCGGCGCACAACATCACGGTGCTGCGCGATGCGAACAACGACGGCGTGTTCGAGGAGCGCAGCGTCTATGCGCAGGGCGAAGCGCCGCCGCGGCGCGGTGGCGGCGGTGGCGGCGGCGGTGGCGGTGCACGGCCAGGCGGCGCGGGCGCCGGGGCGCCCGCCAATCCGGCCCCTCCTCCACCTCCACCGCCAAGTGAGGTGAACCCGGCGATCAACGGGGCGATCCTCGGCGCGAACGCGCCCGCGTGCGCGCCGCCGCCGGCCGACTTCGCCACGCCCGGCCCGGGAACGCTGTCGGCGCCGTTCGGGCTCGCGTTCCACAACGGGTATCTCTACGTCGGCACAACCAGCGCGCTCATTCGATACAAGTACACGCCGGGGGATCTGACGGCGCAGGGCGCGCCGGAGAAACTGATGGACTTCCCCACCGGCGGTCACTCCACGCGCAATATCGTGTTCAATCGCGCCGGCACGAAGATGTACATCAACGTCGGCTCGAATTCCAACAACAACGCCGGCGAGGACTGCCGCCGCGCCGCGGTGCTCGAGTTCAACCCCGACGGCAGCGGCTATCGCATCTACGCCTCCGGCATCCGCAACCCGGTGGGTCTCACGCTGCAGCCTGGCACTGACACGATCTGGGTCGCGGTGAACGAACGCGACAACCTCGGCGACGACCTCGTCCCCGACTACGCGACGTCGGTGAAGGACGGCGGCTTCTACGGCTGGCCGTATTCCTACATCGGCCAGAACTACGATCCGCGCTACGTCGGCGCGTTCCCGGATCTGGTCAAGCGCGCCATCGTGCCCGACGTCCTGATTCCGGCGCACTCGGCGGCGCTCGGTATCGCCTTCTACACCGGCACGGCGTTCCCGCAGAAGTACCGCAACGGCGGGTTCGTCGCGTTGCACGGATCGTGGAACCGGCAGACCGCGGCGGGCTACAAGCTCGTTTTCTTTCCGATGGCCAATGGCAAAGCGGGGCCGCTCGAAGACTTCATGACCGGCTTCGTCTCGAAGGACGGCGCCCCGGACGTGCAACTGGAGCGCTGGGGCCGCCCGGTCGGCGTGACGGTCGCGCGCGACGGCAGCCTGCTCGTCTCGGACGACGGCGGGAATCGGATCTGGAAGATCAAGGCGGGCCGCTAGCCCGGAGGTCACCATGGAGTCACGGCCGCCGGCTCACCCGCTCTCCCGCCGCGACTTCCTGCACGTCACCGGCGCCGGCGCGATCGCGTCGCTGGCGCCGGCCGCCATTCCATTCGACCAGACGCAGGCGCCGCCGCCTCCGGCGATCCCCGGCGCGCCCGCCGGCTGGTTCGATCGGCCGATGCGCTGGGTGCAGCTCACGCTCGTCGAGAACGATCCTGGACGATTCGATCCGCAGTTCTGGCTCGACTACTTCCGCCGTGTGCACGCCGATGCCGCCACGCTCAGCGCCGGCGGCATCGTCGCCTACTACCCGACGGAGGTGCCGCTTCACCATCGCAGCGCCTGGCTGGGCACGAGCGATCCGTTCGGCACGCTGGTCGCCGGCTGCCGCGCCCTCAAGATGAACGTCGTCGCGCGCACCGATCCGCATGCGGTGCGCGACGAGGTCCGCGCGGCGCATCCGGACTGGATTTCGGTGACGCGCACCGGCGAGCCGCGGCGTCACTGGGCGAATCCGGAGCTGTGGGTCTCGTGCGCGCTCGGTCCGTACAACTTCGAGTTCATGGATCGGGTGCACCGTGAGATCGTCACGAAGTACGCAGTGGACGGGATCTTCGCGAACCGCTGGGCGCCGCAGGGCGGCGACTGCTACTGCGTGCACTGCGCGAAGAACTTCAAGGACGCCACGGGAAACGATCTGCCGCGCGTGACCGACGCGCGCGATCCGGTCCGCCGCGCGTTCCTCGAGTGGCGGAAAGCGCGGCTCACCGCGCTCTGGAAACAGTGGGACGCGACGGTCCGCGCCGCCAACCCGAACGCGCACTTCATCCCCAACGGTCCGCCGGATCTGAAGACCGCGGGCGAGCTGGCCGCGATTCAGTTCACGGACAACCAGGCGCGGCGAGGGCTGACGCCGCCGTGGAACAACGGCCGCCGCGCGAAAGAGCTTCGCTCCGTCATGGGCCGCCGCCCGATCGGCGGTATTTTCAGCGTCGGCGTCGAAGAACCGTACCGCTGGAAGGATTCCGTCCAGAGCGAGCCGGAGATCCGGCTGTGGGTCGCCGAGGGCACCGCGAACGGCATGCGCCCGTGGGTGACGAAGTTTTCCGGCGTGCTCTACGATCGCCGCTGGCTGCCGGTCGTCGAGCGGATCTACGAGTGGCACTTCAAGCACGAGCGCTACCTTCGCAACGAGGCGCCGATCGCGCGCGTCGGTCTGCTCTACTCCGAGCAGACGGCCGCGTACCACCCGGGCGTCGCGCAGGGCGATCGCGCCGAGGACCACCTGCTGGGGATGTATCACGCGTTGATCGAAGCGCGCATCCCGTTCGAGCTCGTGCACGAGGCATTGCTCACGCCCGATCGGCTCGAGCCGTTCAAGCTCCTGATCCTCGCCGACGCGGCCGCATTGTCGAACGCGCAGTGCGCCGCGATCCGCGACTATGCCGCCCGCGGCGGCAGCGTCCTCGCGACCTTCGCCTCGTCTCTCTACGACGAGACCGGACAGCGGCGCAACGACTTCGGGCTCGCCGACCTCTTCGGCGTCTCGTTCGACGGTCGCATCGACGGGCCGATGCAGAATTCCTACCTGAACCTCGACGCCGATCCCGCGACCGGACGGCGGCATCCGATCATCGACGGCTTCGACGAGACGACGCGGATCATCAACGGCGTCTTCCGTCTCGGCGTCCGCCCGGCGATGAGCTTCCCGTCGCCGATGACGCTCGTGCCTACCTATCCTGATCTGCCGATGGAGGATGTCTATCCCCGCGTGCCGCGCACCGACACGCGCGAGCTCTATCTGCGCGATCTCGGCGCGAGCCGTGTCGTCTACATTCCGTGGGACATCGACCGCACGTTCTGGGAAGTCATGTGCGTGGACCACGGCCGCCTGCTGCGCAATGCCGTCCGCTGGGCGACGAACGAGCCGCCGCCGGTCGAAGTCACCGGCCCTGGACTGCTCGACGTCACGGCCTGGCGGCAGCGCGATTCGATGACCGTGCACCTCGTGAACCTGACGAACCCGATGATGATGAAGGGCCCGCTGCGTGAGCTGATTCCGATTGGCCCGGAGCGCGTCACCGTGCGTCTGCCGGCCGGCGTGCGCGCCAGGAAAGTGCAGCTTTTGACGTCAGGCGCCACGCCGCGCGTGGAAACGAATGGGTCAACAATCTCAGTAACGGTGCCGTCGATCGAGTGCCATGAGGTGGTAGCGATCGACACGTAAAGGCCACAACACGGAGGTCACGGAAACATCACGGAGAACACGGGTCTCTTGGGGTAACCCCAAAGAGCCCGTGACCTCCGCGCGCTCAGTGCTCTCCGTGTTGAGGTGTTGTCTTTTGACTGTAAGCTTTTCGGTCGAGGGTCTCATGCGTCATCTACGAATTCCTGCCGCCGCTCTCGTCATTTCTATACTCGTCCTGACGCCAGTCACGTTTCGCGCGTCTGGTACGGCGTCCGCGCTTGCGCCCACCGTCCTGGCGGCCGCGCCGAACGGACGGCCGACGATCGCGCAGTTTCTGAAGCCGGGCCTGCCGCTCGAGCTCGTCTCGGCGAAGAAAATCGATCGCATCGCCTGGCTGGCGTACGAGGAAGGCAAACGCAACGTGTTCACCGCCGTCGCGCCGGCTTTCGCGCCGGTGCGCATCACGCCGTTCATGAAAGACGACGGCACGGACATCAGCGGCCTGCGGATCTCTGACGACGGCTCGGTCGTCGTCTTCGTGCGCGGCAGCGCGCCGAACTCGGCGGGCTGGATCGCGAATCCGTCGCACGATCCGGACGGCGCGAAACGCACGATCTGGGCCGCGCGCACCGCTGGCGGCGCGGCGTTCTATCTCGCTGAAGGCAGCAACCCGGTCGTCTCGCCCGACGGCAGGTTCGTGCTCTACCTGAAGGACGGACAGATCTATCGCGCGCGCGTGAGCCAGACGCCGCAAATCACGAAGGCGGACAAGGGCGAGGTGCCGTTCATCAACGCCTGGGGGCAGAACAGCGGACCGCGCTGGTCACCCGACGGCGCGAAGGTCGCGTTCGTCAGCAACCGGACGACGCACAGCTTTGTCGCGGTGTACGACGTGAAGACGCACACCGTGAAGTACATGGCGCCGAGCGTGGATCGCGACACGAGTCCGACTTGGTCGGCCGACAGCCGGACGATCGCGTTCCTGCGCCGTCCGGGATTGCCGTTCGGCCTGCAATCGACGCCGGGCCGCGGCACGGGATTGCCGGACAATACGGGCGGACGGCAGGGCGGCGGCGGCGCCGCGCCGGCGGTCGGGCGTCAGGGCAACGCGCCTCCGCCGGCCCAGAACACCACGCCGGCTTCGGCGACGCAGGCTGCGCCGGGCGGACGGCAGGGCGCACCTCCGGCCGCAACCAGTGCGGCTGCGCCAGTCGCGCCGCCGGCGACGGCGACGCAGGTAACTCCGCCCGCGGCTCAGACGCCACCGGCGACGACCGCGGCCGCGCCGGGCGCCGGGCGCCAGGGCGGCCGCGGCGGACGCGGTGGCGGCGGAGAGCCGCCGATTCCGGCGGGCGCACCGCTCGCGCAGCAACCCGGGCTGTATCGTGCGACGCTGCCCGGCGGCCACACGCTTGCGCTGATGCTGGCCGACGTCGCGACGGCACAGGCGAAAGAGATCTGGCACGCGGCGCCGGACGATCGCGTGTTCAACGCGATCAACGCGATTCAGTGGTCGGCCGACGCGGTCGTCTTCCTGCTCACGAATCAGGAAGATGAATCGCCGCGGTACTACTCGCTCAACATCGCGACGCCGATGTCGAAGCCGGTCCTGCTCACCACGACCGACGGGCTGATCGAAGACGCGACGGCGTGGGCGTTGTCGAAGGACGGCAGGACGTTCTTCTACTGCACGAACGCCGGCGACATCGATCGCCGGCACATCTACGCCGTGCCGGTGGCCGGCGGGACGCCCGTCCAGATCACCACCGGCGACGGCATCGAGAACGTGCCGGTGCCGCTCGCGTCGGGCAAGCGGATCGCGGTCCTCAGCGCCGACGCGACGCGGCCGCAGTCGGTCGGCCTCTGGCCCTCAACACCATCCGCCCCGGCCGCCCAGAAGGTGATCTACCCGGTCCTCGGCGCGGATTTCCCGCGCGCGGCCTCCGTCGTGCCGACCAACGTCACGCTCAAGGCCGAAGACGGCGTGGAATTCCACAATCAGCTCTTCCTGCCCAAAGACATCAAACCTGGCGAGAAGCGGCCGGCCTTCATCTTCGTGCACGGCGGGCCGGCGCGGCAGATGCTCCTCGGCTACCACTACATGAGCTTCTACCACGTCTTCTACGCCGTGAATCAGTGGCTCACGACGAAGGGCTACATCGTGCTGTCGGTGAACTACCGCAGCGGGATCGGCTACGGGCGCGCGTTCCGCCAGGCGCCCGAGACGGGGGCCCGCGGCAACTCCGAGTACCGCGACGTCATCGCCGCCGGCAAGTGGCTGGCCGCCCGGCCCGACGTCGATCCCGAGCGCGTCGGCATCTGGGGCCTGTCGTACGGCGGTCTTCTCACGGCCGAAGCGCTCGCGCGCAACTCGGACGTCTTCAAAGCCGGCATCGATCTCGCCGGCGTCCACCTCGAGGGCAGCTCGCTCGATCCGGCGGACGTCTCGTACCGCGCGTCCGCGATTTCAGAAATCGACAAGTGGAAGTCGCCGGTCCTGCTCATCCACGGTGACGACGATCGCAACGTGAACTTCGCGCAGACGGTCGGCCTCGTCCAGTTGCTCCGCGCGCGCAACGTCTACCACGAGCTGATCGTGTTTCCCGACGACGTGCACGAAACGCTGTTGCACAGCCGCTGGCTCTACACGTTCGATCGGATGGAAGCGTTCATCGACAAGTTCCTCGGAGCCGAGCGGACTGTCAGCGCTGCCGGACGATAGGCGGACGCTCGTTTTTCGGGTTCCGGGGTTCCGGGGTTCCGGGGTTCCGAGGTTCCGCGGTTCGGTTCCGGGGTTCAGTTCTACAGCGCGCGAACCTCGGAACCCGAACGATGGACTCCGAACCCTGAACCGACCTCGGCACTCCGGAACTCCGGAAACCCCGGAACCCTGCCACGCATTTGCATTCTGAGGTGGTGATGGCCATGCCGCGTTCGTTCGCTCCACCTGTCTTTCCCAGTCCAGAGCAGACGCTGCGCGCCCGCATTCTTCACCTGGTCATCGGCGCCACGGCACTCATCGCTGTCGGCTTCCTGCCGCTCATCGTGATCCTGCAACCCGCGACCATGTCACGGGGCGTGGTGGCTGCGGTCTTCATTTTTGGCCTGGGCCTCGGGCTGCTCCAGGTCAATCGATCCGGCCGAACGCGCGTGGCCGCGATGCTGTTCGCCGGCGGCCTCATTGTGCTGATGACCGCACTGGCGGTAACGGCAGGCGGCGTCCGTTCGCCCGGCGTCACGATGTACTTCATCATCGTCATGATGACCGGCCTGCTCCTGGGCGAGCGGGCCGGCACCGTGACCGCGATCGTCTGTGCCGGCCTGGGTCTCGGCCTTCTCGTGGCAGACGGCGCCGGCTTGCTCCCGCCGGGCATTCAGTACAGTGGGACCACCATCTGGCTCTTGAGTTGTCTCTACATGGGCCTGGTCGTCCTCCTGCTTCGACTGCCCACGATGTTGATCAGGACGGCTCTGCTCCAGGCCGATTCCCAGCTGTCCGAAAGGAAGCAGGCCGAGCAGAACCTGCAGGAACAGCGGCAGCTTCTGCAAACCATGATCGAGAACACGCCCGCCGCGGTCGCGATGTTCGATACCGAAATGCGTTACATGGCATACAGCCGGCGCTGGCTGGCCGATTACCGCCTCGGCAACCGGGAACTGAAGGGCCTCAGCCACTACGACGTCTTCCCCGAAATCGGCGAGGACTGGAAGGCCATCCATCGCCGGTGCCTGGCGGGCGCCAGAGAGACGCAGGAAGAAGATCCCTTTCCCCGCGGCGACGGCACGGAAGACATCGTGCGATGGGCCGTGCAGCCGTGGAGAACGGGAGACGGCCGGATCGGCGGCCTCACGATGTTCACAGAAGTGATCACGGATCGGGTGCGCGCTCGCGAGGAGCGGCGATCGCTCAGAGATCAATTGATTCAGGCACAGAAGATCGAAGCCCTCGGCACACTGGCCGGCGGCATCGCCCACGACTTCAACAATCTTCTGGCGATGATCGGGACGAACGCCGAGCTCGGGCTCGCCGACGCGAGGGAGGAAGATACGGCGCGTACACCGTTCCACGAAATTCTCAAGGCGACGGCAAGAGCCAAGGACCTGGTTCGCCAGATCCTCCTCTTCAGCCGGAGACAGGATGCGGAGCGCGAGACGATCTCGTTGCGGCCGGTGGTCGAGGATGCGCTGACGTTTCTTCGGGCGACGCTACCCGCCAACGTGGAATTTCGAACGCGCCTGGAACCTGAAGTGCCGCGCGTCTCCGCGAATGCCTCTCAGGTGTACCAGATTCTGATGAACCTCGGGACCAACGCCGGACACGCCATGCGGGCGGGAGGTGTCTTGTCCGTCAGTCTGGACCGCTCGACGATTACCGGCCCGGCAGCCACTGCGTTCGGCGTGCTGCACGAGGGTGATTATGCCTGCGTGATCGTGCAGGACACCGGCACCGGGATGAGCCGGGAGACGCTCGACCGGATCTTCGAGCCGTTCTTCACCACCAAGGGACTCGAGGGCACCGGGCTCGGTCTGTCGGTCGTCCATGGTCTCGTGAAAGATCACGGCGGCGCGGTCACGGTCGAGAGTGACCCGGGCAAGGGCTCGACGTTCCGGGTCTATTTTCCCGCCGTGGGCGACGAACCCGCGGCGCTGGCGCTGCAGACTGGCGGGCTCGTCCGCGGCCACGGTCAGCACCTCATGTATATCGATGACGAACCTGGTCTCGGCTCGGCGATGACCCGGGTCATGACGCTCCTGGGGTATCGCTGCACATTCTTCTCCGACGCGAGGATGGCCCTGGACGCGTTTCGCAGCGATCCTGACGGGTTCGACGCGGTCATTTCAGACATGACGATGCCATTCGTCTCCGGCTTCGACGTCGTCAAAGAGTTGCATGCGATCCGCCCCGACGTTCCGGTGGCGCTCACGTCCGGCCGATCCAGCCAAAGCACGCTGGCCGCTGCGTCTTCTCTCGGTGTCAAGACGTGGATTTCCAAGCCAGCGACGATCGACGAGCTGGGCGACGCCTTGGAGTACATGCTGCAGGGTGGCCGCGGGAGCGGTCGCGACGCTCACTGATTTGTGCGGCCGGCAACCTGCCGGCGTGGCGCGCCGTGGCCGGGGCCGCGGACCTGACCACGCGGCGCCCCACAGTGGCCCATGCCGGCGCGAACGTCACCGCGCCGCGAGAATCCGCTGCACGTTCCCGGGCGAAAAGAACTCGGCCGGCGAGACGACGCCGGAGATGACGCGCGCGAAGCCGTTCATCGCCTCCTGGTTGCCGTGCACCGCGGCCATGAGTTGCAGTGTCTCAGCCGGCGGCGGCGCGAGGCTGGCAAACTGACACGTGAACTCGTACAGCGGCAGGACGTGCTCGTCTCTCGCCGTCTGGTATCCGGCCAGCGCGGCGTCGTACTCGCGCCCGCCGGACCAGCAGTCGTGGAGGGCGCCGGCCAGGAGCTCGGCGTCGCGGAACGCGTCGCTGATCCCCTGCGCGGTGATGAAGTCCTTGTTGTAGCCCGCGTCGCCGACGAGCGCCCAGCCCGGCCCGAACGGCGTGCGAAAAAAGTTGGGCACGGTGGCTCCGAGCAGTCGCTCTTCGCGCCGGGCGCTCCGGACGCGTTCGGCGAACGCGGGCGCGCGATCGAACGACGCGAGATAGTGACGCGCCGCGTCCTTCTTGTTGGCGTCGAATTCGGCGATCGGCCAGGACAGCACCACCACCGTGAGATCGTCGTGCGTCGGCCAGGCCGCCCACGCCCGATTGCCGCGATCGTACGCCTCGAACCGGCCCGCCATCTCGAGGCCGCTCCAATAGGTGTAATAGCCGGCCTCGAGCGGCGGCTTGTCCCGATACTGGGGCGCGGCCACGCTCTTGGCGACCAGCGAGTGCAATCCGTCGGCGCCGACGACCACGCGCGCGTACTCGACGATGTTGCCGCCGCCCTTTTCGTGTCCGCGAATTCCGGTCACACGACCATCGCCATCACGGAGGATCTCATCCACGGCGAAGCCTTCGCGCACCTCGACCCTGGCCTCGGCGGCCGCGTCCACCAGCAGTTTGTCGAGCACGGTCCGCCGCGGCCCGTACGACACCGGCGCATCGTCCGGACCGGGTGTACCTGTGATGACGAACGGGCCCATGTCGAACGCGTAGGTGTGCACTGCCGGGCAGCCGGTGGCGACCAGGCGGTCCAGGAGGCCCCATCGTTTCAGGGCCTGCACTCCGGGCGGGTGGATGAGGTGCGTCGAGATCGTGTCGCTGGGAAACGTGGCACGGTCGACCAGGAGGACGTCGTACCCCTTGCGGGCCAGCAGCATCGCCGCGGGCGATCCGGCACACCGCGCGCCGACGATGATTGCGTCGTATTGTTTCGCCACCAATTCGCCTCCCCACGCGCCCCCGTGGACGTGTCGCGCGTGTTTCTCTCCTAACACGGTATACGGCAGGAGGAGGTTACATCCGCCTTCTGCCCTGCTAGGATCGCCCGCGCCATTCTTCCAGCGGACCTCCGAGGGAGCGTTTATGACCGATCAGGCGACATCCACTTTTGAAAAGCAGTTTCGCGGCACACTCATTCGCCCGGGCGACGCCACGTACGACGCGGCGCGCGCGCTCTACAACGGCATGATCGACAAGCGGCCGCGGCTGATCGCGCGCTGCGCGAACGTGGCCGACGTAATCGCCGCCGTCGGGTTCGCGCGCGACCAGGGCCTGCTCCTCGCCATCCGCGGCGGCGGCCACAACGGCCCCGGCCTCGGGAGTGTGGACGACGGGCTGGTGATCGATTTGTCGATGATGAAGGGCGTGCGCGTCGATCCGTCGCGGCGGACGGTCCGCGTCGAGCCCGGCTGCACGTCGGGCGACGTCGATCACGCGACGCACGCGTTCGGCCTCGCCGTTCCGTTCGGGATCGTCTCGACGACCGGCGTCGCCGGGCTGACGCTCGGCGGCGGCACCGGCTATCTGACGCGCAAGCACGGCCTCACGATCGACAACCTGCTCGAGGCCGACGTCGTGCTCGCCGACGGCAAGCTGGTCACGGCGAGCGCCGAGCAGCATCCGGATCTCTTCTGGGCGCTGCGCGGCGGCGGCGGCAACTTCGGCGTGGTCACGAGCTTCCTGTTTCAGGCGCATCCGGTCAGCACGATCTTCGGCGGCCCGATTTTCTGGGACGCGGCCAGGGACGGCGCGAAGGTGATGCGCACGTACCGCGACTTCCTGCCGTCGGCGCCCGAAGAGCTCGGCGCGTTCGTCGGGCTCAAGACGGTGCCGTCGGGCGATCCCTTCCCGAAGGATCACTGGGGCAAGCGCGTGTGCGCGGTGATCTCCGGCTACAACGGGTCGGCCGCGGCGGGACAGCAGGCGCTGGCGCCGCTCCTCGGCGCGGTGCCGGCGCCGCTCTTCAACTGGATGGGCGAGATGCCGTTCCCCGCCCTGAACGGCCTGTTCGATCCGCTGTTTCCGAAGGGCCTGCAGTGGTACTGGAAGGGCGACTTCGTCAAGGCACTGCCCGACCAGGCCATCGAGACGCACATCGCGCAGGCCGCGCAGGCGCCGAGCGCGCTGTCGCTGATGCACCTCTATCCGATCGACGGCGCAGTCCACCGCGTCGCGAAGAACGCGACCGCCTGGGGCGCGCGCGACGCGACCTGGTCGATGGTGATCGCGGGCATCGACGCCGACGCGAAACAGGCCAACGCCCTGAAATCATGGGGGCGCGGGTACTGGAAGACCATTCACCCGTTCAACATGCCGGGCGGATACGTGAATTTCCTGATGGACGACGAGGTGGACGGGCGCGTGCAGGCGTCCTATGGCGACAACTTCGCGCGGCTGGCGTCGGTGAAAGCGAAATACGATCCGAAGAACCTCTTCCGCGTGAATCAGAACATCAAGCCGGCCGCCGCATGAGGCACACTGCAGGGTGATGACAGCGCCCTGCCCCGCGTGCGCGGCTCCGGTGCCTGACGGCAGCCGGTTCTGCCCGTCCTGCGGGGCGCGGATGGCCGCGTTCTCGGAGCTGACGACGCGCAGCGGCGTCGCCGTGGCCGGACCGGCCAACGTCCGCGGCCTCGGGTCGTCCGATCGGATCGCGCTCGGGGGGTTCGCGCCCGGCGCCATGCTCGGTCAGCGGTTCCGGATCATCGGCCTGCTCGGCGTCGGCGGCATGGGCGAGGTGTATCGCGCCGACGATCTCCGGCTCGGCCAGCCGGTCGCGCTGAAGTTCCTGCCGCAGGCGATGGTGGCGCGGCCGGCGGCGCTCGAACGGTTCTACGCGGAAGTCCGCACGGCGCGCGAGATCTCGCACCACAACGTCTGCCGGGTCTACGACGTCGACGAAATCGACGGCCGGCATTTCCTGTCGATGGAGTTCATCGACGGCGAAGACCTTGCCTCCCTGCTGAAGCGCATCGGACACCTTCCGGCCTCGAAGGTCCTCGAGATCGCGCAACAGCTCTGCGCCGGGCTGGCCGCGGCGCACAAGAAGGGCGTCATCCATCGCGATCTCAAGCCCGGCAACGTCATGGTGGACGGCCGCGGTCATGCCCGCATCACCGACTTCGGCCTGGCGGTGCCGCTCGAGCACGCCGGCGAGCGCGGGGCGTTTGCCGGCACGCCGCTCTACATGGCGCCGGAGCAACTGGCCGGCCAGCCGGCATCGACGCTGACCGACATCTACTCGCTGGGGCTCGTGCTGTACGAGATGTGCACGGGAAAGTCACCGTTCACGGCACGGACGCTGGAGGAGTTGCGCGTCGAAAAGGCGACCCGTGTCCCAACGCCGCCGTCCGAGCTGGGGCGCGACGTGGACCCGAGCGTCGAGCGCGTCATCCTGCGATGCGTCGACCGCGATCCGCGCGCGCGCCCGACGTCGGTCCTGCAGGTCGGCGCCGGCCTGCCGGGCGGCAACCCGCTCGCCGCCGCGCTTGCGGCCGGCGAGACACCCTCCCCCGAGATGGTAGCGGCGTCGGGCGGATCGGAGGGACTGACGCCCGGCGCGGCGGCGGCGCTGGTCGCGCTGTTCGCCGCGTGCACGGCGCTCGCCATCTGGCTCGGCGGCTCCGCGATTCTGACGCGGCGCGCGCCGCTCCAGCGCCCGCCCGATGCCTTCGTCGAGCGCGCGCGCCAGATCGCCGACCAGACCGGCTATGGCGATGCCGCAGCCGACACGGCGTTCGGCATCGGCTACAACGACGCCTATCTGCAGTCGCTCGAAGAACGCAACCGGACGCCGGACCGCTGGAACGCCGTGTCCGCCAATGCCGTGCGGTTCTGGTACCGGCAGAGCCCGCGGCCGCTCAAACGGCTCGCGTTCAGCATCGGCGTCGATCCGATGGTCACGCCGTCCGATCCGCCGCTGGCGCCAGGCGACGTCCTGATCGCATTGAATGGCGCCGGGCGGTTGCTCTCGTTCACCGCGGTGCCGGTCCGCGGTCAGCCGGTCACGAGCGACGCGGGCACGCCCGACCTGACCGCCTTGCTGCGTGCGGCGGGGATCGACACGAGCGGGTGGACGCCGGATGCCGAGTGGCGGCCGACGTTCTGGGCCGATGCGCATGCCGCCTGGCAGGCGCCGGCCTCCGGCGCTCCCGAAGAGCCGTACCGGCTCGAGACCGCCAGCGTGCGCGGCCGGCCCGTCGAGTTCCATGCGGTCTACCCGTGGGACCGGGCGGACCGGACGGCCTGGACGAATCTCTTCTACGAAGTCGGCTACGGCGGCGAGCCGATCGCCGGCAGGCGGACGGCGAGCCTCATCGGCATCGCGCTCACGGCGGTCGCCCTCTTCGGCGGTCTGGTGCTCGCGCGGCGGAACCTCCGGCTCGGCCGCGGCGACCGGCGCGGCGCGTCGCGCCTCGTCATGTGTGTCACCGGTCTGCTGGCCATCGCGTGGATCCTCGACGAGCACCACGTCGCCGATCCCCACGAGTGGTACTTGATCGTGAGCTTCGCCGGGCGCGCGCTGGTCATCGGCGGCATCTTCTGGTCGACCTATGTCGCCTTCGAGCCGTACGTCCGGCGCCGCTGGCCTTCGATGATCATCTCGTGGAGCCGCCTCGTCACCAGCGGCGTACGCGATCCGCTGGTCGGGCGCGACGTCCTGATTGGCTGCACGGCCGGGGCGCTGATCACGTGCCTCGTCCTGTGGGCGTACATGCTGCCGTCGTGGCTGGGACGGTCCGCCGATCGGCTCGCGACGCCGACGTGGCACGCCTGGCTGGGACCTTCGCATGCGCTGTCGCTCGGCCTGCAGCTCGTCGGCAATGCGCTGCTCGGAGCGTTCACCGCGCTGTTCGTCCTCGTGCTGTTTCGCCTGGTGCTCCGGCGCGACTGGCTCGCCGTCATCGCGTCAGCGGCGCTGCTGGCCATGCCGGATATCCTGCTGACCAAGGATCCCGCAGTGACTGCGGCCGTCCTTTTTGCGATCTATCTGATCGGCGTCCTCGTGCTCCTGCGCGTCGGCCTGCTCGCCGTGATCGCCCTGCGCTTCACGGTGGATGTACTCCAGATCTTTCCGATCGTGTACAACCTGTCAGCGTGGTATTCCGGGATCGGCCTCTCGGTGCTGCTCGCCCTGGCGCTGCTCGCGGCGATAGCGGTCCGGATGTCGCTCCTCGGCAGCGCTCGCGCGATCGCCGGCAGCGCCGAGTGAGATCGATGCCCTCACCAGTCGCGCGCATGGTGCTCGCCGTGTTTCTCGCCGCGCTCATCACGAGCGCGGGCGCCGCGCAGCGTCCCGATGCCCCGCGACCACTCAGGGTGTCGGACAACAAACGCTTCCTCGTCACCGACGATGGCCGGCCGTTCTTCTGGCTCGGCGACACCGCCTGGGAGCTCTTTCATCGCCTGACGAGGGAAGACGCGATCCGCTACCTGAACAATCGGGCGGGCTTGCGGTTCACCGTGATCCAGGCCGTCGCGCTCGCCGAGTTCGACGGATTGAACACGCCGAACGCGTACGGCCATCGGCCGCTCGTCAACAACGACCCGGCGACGCCCGACGTCAAGGACGGGCCGGCCAACGACTACTGGGATTTCGTCGACGTCGTCGTCGAGGAGGCCCGGGCGCGGGGCCTGTACATCGGCCTGCTGCCGACGTGGGGCGACAAGTGGAACCGCCAGAAAGGCGTCGGTCCCGAGATCTTCACCCGCGCGAACGCGGAGGTCTACGGCGCGTGGCTCGGGCGCCGTTACCGCGACGCCGCAAACATCATCTGGATCCTCGGCGGGGACCGCGCGATCGACAACGACACCCACCGCGCGATCGTCACGAACATGGCGCGCGGCCTCCGCGCAGGAGACGAGGGCCGGCACCTGATCACGTTCCACCCGCGCGGCAACGGCACGTCGGCGGTGTACTTCCACGACGAGCCGTGGCTGGACTTCAACATGCGGCAGAACGGCCACGGCCCGGACTACACCGCGCGCTACGAAGGCACGCGCACGGACTACGACCGCGTGCCGATCAAGCCGGTCCTCGACGGCGAGCCGATCTACGAGGATCACCCGGTCTCGTTCAACGCGCCGAATCAGGGGCACTCGATCTCGAGCGACGTCCGTCGCGCCGCCTACTGGGATCTCTTCAGCGGCGCGTTCGGCCACACCTACGGCCATCATTCGGTGTGGCAGTTCTATACGCCTGAACGCACGCCGGTGAACTCGCCGCTTCTCGTCTGGACGGACGCGATCACCCAGCCCGGGGCCGTCCAGCTCCAGCACGCGCGGGCGCTGCTCGAATCGCGTCCATTTCTGAGCCGCATCCCCGACGACGACCTGATCGTGCCGGCGGCTCCACCGACGAGCGTGCCGGGCGCCGGACGGTATCGCTTCGTCGCCACGCGCGACCAGGCGGGCAGCTACGCGATGATCTACGCGCCGGTCGGCCGGCCGTTCACCGTGCGAATGACGAAGATGTCCGGCGCGAAGGTGATCGCCTGGTGGTTCAACCCGCGGACAGGTCAATCGACGCGGATCGGCACGTTCGACAACGCCGGCACCCGCGCGTTCACGCCACCAGATCCAGGCGAAGCGCTCGACTGGGTCCTGGTGCTGGACGACGCGTCGAGGAAATACGGGGTGCCGGGCGCCCGGAAATGAGTCCGGCCTGGTATCCCGCCGCCTTACTTGTCCCAAAAGCACAACATGAAGAGCGTGAAGGAGATGAAGATCATGAAGGAGCGGCCCCCGCGGGGGACTCCATCCTTGAATCCAGAGCCGCGTAGGATGGAGTCCCCCGCGGGGGCCGCCTCTTCATGGCCTTCACGTCCTTCAAGCCCCTTCATGTTGAGCTTTGAGACAAGCAAAGCGCCGAGACATCAGGCCGGACTCACTTCCGGGCGCCGACCGCCATCTGCACGCCCAGCATGGTGGATGCGGCGCCGGGCGAGGCCGAACAGCGCACGACGA
>Ga0111538_10001112_pt1 | contig 37739 bp, 36 predicted proteins | sample SoiMethybrSBSTD1_FD_79669 | JGI IMG/M metagenome (GOLD analysis project Ga0111538, IMG submission 79669) | Bulk soil microbial communities from a Populus tree surrounding site in Tennessee, USA - Soil MetaG P. TD hybrid SBSTD1 (version 2)... | ecosystem: Environmental > Terrestrial > Soil >...
AGTAGTGGCGGGCCAGCTCCTGCAGCGCCTCCTCCGGCCGCTCGGCGGAGAGCGCCTCGAGGGCCCGGCCGGCGCGCGCGTGCAGCTCGGCCCGCGACTTCACCAGCAGGCTCTGATAGGCGACCTGCTGGACGAGCGGATGGACGAAGCGATAGCGCTGCTCCGGAAAGAACGCGGTCTCGTTCAGCAGATCGGCCCGCGCCAGCGTGGCCAGCTCGGCGGCCAGCTCCACGCCGGTAGGCGCCACGGCCTCCAGGAGGGGATGGGAGAACTCGCGACCCAGCACCGCCGCCGCCTGCAGCAGTCGCTTGGCCGACTCCGGCAGCCGATCGATGCGCGCGGTGAGCAGATCCTGGATCGTGGCCGGCACCCCGGCGTTGGCGAGTGCGGCGCCATCGCCGGCCGTCAGCAGCCCGGAAGTTTTCAGGTACGCGGTGAGCTCCTCGATGAAGAGGGGATTGCCCTCCGCCCGCTTGATGATGAGCTCGCGCGCCGGCCCGGTCACCGGCGCCCGGTCGACCAGCTCGGCGACCATCTGGGCGGTCTCGTCCTCGGTGAACGGGTCGAGCGCCAGCCGCTGGTGAAACGCGCGGTTGTCCCAGGCCGGTGTGTAGCCCTCGCGGTAGGTGCACAGCAGGAAGACCGGATGGTTGGCCAGCGTGTCGACCACGCTGTCGAGGTAGTCGCGCGAGCTGCTGTCGATCCACTGCAGATCTTCCATCAGCAGGAAGAGCGGACGGCGCTGCGCGCCGCGCAGCGTGAGGGTGCGCACCGCCTCGACCAGACGCTGCTTGCGCTGCGCCTCGTCGAGCCCCTGCACGTCGAGCTCCTCGGCGGGCAGGGCCAGCACGTGCTTGAGGTAGGGGATGGTCCACTCCAGCGCGGGATCGAGCCGGCGCACGCCGGTCTCCACCTTCTCGACCTGATCCTTCTCCGCCTCGCCGTCGTCCAGCATGAAGTTCATCTGCAACAGCTGGGCGATGAGATTGAAGGGCAGCGCCTCGCCGTGCTGGTGGCAACGGCCGGACAGGAACGTGACGGCGTCCTCGGCCAGCCCGCGCTTGAGCTCGTAGGCCAGGCGAGACTTCCCGATGCCCGCCGGCCCGACCACCGACAGTACGTTGCCCCGCCCGCGCTGGGTCTTGTCGAAGGCGTCCCGGAGAAAGGCCAGCGCGCGCTGGCGCCCCACGAAGGCGGTGAGCCCGCGCTCCAGCGCCAGGTCGAAGCGGGCCCGACCGCTCAGCTGCCGGGTCGCGGTGAAGGTGGCCACGGGCGCGGGCAGCCCCTTGAGCGTCACCTGGCCGGTGGGCTCGATGACGAAGTAGCCGCTCACCAGGCGCATCGTGGCTTCGCTGATCCGCGTGCCGCCGGGCGGCGCCACCTGCTGCAGGCGCGCCGCGAGGTTCACCGTCTCGCCCTGGGCCGTGTAGTCCATCCGCAGGTCGTCGCCGATCTTGCCGACGACGACCGGCCCGGTGTTGATCCCGATGCGCACGGCGAAGTCGATGCCGCGCTGGGCGCGCAGCGTGGCCGCGTATTGCCGCACCGCCTTCTCGATGGCCAGGGCCGCCGCCACCGCCCGCACCGCGTGGTCCTCGTGGGCGATGGGCGCTCCGAAGAGCGCCATGACGCCGTCTCCGGTGAACTGGTTGACGGTCCCCTCGAAGCGGTGGATCGCCTCCAGCAGGTGCTGGAAGCAGCCGTCCATCACCCCGTGCAGATCCTCGGGATCGAGACGCGCGGAGAGCTCGGTGAAGCCGGCGCAATCGACGAAGACGACCGTGACCTGCTTGCGCTCGCCCTCGATGGCGCTCCGCGAGGTGAGGATCCGGTCGGCCAGGTGCTTGGGGGTGTAGCCCCGCGGGGCCGCGGGCGCCGCCGGCGTCGCAGGGACCGCGGGGGCCGCGGCGGTCGCCGGTGTACTGACTGCGACCGGCCGGCCACACTCGTCGCAGAACTTCGCCGCCGGACGCAGCGGGGTGGCGCAAGCCGGGCACGCACGGGGCAGCGCAGCGCCGCAGCTGTCACAGAACCGGGCCGCGGCCCGGTTGTCGGCTCCGCACGACGCGCACGTCACAGCGACATTCTACGCTGATCGTCCGGCAACACCGCGGCCCGAGAGGCGCTATTCTCTGCCCCATGAGAGTGCTTCGCTGGGCGTGGAAGGAGCAGCTGGCCGTGGCGGGACCGGCCGCCATCGCGGTGATCATTGCGTTCGTGGTGGCGTTCCAGTGGGTGAAGCCGGCGCCGCCCAAGCGGGTGGTCATCGCCACCGGCCGCAGCGACGGCGCCTACTATCGGTACGCGCAGCTCTACCGTGAGCGGCTTGCCAAGGCGGGCGTCACCCTCGAGGTCCGGGAGACCTCAGGCTCAGTCGAGAACATCCGCCTCCTCGAGGATCCCAAGAGCGGGGTCGAGATCGCCTTCGTGCAGGGTGGGACCGCCTCCGTGGCGAAGACCGACACCCTGGTGTCGCTGGCCAGCCTGTACTTCGAGCCGCTGTGGGTCTTCTCGCGCACCGCGCCGGGGCCGACCGACCTGCGCGAGCTCAAAGGCCGGCGACTGGCGATCGGCCCGGAGGGCAGCGGGACCCGCGCGGTTGCCCTCACGCTGCTGGCCGCCAATGGCATCACGGAGGCCACCGCGAAGCTGCTGCCATCGACCGGCACGGAGGCCGTCCAGGCCCTGCGGGCCGGCACGGTCGACACGGTCTTCATGATTGCCGGGCCGAGCTCGCCCGCCGTCAAGGAGATGCTGCACACGCCAGGGATCGAGCTGCTCGGCTTCCCCCGCGCGGACGCGTACACCAAGCACTTCTCCTTTCTCAACAAGCTCGTCCTGCCCGCCGGCTCGCTGAGCCTGCAGGAGAACCTGCCGCCCAAGGAGTCGCTCATGCTGGCCCCGGCGGCCACCCTGGTGGTCAGCAACGACTTCCACCCGGCTCTCGTGGATCTCATCCTGGCCACCGCCGCGGCCATCCACGGGCGCCGCGGCCTGTTCGAGGCGGCGCAGCAGTTCCCGTCGCCGGACTATCTGGAGTTCCCGCTGATGCACGAGGCGGAGCGCTACCACAAATCGGGGCCGCCGTTCCTGGCCCGCTACCTGCCGTTCTGGGCGGCGACGCTGGTGGACCGCGTGAAGGTGCTGATCCTTCCGCTGCTCGTGCTGGTACCGATCGGACGCCTGGTGCCGCACATCTACCGGTGGAAGAATCGCTCGAAGATCATCAAGCGCTACCGCGACGTGGTGGACGTCGATCAGGCCCTGTCGAACAATCCATCATCCGTGGAGTGCGCGGCGCTGCTGGAGCGGATGGACCGCATCGAGGAGGACGTGCGCAGCATCAAGGTGCCGCTCGGCTACGCCGACGCCCACTATCACCTCCGGATGCACGCCGACCTGGTGCGTCGTAGAGCGCAAGAAATCAGTCAGCGGAGCGAACGATGAGCGCGACCATGCCCGAGCGACACGAGTTCCAGACCGAGGTCCGGCAGCTGCTGGACCTCATGATCCACTCGCTCTACTCCCACAAGGACATCTTCCTGCGCGAGCTCATCTCCAACGCCTCCGACGCGCTGGACAAGCTGCGCTTCGAGGCGATCACCCGGCCCGAGCTGCAGGGCGACGGCGAGCTGGAGATCCGGCTGGAGGTCGATCCTGAGCAGCGCACGCTGACTGTGTGGGACAACGGCATCGGCATGAGCCGGGCCGACGTCGTCGAGAACATCGGGACCATCGCCCGCTCCGGCACGCGCGAGTTCCTCCAGGCGGTGCGCGATCAGAAGGGGCAGGTGGCTCCCGAGCTGATCGGCCAGTTCGGGGTGGGTTTCTACTCGAGCTTCATGGCGGCCGATCGTATCGTGCTCGTCACGCGCAAGGCCGGCGAGGAGACCGCCACGCGCTGGGAGTCGACCGGCGACGGCTACGCGCTGGACGAGGCCGAGCGCGCGACGCCGGGCACGACGGTCACGCTGCACCTCAAGCCCAAGGACGAAGAGGACGGGCTGCGCGACTACACCGACGGGCACGTGCTGCGCGACATCGTGCGCAAGTATTCGGATTTCGTCGCGTACCCGGTGCGCCTCAAGGGCGACACGCTGAACTCCATGAAGGCCATCTGGGCCCGGCCCAAGGAGGAGGTCAGCGAGGAGCAGTACCGGGAGTTCTACAAGCACCTGACTCACGACTGGAACGATCCCCTCGAGCACGTGCTGGTGCACGTGGAGGGCACGGTGGAGGCGCGCGCCCTGCTGTACGTGCCGTCCAAGGCGCCGATGGATCTCTTCATGCGGGAGGGCGAGCGGCGCGGCGTGCAGCTCTACGTCAAGCGCGTGTTCATCATGGACGACTGGGAGGCGCTGCTGCCGCCGTGGCTGCGCTTCGTGCGCGGGGTGGTGGCCTCCGACGACCTGTCGCTGAACGTCTCGCGCGAGATCCTCCAGAAGGACCGCCAGATCCAGGCGATCCGCAAGCACCTGGCCCGCCGGCTGCTGGGGGCGCTGAAGGAGATGAAGGAGCAGCGCGCGGACAAGTACCGGACCTTCTGGCCGGAATTCGGCGCCGTGCTCAAGGAAGGGCTGCTCGGGTTGGAGGACAACCAGGACCGCATTCTCGACGTGGTGCTGGCGGCATCGACGGCCGCGCCCGCCGAGCTCACGTCGCTGGCCGACTACGTCTCACGCATGAAGGAAGGGCAGGAGGCCATCTACTACATGACGGCCGCCACCCGGAGCGCCGCCGAGCGCTCACCGCACCTTGAGGCCTTCCGCGCCAAGGGATTCGAGGTTCTGTTCTTCACCGATCCCGTGGACGAGCTGTGGCTGCGGCTGAGCCGCGAGTTCGGGGGCAAGAAGCTCGTGTCGGTGGCCGCGGCGTCCGCCACGCCGGAGGCCAACGATGAAGAAGGAAAGAAGGAAGAGGAGGCGCGCAAGGAGCAGGAAGAAGGGCTGCGCGGCCTGCTCGACACCCTCCGGGCCAAGCTCCAAGATCACGTGAAGGACGTGCGGCTGTCGTCGCGGCTGACGGAGTCACCGGCCTGCCTGGTCGGCGACCCCGGCGACATCTCCCCGCACCTGCGCGAGCTGCTCCGCCGGTCCGGGCAGGAGGCGCCGGTGGCCAAGCGCACGCTGGAGCTGAACGCCGCGCATCCGATCGTGGCCCGCCTGCGGGACCTCCACGGCGCCGATCAGAGCGATCCGAAGCTCGCGCTCTACGCCGAGCTTCTGTACGGCCAGGCGTTGCTCGCCGAGGGGGCGCCGCTGCCCGATCCGGCGGCCTTCAGCCGTCGTGTCGCGGAGCTGATGGCGGGTTAGCCGCCGAGGTAGTGCTGGCGCACTTCGGGGTCGTCCAGCAGCTCTTGTCCGGTGCCCTCGAAGCGGTTGCGGCCGAGCTCCAGGACGAAGCCCCGGTGCGAGACGGACAGCGCCTTCTTGGCATTCTGCTCGACCATCAAGACGGTGGTGCCCTCCCGGTTGATGGCGACGATCGTGTCGAACACGACCTCCACCATGCGGGGATCGAGGCCGAGCGAGGGCTCGTCGACCATCAGCAGGCGCGGGTGCAGGAGCTGGGCAATGGCCATCTCGAGGATCTGCTGCTGGCCCCCGGACAGCGTCCCGGCGGGGTCACGGCGCTTGCTGGCCAGCATGGGGAAACGCGTCAGGAGCGCCTCGATGTCCTCGCGCACCCGCGCGTCGCGGCGCAGGTAGGCGCCCATCACGAGGTTCTCCTCCACGCTCATCGCGGGAAAGTTGCAGCGCCCCTGCGGGACGTAGCCAAGGCCGCGCCGCAGTACCTCGGTCGACGGCCGGCCGCCGATCTCCTCGCCGGCGAACCGGATCGTGCCTCGGCGCGGCGTCACCATGCCGAACACCGTGCGGAGCAGCGTCGACTTCCCCGCGCCATTCGCGCCGATGATGCTGGCGATCTCGCCCGCGCGCACCGTGAGCGTGACGCCGCGCAACACTTCGACCTCCTCGTAGCCGGCCACGATCCCGGAGAGCTCGAGCAGCGCGTCGTCAGCGGCCAAAGTACGCCTCGATGACCCGCGGGTCCCGGCGGATCGCCGCGGGCGGCCCCTCGGCGATCTTCTGGCCGTGGTCCAGCACCACGATGCGCTGGGAGATGTCCATGACCACGTCCATGTTGTGCTCGACCAGCAGCACCGTCTTGCCCTCGCGGTGGAGCGCCAGGATGTGGTCCTTCATCTGGTTGATCATCGTGGGATTCACGGCGGCGGCCGGCTCGTCGAGCAGGAGCAGGTCGGGGTCGGGCATCAGCGCCCCGGCGAAGGCCAGGAGCTTGCGCTGTCCGTAGGAGAGGCTTCCGGCGGCAGCGTCGGCCTTCGCCCCCAGGCCGACCAGGTCGAGCAGCCGGCGCGCCCGGTCGACGGCCGCGGCCTCCAGCCGGCGCACACGCGGCGTGCGCAGCAGCCGCGCCAGCAGCTGCTCCTCCTGGTGTTGCTGGAGGAACACCAGCAAGTTCTCGAGCGCGCTGAGACGAGGAAACACGCTTACCTGCTGGAACGTGCGCGCCACGCCGAGCCGCGCCACGCGGTGCGGGGGCGCGCTCGTGAGATCGTGGCCGCGGAAGAGCACGCGACCGCCGTCGGCGGCAAGATAGCCGGTGACGCAGTTGAAGAGCGTGGTCTTGCCCGAGCCGTTCGGACCGATGAGGCTCACCAGCTCGCCCGGCTCGACGGCCAGGTCCACCTGGTCCACCGCCGTCACCCCGAGGAACCGCTTGACGAGGCCGCGCACCTCCAGCAGCGGCATCAGCGCGGGCTCCGGGCGCGGCTCAGCAGGCTCTCGAGGCCCCCGGGCGAGCGGATGACCACGAGCAGCAGCAGGCCGCCGTAGATCACCAGCCGCCACGTCGGCGTGAGACGCAGCACCTCGGGCAATGCGGTGAAGAGCACGGCGCCGACCAGCACCCCGCGCAGGCTGCCGACGCCGCCGAGGAAGACGATGACCAGCAGGTTGACCGTGAGGCTGACGGTCATCTCCTCCGGGCACATCACCGAGAGGTAGTGGGCGTAGAGTGCGCCGATCCCGCCGGCGATGGCGCCGGCGAGGGTGAAGGCGAGCAGGCGGTACTTGAGGGGATCGATGCCGGCGGCGCCGGCCAGCGGCTCGTTGTCGCGCACGGCGTGGAACGCGCGTCCCAGCCGGAACGTCGTGAGCCCCCGGTACAGCAGCGCCACCGCCACCAGTGCGGTGAGCGCCAGCCAGTAGAAGGCCGGCAGCGTCGTGATCGCCAGCGCGCCGAGCCGGGGCTTGGGGATGCCGGTGATGCAGAGCGGCCCGCGCGTGACCTCCACCCAGTTGTTGGCCACGACCGAGGCGACCAGCGCCAGGCCGAGCGTGCCGACGGCGAACGCGTGCTCGGCGAGGCGGAAGAGCGGCACGCCGACCAGCGCGGCCACCAGGGCGGCGGCGAGCACCGCGGCGAGCACGCTGGCGAGAAACGGCCACCCCGCGCGCGTGGCGAGGATCGCGGCGGCGTAGGCGCCGATGCCGAAGAACGCCGGATGGGCGAGCGAGAGGCTGCCGACGTGGCCGACCACGAGATCGTACGAGAGCGCCAGCGCGGCGAAGATCGCAGTGAAGATGAGGACGTGCAGCACGTAGCGCTGCTGGCGTGGAATGGCGGTGGCCACCAGCCACGGCACGGTCACCACCACCGCGCCCAGCACGAGCCACCCGGCACGGCGCATCAGATGCCGATCCGGCGGCCGAACAACCCCTGTGGTCGCCACAGCAGCACTGCGATCATGATGACAAACGCGATGGCGTCCTTGTAGGCGTAGGAGATGTAGCTGCCGGCCAGGGCCTCGGTGAGACCGATCAGGAAGCTGGCGGCGATGGCGCCGTTGACGTAGCCGAAGCCGCCGGCCACCACCGCGGCGAACGCCTTGAGCGTCAGCGTCGTGCCCATGTCAGGAAAGATGTTGAACAGCGGCGAGACGAGCGCGGCCGCGGCGGCGGCGAGCGCGGCCGAGAGCGCGAAGGTCACCATCGCGGTCCGCTGCACGTCCACGCCCACCACGGCGCACGCCTCGCGGTTCTGCGACATCGCCCGCATCGCGCGGCCGGTGCGGGTGCGGGCGACGAAGCGCTGGAGCCCCCAGAAGATCAGCAGGCTGGCGGCCAGGACCACCAGGCGCTGCCACACCACGCGCAAGCCGCCCACGTCGAGGACGCGCGAGGAGAGGACCGTCGGCACCTCCTTGGGCTGGGTGCCGAAGACGATGATGGCGAGGTTGGTCAGCACGATCGAGGTCGCCAGCGTGGCGATCAGCTGCACGTGCCACGAGCGCGGGAGGATCGCGCGGATCACGGTGCGCTGGTAGGCGACGCCGAACACCACCATCACCGCCGGCGCCAGGAGGGCCGCCAGCGGGTAGGGCATGCCGAGCTCGCTGTAAGCAAACCAGAACGCGTAGGCGCCGAGCATGAAGAACTCCCCGTGGGCGAAGTTGATCAGCCGCGCCACGCCCAGCATGAGCGCCAACCCGGCAGCGACCATGGCGTACATGGCCCCCAGGGTGATCCCGTGCAGGAGCTGCTCCAGAAGGTCCGTAATCAGGCTAGTGTCCGGCGGACGGGGCACCGAGGGGCGCCACGGCTCCGCCGGGGCGCCCCGAGCCGCCCGGGGGGCTTGGGGGCCATTTCGGGGCCCCCATGTCAATCAATCTCAATTCAGCAGGGCCGGGCTGGTGGGGAGTTTTTCGAGGATGCGGAGCTGGCCGTCGCGCATCTCGATCAGTATCATGTTGATCCAGGCCTGGTGATTCGCGTCGAACTTGATGGGACCGAGCGGCGAGTCCTTGACGTCGACCTCCTCGAGCGCGGCCCGGATTGACGCGCGGTCGGCCTTGCCGTGCTTCTTGAGCGCGATCTCCAGCGCCGGCACGACCGCCCACCGGAGCGTGATGGCCGAGAGGCTGCCGTGAATGCGGGGCGGGATCTTGTAGCGCTCGGTCCACTTGCGGTCCCACTCGGGATCGAGGCCGGTGATCCAGTAGCTGGCCTCGACGACGCCGTCGCCGACCCTGGGGTTGTCCTTCACCTGGTGGAGGAACTCGGCCGAGCCGAGGCTGCCCCGCGAGAAGATCTTCTGCGTCAGCCCGAGCTCGCGGAACTGCCGCATGAACGGGGCGCCGTCGCTGGCCAGGATGACCGCGAGGATCGACTCCGGATTGGCGCGCTTGAGCCGGGTGAGCACGGGGCGATAGTCCGGCTGGCCGGGATCGAAGAACTCGGTGGACAGCAGCTGCACACCGGCCTTCTTGAACGCGGCGTCGTAGGCGGTGGCCGCACCGCGGCCGAAATCGTTGTTCATGGCCAGGATGGAGGCGCTCTTCACGCCCTGGCGCGCCATGTAGCGGGCGAAGGTGTGCGCCATGATCTCGTCGTCGAGCGCCACCCGGAAGGTCCACTCGTTGCCGCCCTTGCCGCTCATCTCGCGGATCTTGGGATGCGAGCAGGCTTCGATCACCATCGGCAGGCCGATCTCCTTGACGACCGGCATCGCGCCGAGACAGGCGCCGCTGTGCGTCTGGCCGATGATCACGTCGACCTGATCGACGTCGGCGAGCTTGCGCACGGCGCTGACCGCTTCGCCCGGCTGCGCCTTGTTGTCGGCGAAGAAGGCCTCGATCTTGCGGCCCCCCACGCCGCCCTTGGCATTGATCTCCTCGACGGCCAGCGTGGCGCCCCACTTCACCCCTTCGCCGGTGATGGCGGCCGGCCCGCTCATCGCCGAGGCGAAGCCGATGCGGATGGGCGGGGCCTGGGCGCCGGCGGAGAGCGCCATGAGCAGCAGCGTGCCGATGGTCAGAACGAGTCGCATGGCGGTCTCCTTAGCCGATGATGGCGAGGTCCTGGCTCGAGCGGGTAAGCGTGCGCGAGCCGTTCGGGGTGATCTCGACGGCGTCCTCCACCTGGACCCCGCCCCAGCCGTGCTCGTAGTAGGGCGTTTCCACGCAGAAGACCATGCCGGCCTCCAGCGCGGTGTTGGTGCTGGCGTTGATCGTCGGCGGGTCGTAGGGTTCCAGCCCGATGCCGTGGCCGACGTGGTGCCGCTGGTAGTGGGGCACCCCGTTCTCGCGCGTGACGCGCACGGCGATCTCGAAGAGCTGGCTCACCGGCACGCCCGGCTTCATGGCGGCCATGGCGGCGCGCTCGCCGGCGAGGATTCCGGCGTAGTAGCGCGCCTGCTTGTCCGAGGGCTTGCCGAGCACCGCCGTGCGCGAGATGTCGGAGCGATACGGGCCGACCAGGCAGCCGAGGTCGAAGCGCACGAGATCGCCGGGGCGGAGCGCGCGATCGGTCGGATAGACGTCGGCCAGCGCCGCCCGCTCGCCGATGGTCACCACGGTGAAGAACGGCTCGGCGCCCTTGCGGAGCACCTCCTGCTCGTAGACGCGTGCGGCCTCGCGCTCGGTGACGCCCGCCCGCAGCATGCCCAGCACCGCGGCGATCCCGTCCTCGGCGATGAGCGCGGCTTTCTCGAGCGCCGCGACCTCGTCCGGACCCTTGACCATGCGGACCTGGCGGAACGTCTGATAGGCGGGCACGAGCGTCGTCCCCGCCAGCCGTTCCTCCACGCGCTTCCAGGTCGCCGGGAAGAGGTTGCCTTCGTCCAGGCCCACGCGCCGGCCCAGCACGCCGAGATCGCCCAGGACTGAGGCCAGCGCGTCGGCGGGGCTCGCCGCCGGGGCGCGGGTCCATTCGCGGATCTTGCGCCCGATGTCTCCGGGGTCCTCGGCGTACTCGAAGAAGAACTTGCCGTAGCAGGCCAGGTGATCGACCTGGATCCCGTCGGAGGCCACGCCGGTCGTATCGATGAAGGGGATGACCAGCGCCGTCCCGCGGCGAGTGAAGACGGCGTAGAGCTCGAGCCCGCGGAAGAGGGCGTGGGAGATCGAGCGCAGGCCGCTCACGTAGTAAACGTTCTCGGTCGTGGTCGCGACGAGCGCGTCGAGACCCTCGGCCTCCAGCATGGCGGTCAGTCGCTGACGTCGATGTGTATTCATCGCTTTCACCTGAAGTGGGGGATGACCTCGCGCCCGAAGAGGTCGATCGCCTCCTGCATCTCGGGCACGGTGTTGGCCACGAAGAGCAGGCCGGAGAGCGTGGTGACGCCCGCCTGCTGGTAGACGCGGATCCGCTCGCAGATCTCGGCCGGGCTGCCGACCAGGTTGCGCTGCTCGAAGCCGCCGGTCTGCTCGCGCAGCGTGGAGCGCTTGAGCGACTCCAGGTGCTTGTAGAGCTGCGAGCCGTGGAAGCGCTTCACCGCCTCGTCGTGCGTGCGGCCGATGGAGCAGGCGAATTGCGGCGCGATGTCGATCCGCGACCCGTCGCGCCCGGCCTTGGTCGCCGCCCGCTGGACGTCCTCCACGCCCCTGGCGATCTCCTCCGGCGACAGCACCGCCGGCATCCAGCCCTCACCGTATTCGCCAGCGCGGCGTCTGACCTCCGGGTGGTTGCCGCCCGCGTACATCGGCAGCGGCGTCTGGCGCGGCTTGGGGAAGCACTCGACGTCCTGGAAGCGGACGTGCGCCCCGCGGAAGCTCGCCTTGCGCTCGGTGAAGAGCAGCCGGAGCGCGCGCATGCCCTCGTCGACGATCTCGCCCCGCTTGGCCCCCGTGGCATCGGGGGAGAGTGCCTCGTACTCCTCGCGATAGGCGCCGGTGCCCACACCCAGAATCACCCGGCCGCCCGAGAGCTGATCGAGCGTGGCGACCTGCTTGGCCAGCACCGGCATGGTGCGCATGGGGAGCACGATGATACCCGTGGCCAGGCGAATGCGCTCGGTGCGCGCCGCCACCCAGGTGAAGGTGATCAGCGGCTCGTAGAAGTTCGGGGGCTCGGGCCACTCGCGCTGGACATAGCGCTGGGTGGTCATGTGATCGTTGCCCCACACGGAATCGAAACCGACCCGCTCGGCCAGCAGCGCTGTCGGCAGGATGTCCTCCGGCTTCGCGAAGGGCACCGGGTACATCATGCCCTCGATGCACGTCGGGATGTGGACGCCGAACCTCAGCGGCATCGCAGCTCCTTCCAGGCGGGTGACAGGTCGCGACCAATCCGCTCGATCTGCCCGGCGTACTCGGCCGCCTCCGGCACCACGGCCACCAGGCTATCGAGCCCGGCCTGAGCCCAGCGCACGAGGGCCCGGCGGCACTCGGCGGCAGTTCCGGCGATGGCCACCGCGTCCAGGATCTCGTCGGTCACGAGCTCGCCGGCGACCCGCCCAGCGGTGAGCGCGTCGCGAAATGGCTGCGTCCGCGCGGTGCCGAGGCCGGCGTCGTCCAGGATCGACTGGCCGTGCAGCGCGCCGAGATACCGTGCCACCATCGGACGCATCCAGGCGCGCGCCTCGTCACGATGGTGAGACAGCGCCACCGGGACGTACGCGATGACCTTGAAGTCTCCACGGGCACTCGACGTGCTGGCGCGCACGCGACGGACGTGAGCCGGCGAGGCGAGGATCGAGCAGTGCACGCCGTCGGCGACCTCGGCCGCCAGCGCCAGGGCCCGCGCTCCCTTGACACCGAGCAGGATGGGCACGGGGGCCACCGGCGGCGTCTCGAGCTCGGTCTCGTGGACCGAGAAGACTTCGCCGGCGTACGTCACGCGCTGGCCATCGAGCAGGCGACGGACGATCGCGGTGCCTTCGCGCAGGCCGCGCAGCGGCGTCTTGAACGGGATCGCCATCTGCGCCTCGATCCACTTGCGGTTGCTGCTGCCGAGCCCGAGCACCACCCGGCCCGGCGCGATCCCCGCCAGCGCGGCCGTTTCCATCGCCACCAGCGCCGGGTGGCGGGTGTAGGGATTCACCACGCCGAGGCCGATCGTGATTCGCTCGGTGGCGGCGGCGGCCGCGGCGCCGAGCGCGTACGCCCCCGGCTGGAAGTAGTCCTCGATCACCCACAGGCTGCCGAGACCCGCGCGCTCCGCCGCGCGGGCCCACTCGACCGTGCGGCCGGGCACCCCGTGGCCGGAGAGCGCCACGCCGAGGCTATCGGTCCAGCGCCAGTCCATAGGCTTCGCGGAGGACCGTGAGGAGGCGATCGAAGTCGCCGCCGGCGGCCGGCACGGGGGGCAGCCACGTGCGACTGGCGCCGGGATCTTTCAGTCCTCCCGACGTCAGGATGATCACGATCGTCTGAGCCGGATCGAGCGCTTTGCGCGCGGCCAGCTGCATGACCGCCGTCATCGAAGCGGCGGACGACGGCTCGACGAACAGTCCTTCCTCGCGGGCGAGCGCCCGCTGGGCCTCGAACACCCCTTCGTCGGTGAGCCGCACGCCGGCGCCGCCCGACTCGCGCAAGGCCGCCAGCCCCTGCCAGGTGCCGTAACGGGAGGCGATGGAAAAGGCGACCGAGGGCGCCGGCGCCTCCACCATCTCCGGCGCCTCCAGCTCTCGCTCCAGCGCGTGGGCCAGCGGCCCGAACGGCTCGGCCGCGATCATGCGGGGGGCGGTCTTGACCAGCCCGAGCGTCTGCATCTCCGTCCAGCCCTTCCAGGTCCCGTAGAGCCCGTCGCTGTACGCGCTCGGCACGATGACCACGTCGGGCGCCGTCCAGCCGAGATCCTCCGCGATCTCGTAGGCGATGGTCTTGTAGCCTTCGACGCCCCAGGGATTCGAGCCGATCGGCGGCGCGATGAAACCGCTGGTGGGATACCAGCCGAAGCGCTCGATGCCCTGGCGCATGAGGTCCCAGCGCGACTCCGAGGTCGGGCACGCCACCACCGCCGCGCCGTACGCCTGCATCAGCGTCTTCATGGTCTCGGGCACCGAGGCCAGCGTGAAGATCACGCACGGCAGGCCGGCGCGCGCGGCGTAGGCGGCGGTGGAGGCGCCGTGGTTGCCCGTGGAGGAGATGGTGATGACGCGCGCGCCGGTCTCCACGGCGTGAGTGACGGCCACCGCGCACAGCCGGTCCTTGTACGACCACGTGGGATTCTGGCTCTCGTTCTTGGCGTAGAGCTTCGGCAACCCGAGCCGGCGGCCGAGACGCTCCAGATGAACGAGCGGCGTGGCGCCTTCGCCGAGCGAGACCGGCGCGGCCGAGCGCGCGGGCAGGAGATGACGGAAGCGCCATAGCCCCTTGCCGGGTGGCGCGAACGTGTCGCGCGGCACGCCGGCGAGTGGCGCCAGATCGTACTCGACGGTGAGGTTGACGGCGACGCCCTCGGCGCGGCAGCGAGGGCAGCCGGTGAAGAGACGAGGCTCGTCGAATCGCGTGCGGCAGCGGAGGCATCGCAGTCCAAGAATCCGAGCCTCGGCGGCCATGGCGGGGTAGTGTAGGAAGGCTTGGTCAAGCGTGTCAAACATGCACTTTAGTTACAGGATCGTCGCCGGAGTGGCCGTCCTGTATTTTGTCGCGGCCAGGGTCGGGCTGCTCCTGGCCGCGGTCTCGCCCAGTGCTACGCCGGTGTGGCCCCCGACCGGCATTGCGTTCGCCGCCTGTCTGGTACTGGGCTACCGCATCTGGCCCGCGATCTTCGCGGGCGCGTTCCTCGCGAACATCACGACCTCGGGCACGCTGGGGACGTCGCTGGTCATCGCGTCAGGGAATACCCTGGAGGCGCTGGTGGGGGCCTACCTCGTCACCCGCATGGCGAATGGCCCGAGGGTGTTCGATCGCGCGCGCGACATCTTTGCCTTCGTGGGGCTCGCTGCCCTGGCGAGCACGACTGTCAGCGCCACCATCGGGCTGACGAGCATGTCACTTGGTGGGTACGCTCAGTGGGCGGACGTCGGGTCCATCTGGCTCACCTGGTGGCTGGGGGACGCCACCGGTAACCTCATCTTTGCCCCCCTCATGGTCCTCTGGGCAAGAGATCGGGTTGTCCGGTGGACTCACGAGCAATTCGTCGAGGCCGTGTGTCTCCTGGGGGCTCTCGTCCTCGTCGGGGTGGGCGTCTTCGGGCGCTCGTCGACGTTCGGCAGCTTTCCCCTGGATTTCCTGTGTCTTCCGCTGCTCCTCTGGGCGGCCTTTCGATTCGGTCCGCGCGAGACCGCGACCGCCACTGTCCTGCTGTCGGCGTTTGCGACGTGGGGGATGCTGACCGGCTCCGATTCGTCGACGAGCGAATTTCACAACAGCGCATTGCTCCTGTCGCAGATCTTCCTGGCGACCATGTCGGTGACGGCCCTGGCCACGGCGGTCCTCGTGTCGGAGCGCAAGCGGGCGGAGGCCATGGCCACCGAAGCCGCCGACACGGCGGAATCGGCGAATCGGGCCAAGGACGAGTTTCTCGCGATGCTTGGACACGAGCTGCGCAACCCGCTGGGGGCGATCGCGAGCGCGGTGCGAGTCCTCGAGCGCGTCGAGAACGATGCCGAGCGGGCCGTACCGGCCCGGGCGATCATCGTCCGCCAGGTCGATCGCCTGGCCCGGATGGTGGACGACCTGCTCGATGTGACCCGGGTCACGACGGGCAAGATCGCGCTCCAGCGACGACCGGTAGACCTCGCCGACAGCGTGGCGGCGTGCCTCGCGGCGCTGAATACGGCGAAGCGGCTGGAGGGCTACGACGTCCAGGTGGCGATGGAGTCGGTCTTGGTCGACGCCGACCCGGCACGACTGGAGCAGATCGTCATGAACCTGCTCCTGAACGCGCTCAAGTACACGCCGGCCCGAGGCCGCATCCGCGTGACGACGCGAGCGGAGCGAGACCAGGGCGTCCTTCGGGTCGAGGACAGCGGCATCGGGATTTCTCCGGACTTGCTGCCCCGGATCTTCGACCTCTTCGTCCAGGGAGACCGCGAGCCGGATCGGGCGCAGGGGGGCATGGGCGTAGGCCTGACGCTCGTGCGGCGCCTGACCGATCTGCACGGTGGGCAGGTCGAGGTGGCCAGCGACGGAGTGGGGCACGGCAGTGCGTTTACCGTCCGCTTGCCGCTCGCTGCGCCATCTCAGGCCCCGGCCACAGCCTCGAAACCCTCGACGCCCCCACCGGCTCCGCGCCGCGTGCTGACGATCGAGGACTACGCCGACGCGCGGGACAGCCTCCGCTCCCTGCTGGAGCTCTCCGGGCACGAGGTGCGCGAAGCCGCGGACGGGCCGACCGGCGTCGAGCTGGCGCTTCGCCTGCAGCCCGACGTCGTGCTCATCGACATCGGCTTGCCGGGGCTGGACGGTTACGGCGTCGCACGGCGGATCCGGTCGGCACCCCAAGGGCGCCTCATCGTCCTCGCCGCGGTCACGGGGTATGGCCAGCCCGAGGACCGTCGCAGAGCGCAGGAGGCGGGGTTCGACGCGCTGCTTGTCAAGCCGGTGGATCCGGACCGGCTGACCGAGATCCTTGCCACGCGCCGGCCGTGATCAGATTGCCGTCGCCGAGCCCAGGACCACCTCGACGACCGCCGACGGCGACGTGCCGTGCGCCAGAACTTGAAGTCGGTAGCGGGCCGCCGGAGCGTCGATCGGTAGCCTGACCACGATCTGGTTGTCGTTGAAGCTCAGCACCTGCAGGGGCACCTGCGCGAGCAGGACGGTCGGGGCCGTGGTGGTGCCGAAGTGCGCGCCGCGGATCACCAACCGGTCCGGTTCCAATCGATCGACGTCGGCGCGTACGACCACCGGCGGCGTCTGACCCCGGTCAGCGAACCGTGGTCCCGCGAGGGCCGCCCCGGCGCTCAAAGACAGCACGATCACCCCCAGCACCAATCGGCCCCAGCATCGATTCATGGCGTGCCCTCCGCCGGGCGCGAGGGGCAAGGCGAAGGCCAGGCCCGTCGCGCTCTAACTCTCTGACGGCCCAGCCGGGCACGTTCTTCATTCGGTGCCGCCTGTCGCCGAGATGACGGCGAGCGGCCGGACGCTGACGGAATGTCGTTACTGCTTCAGCGCGCCGGCGGTCAGCCCCTCGATGAACTGCTGCTGGAAGAGGAAGTACAGCACGAGGACGGGCACGGAGAAGAGCACCAGCGAGGCGGCCAGGATCGGATAGTTGCCGTAGAACTCGCTCGAGAGCAGCGCATAGATCCCGGTGGGCAGGGTGCGCATCCGGCCCTCGGTGATGAAGGTCAGGGCGAAGAGGAACTCGTTCCAGTTCTGCAGGAAGAGAAAGATCGCCACGGTGGCCAGCGCCGGGCGCGTCAGGGGCAGCATCACCCTCGCGAAGATCTGGAACTCGCCGGCGCCGTCGAGCCGCGCCGCCTCCTCGAGCTCGCGCGGCAGGCCGCGGAAGAATCCCGTCATGACGTAGGTGCCGAAGGCCAGGCCGAACGCCGTGTAGGGCCCGATCAGCGCGAAGGGCGTGTTGATGAGCCCGAGCGTTCGCAGATTGATGAAGAGCGGGATGAGCGCGATCTGCAACGGGATGGTCAGGCCGACCAGCACGACGCCGTAGACGAGCGTGCGTCCGGCGAAGCGGATCCGCCCCAGACCGTAGCCAGCGAGCGCCGAGATGGCGACGGTCACGACCATGGACACGGTCGAGATGTAGATGCTGTTCCAGTAGAGCCGCCCGATGTTGCTCGCCACCCACGCGCGCGGGTAGTTCGAGGGGTGGGGCGGGATGGGAACGAGCCGCCCGGCGAAGAGCTGCGGATTGTCCATCAGCGAGAGGCTGACCATGTAGAGGCCGGGCGCCAGCGACAGGGCCAGGGCGGAGAGCAGCACCGCCCACACGACGCCATCGCGGGCGCGCAGGCGTGGCCCGACCAGCCAGCGCGGTCGCGGCACCGGGGCGACGACCACGGTGCTCACGCCGCCTCACCCTCCCGCGATTCGCGCAGCACGAAGGTCTGCACGCGCGCGATCGACAGCACCACCGCGACCAGGATGACGCCGATGGCGGAGGCCACGCCCATGTGGTTCAGCTCGAAGGCCTCGCGATAGAGCATGGTGGCGAGCACCTCCGTCGAGTAGGTCGGCCCGCCCCGCGTCATGATGAAGACGAGATCGAACACCTTGAGCCCGCCGATGATCGAGAGCAGCGCGGTGAGGGCCAGGATCGGCCGCATGAGCGGGGTGATCACCTTCAGCGTCAGGTGCCAGGCATTGGCGCCGTCCACCCGCGCCGCCTCCAGGACGTCCTGCGGCAGTCCCTGCAGCCCGGCCAGCAAGATCACCAGGCTGAACCCGACGTTCTTCCACACGCTGACCGCGATCACCGCAGGCAGCGCCGTGGCGGGGTCCCCCAGCCACGGATGGGCCCAGGCACCCAGGCCGACCGCGTTGAGCACGGTGTTGAGCAGGCCGGTGTTCGGCTCGTACACGCGCTGGAAGATGATCGTCACCACGATCAGCGACATCACGACCGGCACGAAGAAGAGCGTGCGCAGCAGGGAGCGGGCGACCAGCCGGCGGTTCAGCAGGAGGGCCAGCAGGAAGCCGAGGCCGACCTCCAGCGGCGTGCGGACGACGACGAAGATGATGGAGTTTAGCGTCGCGCGCCAGAAGACCTCGTCGGCGGCCAGCGCGCGATAGTTCTCGATGCCGACGAAGGGGCCCCAGCGGGGCGTGTAGCCGTCCCACTCGTGCAGGCTCAGCCACAGCGAGTAGCCGATGGGGTAGAGCAGGAACGCCGCCAGGATCAGCAGGGCGGGGCCCGCGAAGGCGTAGCCGACCGCGTGCCGCTGCCAGCGGTGCCGGACGGGGTTGGCGCGCAATGCCGCGGCTCAGCCCACCTTGAACTTGCGCGCGCCGGCCTTCTGCGAGGCCGCCTCCACCGACTCCATCACGGCCTTCGGTGTCTTCTGCCCCGTGATGAGCGCCTGCATTCCCTGGGTCATCGCCTCCTCGACGACCGGCGTGAAGATGACCCGCGTGGTGCCGGTCGGCTGCAGCTTGAGGAACTCGGGATAGAGCGGATCCTTGAGCGACTGCATCTGGTAGGCGATCGCCTCGGCGCTGATCGGCCCGTTCGGCGACAGCCCGAGATTGCGGGTGTACTCGATCTTTCCCCACGCGCCGGTGATGGCCTTGATCATCTCGAACGCGAGATCGGGATGCTTGCTGCGCGCGTTCACGGTCAGCGTGATGCCGACCGAGCTCAGCACCGGCTTGTGGCCGCCGGCGACCACGGCGGGGAAGGGGAAGAGGCCCATATCGAAGCCCGGCGGCAGCGCGGCGCGAATGGACCGGCGCATCCACTGGCCGCCCCAGAACATCGCCGAGCGCCCGGTGGCGAAGATCTGGATGGCGTCCGGCTCCTTGACGCCGAGCGGCCCCTTGGCGTAGAGACCGGACTTCGCCATCATCTCGACGAACTCCGCACCCGCCACCAGCTCGGGGCTGGTCCACGGCTTGAGGCCGAGATCGGCCTCGCGCATGAGCTTGTCGGCTTTGATCCCGCCCACGTACGTGTAGTAGGGGAAGATCGGAAAGTTGCGGTCCTGCCCGGCCGGGTAGGCGATCGGCATGACGCCCTTGGCGTTCAGCGTTGCGCCGACCTTCTTCAGCTCGTCGAGCGTATTCGGCACCTCGAGGCCGTGCTGCCGGAACAGCGCGCGGTTGTAGTAGACGATGACCGTGTTCGTGACCGCGGGCACCGAGACGATCGAGCCGTTGATCGTCAGCAGCTCGAGCGCGTTCGGCCAGAAGCCCTTCTTGTAGTCGGGGTCCTCCGCGAAGACCTTGGTGAAGTCGAGCACGCTGCCGCTCGCGGAGACGTCGACGGCGTAGGCTCCCGGCTCGACGGCGATGATGTCGGGCGTGGGGCTCTGTGCGGCCAGCGCCGACTTGACGCCTACCCGCTGCTCGTTCAGCCCGGGATACGCCGTGATCTCCAGCGAGAGGTTCGGGTCGAAGCGCCGCTTGTACTCCTCGGCGATGAACTTCTGCACGTCGACGTGAAAGCCGACGTATTGCCAGAACGAGATCGTGGTCGGGCTGCTCGCCTTGACCTTCGGCGCCTTGAACTCGACCGGGTTCTTGAGCTCGCCCGCCGGCGTCGGCGCGGTGGGCTGGGCTCCGCCGATCTGGGCTGCCGCATGCCTCGGCCGCAGAAGGACCGACGGCGCCGCGGCCGAGAGCAGGCCCAGCTCGAGCAGGCGCCGTCGCGACATCCTGCGGCCCATCTCGCCGTGTGCCTCACGCCGACCCCTCGCATTGCTCATGGCGGGCTCTCCTTCTCCGTTGAGGACGTGAGACGCCGGACGACGTGAGGCTCCGCCATCAAGTAGCTGACGGCGTGGACCCCTGTCAAGCGGCGGGATCGCCCTTGCCTTCGCGGCGATAGATCTCCTGCACGCGCTCCCAGGGGATCACGCCGACGCGGATCGCCCACGCCTGCCACGCCGTCGCCAGCTCGGCGACCACGTCTGGATGGCTGGCGGCCACGTTGGCCAGCTCGGCGCGGTCGGTGTCGATGTCGTACAGCTCCCACGGCTGCCCGTGCTCTCGCACCAGCTTGAAGCGACCGCGGCGGATCGCGGTGTTGCCGATGTGCTCCCAGTAGAGCGTGCCCGGCTCCACGCGTTCGCCCCGGAGCGCCGGTAGCATGCTGCGTCCCTCGAGCGGCAGCGGGTCGTGGCTCGCGTACGACGCCGGGTACTCCGCGCCGGTGGCCTCGAGCACGGTCGGCACGACGTCGATGAGCTGGAACGCGTCGTCGACGATCCGCGGCCCCAGGCCACCGGCCGGCCAGTGCACGATGAGCGGCGTCGAGATCCCGCCCTCGTGGACCCAGCGCTTGTAGAAGCGGAACGGCGTGTTGGAGAGGTTGGCCCACGCCCGCCCATAGCTGGCGTAGGTGTCCTCGGGCCCCGGCTCGATGTCCGGTGAGTTGCCGATGCGCAGCGGCGCGCCGGACCAGGTCGCGGGCGGCACGATCCCGCGCCGGCGGCGGAAGCTCTCGCCATCGCCGATCGGCAGGGGCTCGGCGCTCGCGCCATTGTCGGACAGGAACAGGAAGAGCGTGTTCTCGAGCGCCCCGGTCTCCGCCAGCGCCGCCACGATGCGACCGATGCCGCGGTCCATCCGGTCGATCTGCGCGGCGTAGGCCTGCATCCGCGCGAGCTGCCACGCCGGGTGCGGCGCATCCCCCCACGCGGGCTGGCCCGGATCGCGGTCGCTCAGCGTCGTCCCGGCCGGCATGATCCCCTCGGCCACCAGCCGTCTCAGCCGCGTTTCGCGCAGCTCGTCCCACCCCGCATCGAACACGCCGCGATACCGCGCGATGTCGTCCGGCAGTGCGTGGAGCGGCCAGTGCGGCGCCGTGTACGCCGTGTAGAGGAAGAACGGGCGCCCGGGCTCGCGGCTGCCCTGCGCCCTGACGAAGGCCTCCGCTTCCCGCGTGATGGCGTCGGTGTAGAAGAATCCGGGCGCCGCCGCCTCGCGCTCGGCGTTGTCCTCCATGCGCATCAGCGTGGTAGGGCGATAGAAGCTCCCGCACCCCGACAGCGTGCCGAAGAAGCGATCGAAGCCCCGCCGCGTCGGCCACGCGTCGGACGGCGTCCACACCTCCGACGCGAGATGCCACTTGCCGCTGAGGCACGTCGCATACCCCGCCTGCCGCAGCATCTCGGCCAGCGTCACGCACCGCCGATTCAGCGAGCCGGGGTAGCCCTGCGGCCGATCGTCGTTGGTGAGGATGCCGAGGCCGGTCTGGTGCGGATGCAGCCCGGTGAGCAGCGAGGCCCGCGACGGGCTGCAGCGCGCGGTGTTATAGAAGCGCGAGAGCCGCACGCCGGCCCGCCCCAGGCGATCGAGGGTCGGCGTCGCCACCTCGCCGCCGTAGCAGCCGAGATCGGAATACCCCATGTCGTCCGCGACGACCAGAACGACGTGAGGTCGGAGCCCGGATGCCATGACCCTCGACTCTACGCAGCGGCGTGTGGCGACACAACCGGACGGCACGGGCGGCGTCGCGCCGCGCGGAGTCGGGCATTCCGCCCCGGTTCGGCGCGCCGTCCGGTCGGCGCCCCTCGCTTTTCGAGCATTTTCGGCGTAAAGCGGATGTGGCGCTGGACTTGCTAAATACCGCGGTCAGTTGTCAGTCGATCGAGAGGGGAGACGACGATGAAGAAGAAGGTCGGCAAGAAGCGCGGAAATCGGCGGCCCCAGGCGCCCAAGGATCTCACCACCGCCAAGTCCAAGGACGTGACGGGCGGCAAGGCCAGCTTCAACGACTTCTCCTTCGTCCACAAGGTGGACAAGGCTTCACCCGTTCTCTTCACGGGCTAAGACGATGAAGAAGGTCAGCAAGGCCGGTCGGAATCGGCGACGTCAGGGGGTCACGGACCTCGCGACGGCCAAGTCCAGGGACCCGAAGGGCGGCGAGGTCAGACACAGCGAGTTCGCTATCAAGAAGCTCTTGGACAAGGCGTCCACCTCCTTCTAGCTCCCGGCAGAGCCCAGCGATCGCGGCTAGAATGCGTCACCACTAGCCCGGTCGCTGGAGGATGGCGCCATGAGCGCTTCGCTGCGCGTCGTGCACTACGTCAACCAGTTCTTCGGGGGCATCGGCGGCGAGGTCCAGGCCAACGTCGGTGTCTCCGTGAAGACCGGCGCCGTCGGCCCCGGCCGCGCGCTCGAAGCCGCCCTCGGCGACGGCGCGCGCATCGAGGCGACCATCATCTGCGGTGACAACTTCGCCAGTGACCACGCGGACGACGCCGCACGCACCATCGGCGCCGAGCTCGACCGCCTGAAACCGGACGTGCTGGTCGCCGGCCCGGCGTTCGCCTCCGGCCGGTACGGCCTGGCGTGCGCGCTGGCGTGCCGCGTCGCCCGCCTGCGGAGCATCGCCGCGATCACCGCCATGCATCCCGACAACCCCGGCGTGTCGAGCGGCCGTCGCGAGACCTGCATCGTCCCCACCGGGAGCGCGACGACATCCATGCCGGCCGCGCTCGCGGCGATCGCTCCACTGGCTCGGCGTCTCGGGCGCGGCGAGAAGCTCGGCCCCGCGGAGGTCGAAGGCTACATCGGCAGCGGCGTGCGTCGCGTGCACGACCGCGGCCGCCCGGGCTATCAGCGGGCGCTCGACATGCTGCTCGACAAGCTGCACGGCCGGCCGTTCCGCTCGGAGGTGCCGTACGCCGCCCCCGAGCGGGTGACGCCGGCGCCGCCGATCGCCGATCTCTCGCGGGCGCGGATCGCCATGGTCACGACCGGGGGCCTGGTGCGCAAGGGCAACCCGGACAAGCAGGTCTCGGCCAACGCCGTGCGCTACCACCGGCACACGGTGGCCGAGCTGGAGTCGCTCTCGCCTCAAGAGTGGGAGGCGTACCACGCCGGGTACTTCAACCACATCGTCAACAGCAATCCCAACTACATCCTGCCGCTGTCCTTCCTGCGTGATCTCGAGCGGCAGGGCAAGGTCGGCCGGGTCCACGAGCACATCTACGCGCTGCCTGGCGTGAGCACGCCCGTGGCCGTGTCGATGGGCCACGGACGGAGCATCGCCGCCGATCTCAAAGCGGGCGGCGTGGAGGGCGTGCTGCTCGTCGCCACCTGAGGAACCTGCAATCGTTGCGGCGCAACGATCACCAAGGAGATCGAGCGGGCGGGGATTCCGGTGGGGATGATCTCGGCCATCTACAACTTCGCGCTGACCACCGGGGCCAACCGGGTGATCCGCGGTGCGCGCATCGAGCACGTGTGCGGGGATCCGACCTTGAGTCCCGAGAAGGACTACGCCTTCGGCATGCGCATCGTGACGGCGGCGCTGGAGGCGCTGACCATCGCGGTGCCGGGGCCGACGCTGTTCGATCCGATGGCGTCGGGCAAGACGCAGGAGAGCGCCCATGCGTCTTGAGCTCGGGACCTTCCCGGTGCACGAGGTCGGGTTCGGTTCGCCAACGCGCTACGACGGCGGCCGGCTCACGGTGGATCGCGACGCGGTGCTGGCGGCGGTCCGGGAGGATCCGCGTATCGCCTCCGCCCAGCTGGAGATCGCGCGGCCGGGCGAGTCCGTCAGGATCTGGCCGGTGCGCGACGTGATCGAGCCGCGCGTGAAGGTCCAGGGACCGGGCGTCTGCTACCCCGGTATCTGCGGGCGCGACATCACCACGGTGGGTGAGGGCCGGACGCATCGGCTCTCTGGCCTCGGCGTGGTGGAGGTGTCGAGCGTCAACTGGCACGACGCCGGCGGCGACTTCGTCGAGACCTACCTCGACATGGCCGGGCACTACGGCGAGATGTATCCCTACAGCAAGCTCTGGAACCTCTGCCTGGTCGTCGAGCCGGATTCCACACTGGGCGAGGAGATCAAGAACTACGCGGTCCACAAGGCCGCGTTGACCGTCGCCGACCAGCTCGCCGAGGCCGTGCGCGCGCTAACCGCGCCACAGCGCGAGGTATTCGAGCTCACGCCGGTCGACCCGGCCCTGCCGCGCGTGGTCTACATCTGGTGCGTGCACTCGCCCCAGGCCATGTCCGGCTCGCCGACGGCGTTCTGCACAACCACTTACGGCCTGACCCAGCTCACGCCGCCGTGGTATCTGCATCCCAACGAGATCCTCGACGGCGCCCTCACCGGCCCGTATCGGACCGCGTTCGCCATGTCGTGGACGGTGGCCAACAACCCCCTCTTCCTCGACCTCTACCGTCGCCACGGCCGAGACTGGAACTTCCTCGGCGTCATCACTCTGCGCACCGAGTGGACGACGCAGACCGAGAAGCAGCTGATGGCCAATCAGACGGCGAAGCTCGCCAAGCAGCTTGGCGCGCAGGGGGCGGTGGTGACGTGGGACGCGGGGGGCAACGAGTTCATCGAGGTGGTCCGCAGCATCCAGGCCTGCGAGCGGCTGGGGATCAAGACCGTCTTCCTCACCAGCGAGGACGACGCGACCGACGGGGTGCCGACGATGCTGGAGCCGCTGCCCGAGGCTGATGCCATCGTGAGCACGAGCTTCTTCAAGAACGTCACGCTGGCCGTGCCGGAAGCCCCGGCGGTGGCGCGGGTGATCGGTCTGCCGACGAAGAAGATCCTGCGCGGCTCGACGATCGGCTTGCACGGCGGCGCGGATGCCACGCTGCCGACGGCGGGGCCGCTGCCGGTCCCCTGGCGCTACGACGACCACTACGGCTTCGGCAGTCTGAGCTGTATCGAGTAGAGCCTCAGCCGGCCTCGCCGGCGGAGATGGCGGGCAGGACGAGGTGAAAGCTGGCGCCGCCGTCGACGTTGTTCTCCGCCCAGATCCTGCCGTCGTGTGCGTCCACGATCGAGCGGCTGACCGAGAGTCCCATCCCCATGCCGCTGCGCTTGGTCGTGACGAACGGCTCGAAGATCGACGTCAGGGCGTCGACGGCGATCCCCGGCCCGCTGTCGACCACGTCCACCTGGACGGCGTTGGGGCCGCGGGTGCGCGTGCGCAGCAGGACGTTGCGCGGCTGGTCGGCGTCCGAGACGGCCTCGAACGCGTTCGCCACCAGATTCAGCACGACCTGCTGCAGCTGGACGCGGTCGCCCGACACCAGCGGTAGCTGGGGCGCCAGGTCGAGCGTGATCGACACGTTCTTCAGCAGCGCGTCGGTGCCCACCACCGTCGCCACGTCGTCGATCAGCGCGTTGAGCCGCAGGGGGTGGCGCTGCGCGTCGCCCTTCTGGAAGAGCGCGCGCATATTCTGGATCACCTGGCGGGCGCGCTGGTCGGCGACCACGATGTCGTTGAAGATCTCGCTCACCTCGTCCCGGCTCCGATCCGGGGACCCGATGAAACGCAGGCCGGCCTGGGCGTTCGTCATGATCGCCGTCAGGGGCTGGCTGAGCTCGTGGGCGATCGTGGCCGTCATCTCGCGCATGGTGGCCAGGCGTGAGATGTGGGCCAGCTCCTGGCGAAGCCGCTGCGTTTCGGCCTCCGCCCGCAGCCGGTCGGTGATGTCGACGCACGAGCCGATGTAGCCGGCAAAGCCGCCATGGGCATCGTAGCGTGGCACGCCGTTGTCGGAGATCCAGCGATACTCGCCGTCGTGACGGCGAAGCCGATACTGCAGCACGAACGGCCGGCGGGCGTCACAGGCCTCGACGTAGCTCGTGAGGCACCCCTCGAGGTCGCCGGGGTGCACACCCTGGGCCCAGCCGTTGCCCATCTCCTGCTCCGCCGTCCGCCCGGTGAAGTCCAGCCAGGGTTTGTTGAAGAACGTGAAGAGGCGGTCCACGCCCGACATCCAGATGAGCACCGGCGCGGAATCCGCCACAGTGCGAAAGCGCGACTCGCTCTCGCGCAGTGCGCGATCGGCTCGGCGCCGCTTCGCGAGCGTGACGCCGAGCAGGAGGATCAGTCCCGCTTCGAGCAGCACGATGGTGAGCGCGAGCAAGAGCAGCCGGAGCGACATCCCCCCGTGGAGTGTCATCGCCCCCACAGGATTTCACGGAGGAGCCGGCTTGAACATAAGACGTTCGGCCGATGGGCCTACGCGGTTTGACCACGCGCGCCGATAGCCCCCGGCCTGGCTCCCGGCTAGAATGCCGCATGCGCTCCACCATCCTCGCGCTGGTGCTGACGACCTCGACTTTCGCGATCGCGGCGCCCGCCCTGGCCGCGGAACCGTCTGGACAGCTGACGTGGGCGCTGCATTTCACGCCGGCGCCGACCCTTTACGAGCCGGCCGAGACGCCGGGCCTGATCACGCCGTTTCTCTTCCTCTATGCGCTCCACGATGCCCTGGTCAAGCCGATGCCGGGCAAGAACATGGCGGGCAGCCTGGCCGAGTCCTGGACGGTGTCGGCCGATGGGCTCGTCTACGAGTTCGTGCTCCGCAAGGGCGTGAAGTTCCACAACGGCGACCTCCTGACCTCCGACGACGTCAAATTCTCGTTCGACCGCTATCGGGGCATCTCGTCGAAGGCGCTGAAGGAGCGGGTGGCCGCGGTCGACACACCCGATGCCGGGCGGGTCCGCTTCCGGCTCAAGCAGCCGTGGCCGGACTTCATGGCCTTCTACGGCACCCCCGCCACGGGCGCGGCATGGGTCGTCCCGCGCAAGTACGTCGAGAAGGTCGGCGAAGACGGGTTCAAGAAAGCCCCGATCGGCGCCGGGCCGTACCGCTTCGCAGCCTTCACGCCCGGCGTCGAGCTGGTGCTCGAAGCCTTCGACGGCTACTGGCGGAAGCCACCGAGCGTGAAGCGCCTGGTGTTCAAGAGCGTGCCGGACCCCTCGACCCGGCTGGCCATGCTCAAGCGGGGCGAGGCCGACTTCGCGTACGCCATGAACGGCGAGCTCGCGGAAGAGGTGCAGCGGACGCAGGGGCTCACGCTGCGACCCACGCCGTTCGTGTCGACCCACTGGCTGAACTTCGTGGACCAGTGGGAGACGACCTCGCCGTGGCACGACCGGCGCGTGCGCCTGGCGGCCACGCACGCGGTCGACCGGCAGGCGGTCAACCAGGCGGTGACGCTCGGCTTCTCCCGGATCACCGGCAGCATCATCCCCACGAGCTTCGACTTCTACTGGCAGCCGCCGATCCACAAGTACGACGTCGCCCGGGCCCGCCAGCTCCTCGCCGAGGCCGGCTACCCGAACGGCTTCGATGCAGGCGACCTCTGGTGCGACGGGTCGACGTCGACCTACGCCGAGCCGGTCATCAACTATCTCCTGGCCGTCGGCATCAGAACCCGGATGCGTCCGCTGGAGCGGGCGGGATTCCTCAAGGCCTATCAGGAGAAGACGCTGAAGAACGTCGTCTGGGGCCTCAGCGGCATCTTCGGCAACGCGGCCACCCGGATGGAGCCGTTCGTGGTCTCGACCGGCGCCTATGCGTACGGCGGCTATCCCGACATCGACGGGCTGTTCCGCGAGCAGGCGAGCGAGCACGACCCCAAGAAGCGCGAGGCGATCCTGCACCGCATCCAGCAGCTGATCCACGACAAGGTCATGGTGCTGCCGATCTGGCAGCTGGCGCTCATGCAGACGTACGGCCCCCGCGTGGCCGAATCCGGGCTCGGTCTCATCGCCGACTTTCCCTGGTCGGCGCCCTACGAGGACCTGAAGCTCAAGGCGAGGTGAGGCATGGCTGAGCAAGGCGTGGATCGCGAGACCGAGCGGCGCGTGTTCGCCCTCTACGACGACTACTGCCATGGGCGCCTCGACCGGCGCAATTTTCTCCAGACGGCCGCCGCGCTGACGATCGGCGGCGCCTCGGCGCTGGCGATGGCGCAGTCGCTGCTGCCCCGCTACGCCGAAGCGCAGACGATCTCGTTCACCGACCCAAGGGCCAAGGGCAAGTACGTGACCTATCCATCACCGGGCGGCAACTCCGGCACCATGCGCGGCTATCTGGTGCAGCCCGCCGGAGCTGGGCCGTTCCCGGTCGTCCTGGTGATCCACGAGAACCGCGGGCTCAATCCCTACATCGAGGATGTGGCGCGCCGCGCCGCCACCGAGGGGTTCCTGGCGCTCGCGCCGGACGGGTTGTACCCCGCGGGGGGATACCCCGGCAATGACGACGACGGCCGCACGCTGCAGGCCGGCCTGGATCAGGACAAGCTGCGTACGGACATGGTCAACAGCGCGCGCTATGCCAAAGCGCACACGCTGTCGACGGGCAAGCTGGGGGTCACCGGTTTCTGCTGGGGCGGCAGCACGACCAACTTCCTGGCCGTCACACTGGGAAGCGACATGAAGGCCGGCGTGCCGTTCTACGGCGGCGCTCCCGAGGCGACGCGCGTGCCGAGCATCAAGGCGCCGCTGATGATCCAGTACGCCGAGACCGACGAGCGCATCAACGCGATGTGGCCCGCGTACGAGACGGCCCTGAAGGCCAACAACGTGCAGTACGAGGTCTACATCTATCCCGGGACCCAGCATGGCTTCCACAACAACTCGACGCCGCGCTACAACGAGCCCTCCGCCAAGCTGGCCTGGGAGCGGACGATCGCCTTCTTCAAGAAGCACCTGGCCTGAGATGCGACTCGAGCTGCGCTGGTCCGAGGTCAGGGAGCTGCTCGCCGGCTCCGCCACGCGCCTGGTGGGCCCGCGCCTGGAGGTCGATCTGGACGCGCTCCGCGCTCAGCTGGCCGCCGATGCGCGGCTGGGCGAGATCCGCCTCGATCTCGTGCACCCGGGCGAGCGGTGCCGCATCGGCCGCGTCTTCGACGTGGTCGCGCCGCGGGCCCGGCTGGACGGTGAGGACTTCCCCGGCGTGCTGGGTGCGGTGGCCAGAGCCGGCGACGGCCGGACGCTGGCGCTGGCCGGCGTGTCCGTCGTGACGACCGACCAGCAGATGGACAGCATCGGGACACTGGCGGTGATCGATATGGCCGGGCCCACTGCCGCCATGTCGCCGTTTGGCGCCACGCACAATCTCGTGATCTCGGCCTGGGCGTCGCCGGGCACCGGGCGCTCGGAATATCTGGCCGCCATCCGCCTGGCCGCGCTCAAGGCGGCGGTGCACCTGGCGCGGGCGGCGCGCGAGGCCGGGCCCGATCGGGTCGAGGTCTTCGCGCTGCCGCCCTCGCCGCGGGTCCCGGCCGAGCTGGCGCATCTGCCGCGCGTGGCCTACGTCTTCCAGATCCACTCGCACCAGCGGCCCACCGGCCTCGACGAGGGCATCCTGTACGGCGATCCGGTGCGGCGCATGCTGCCGACGATCGTCCATCCCAACGAAGTGCTCGACGGCGCGGTGCTGCGCGGCTTCATGGGCCGCAGCGTCACCACGTGGGCGACCCAGAACCATCCGGTCATCCGTAGCCTCTACGCCCAGCACGGCCGCACGCTGTGGTTCGCGGGGGTCGTCGTCACCGTGGCCCAGGCCACCGAGCCGGAGCGCGTGCGCTCGGCCTTCCAGGCGGCGGGGCTCGTCGCCCACGCCCTCGGCGCCGACGGCGCGGTGTTCACCAAGATCGGCGGCGGTGCCCCGCACGTGGACATGGCCCAGGCCGCCTCGCAGTGCGAGGCGCTCGGTGTCAAGACCACGGTGCTCGTCGAGGACATGTCCACCGACGGCAGCGCCGAGGGTATGCTGCTCTTCGACCTGCCGGACGTGGACGCCATGGTGAACGTGGGCAGCAGTCACGAGCCGCTCACGCTGCCCGCGATGGACCGCGTGGTGGGCGCCGACGATCTGGTACCGCGGCTGATCGGCGAGGTGGCGACGACCTACGGAGCGGTGTGTGGCGCGATCGAGCAGGTGGGGGCCACTGCCGTGATGGCGGAGGTGCGGTGATGGAGGGCAAGCCGGTGCGCGTCGTCTGCTTCGTCAACCAGTTCTTCGGTCAGCTCGGCGGCGAGGACAAGGCCGGCATCGGTCCCCAATCGATGGACGGCGCGGTCGGCGCCGCCCGCGCGGTGCAGCAAGCGCTCGGGGATGCCGGCACGGTGGTGGCGACGATCGCCTGCGGCGACAACTACGCCGCCGAGCAGCCCGAGCGCGCGGTGTCCGAGCTGCTCGCGCTGGTCGCCGCGGCGAAGCCCGATCTGCTCGTGGCCGGACCCGCGTTCCTCGCCGGCCGCTACGGCGTCGCCTGCGGCGCGCTCTGCGCGGCCGTGCAGGCGCAGCTCAAGATCCCGACCGTGACCGGCATGCATCCGGAGAACCCGGGTGTCGAGCTCCATCGCCGGCACGTCTACGTGGTCCAGACTGGCGCCGAGGCCACGCGGATGCTCGACGAGGTGAAGCGGCTCGTCGCGCTCGGCCTCAAGCTGGTCCGCGGCGAAGCCCCCGGCGCACCGGCGGCGGAGGGCTACTTCCCGCGCGGCATCACGCGTAACGTCGTTACCGGCGCCAGCGCGGCCGACCGGGCCACCGCCATGCTGCTCGACAAGCTGGCCGGCCGACCGTTTGCGAGCGAGGTCCCGCGCCCGGCGTTCCCCAGCGTCCCGGCCCCGCGGCTGGTCAAGACGCTGCAGGGCGCCACCATCGCGCTCGTCACCGACGGTGGCCTGGTGCCGCGCGGCAACCCCGACGGCATCGAGGCCCTGAACGCCACGCGCTACGGCGCGTACAGCATCGAGGGCAAGTCGTCGCTCGAGGCGACGCAGTACGACAACCCGCACCGCGGCTACGACACCTCGTGGGTGAAGCAGGACCCGCACCGCCTGGTCCCGGTGGATGTCGCGCGCGAGCTCGAGCAGAGCGGCGCCATCGGCAAGCTGCACGAGACGGTCTACTCCACCGTCGGCGTGGCCACCACGCTGGCCCACAGCGCGCGCATGGGGGCGGAGATCGCCGAACAGCTGCGCGCTGCCGGGGTCGACGCCGTCATCCTGACCTCCACCTGAGGGACCAGCACTCGCTGCGGCGCAGCGATCGCCCGGGAGCTGGAGCGCGCGGGGCTGCCGACCGTGCAGGTCTCGACCATGACCCCGGTGGCCGTGATGGTGGGCGCCAACCGCATCGTGCAGGCCGCCGGCATCATCCATCCGCTGGGGAACGCCGACCTCTCACCGGAGGACGAGAAGGCCCTGCGCCGGCGCATCGTCGAGCAGGCGCTGCAGGCGCTGCGAACGGAGGTCGCCAAGCCGACGGTGTTCACGCGCGAATGACCGCGCCGGTCCGCGTCGACGTCTTCTCCGACTATCTCTGACCGTGGTGCTATAACGCCGCGGTGCGGCTGCGCGAGATCGAGCAGGTGTACGGCGACCGGGTGCGCGTGCACTGGCGCGCCTTCCCGCTCATCGCCGGCGAGCAGCCCGACCGCCGCGTCACCGAGAAGACGCGCAGCGGCTGGCAGAAGGTGGGCGCGGAGGAGCCGCGCGCGATTTTCGTGCCGCCGCCGCTCGACGCGCCGCTGCCGACCTCGAGCATCCCCGCGTTGACCGCGGCCAAGTGCGCCGAGCGCCAGGGCGACGCCGCCTTCGCGCGCTTGCACGACCGGCTCTTCACCGCGCTCTTCCGCGACGGCCTCGACATCGCGCGCCCGGACGTCCTGCTCACTCTGGCTCGTGAGGTCTCGCTCGACGTGTCGCGCTTCGAGGCCGACTACGGCGGCGAGGCGTACGAGAGCGTGCTGAGCGACTGCGCCGAGGGCGCCGCGTGGTTCGGCGTGTCCGGGCTGCCGACCGTGATCTTGAACGAGAAGCTGTCCCTGGTGGGCGCGGTCCCGATCGAGCGCTATCGCATGCTGATCGACTGGATCCTGGCCGGCGAGCCGGGTGGCGTCATTCCGCTGGCGGCGGAAGCCGCCGGCCAGAGCGTCGTGGAGGCGCCGCGCCCTACCTGACGATCAGGACGACCGAGAGCGCCAGCAGCACGCCCATGGCGATGTTGAAGATCCTCAGCCGGCGGCCGCGGAGCATGCGCTGCACCGTGGCGCCGAACGCCAGCCACACGAAGCCGCTTGGCAGCGCCGCCAGCACGAACAGTCCGCCCAGCCAGGCGGACTGCACGATCGGCGCGCCGGCTCCCGCCTGAAGAAACGTCCCCGCCGCACTCGCGGCCACGAGCCACGACTTCGGGTTGACCCACTGAAAGGCCGTGGCCTCGAGATAGCCGACCGGCTTCCGCGCCGCCGCCGTCTCCATCCCGCTCGAGGTCGCGATCTTCCAGGCGAGCCACAGCAGGAACGCGGCGCCGCCCCAGTGCAGCGTCGTCAGCACTCGCGGATTGCCGAGCACGAGGGTGCCGAGCCCGAGCGGCACGAGGGACATCATGAGCCCCATCCCGGTGGCGACACCGAGGAGGCAGGGGAGTCCGCGGAGCACGCCGGCGTTGGCGCCGGTGGCCGTCAGCATGATGTTGCTGGGCCCGGGCGTGACCGCCGCCACGACGGCGAAGAGAAGGAACGCGGCGCCCTGCTCGGTTGTCGTACTCTTACCTCCACCGATGCGTCTTCATGAAGCCAGGTCCGGCGGCGAAGGTCTTGAACGATCGTGCAGACGCCCGGACGAGGGCTGGATCGCCAGCCGCGGGCCGGCGGAGGGTGTCGAGCTCTTTCACGCGTGGTTCGCCGGCCGGGCCTACGACCGGCATCGCCACGACACCTACGCCATCGGGTTGACCGACCGCGGCGTGCAGATGTTCGACTACCGCGGATCGACGCGGACCAGCACCCCGGGCGAGGTCGTCACGCTCTATCCCGACGAGACTCACGACGGACGGGCGGGCACGCGCGAGGGATTCGGCTATCGGATCGTCTACGTGCAGCCGGCCCGCCTCGGTGAGGCCCTGCGCCTGCTCCGCGGAAAGCCGTCGCCGCTGCCGTTCGTGCGAGAACCCGTGTTGACCGACGATCAGCTGGCGCGCGCCGTCGGCCGGGCATTCGACGAGCCTCTGGAGTCGCTCGCGGTGGACAGCCTCATCGTCGACCTCGCCGAGGGCCTCGCCGCCGCCGAGCTGGGGGGCGGCGGACCGCCGGCCGCGCCACGGATCAATACTCGTGCGGTCGATCGTGCCCGGCAGCTTCTCGACGCCGAGTGCACTCGTGCCATCCACTCGACGGAGCTCGAGTCGACCACCGGACTGACGCGGTTCGACCTCGCCCGCCAGTTCAAGGCGATGCTCGGCACGAGCCCGCATCGCTATCAGGTGATGCGCCGTCTCGACTTCGCCCGGCAGCGGATCGACGGGGCGCACCGTCTCGTCGATGTGGCCGCCGAGGCCGGCTTCGCCGACCAGGCGCACTTCACGCGCACCTTCAAGGCCGCGTTCGGACTCACGCCGGCACGCTACCGCGCGCTGAGGACGGCCGCGCCGTGAGCTCGATGCCGGTCATCCGCGCAGTCTCGCTGGTGCTCGCCCACGCCCCCAGCCTGGTGCGCCTCGGCTCCAAGCCGTTGCGTGAGCTGCGCCGGGTCGATCAGCCGACCGAGTATCTGCGGCCGTACCTGCGTGACTGGCCGGCAGCGTGCGCCTACGCCCCCAATCAGGTGTTCATCGGCAACGTGGGTGTGGACGACCTCGCCGCGTGGCCGGCGCCGTGGCACCGGCACCCCGTCGAGGGCGCGCCGCGCTTCGGCCCCGACGGCGAGATCATGCCCGAAGACGAGCTCCTCGGTCTACTTGCCTCCTGCGACGGCTTCAACCTGTTGGCGCTCGAACGGGACGTCGCCGAGCGCGCCCGCGTCGCGCTCGACGCGCATCCTATCGTCGGTCATACCTCGGGCCGTCCGCCTGTACCGGACGGCGTTGCCGCCGGCCTGCTGCACGAGCGCATCGAGCGGCACGGCGCCACGCCACTGCGCGGCATCGACGGGCGGCTGATTGGCGCGATGCTGCCGGGCCACGAAGAGGACGACACGCTGACCGGCCAGGTGCTGCTGGAGAATCTCGCGTGCAAGGCCACGGCCGGGCTGGCGCTGCGCCACTTGCTGGCGCGGCCCGGCGCCGTCGCCGCCGAGAACGTGCGCTACCTCATCAGCTGCGGCGAGGAGGCGGTGGGCGATCGCTACCAGCGCGGCGGCGGCAATCTAGCGAAGGCCGTCGCGGAGTGGGCGGGCTGCACGCGGGCGACGGGCAGCGACGTCAAGGCGTTCTGCTGCGGGCCCATGCACTCGCTGATGCTGGCCGGCGCGCTGGTGCAATCGGGCATGTACGACGACGTGGTGGTGCTGGCCGGTGGCTCGCTCGCCAAGCTCGGAATGAAGTTCCAGGGCCACGTGAAGCACGCGATGCCCATCGTGGAGGACGTGCTGGCCGGCTTCGCCGCGCACGTGGCGCGCGACGACGGGGCCTCGCCGATCCTGAGGCTCGACGCCGTCGGACGGCACGAGGTCGCTTCTGGTTCGGCGCCGCTGGCGGTGGTGAAGGCGCTCTACACCGAGCCGCTGGCCCGCGCGGGGCTCACGCTGCTCGACGTCGATCGCTTCTCGCTCGAGCTGCACAACCCCGAGGCGACCGAGCCGGCCGGCAGCGGCAACGTCCCGCTGAACAACTACCGGACGCTGGCCAGCCTGGCGGTCATCGAAAAGCTCATCGAGCGCGACGGCATCGACCACTTCGTTCGCACGCGCGGGATGCCGGGGTTCTCGCCGACCCAGGGCCACATCGCCTCGGCGATCCCGTACCTCGGCCACGCCCTGCGCGGGCTGACCGAGGGGAACCTCACGCGGACGATGTTCACGGGGAAGGGGAGCCTGTTCCTGGGACGGATGACGCAGCTGTCGGACGGCGTGTCGCTGATCGTGGAACGCAACCCGCGGCGTGCGCGCCCGCGGGAGTGAGAGAGGAGCGAGAGTATGGAGCTTCGAGGCAAGAAGGTGATCGCGCTCGGTGAGCGCGACGGCGTGCCCGGCCCCGCAGTGGCCGAGTGTGCCCGCCGCGCCGGTGCCGAGGTGGTCCTGACGCTGACCGCCTGCTACGTCTGAACGGCGGCGGGCGCCATGGGCCTGGAGGATCAAGCGGCGGTGAAGCGGGTCGCGGACGAGCACGGCAGCGGCGTGGTAGTGCTGCTGGGCACGCCCGACGCGGAGAGCACGCAGACGCTCGCCCAGACCGTCGTCGCCGGTGATCCATCCTATGCAGGCCCACTGGCCGGAGTCCCGTTGGGGCTCCCGGTGCTGCACGTGTTCGAGCCGGAAGTGAGAGAGCAGGTGCCCAGCGAGGTGTACGAGGAGCAGGTGGCGTTGATGGAGATGAGTCTCGATCGGGAGGCCATCCTGGGCGGATTGCGCGAGGCGCGTCGGGTCGCGACGACGAGCTGAACGTGTCTCGCGCGATCGCGCTGGTGCTTGCCCTCCTGGCCGTGCCGGCGGTCGTCGCCGCACAGCCGGCGGGAAAGGTCTACCACGTTGGCATCGTGTCCGCCGCCGCCGCCCCGGGCCGGCCCACCGTGCACTGGCGCGCGTTTCTCGAGGCACTGGGCGAGCTGGGCTATGTGGAAGGCCGCAATCTCGTCGTGACGCAGGCGTTCGCCGCGGGCAAGCGCGAGGATCTTCCGGCCCTCGTCGCCGGCCTCGTCAAGAAGAAGGTCGACGTCCTCGTGACGACCTCGACCCCGGAGACGAACGCCGCGAAGCGAGCGACGACCCGGATCCCCATCGTCATGACCGTGTCTCGCGATCCGGTGGGAGAGGGCCTCGTGGCGAGCCTGGCCCGGCCGGGCGGCAACGTCACGGGGCTCACGAGCCTCGTCCCCGGACTCAGCCAGAAATACGTGGAGCTCCTCAAGGAGGCGGTGTCTTCGACATCTCGGGTTGCCGTGGTCACGGGTCCCGGGGGGCCCAACGTCGAGATTCGCGATGAGCTCCAGTCGGCTGCCCGACAAGCCGGGATCGAGCTGTCGTTCTTCGAGGTCGGCGGTCCCGATCAGATCGACGCGGTCCTCGCGCGCGCCCGGAAGTCTGGCTGCCGAGCGATCGTGGCTCCCCACGACGGCCGGACCTACCTGCATCGCCGGGAGCTCGTCCAGCTCGCCCTGCGGCACCAGCTGCCGGGGATCTACTGGAGTCGCGAATATGTCGAGGAGGGCGGACTCATGGCCTACGGCGCCAGCCTGGCGGACCTGGGTCGCCGCGCTGCGAGCATCGTGGACAAGATCCTCAAGGGCGCCAAGCCGGCCGACCTCCCCGTCGAGCAGCCCACGAAGTTCGACTTCGTCATCAATATGAAGAGCGCGAAGACGCTGGGCCTCACCGTCCCGCAATCGCTGCTGCTGCGAGCCGACCAGGTCATCGAGTGAGCGAGCGTCTGTAAGGCCTGAGATTCCAGGCCGGAGACACCGTGGCACCCGGTCTGTTACTCCCCTGACATCCGCTCCGGAAGATCCCTCGCATGTGCTTCGTAACCCCAAGCGGTATATGCATAATCTGATACAGCTCTCCGGCCAGGGCTCGGCAGGGTAATTGCCCCTTGGCTTGCCGGCGTAGAAGCGAGCCAAGGAGGGTAACGCATGAAACGGCTCATGGCGTCAGGCGTCCTGATGGTCGTGCTCGCGGCCGGGTGCGCGGCGGCGCCGCCCAGGCCGAGCGTGTACACGGCGCCCACGAGGGGACAGCATCCCGATCGCATCGGGCAGGACATGGCGCAATGCGAGTCGTGGGCGCACCAGCAGACGGGCTTCGACCCTGCCGCCGAGACCGCCAAGGGCGCGGTGGTCGGCGCGGTCGTCGGTGGCGCGCTCGGCGCGGGCGGTGGCGCTGCGCTCGGTGCGGCGAGCGGTGGCAGTGCCGGGCGCGGTGCAGCCACGGGAGCCGTACTCGGCGGAGTCGTCGGCGGTGTGGCTGGCGGCGCCATCCAGTACTCGAGGTCCAAGGAGGGATTCGACCGCGCATATGCCTCATGCATGAACGCGCGCGGATACTACACGGGCCCCGCCGTGGCGATGGCTCCACCGCCGCCGCCTCCGGCGCCGGTGGTGGTCGCGCCGCCGCCGCCGCAGGTCGTCGTCGTCCACCGGCCGCCGCCCGTCATCGTGACTCCGACGCCTGTCGTCGTGGTCGAACCCCGACGCGTTCACATCCCGCCGGGTCACTATCCGCCCCCCGGATACTGCCGCCTCTGGTACCCCGGTCGGCCCCCTGGCCAGCAGCCGAGTCCGTTTCCCTGCCACAAGCCGGTCGCGGTTCCCTCGGGCGCGTTCATCCTCTACAAGGGCGTCGCCTGGGACAGTGACTACGACTGGCGTGCGCACTCGAGGCGCCAGCCCGGGTCAGTGCCCTCGGTGATCGTGGAGATGAGCGTCAAGCGCTGAGAGGGCGCGTGTGACGGGAGATCGGGCGGGGCGGACTCGCCCGATCCTCCCACCGTTCGCATTCATCTCCCGGTCGCGAGTGGATGCAGGACGTCGATGGCCCAGCCGACGTCCAGGTGTTCGCACGTGCGGCGACGTTTCCGCGGAACCCAGCATGTGGCTAGCGCCACTCCCCCTGCCACCTGAAACTGCGTATGCTGCACGCGTGAGGGAGGCCGAGGTCGCTCACGTTAATGGTGCTGAAAGAGCCCGACGCGG
>Ga0111538_10001113_pt1 | contig 37736 bp, 35 predicted proteins | sample SoiMethybrSBSTD1_FD_79669 | JGI IMG/M metagenome (GOLD analysis project Ga0111538, IMG submission 79669) | Bulk soil microbial communities from a Populus tree surrounding site in Tennessee, USA - Soil MetaG P. TD hybrid SBSTD1 (version 2)... | ecosystem: Environmental > Terrestrial > Soil >...
CTAAAAAACGGGACGCTCGATGCCGCTAAGGTTGAGCTGGGCAACGGCGCGCGGAAGCTTTGCTTCGTCGGTTCGTCATTCGGTAGACGTACATTCGATGCCCGCCCCAAAGAGCCGGTCAGGTCTCTCGGCGAAATCAGTGCACCGCAGGCGCGAACATTTTCCTCGGCGGTTCACTGAACCGCCGATACCAAAATGAAAAAGATTTCTTAAGCGCCGAGGAGCGCCATTCGCCGAGACGACCTGACGGCTCAGAAGGCGGCCACGACATGTTCGCTCCGCAGAGACGAACCGCCGAGTCCCAAGATCTTCCTCGTGCCCTTGTTCGGATCAGCTCTTGGCGGCGACGAGCGTCGCAGTGACCTTTTGATCTTCGCTGAGCTTCATGAAGAGCATCTGCGGCCGCGGAATCTCGTAGTCGGAGAGCTTGACCATGAAGGTGGTGCTCATGTGCACGCCGGCCGGCTGCGGTTTGTAAGTGAGCTTGACCGGCGCCTGAATCGTCTTTTTTACGCCGTGCAGGTCGAGCACGCCCTCCAGAAGAATCTCGTGCTCTTTTCCGTCGAGCAGACTCGTGCCGGCGCCTTTCACGACTTTGCCGCCTTGAAACGTGCTCTTCGGAAACTTGTCGGTCTGGAAGTGATTCTCGCACATGTGTTGATTGCGCAGCTTGACGCCGGTGTCGAACGAAGCGAGATCCACTTCGATGGCGAGATTGAGTGAATCGCCGATGGCGGCGGGATCGAGCGCCAGCATGCCCGAGACGGTCTTCGTCGAACCGTCGAAGCTCTCCATTGGGGCCTTGGATTCGAATCGAATGAGGTTCCCCGCAGTACCCGGCGTGATCTTGAATTGCGCGGCGGATGCTGGCGGCGGCGAAGCTTCGACGGCAGCTTCGCCGGTGCTCTCCTGAGCCCAGGCCGTACAGGCCCACAGAACGGCCGCAATGAGTCCCAGCGATCGGAGCACGAAAAACGGCGACGGAATGCGTAGAGCTCGCATGATGTTCGCGCCTCAGTAGAGGAAGTGGATTTGGATCGCGGTCTGCAAGCGATCGTCGGTGAAGCCGAACTTGGGGGACTCGATTTCGGCGCCTTCATCAGGATGAAACAGATAAACCATCCCTTGGATCCCGAGAAAAGAGTAGGGGAGGGTATCCACCCCAATCCCAAAGCGTTGCACGGACCCGGTCTTGATGTTCTTGTTGGGGTCGTAGAAATCGTGGGTGGCCATGACCGTGAAGCCCCGCATGACTTGGGCGGAGAATTCCTGAGAGAGCGCCACCCCGGTCTGGTTGAAGGGGCCTGACCCGGCGACCGGCGGGATCTCTTGATGGGACCAATCCATCTCCGCGACCCAGGCAAACCCTTTCCATGCGGCCGAAGCGAGAGGACCTCCGGCCCAGAGCCCGCTTCCATGGTGTCCGTTCTGGTAATAGGAAGCGCCGGCGATCACATTGAATCCGTTCTTGTTGGTATAGCGCCAAGCGCCGCGCGTGCAGAAGGCCAGTTCATTGTCGTCGTCGCGCGGCGATCGGAATTCTCCGTTGAGGACCGAAGCTTCGATCGAGAACGGTCCGGGATACGCTCCTACTTCGATGCCGGTATCGGAGTGCGGCGGATTATTCGGGAGGAACACAAACTCGCGGCGCACGAAGCTGCGGTGATCGGGAAATTTCCAACCGAACGACGGCACGAACTTTCCCACCTTGAGATAACCGCTCGCGGGAAGAACGTATCCCATGGCGAACAGCTCGTACGCTTGCGCGGCGCCCTGTCCGAATTCTTCGTGAATGTAGAGTGAGTATTTCGGATCGGGCTGAAACGCCAAGTAGGCCGAACCTTGCATGTTGATGAAGTTGTTTCCCGACGGGCGATCCTCTTCGTAGAGATAGAACGTGCGCAGATCCGCGCCGATCGTCACATTGTCGCCGATCTGCGGATTCACCGGCGCCGGCGCACCTTCACCGATCGCCTTCATCGCGAAACGCGTCGGCATCAAGTATTGCGACGCATAGAGACTGCGCATTCCTCCGCCGGTCGGATTGTGGTGACACAGGTTGCAGTTCTGGCCGACCACCGCGGCATAACGCGGTGTCGCCGGCGAAGACGTCGTGAGAAGAAGCCCCGCGAGATTTAGTGCGAGGCAGAAGAAGGCGAGCTTCGAAACGCAGCGGAACAATTCAGCACCCCTCGCACATTCGTTGAGGCCGCAAAAACGCCGCAGATCTTGCGGAGCCGATCGGTTTCCGTCAACCGAACGAGAGCGGTCCCCGCTCGGATTCGAGTCTGCGGGCGCAATGGATGCAGCCCTGGTCTCCAGAACGTGGGGGGAGACTGGAGGGGGGATCATACGCTATGATTCTCAGGCCCGCCTCACCCGTCCCCCGGTCGGGGTGGGTTCACCAAGTTGCCCGGCGTCCTATGCGACAGCGGCGCTTGCTCCGAGCCGCCGGGTGGAGGATACATCTCATGTCACGTTGGTTCCCGGCATGCTTGGCCGTCGTGGCGATCACTTCGCTCTCGACCGGCGCATTTGCGAAGGCGCACTTTCGCGGGCCGATGGATGGCGCGCAAGAAACGCCACCCAACGGTTCCCCCGCGACCGGATTGGGTCAGTACATCATCGATACAACAACCAAAACTCTTTTCTATCACATCTCATATTCCGGTCTTACCGGCGTGGAAAACGCCGCTCACATTCACGGCTACGCGCCTCCGGGAGTGCCCGCGGGCGTCGTTCATGCGCTTCCGGCGACGAATCCGAAAATCGGCGCGTGGAACTATCCCGCCGCGAACGAGGGCCAGATCCTGGCCGGGCTGACTTATGCGAACATCCACACCTCGACCTTTGGCGGCGGTGAGATTCGTGGACAGATCGTGGTCGAGCCTCAGACGGACGTCTTGTCGCTGCTCGACGGTGCGCAGGAAGTGCCGCCCAACGTGACGCCCGGCATCGGCATCGGCGCGTACGACCTCGATACGGTGGCGAACACGTTGGCGTTCGATATTCGCTGGGGTTTGACGCTTGGAACGGAGACGGCGGCGCACTTCCATCAAGCGCCTCCGGGAGTGAACGGCGGAGTGATCTTTGCTCTACCGGCCGGCCCCATCAAGACCGGCGTTTGGAATTATCCCGAGGCCCAGGAAGCGAACATCACGGGTGGCCTGATCTACGCGAACATTCACACCACGTTCGACGGCAACGGTGAGATTCGCGGACAATTCGAGCTTCCCAGCCCGGCAACGGGTGTGAACGTGACCTTCCCCGGAACTGGTGAATTGAGCTTGTACGCGGCCCCCAATCCGGTACCGCACGATGATCTCGCGTTGTTCTACAAGGCGCCCGAAGGGGAGCGCATCGCGGTGGACATCGTCGACGTGACCGGGCGTGTCGTCCGCACGCTCACGGAAATGCAATCCACGCGCAATGGCATCCTGGCGTGGGATACGCGCGATGATGCTGGCGTCAAGGTTGCAGGCGGCGTGTACTTCGCGCGGCTGCGCACCGCCGGTGATCAGACAACGACCCGTTTCGTGGTGCTGCGATAAGGAGAGCTGCGGCGATCGTTCTGCTTCTCGGAACGGCGGCGTGCACGGATCTCGGCGATGAGCCGGGCCTGTCGCCGCCGCCATCCGGAGGCGGACCCACCATTCAAAATCTTCTTCCGCGGCGCACCGTGCCCCAAGATACGGTGCGCGTTGTGGGGAATTCCTTCGGCGCATCGCAGGGTGAATCCGCGGTTCTCTTTTCTTCGACCGTGCGCGATGCCGAAGCCACGATCGTCTCCTGGTCCAGCGGCGAAATCCGCGCTCTCGTTCCGGACACCGCCCTCGACGGCCCGGTTCGCGTGCGCGTCGACGGGGTCGTGACGAACGGAATCAGTTTCTCCGTCGCGGACTCACTCATCAGTCTGGTGCAGGATGTCGAGCCGCTCTGGTTGACGTTCCAATGCATGGCTTGTCATTCGTCGATCAATCCGGGCGGCACATTCCGAATCGCCAGCGGAAACATCGGAAGCCTGGTGCTGGATTACCAGGCGATCTTCACGACCGGAACGAACCCGCCCAACGTGGTTGCCCGGCAAAGCAGCACCAGCAAGATGGTCCAGCGCCTCCTTCCCACGGCCGGGCCGGGTCTGCGCATGCCCCAGGACCAGTTCCCCCGCTATTTGAACGATGCAGAGATCCAAGTCATTGCCGATTGGATCGACCAGGGCGCCCGGAATAATTGATTTTCAGGCCCTTTCCCCCCTCTCAGGAGTTGACCGGGGCTTGCCGATTTGACTGAAATGCCCCATCACAATGTTAGGGGGATTCGCCATGAGCAAAGTTTGGCATCGATCGCGAACGATCGCCTTTGCATGGATCTTGCCGCTGGCCTTTGCGGCCGGCTGCGGGGATGACGACGACACGACCACCACCGTGGATCAGGGAACGGCGCAGCAGCAGGCCTTGGGCGTCGTGGAGCTCAACAATGAGATGCTGGCCAGCGTGGACGAAGTCGTGGCGGCCGACTTCTCCGGTCTTGCCGCCAACATCGAGCGCCGGCATGGAATGCCCGCGGAACGCGCCACCCCGATCTGGAACGAGGGGGAGGGCCGCTGGGAGCTGGCCGAGACCCTGAGCGGACCCGAAGGAAGCTACACCTACTACTTCACGATTCAGTTTCTGAATACGGGTGGTGTTCCGCAACAGCAGCCGGATGACACGACGTCGCGCACGACATTCGGATTGCTGTTCGACCTCGATGCGGTCGCTACGGAAGACGGCGACAACCTCAACATCGATTTGCATTACGTCAACGGGATGGACATCACCAACCTGCATACGCCGGTCTACGACGTGCAAGGCGCCGGCGAGCTTCTGGGATCGATCGAAGGAACTCAGAACGGACGCCGGGTGAACTACGACCTCGATATGTCGTGGGGTGTCGATGCCGATGTGCCCGCCGACGGCGGCTGCGGATCGGGCACGGTTCTCGTGACGGTCGCGCCGTACACTCTCATCGCGACTTACAATGCGGGCTCGCAGACGTACGCCTGGACGTTCTCGCGCGGCGACAATCAGATCGCGAGCGGATCGGGAACGGCGGCGTGCGCGAGCGCGGTCTCCCAGCCCGATTTCTACGAAATCCTGGGAATCGATCGCTAGATCGAATTGTTTCTTGGTGTTTTCTGGGGCCGCGGTTCGCTGCGGCCCCTTCTTTTTTTCTCGGGATGCTTCGCGCGCCGGCCGATAGACCGCTTGGACGTTCGATGACCTTCGTCCTCTGTCTTCGGAAGGGATGCGTCGATGCCAATTCGCCATCGCCAACGCTGGCTTGCTGGAATCGTGGTGGGATGCTCGGTGGCCGGGCTTTCCGGATGCATGGAAGGGGAAGGAGTCTCGGAGGAAGAGGCGGAAATCCTTCTCGATTCGGAGAGCACGATCGTCGAAGGAGTCGTTTCGTCGGGAGTCGATCTCGTAGCCGGCGTTCTCAATTCTTTTCCCGAGTGGTCGGCGGGTGATTTCCTGACCGCTCCGGAACGGGAAAGCGTGAGCTGGAATGCCGAAGAGCAGGCCTGGATCATCTCCACCGTCGAAGAGTACGGCGACGAGAACGTGAACGGCGTCGCCGATTTTCGAGTCTGGATCCAGTTCCGCATCGACGGAATGCCCGTGCATGAAGCGAGCGACGTGGTCCAGCAGATGGAAATCAAGCTCGACGGAACGAATCTGGGCAAATACGAGGGCGAAAGCTACACGACCACGTACGATTGGACTGTCAACTTCCACTTGATTGCAGATCGGGCCGGCTCCGGAAAACATTTTACCGGCGGCGGACAGCTGCAAGGTTTTGCCGAAACCGTTTCCGGAGACCGCTCCTACACGCGCCCGCAAGACTTCACTTGGGAATGCGATTTGAATGCGCCGGCGGACAACTCCTGCGCGACGGGAACGCTGCACGGCGTCATGGATCTCATGACAATGACGGCGAATTTCCTCGATGAAGGACAGGTGAGCTGGAGTCTCACGAAGGACGACGCGGTCGTGCAGTCGGGCGAGACCGAATACGGGTGCGGGCAGTTCAAAGCCGTTTGGTGATGGCGATGCGGTGAGCGCGTCCCCACGATCGCGCTCACAAGCAGCCGGTCCCCACACCCGCGGTTACGGCGCCGGGTGAACGAATCGCTCGAAGCCCGGCGAAGACGCTCTCGTCCCGTCCGGCAAGAGCAGCGCGGCTTCGGCGCGATCGAAATCTTTCAGGTACCCGAATCCCGCTTCTCCATCCAAGAGAATCGCTTTCGTCAATACTTCCGCGTCGGTCGCCGACGGCGCAACGGCGACTGCAATTCGCTCCTCGCGCAACGCCGCGCCGCTGCGCGGATCCACGATGTGGGCGCGCGGCTTCGGGTCATCTTCGTCTTCCGGGACGAGCGAGGCGGAAACGGAAAGCCCGCAATCGCGCAGCGCAATCGTGACGAGCTTGCCGTTCTCGAACGAAGGAAGCGCCGCGGTCCAGGCATCGCGATCCTGCGGCGCTCCCAATCCATAGAGCGAGCTTCTGCCGAAATCGATCCACGCGCTCGTGATGTCGTGCGCGCGCAGTACCCGCACCATCGCATCGATCGCATATCCCTTCCCGTCGCCGCCGGGATCGAGCGACATGCCTTCTTTGGACAACATCGCCTTGTGGGAATCCGGAAAGACGAGAAGCTTGCTTCCGACCAGAGCGTGAGCGCGGGCCGAATCGAAAGGCGAGGGATCGCGGTGGCGCAGAAGATCGACCAAGGGCCCCACGGTGATATCGAACGCGCCGCCGGTTCGCTCGGAATCGTGCCGCGCTCGCCGGAGATACGCGTGGAAGTCGGCGGAGACAGGAAGGGCGCGGCCGGACGCGGCATTCAGGAGCGAGAGCTCGCTCTCCGGACGATAGTTGCTGAGCAGGCGATCGAGCCTTTGCGCCTCGTCAAAGGCCGCGCCCATCGCCGCCGCCGCCTTCACCGGGTCCTCGTCGACGACCGCGATCTCGAGCGCGGTGCCCATGACCCAGCGAATCTCGCGGGCCGCGGCGACGGGCGCCGGTGTGACGGAAAGTGCGGCCGCGACGAGAAGCGCCATCATGGCGTCAAATCCGGGGCCGGCCTGCGCTTCGACTCGCTGTCCGCGTACGCATTGCGCCCCGGACGAATCAGTCCCACGACGAGCGCGATCGTCAAACCGAGCAACGACGCCTGCAGCATCAAGAACCCAGCGACCTTGACCGGCGCGAATCCCGCACTCACATAGCGCACGAGCCAGCTCGAGCCTTCGTCGAGAAGCGCGGACGCGAAAGCAACGATGACGAGCCACGCTTTGACGCGCGTGGATACTGGCAGGAACAGCAAGAGGTGAGTGAGCGTCATCACCAGAAGGCCCATCGAGAAGAGATGGAAGTGGCTGACCTCCGCGAGTGCACCTAAAGGACGCGGCGGCTGGCCGAATTCTGCTGCGGGATCGCCGCGGTAGTACTTCACCACGGACGCGGGATCGAGCGTCATGTTCTGAAAGTACAGAAGCCAATTCGTGATCCAGAACAACAGCACGAACACCAAGAACAAGCAGAGAATGAGTCGCAGGAGATCATTGCGGCTCCATTCTCCGGTGACGACGAATCTCATTGGCCCGCCGATTCGTGAGATTTGCCGGCCGGCACCTTTCCCAGGATCTCCACTTCGTGCACGGCAAGAACTCTTCGCACCGCAGCGGTGATCGCGCGCGCGGTCAGCGTGGATCCGGCGATGCCGTCGATGTCGCGCTGCAAGGCCAGCGATTCATCGAGAGCCTGATCCTTGAATTGCCCGAGCCACTTCGGCGGGGGCCGATATTCCGGCGGTTCATGAAATGACAACAGGTGCACGGCGCCCAGCTCACCATTCGGCTCCACGACCACCAGAATCGTTTCCGGCAGCGTGCGCACGGTGTGCGTGTCGAAGTACGCATAGCCCATGAGCTCGCCGCTCTTCTTCCCGACGTAGACGGTCACGAGCCTCGACTCCAACTTCACCCGCGCTAAATCGCTGATGCGGCGGGCGTGGTCCTCGGAGATGAATAGGTCCCGCGGCTCGACCGAATCGGCTCCGGGGAACGCGAGGCGCAGCGCAGATTCCTTGCTGTGGAACACCTGCGCTTTGGCCGGCATGGCGCAGGCGAGGAGCAGACTGGTCGCCAGAACCGAGATTCCACGCCAGGGATCGTTGGCAAAGAGCGCCGCAATGGAATTGGAACGCATCCGAGAGTGCCCCGGGGAGAAAAAGAAAGAGGGCACCCTAAGGGCGCCCTCTTCCACTGTCAAGAAACCGCAGTCCGCCGGAAATCAGCGCAGAAGCGTAACGCGCTTCGTTGCGGAAGTTCCCAGCGCCTCCGCGCGAATGAAATACACGCCGGCTACCGCGGGGACCGACTTCTCGTTCGAGCCGTCCCACGTGAATGCATGGCGTCCCGCGTTCATCGATCCCGAATGGATCCGGCGCAGGAGTTGGCCGCTGGCGGTGTACACGCCAACCTCCAGATTCCCAGCGCGGCTCAACTGCACGTCGAAGGACGTCGCGTCGCGGAACGGATTCGGATTCACGCGCGAGAGCTCGAGCGCCGCCGCGCCCGGTGCCGGCGTTCCGATATCGACGCCAACGAAATCCGGATCTTTCACGACTTTGAAGATCGACCCCGTCGGTGTGGCTGTCGATCCGCGATCGATGAGATAGAGCTCGCCGTCGTTGTCCTCGCCGATTCCCACGAGTTGGTTGATGGTGAATCCGTCGAGCGAAGGTGAGATCTGCGCCGTGTGATCCGTCGTATCCGCAACGGCGCCGCCACTCACGACAATGCTCCACACTTTCCCGCTGCAGTAATCGCCGAAGAAGTACTGCCCCTCGACGGCGGGGAAGTTCGCGCCGTGATAGACGACTCCGCCGGTGATCGAACAATTGCTGCCCGTGCTCGAGTATTCGTAGATCGGATAGGTCAGGACCGGATCGCCGTCATCGCAGCCGATCAACGGCTCGTGGCAATGCGTCCCCTCCATGAGATCCCAGCCGTAGTTCCTGCCGCCGGCGAATCCCGCCGGTTCGTAATCGATCTCTTCCCAAGAGTTCTGTCCGACGTCGGCGATGTACATCTCGCCGGTCAAGCGATCGAAGGTCCAGCGATACGGATTGCGCATGCCGATCGCCCAGATTTCATCGCGAACCAAGTTGCCGGGATCGTTCACGAATGGATTGGACGCAGGGATCGCGTAGTTCTGAAGCAGATCGCCGGGGAAATCGTCTCCATCGGGATCGACGCGCAAGATTTTTCCGAGCAGCACGGCGCCGTTTTGCCCGCGGCCGCCGGGATCATCCTGCCCGCCGCCATCTCCTAAACCCAAACGGAGAAAACCTTGGGGGTCGAATGCGATGTTGCCGCCCTTGTGATTGAACTGTCCGGCCGGCTGCGTGACTTGAAGGATTTGAAATCCGCTGTTCACGTCGGCGGAGTCGGGATCGGACGAAACGGTGTAGCGGCGAATGACGGACGTCCCGGCGTTCGTTCCGCCGGTGTAATACACGTAGAAGAACTTGTTCGTGGCGTAATCGGGATCGAAGGCCAGTCCCAAGAGGCCTTGTTCGTCTCCGGCGTCGTTCACCAGCGTGTTGATGTCCAAAAAGAATCGGGAAGTCAGCGTCCCGTTGTTGATGATTCGAATGATTCCCGCCTGCTCCAGAACGAAGACACGTTGGGAATCCCCGGGCAAATAGGTCACGAAAGTCGGCTTGAAAAGCCCTGTGGCCACCCGGGTGGTTGCAAGTTGAGCCCAGCCGGGCTGGGCGATCGTAAACAGACCGGCGAGCGCGATAGCAGGTATCCACCGGTTTTGAGACATGGAGCTCCTCCCGGATGTGGGGACAAGCAGGACGGCCATTTGGAGGGGTCTGACCAAGGGACTGCGGGGCCATTCTACCAGAGGGCCTCGCCGTTGAAAAACTTGCGTGCCGCCGAAGCGCGCCAGGGCGTCGCGGACCCTTTTCCACCGATTGTGAACGGGCATGGGTAAAAGTTAAGTCCGCTTGACAGTCCCCGCGAGCCCTCGTAGCCTTCCCCGCTTCTTTGGCAGTTCACCGGTTTCCTTCGTCTCTAGAGAAAGGGTCCACATGCTCCGATTCTCGGATTCCGTCCGGATTGCCGCCGCCGCGGCCCTTCTTTCGGCCCCCCGTCTGGCCTTCGCCGAAGACCCGCCCACTTTGGAAGAGCTGGAAAAGAAAGTCGAAGTGCTGACCGAGGAAGTGCGGCACGCCCGTGAGCAGGCGAACCTTCCGGAGACGGACCAAGAGCTGAAGAGTTGGTACGGAATGGGACCGGCGGCGAGCAAGGTCTACTCGAAGACGTCCGGGCTCTCGATCGGAGGCTATGCGGAGTTCTTCGTGCAGGCTCCGACCGGAACCGACGGATCGCAGCGCAGCGGCGACATGCTGCGCATGGTTCCGTACCTGGGATACAAATTCACCGACAAGATCTTGATGAACACGGAAATCGAATTCGAGCACGGCTCGACGGAAGCGAATCTGCGCGGCGAGGAAGGCGCCGTGTCGATCGAGTTCTGCTATCTCGATTTTCTTCTCTCCGAGTCGGTCAACGTGCGGGCCGGGAATCTTCTGATGCCGGTCGGCTTTCTGAACGAGATGCACGAGCCGCCGTTCTACTGGGGGAACGCGCGTCCGGACATCGAGCGGCTCATCATTCCCAGCACTTGGCATGAGCTGGGAGTCGGAATCCACGGCGCGATTGCATCCACGGTCTCGTACAACGCCTACCTCGTGAACGGTCTCAACGCGCAAGGATTCGAAGAAACAGGAATTCGCGAAGGGCGGCAGGGCGGGACCGAGCCCTTGTCCGAGGATGCGGCGGGAGTTTTCGCACTGCGGATCGAGCCGGGACCGGCACTCAGCGTCGGCGGCTCCATGTATGCCGGGCAGTCCGGTCAGAATCAGCTGTTCGCCGGGGAAGAGATCCGCGGCACCACCATCATGACCGAAGGACATCTGGAAGTGCGCACCGGGGGATTCAAGGGGCGGCTGCTCTACGTGCGCACGTTCATCGACGATGCGCGGGAGATTTCGACCGAGCTGGGCCACGCGGTTCCCGAATCGCAGTGGGGGAATTACGTCGAGGCGGGCTACGATCTGGCGACGCTCTTCGACGATCCTCCGCTGGGCTCGATGTTTTTGTGGAGCCGCTACGAGATCTACGATCTGCAGAACGACGTTCCTGCCGGCTTCACGAAGGATGATGCGCTCGACGCGAATTCCATCACGATCGGATTCGACGTGAAGCCACATCCCAACGTGGTCTTGAAGCTGGATGCGGTCATCCAGGACAACGAGGCGGATGCCGCGGTCACGAATCCGGTGCGGCTCGGCGCCGGATTCATTTTCTAGTGCGGCACACAAAGCAAAGAGCCTCCAGCCCTTAGGCCGGAGGCTCTTGCCTCAAACGCGAAACGGTCTGCTTATTCGGGGAGCCAGACCGTGAAACCAACCTCGCCGAGATTGGCACCATCGGTACCGAAGTCGGTCGTGCTATCGCCGTTGCTGTGAATGTCAATCGTGAGTCCGTGTCCGAACCAGAACGAGAGCCAATCACACGGATCCCAGTGACCCATCAACCACAGCAGAACATCGATCTCCGTCTCGCTATCGACTTCAACAGGGCCGGCGTCTTCGAACGAAGCCGTGGAGAAGATGACGCCGGGAGCGAGACCGAATCCCCAGCAGTCGCCCGTCCACAGGTCGAACAGCACCGTACCCGCCAAGCTGAAGACGCTCTTGAGATCGCCCGAGCCATCTTCCGTATCGAAAATGTCAAAGCCGACGCCCACATGGAACGCCGTCTGATCATTGATTCGGAAGAACAGACCAATCGGCGTACTGGAATACAGGAATCCAATACCGACCGCTGCCTCTGCCTTGGGCGCGAAGCCGGTCGCGAGCATCAGCGACGCCGCAACCGTCACAAGGAATCTACGCATGGAACGATTTACCTCCGTCACGTGAACGAACGACACCCACCACCCTCCGGCCATGCATGCGTCCTCCCAGGATGGCGCCATCGCGCGGTTGAGGCGCCTCCGCGGACTGGGCCCGCCGAGGTCAGAGGCGCGTGCGCCTCTCGGGCGGAGACAATCGGACAAGTCACGGAAGTTTGTAAAGACTGGATTTTCAGCTAGATCTCTTCCGAAGTTTTCTCGAAATGTGCCGGGTTTAGCCGGTCCTGGTGTTCCCAAGCCCTTTCTGGCTGCGGCCTTGCCGAGCCAAAGTGGGATCGGCAGCGCGGAATCTCATGCCGCGGAGACACCATAAATCATTGCGAATAGGCGGCTTAGATCATATTCCGGGAGCGGTACCAGGCCCCGGTCCGGCGCAGCCCTTCGTCGAGCCCGACCTTCGGGACGTAGCCGATTTCCTTCTTCGCCTTGCGAATGTCGAAGGCCCGGTTCTGCCGGAACCAGTCCAGCCGGCGACGAAAAATCGGGGGTTCCGCCGGGAATGGGGCGTAGGCGGTCTCCACGACCGCGGCCACCGCATAGGCCGGCCAGAAGGGGAGAAAGCGCATCTTGATCGGAAGGTTGAGTGCCTTCGCGGTTCGCGCGACGAGATCGCGAATGGGGACGAATTCCTCATCCGCGATCAGATAGGACTGTCCGTTTGCGCCCTCCGCTTCGCCGGCTTGAATCATCGCATCGACGAGATTGTCGATGTACAGGGGGTGATACAAAGCACTGCCGTTTCCCAAGAACGTGAATGAGCCGCGCGCGACGCGCCGGAAGATGAGATAGAAGCGTTCCGGATCGCCGGGGCCATAGATCGCGGCGGGACGTACCGTCGTGACCCACAGCCCCTGGTCCACGTACTGCATCGCCAGCTTTTCGCCTTCCCACTTGGTGTACTGGTAATAATCCGCGGGCTCGATCGGCGCGTCTTCCGCCGCCGGCGGATTCTCGACATTTCCGTGCACGCCGCACGTGGAGCAATTCACGACGCGCACGCCGCTCCCGCGCTTCGCCGCGTCGAGAACGTTTTTCGTCCCGCCCACGTTGATGTTCCAGTAGGCCTTCTTGCCCAAGTTCACGAGGCGGAATGCCGCGGCCAGGTGATAGATCCGCTGGCATCCGTCGGCCAAGCGATTCACCAGAGCTTCGTCGGTGACGCTGCCGATGTGAATGTCGACGCCCAATTCGCGCAATTCGTCGTCGAAAATCCCCGGCTTGTTATCGAGTGCGACGACCTTGCGGCCCTGATGCGCGAGAGCGCGGCTCAATGCGCTTCCCGTGAATCCTGTTCCTCCGGTAACGAAAACTTTCACGACGCCCGCTTTCTGGAAATGAAATCCATTCAATTCTCATCGCTCGCGCGCAGCGGCGGCTGCGGCGAGGACAACGAACCAATTTCGGCAGGCTTCTCCAGCGACTTGATGAGCTCGGAAATCTCTTCACGCCGCCGGCGCTCGTCCCATCCCAAAAGCTGCCCGGCAAGATCGGCGCACGCGTTCATGGCCGGCTCCCCGGGCGCCTCGAACGAGGCGAGCTCGGTCCGGCGGAGCGCGATGTCGCAAAGCGTCATGGCCATTTCCCGACGAACGGCGTGGACGACTTGAGCGCGAACGACGCCGCACCCTTCCACCAATGGACGGCGCAGATCGGGTGATTCGTTTTCCAAGGCTCGAATCTCTTCCGCTTCCGGACCGTAAAGGAAAAGTGGATCGTTCTCGCGCGGGAGTGAGGCGCTCTTTTCGCCCTGGCGGCCCGCAGATCTTGCACCGCCGCGCCCCAACCTGTCTCGCATCATTTGCGCAACCCGGCGGGCGAGCGAGGGGGCGGTCGTGTACTTCACCCCGAGGACCCGAAGCACACCGCTGCCGTCTTCGAGGATGCGATCTTCGGACGCCGGCGAGCGCGGTTCGTTCGTCGAGGCCGGAAGGAGCCCGGCGAACACGCGAACGACATCGCCGCGAACGAAACGGCCGCGGCCGAATGCTTCCTGCAATTCCTCGAGGTACGCATCGATCTCTTCGCCGGAGATGACCGGCTCGGAAGAGTCCCCTTCGTGCAATGCCTCCTGGACTCCGGCCAGCGTGCGCCCTCTCCACGGCGTGAGAAAGAAGAGCCGGTTCTCCTTGGGACCGGGCACTGCGATTGCGAAGCGTGGCTCGAGTGAAGGCAAGAGAAGCGCCATCACGCGCACCAAGCGCACGCGTGGCTCGCCCTGCCTTGCGGCCCACGGCCCGCCGGCGTGAATCACGGCGCGTGCCCGCACCGCGTGCTCGCGTCCGGTCAGCAGGTCGCGCACGATCGCCCCGCGCACGGTGCCGTTCTCCATGATCCATTGTTGCGCGCGCGCGTGGTTCGCCAAACGTGCGCCCGCTTTCCATGCTTCCTTCGCAACCGAGAGCGTCAACCGTTCGGTGTTGAGCACGAGCGCGTCGTGAAACAGAACGCCGCCGGCAACGCCGTGTTCCTCGAGCTCGGGAAGTGCCTCGAGCACTTGCTCTCGAGTCCACTTTTCGTGTCGCGGAAGACGGATTGCAGGGGGGAGTCCGTGATTGCAATCGGCAGTCAGCGATTCGTACAGCGTCATTCCGCAGGAGATCATCCAACGCGGCTTGCCGCGTCCTTCGAACGTCGGCAGAAGAATGGGAACCGGACGAATCAAATGTGGGAACTCGGCCATCCATTCGCGGCGATCGAGAGCGGAGCGCCGCATGCGTGCAAAATCGAGCGTCTGCAGATAGCGCATGCCGCCGTGGATCATGCGCTGCGAATTCGCGGAGGTGCGCGCTCCGAAATCGTCTTGTTCGACGAGCGCGACGGTCATTCCGCTCGCGGCGACTTCCCGCGCAATGGCCACGCCCTGAATGCCGCCGCCGGCGATCAGCACGTCGTGCTCTTGAGCGCTCATCTCCTCGAGCTCGCGAATCACGCGGGCGCATTCCTCCGGCGCGATGCCGTCGCCACGAGAAGCGAGCCCTTCGATGCAGGAGCGAGGCGATCGAGCGCACTGAACGCTTTTAGGAACGGATAGATCGCCGCATACACGGCGACTTTCTTCTTCAGTTTGCCGGCCTCTCCGTGCGTCAAGACCGCGCCTTTACTGGTCGGCGCCGAGCCGCCGCTCGCCTTCTCGAGCGCCAGCGAAAGCACGATGTCCACGATCTCGGAGAAGGGTCCGACCGTCGTGGTGAACGAAAAATCTTGGAACTGATTCTGCAAGAGCGCGCGCAGCGAGTCGCGATCATAGCCGGGACGAACGTGGCCGTGCTTTTCGTCGGTGAGACCCAAGCGCAATCGCAGGCGCCGCAACGGAGACTCCGGCACGTGGTGCGGCACGTTCACGACGAGCTTTCCGCCGGGGACCAAGACCCGCGCAATTTCCGACGCCAAGCGCGCATCGTCGTGTACGTGCTCGAACATGTCGACCACCACGACCAAATCGAACGAAGCATCGGGATAGGGGAGCACCGAATCGTGCAGCAGCTCTACCGGATCTCCCACCAGCGCGCGAATGGATTCGACCGCTCCCGCATCCATGTCCGCGGAGCGCCACTCGCCGCCCTTCTCTCGAAAGAGCAGGCTCACGACGCCGTTGTCCGAGCCGAGATCGAGACAGCGCTTGTGGGCCGGATCGCCCGCCGCCTTCTCGAGCGCCTTCCACTTCAATTGTTTCAGCACGGAGCGCGCGAAGAGTTTCTTCGCCCAGGTCTTGGCATTGGGATCGGGAAGAGCGCCGGCGGTTGCCATCACGAAGGCCGCCTTCCGCCGGAGCTGGCGTGCATGCGCGCTTCGACATCTCGATAAAAGCGATCGAGCTTGCGATCGAAGGCCTCCCGGCTGTATTCCGCGCGCGCCAATCGCTGCGCGTTCTCCCCCAGGCGGCGTCGCGCGGCGGCGTCGCGCAGGAGCTCATCGAGCGCTCGCGCAAACGGCTCCGGAGCGGGCGGCGACAAGGCCGCCACGTCCTTCGTCAAGACTTGAGTATGCGAGGGAATGTCGGTCGCCACGATGGCGACTCCGCTGGCCAGATAGGAGTAGATCTTCATCGGTGTGTTCACGCCGTGAAGGCGCGGCGAAACGAGAATGTCCGCCTGCAAGAGATACGAAGCAAGATCGCGTACCGGACGCGGCCCCGCCCAGCGGCATCGCCCTTCCAATCCGAGCGCGGCTGCCTTGCGTTTCAGCGGGGCGATGTGCGCATCGTCTCCGCCGACGATCACCAAGGCACCCGGCGCCTTGGTGCGCGCGAACGCCTCGAGAAGAAGATCGATCCCCTGATACTTCTGAAGATTGCCGACGTAGAGAACGAGCGGCGTGGCCGCGTCGATCGAGAATTCTTCGCGAAATGTCTTCCCCGAAGGCGGCGCGGCCGAATCGTCGAAGAGCGCGGCGTCCTCGATCACCGCGATCGGGATCGAGGAGGCATGATGGCGCGCCACGTCGGCAAGCTCGCGGCACACCGCGACGATTGCCACCGATCCGCGCATCACGTCCCCTTCCATTTTGCGGAATCCTGCAGTCAAAGGGCGCGCCCAGGGATACGTCTCCTCGAGCTGGCTCGGAATGCTGGAATCCATATCCACGATGAAAGGGAGGTGATGCACACCGCGAGTCCAATGCGCCATCCACGATGCTTCCTCGACCGCATGAATCAGGTCATAGCGCTCGCGTTTCACGGCGCGAAGGAATTCTCCCAGAAAGAAGCAATCGCACACGATCTTTTTCCAGGAAGGTCCCACCGGAACGCGCTTCACTCCCGGGGGGCGCGCGATGCGCAGCACGCGCACTCCGGGAATCGCGACGTCTTCGCCTTCGTGATACACGAGAAGATCCACCGTGTGTCCCAGGCGCGCCAGCGTCTCCACGGCCATGCGCACGGCGATGGGAGTTCCGCGCTCGAGGAAGAACGGCTGCGGAGCCAAGAAAAGAATCTTCATCGAACGTAGAGTGCGAGCACGGGGGAGCCGAGCGCGCCGGTCAGTCCCACGAGCTGGGGGACTTTCTCGAGTACTGCGGCGGCCGTTTCGCTCTTGTGGAAGCGATGGATCGCCATCGGCCAGAAGAATTGGCGCACGTTGCGCTCGGGGCGAAATCCGGCTTGCGCCATCCAGCGGGCCACATCGCTGTCGGAGAAGCTGCGGTACCGGCGCGTGTCGCGCTCGATCGATTGCTTCGCTTCGAAGAACACGTCGGCGAAACGATTCACGCTGTGCTGCGACGGATAATCGATGAGCACGGCGCGCCGGGCGACGCGCGCGCATTCCGTGAGAAACACTGTTGGGTCGTCGACGTGCGCCATGGTGCGCACCGTGACGACGGCGTCGAACGCGCGATCGCCCACCGGAAGATGCTCGAGCGGGCCCAGGAGAAAGGGAACTTCACGATCGGAGTAGATACGCCGCAGTCGTGCTGAGCACGAGACATCCGAGCCTTGTACCGAGACCTGGTATCCCGCTCCGACGAGACTTTGGGTGAGCTGCGCGTGTCCGCCGCCGACCTCGAGAACACTGCCGAGTTGCAGCGGGGCGAGGAGCTCCAGGACGATTCTCTTTTGGCGTTCGAGAAACCAGCGCCCCACCTCTCCGGAGAAACGACGCGCGTAATCGTCGTGAGAGGTGGCGATGTCCGGAGCGGGATGGGGCCCGATCACCCCGCTGCGACCACCACCGACTTCGTCGCTTGATAGTGATCGAGAGCTTCGCATCCGTGCTCCTGCCCGATCCCGCTCTGCTTGAACCCGCCGAAAGGAAGCTCGTCGTAGATCTTGTTCACGGAATTGATCCATGTGTAGCCCGCTTCCAACCGCTCCGCCGCTTCGGTCGCCATGTCGAGATTGCGGGTCCAAATGGAGGAGCCCAATCCATAGATCGATTCGTTGGCGCGCGCGATGGCTTCGTCGAGATCTTTGACGCGAAAGAGCGGCAGCGCGGGACCGAACACTTCTTCGGTGGCGACGCGCGAATTTCGATCGACATCCGTCAGAATCGTCGGCTGGTGAAAGAATCCGGAATCGAAGGCCGGCCCACGAAACCGTCCACCTCCAGCCAACACCCGCGCTCCCGTAGCAACCGCATCGGCGACCTGCTCCTCCAACTTCTCGAGCTGCTCGGCCGAATGCATCGGGCCGAGTTGCACACCTTCCTCGAGGCCGGGCCCCACCTTCAGCTTGTTCGCCTTCGCCACGAGCTTCTCGGTGAATTCATCGGCGATCGGCTCGAAAAGAAACACTCTTTTGATCGCCAAGCAGGCTTGGCCGCAGTTGAAGAAGCGCCCGACGGATGCGGCCGAGACCGCGCGATCCACGTCGGCGTCCGCGGCGACGATCATGGGATCCGATCCGCCCAGCTCGAGCGTCACGCGCTTGATGGTGGAGGCAGCGCCGGCCATGACGAGACGTCCGGTTTCGGTTGCGCCGGTGAAGCCGATCTTCGCAACTCCGGGATGAAGCGTGAGCGCGCGCCCGACGACGGCGCCATCGCCCAATACAGTGTTCACGACGCCGGCGGGAACTCCGGCCTCGAAAAGAATCTGGATCGCGCGCGTGGAGGCGAGCGGCGTGGATTCGGCCGGCTTCACCACGACGGTGTTTCCGGTGACGAGTGCGGGGCCCAACTTGTTGCCCATGAGCGACACGGGAAAATTCCACGGCACGATCGCCGCACACACCCCCAAGGGCCGCTTCAAGATGAGGCCGTGGCGATGCGGCTTCTCGTCGAGATCGGGCACGTAGCCGCCGCGCAGATTCTTCGCGAGACCGGCGTAGTGCTCCAGCGTGTGTGCGAAGCGGTAAATCTCCATGCGCGCTTCGACGATCGGTTTGCCCTGCTCGGAAGTGAGGAGGCGCGCTAGCTCGTCGACATGCTCGATGATGGCTTCGGCCGCATCGTGCAGGATTTTTCCGCGGGTCGCGGCCGGCGTGTCCCACCACTTCGGAAATGCGGCGCGCGCCGCTTGCACGGCCGCATCGACGTCCGCTTCCGTTCCGTCGGGCACCGTCGCGACCACGGCGCCGTTCGCCGGATTGCGAATCTCGCGCGTCGCCTTGCCGTTCACGCTGTCCACGGATTTGCCGCCGATGAAAGAGCGAGCCATGCCTACCTCGACCCGCCGGAATCTGCGACGGGAACCTTTCCCTCGAGATGCGTATACAGCGACATCAAGTATTGATAGTGCTCGGCCGCGCTCTTTACGTGCGCCAGTGCCGGACCTTCCAGTTTCTTCTTGGCCACGGCCGGGATTCCCGCCGCCAGAAATCCCGCGGGAATCGAATCGCGCTCGCGCACGACGCTGCCGGCGGCGACCAGCGCACCCGCGCCGACCGTAGCGCCGTCCAAGACCGTCGCGTTCATTCCGATGAGCGCGCCGTCTTCGATCGTGCAGCCCTCCAGAACCGCGCAATGCCCCACAGTGACGAGCGAGCCCACGATCGTGGGGTGATCTTCGTTGCAGTGAATCACCGTGTTGTCCTGGATGCTGCTCTTTTCCCCGATGCGGATTTCGTTTTGATCGCCGCGCAGGACGACGCCGAACCAGATGTTGGCACCCGCGCCGATCGTGACGTTGCCGATGATCGTGGCATTCGGAGCGAGGAACGCGCTGGGATGGATCTTCGGAGTCCATCCTCGTACGGTGATGAGCTGCGCCATCACTTGCCCTCGAATTTCGGCGAGCGCTTCTCGCGGAAGGCGATCACGCCTTCCTTGTGGTCGTTCGTTTTGATGGCGATGCTCTGGGCCAAAGCCTCCAACTGCAGTCCGCGATGCAGGTCGAGATCGACCGCCGCATTCAAGAGCTGCTTGGTGAGCCCGATGGCGTGCGGCGCGCGCCGCGCGAGGTCCCGCGCGATGCGCTTCGCCTCGGCGAGCGCTTTCCCTTCGACCACGACGCGATTCACGAGTCCCAGCCGATGGGCTTCGCGCGCATCGAGAAGATCACCAGAGAAATAGATCTCCTTCGCGCGCGAGAGGCCGATGAGCTTCACGAGCCGCGTCGCGCCGCCGTGCCCGGGAATGAGTCCGAGCCAATGCTCGCGAAATCCCAGCCGCGCGGTTTCCGCGGCGATGCGCAGATCGCACGCCATGGCCAGCTGCAAGCCGGCGCCGGTCGCGATTCCATTCAATGCCGCGATCACCGGCTTCTCCAACAGCTCCAAGCCGTTGAAGAAAGCGCTCAGCCGGTGGCTTTGGGCGCGAAAATCATCCGTGTTCCAGTCCTTCTCGAAATGCGAGACCGATCCTCCGGAAGAAAAGGCGCGCCCCGCACCGGTAAAGATCACCACGCGAATGTCGGACGCGGCCGTCAATGCGTCGCCCAACCGTGCAAAGTCTTCGCGCATGTTCGCATCGATGGCATTGAGCTCTTCCGGACGGTGCAGGGTGACCGTCGCGACGCCTTCCTCGACTTCGAACAGAAGGGAACGATAGGTGGTAATCATGAGCCCTCCGAACCGCCGCGGCCTTCCTCGCCGCCGCTTTCCAGACGCATCTTGGAAAACGGGCTCTTGCACGCGAGGCAATGAAACTGCTCGGTCATGTGAAAGGGCCCGAACTCCGCGGTGCGTTCCGTGCGCTCGGATCCACAATAGGGACAGGCGGCACGACGGGCGCGCGAGGCGATGGTTTCGCGGCGGGAAAGATCGTCGAGCGTCATGGAGTGCGCAACTCGATGCCGCCGGCTTCGCGCAGCGAACGCTGCATCCGCTCGATGAACGTGCGGCGGATCTCCTCGCCGGTCGCGGCGATGACCTTCTCGCGCACCGCCACTTTCATTCCTTCAGGGCCGGCCAACTCGAACCAAGCCAGCGTCTCGGGATAGATGCGGGAGAGGCTCGCTTCCAATTCTTGGCGTGTGCCGGGATTTTTCGCCAGGGTCTCGAGCCATCCTTCGGCGTACAAAAGGTGGTAGCGCTCTTCTTGCAGCATCTTGGCGGCGCGATGGCGAAACGGCGAATACGAGGATTCGCGCAGCATCTCGATCATGGTCGACATCGCGCGATCGAACAACGCCGCCGCGGCAATGAAGTCGGTCCAGTTGCGAAACGGTTGATTCAGGAAGGCGACGTTCTGGAATTCCGTGCGGTCGTCTTCTTTTTTCAAGCCGGCGGGAGCGTCGGGAAAATTCTTGAGCAGGGGATAGAGCGTGCGCGCGTGACCGACTTCATCGGAAGTCATCGAGGCTGCGGCAACGGACGCCTCCAAGGTTGGCCCCGACGTGGCCCATTCCGAAAAGCGGCGGCCCAAGATGTACTTGTTGTCGGCCAGCGTGACCAGAAGCGCCAAGATCGCGCGCCGTCCTTCCGGCGAGAACGAATCGAGCGTTGCCGATTCGGCGGTCTCCGCTCCCGAATCGATTGCCGCTTCGCGCTCCTTCAGCGTGTCCGACACGTTCATTCCTCCTCGATGGCCCACGCCGCGGCGCTTTGCGGAATGGCGATCATTTCCAGCCAGCCATCGCCGAAATCGCGGCGCGCAATCTCCCCGATCGACTTCCGATCGGGTGCGTTGACACGGCCGACTTCGGTCAAGGCTTCTTCCGCCTTCTTGCGGGCGAACACGAGATACGTTTGCGATGTCGCGGGAGTCATGCTTCTCCGAACACTAGGAGTGATCGACGATCGTGATGATCTCCGCGCGCGGCGCGATCATCATCTCGACCCAGGGGCTTTCCTGATACATCTGATAGGCATAGGCGCGCGCCAAACCGAGCGACGGCGCGATCACGTCTCCCACCTGATGGAGCTCCTTTTCGTCGCGCGTCCGGGCGAACACGTCGTACACGACTCCGGTAGGCTTCACTTCGTTGGCGACGCGAATGCTCAAGGAATGATTCCCCACCCGCCGAGCTGGGCCACGGCGCGCGGAGCAAGCCTGCGCTTGTCCCACGGCGGATCCCACACCACCTCGATCGCCACGCTGTCGACCAAGGGCTCGCGCAAGAGACGCTCGCGCACGTCCATCATCATGAACTCCATCGCCGGGCAGCCCATCGCCGTGAACGTCATCTTGACGTCGACGTGGCGATCGGACTCGCGATAGCGAATTCCATAGATGAGCCCCAGGTCCACGACGTCGAGCGGAAGCTCCGCATCCTCGACGTCATGCAGGACAGCCAGGAGCTTCTCTTCCGCCGGCGAAAGATTCCCGTTCATGGTCTAATTCTTCTCCCGCGACATCATCTGCACGAGTTGTTTGTGGCCGCGCTGCAGAATCTCGACGAACTCGTCGTTCTTGGGGCCGCGCGCCCGCCAGCGCTTCATGACGCTGGGGCCGCCCTTGCCGTCGTCGAGCCAGCCGATCGTGCCCTCGTCAAAAAGCCAGCGCTTGGCATCGGGATCGAACTCGCATGGGAACGGATAATCGATCACGTACTTCTTCTGTGACGCGTCGTAGTGCACCGGCGCCTTCAATCCCAACGATTCGAGTAGGGGAATCGCCGTCGACATCCAAGTCTGGCGCAGTTGGTCGTTCGATTGTCCTTTGAAGCCGTACTCGAGCTGCACCTTCTGCGTCTTCAGATCATCGGGAAGGCCGAACCATTCGAGCGTCAAAGGCAGCATCCAGTCGATGGCACGCTGCAAGAGGGCCTTTCCTTCGGCGGACTGATTGATCTTTTTCATCCAGATCTCGCCGTGGCGCAGATGAAAGTTTTCTTCCTTGTCCACCTTCACGAGCGCCCGCTTCCATGGCGCAAACGTCGTGTTGTGGAACACGTCGCCCAACAGAACGAAGCCGGCGCGGTCGTAGCACGCATTGGCCACCGCGAGCTCCACCCAAGTATTCAAGGGCACGTCGAACGCGTACGGATACTTGAAATCTTCCGGCGCGCGCTCGTAGATCAATTCTTCCTTGCTGAACCCCATGTCTTCCATGAGGCGATAGGCGATGTGCGCGTGCCCCAGCTCATCTTGAATGATACCCATGGCGGAGACGAACGCATTCAACGATGGCGCATCTTTCGCGGCCAGGTAGTACGCCGGTGCGGAAACCAGCTCGGTGTCCGCGGAGACGGTCAGAATCCGCTTCATGCCGGCCAAATACTTCTCCGACATCTGGTCGGCGGACTCGACCAGCTTTCCTTCTTGCAGCCGTCCGATCAGCGTTTCTTCGCTGACAAGCGTCGTCATCGAGCGATCTCCGGAAGTGGAAGCGGCAGGCCCTCGCAGCGATTCATCTATCGCCCCGTGTACACGGGCTGGCGCTTCTCGGCGAAGGCCGTGAAACCTTCCTTGGCATCGGCGCTCTCGAAGAGCGGCGCGATGAGCCCGCGCTCCATTTCGAGCGCTTCCGAAAGCGGCAGCTCCATCCCTTCGTACACCGCGCGCTTGATGTTGGCCATGGCGAGCGTCGCCCCGCCGGAAAGCTTCTGCGCGTAGGCCATCGTGTCTGCAAGATAGCTTTCCTGGGGGAAAAGGAAATCCACGATGCCGAGCTCGTGCCCGCGTTTGGGGGAGACCGGCTCGCCGGAGATCATCATGGCCAGCGCCTTGGTGCGGCCGATGAGGCGGGGGAGGCGCTGTGTTCCGCCGTTTCCGGGCAAAAGGCCGAGGGTGATCTCGGGAAGCCCCAAGTTGTACTGGCCGTCGCCGGCGGTCCGCAGGTCGCAGGCGAGCGCCATTTCCAGCCCGCCGCCCAAGGCATGCCCGCCGATCGCGGCGATGAAGACCTTGGGAATGTCCGCGATCTTCGCCAATGTTTTGTGCGCGAAGTGAATCATCTTCATGTTGTCGGCCGTCGTGTTCGCTTGAAACGCTTTGATGTCCGCACCGGCGGAAAAGAATTTGTCGAGCGCGGACTTCACCACGACGATCTTGACCGAATCCTTCGTGCGGACCCACTCGATCGCCGCGTCCAAATCCTGCATGAACGCGAGATCGTAACTGTTGGCCTTGGGATGATTGAGCGTGATCGTCCCGACGGCCCCTTCTTGGTCCGCAATGACACGAGAATCTGCCATGGGGCTGGACTCCTTACGAGCGAGTTTGCATTGAAAACTTCTCAGCCGGACGAGCCAGAATGTCGGAGGAGGTCGCGTGCGTCAACCCCGCGCTCCCGACACGCGACCTCCAGAAAAAAATTAGGCCAGGCCGCCGAACACCGCGCCCTTCGTCTCCATGTAGTAATCGACCGCTTCCGGCCCGTGCTCGTGTCCGATCCCCGATGCCTTCACGCCGCCGAACGGCAGCTCATCGTAGCCGTAGTGAATCTGATTCACCCAGGTGACGCCGGCTTGAATCTCGCGGATCGCGCGATTCGACCAGGTCAGATTCTGCGTCCAGATCGACGAGCCCAAGCCGTACTGGTTGTCGTTCGCGAGGCGAATCGCTTCGTCCAAATCCTTCACCTTGAACACGGGAAGAACGGGGCCGAACACTTCTTCTTGAACGAGGCGCGCATCGTGCGGGCAATCCGTGACGACGGCCGGCTCGAAGAAGTGGCCGTTGAGCGCGGAATTCGAGGGGCGCTTCCCGCCGGTCAACACCTTGGCACCTTTGGCGACGGCATCCTTCAGCTGGCTTTCGATCTCCTCGCGCTGTGCCGCAGTGTGCAGCGGGCCCATGCGCACTTTCGGTTTTTCCGGGCGCGTCGTGGGATCGCCCACTTCGTACGCGGAAACCTTGTCGACCAAGCCCTTCAAGAACTCGTCGTGAATCGATTCGTGGAGGTACAAGCGCTTCACGGCAAGGCACGCCTGTCCCGCATTCCAATAGCGGCCGATGAGCGCGCCGGTGACTGCTTTCTTGATGTCGGCGTCGGGCATCACGATCATCGGATCCGATCCGCCCAATTCCAACGTGATGCGCTTGAATTGCGGACCGGCGACTTCCATGACCCGCTTGCCGGTGCCCGATTCGCCGGTGAAGGCGATGCGGCGCACTTTCGGATTCTGGAGCAGCTCCTCACCGACTTCCTTTCCCGGACCGGTGATGACGTTCAAGACTCCGGGCGGAAGGCCCGCTTCATTCAAGAGGCCGATGATCTTGACCGTGGTGAGCGGCGTCGTGGACGCGGGCTTCACGACGATCGTGTTTCCGGCGATCAATGCCGGACCGATCTTCGTTCCCATGAGCGTGATCGGGAAATTCCACGGCACGATGGCCGCACACACGCCGACCGGACGCTTGATCACGAGGCCGTAGCTGTACTTGCCCATCTCCGGCGGAAGCGGAACCTGCGCGCCACGAATCTTGGAAGCGAGCCCGGCATAGAACGTCATGCCGTGCAGGAAGTGCTTGATCTCGCCTTGCGCTTCGAACACCGGCTTGCCTTGCTCGGCGGAAAGCGTGTTCGCGAGCTCGTTCATCTTCTCGCGAACTTTTTCGATTCCCTTGAAGAGAAACTCGGCGCGTTCGTCAGGCGACGTTTCCGACCACGCGGGGAAAGCGGCGGCTGCGGCGTCGATCGCGGCGCGGGCGTCGGCGCGGCTTCCCTGCGGGACCGCTTCGACGACCGAGCCGTTCGCGGGATTGCGCACCTCGACGGTTTTTCCACTCTCCGCGTCCTTCCACTCGCCGTTGATGAACATGCGAGCGGTGCTCTGGGTCGCGACCTGGGTCATGGAGGGTCTCCTCTGAAGATCAAAAGAATGGAGGGCGCAATCTCGGACGACATTCTCGGAAAGGCCCGTTTGTGGGAATCAGGGAATGTATCGGGCAGGAGAGAGGGGAGTCAAGGAGCGTCCGAGCCGGTGGCCGCAGCGAGAAATCAGTACCGCCGTCGCCGTGTTCGGTACGTTCGGGTGGAGACGCCCAACACACCGAAAAGTCCGCGCATGAGCTCTCGCCCCACGGTGCGTGCCATCGGGGAATTCAAGACGTCGGATACCTTCTCGCTCATCGTAGGCTCATCGTGCGCTTGGTGCTGCGGCTCGCCCTGCGGCGCTTCTTTCTGCAGCACTTCTCGCGCGCTCTCGCGATCAATGGCATGCGAATACTTCGCGAAAAGCGGCGACGCGGAAACGCGCGCATTCAAATCGCCCAGCGCAATGGGCTCCATCTTCGACGACGGCGGCTCGACCAGCGTCGCCGCGGGCGGGGAAGGAGAGCCGCGCGGCGTCAGCACAGTGACCAGCGCTTCCCCAATTCCCAACGACGTGATCGTCTTCGGAATGTCGTAGAACTCAGTCTTCGGAAACGTGTTCGCGGTCGCGCGCAGCGCCTTGTCGTCGTCCGGCGTGAAGGCGCGCAGTGCGTGCTGCACGCGATGTCCCAATTGTGCGAGCACATCATCGGGAACATCTTTCGGTGTGTGGGTCACGAAGAAGATGCCCACGCCTTTCGATCGAATGAGCCGCGCCACTTGCTCCACTTGCTGCAAGAGCGCCTTCGATGCTCCTTCGAACAGTAGGTGCGCTTCGTCGAAGAAGAACACGAGCTTGGGCTTGTCGAGGTCCCCCACTTCGGGAAGCTCGCGCCACAAACAGGCCAGAAGCCACATCAAGAACGTGCTGAACAAGGCGGGGCGATCTTGGAAGTCGTTCAGCTCGAGAATGTTGATGATCCCGCGTCCGCTCCCATCGGTGCGCAGAAGATCTTCGACGTCGAGCTCCGGCTCGCCAAAGAAATCCTTCGCGCCTTGCTGCTCGAGCTCGACCATCTTGCGCAGGAGAACGCCGACGGTCGCTTTCGAAATGCTGCCGTAGTCCACGAGCGAGGCCGCTCCTTCTCCCAAGAGCCACTGCAGCACTTCGCGCAGATCGGCGAGATCAAGCAGCAGAAGATGGCGGTCGTCGCACAGCTTGAACACGAGAGCGAGCACGCTCTGCTGCGTCTCGTTCAAGTCGAGCACGCGCGCGAGAAGCAGCGGGCCGAAGGAGCTCACCGTGGCGCGCAGCGGCAATCCGTTCTTTCCGGAAAGAGAATAGAACTCCACCGGATACGCCGCCGGCTTGTAGCTCGTGCCGAGCGCTTGGCAGCGTTCTTCGATGCGCGCATTGGAGACGCCAGCGGCAGCCAGTCCGGAAAGATCACCCTTGATATCGGACGCGAAAACCGCAACGCCTGCGTCCGACAAACGCTCGGCCAAGAGCTGCAGCGTTTTCGTCTTTCCGGTTCCGGTCGCACCCGAGATGAGTCCGTGGCGGTTCATCATGGAAAGAGGAACGCGCACGCGCGCCGTCGAGGCGACCTTGCCGTCTTGCAGCGGCGCGCCGATCTCGATCGCTGCTCCCGGGAAGGAGTAGCCATCGATCATCGCGCGGTCGAACGGGGTGCTCGCCATCAAGTGCTCGGCGTCACATTCGGGTTATTGGCGGGCAGTTTCTTGTGCGAGCCGTCGCAGAACGGCTTGGTGTTGCTGTTTCCGCACATGCAGATGGCGTAGTTTTTCGTCTCGGCGATGTCGCACACCGTCGGCGTCTTGCCGGTGTTCATCGCTTCATGGCTGCCGTCGCAGAAAGGCTTGTTCTGGGATTCGCCGCAGGCGCAGAACTCGTAGCTCCCGCAGGCGATCTCGCCTTTCCACGGCCGTGTGTCGTAGGGCATGGCCGGAGCTTACGACGGAAATGGATTCGTGAAAAACCGTTTGCGCGATTGCGGCCGGACGGCGATCCTTGAAGAATGATCCGCGCCTTGTCCTCGGTCCCCGGACTCTTTTCCTGCCTTCTGATGTTTCCGATGCTGGCCGGCGCGCAGCCTCCCGCGACGCCATCGCCCGACATCCCCGATACGACGCACGTCTTCCCGCGGCTCGTCGTCCAGGAAAAGGGAACCGAGAACGCGTGGGTCGCCTACGGCGATTCGCCGGCCTTCGGTTACGGCCCTTCGCCGCAGAACATCCTGACCTGTCTTCCTCCCGGTGAGGAGCGCGACCCGGATCTCGACTTTCGCGACTTCGGCGAATGGGCCTTCGCCCACGGGGTCACGATCGTGCGCTCCTATCCGCCGAGCGACATCGTGGGGCCGCGCTATCTCGATGTGTTCGAACATGCCGGCGGCGATTCATCGCGCTTTGATCTCGAGAAATTCAATCCTGCCTATTTCGCGAGACTACGCGAAGCGTGCACGATGTTTCGCGCGCTCGGCATCTTTGTGCACTTGCAATTGTGGCAGGCCGTCTACTGGAAGAAGGATTGGGACACCTGCTACTACAACCCCGAGCACAACGCGAACTCGAAGCTCTGGAAGAACGCCGTCCCCGGCAAATTCGTAATCGATCCGAAGAAAGATCCCGCGCTCATCGCGCATCAGCGGGAATACGTGCGCCGCATTCTGGAAGCGACCGGGGATCTCGGCAACGTGTTCTACGACGTGATGAACGAGATCGGCAACGGCACGGGCATGTCCGGAGATTGGGTGGAGGCGATTCTGGACGAGATCGAAGCCTGGGAGTCGCGCACCGGGCTCGATGTCTTGGTGGGGCTCAATGACGAAGGACAGGATCGCCGCGAGACCGGCTTCGCGCTCAGCAACCCGCGCATGGAAATCGCGTTTCTCGATCTCGGCCGCTACGACGAGCACGTCGAAGCGCGCAAGAAGTACAAGAAGCCGACGTTCGGGATTCGCAACATCGATTGGAACCCGGCAACGCAGGAACGCCAGTACTTCTCCGGCGAGGACGACATCTCGATCAATCCCGACTCGACGCTCACCAGCAGAACGCGGCGCATGTTCTGGCGCTTGTGCATGGCCAAGAGCCAGATGTCGGCGGCCTACGCCGACTTCGGACGATTGGCGTATCGCGGAAAGCCGCTCATGAAGTTCGACCTCTGGCCGTTTCAGAACCTGCGGCGCATCTTCACCGATTCGCCCTGGGTCAAAGACTATTCGATGATGAAGATCGCCGACGTGATTCGCGAAAGCCCCACGGAATTCACGTATGCGCTGGATTCCCCGAAGCTCGTCCTGGCGTACTTCGAAACGGCCCCGGGCTCGGCGGGAACGTCCTATCCCTCGAAGGAGATTCTCATCACGCCGCATTCGCAGATCGGCAAGCCGGAAGGACGCGTGCTCGAGCCGGCGCTTTCCAATTGGCAGCGCGCCGTGGCGGCGACGCGCGAAGACGGAATCGTTTTCACGGTGCCCACGTTCACCGACGAGATTCTCGCGGTCTTGATCGAGTCCGCGCAGGATCCCAATTACCAGACGACGACCGGCGTCGCGAAGCTCACTACTTCCCTCGAGGGCGGAAAGGTGCGGCTGTCCTGGGATCGCAACATGGAAGGAATGGTTGCGCGCGTGCATCGCACCAATCACATCGAGGCGGAAACCGGGAAACCGCCGTCACGGCTGACTTTGATCGCGGGGACGACGGGCCTCTCGGCCGTCGACGAGGCCGCCGGTCCGGGGAGCTGGGAATACCGCATCGTGTGGAAAGACGAGACGAATCATCGTTTCTACGAAACGAACACCGAGTTGGTCGTTGTGCCGGATGTGCCGCCGGTCACTCCGCAGATCCGCGTCATCACGACCGGGCAAACTCGCGCCGTCTTGTGGGCGCCGGGGAACTTGGAGCCGGATGTCGCCAGTTATGAATGGGAGCGGCGTTCGCCCGGCGAGGGAACGTGGGCTCCGGTCGATTCGACGAGCGATGCGTTGTTCGAGGATCGCGGCTTGCAGGTCGGCGTTCCGGTGGAGTACCGCGTCCGGGCCGTCGACTTGGCGAACAACGCCAGTGAGTTCTCCACACCGTTCACGGTGACGACGCGCAAGTCTTCCCAGGCTTCGGGTCTGCGCGGGCTCGAGGCGCCGATCAAAAAGCGCCTTCGCCCGCTCTTGTTCTTGAGCGTTGCCGGAATCGGAGTGCTGGCCGGAGCGTTGTGGGGAATGAGAGCGCGCCGCCGCCGATCGAGACCGCCGCGCAATCTCTGAGGCGCTGCTGCGGGAAGCCGCGCCGCGCCGTCGCAAATCGAGACTAGCCCGCCGCCACCAACTCCGCCGCGCGTTCCCGATTGCCGCGCATGACGCCGACCCATTCTTCTAGTTCTTCGACCGACGCTTTGTCGAAGAAGTGGCGGTACCAGATTTCCAGATTGAAGATGAGCCACAGACGGAAGTCGTGATTGATTTCGCCGCCCAGGTGCTCGTCCACGAGCCGGCGAATCTCTTCGCGGCGGAAGATGCCAGCCTCCACGAGCCGGCTCTCATTGGCCACGTTCTCGATCATGGTGCGCAGCTCGCCGCGGAACCAAAGCGCCAGCGGAAAACCGAAGCCCTGCTTCTTGCGGTAGAGAAGCTCCTTGGAAAGGGAGCGTTCACCAAGCTTACGCAAGATGTACTTGATGCGGCGGTTCTTCATTTGCCAAGAGGCGGGAATGCGCATGGCGAATTCCGCGACGCGGCGATCCAAGAACGGATTGCGCGCCTCCAAGCTGAACGCCATCGACATGCGATCGACGATCGGGAGCTGGTGTTCGGCCAGACGGGTCATGCAGTCGGCGTGCAGCATTTGGTCGAGGAATTCTTTCGCGGCACCGTCGCGGAAGTACTGGGCGAGAAGCGGTTCGCTCGGCTCTCCGGCGATCTTCTTCCAAACTTCCGGCGTAAATAGCGCCGCCTTCATGGTGTGCGGGAAGCGCAGGAATGCGGCGCTCTCCGCATAGCGCTCCACTCCCGACTTCTCCGCCATTTGATCGAGCCAGCGCAGCTTCGTGCGCATGCTCTTGTAGCCGAAGCGTTCGGGAACGAGATTCATGAGCGGACGCAGCATTCCGCGGCGCAGTGGCGACGGAATATGCGCATAGACCTCGGCGAGCTGCTGGCCGACGTAGCGATCGTAGCCGGCGAAGAGCTCGTCTCCGCCGTCGCCGCCCAACACGACGGTCACATGCTCGGCGGTGATCTGCGAAACGGTGTACACGCCGGCCGCGAACGGATCGACCGGCTCGTCCATCGCCGCGACCATCTTGGGCGCCAAGCTGGCGAGATCCGGTTCCACGATGCGCTCGAAATGGCGTGTGCGATAGCGCTCGGCGACTTCGCGCGCCCAAGGCAGCTCCGACTGTTCGTTCGAGACCCCGATGGAGAACGTGCGCAGCGGCTCATCAAGAGCGCGGGCTGCGTACGCAACGACGGTCGAGCTGTCGATTCCGCCGGACAGAAACGCGCCCAGCGGAACTTCACTCATGAGATGCGAGGCGACGACCTTCTTCAAGAGATCGTCGAGGTGATCGAGCGTCTCCGCTTCCGAGTAGTTCCACTTCGGCTCATAGCTCGGCGACCACAGCCGCGTGAATTCACGCGAGATCGCGCCGACTTGCACCATGGTGGCCGGCGCCACTTTGGAAATGCCCGCGAACAGAGTGGAGGATCCCGGCAGATAACGAAGGCTGATCGAGTGGGAGAGCGTTTCGATGTCGATCTCGGGAGTGACCAGGCCGGAAGCGAGAATGCCCTTCACTTCCGACGCGAACACCCAACCCAGATCCGTCTCCGCAAACAGAATCGACTTCTGTCCCAACCAATCGCGAGCCAAAGTCAGCGTCTTCGTCTTCTCATCCCAGATCGCGAAGCCGAACATTCCTTCCAAGCGTTGGATGCCGGCCGCGCCCCAGCGATCGAACGCGTGCAGCACGACCTCGGTATCGCTCTTGGTGCGGAAGGAATCCCCGGCGCGCTCCAGCTCGCTGCGAATGTCGAGATAATTGTAGATCTCGCCGTTGAAGATGATGGTGCGCTGGCCGTTGGGATGGGTGATGGGCTGGTGGCCGCCGGCGACGTCGATGATAGAGAGGCGGCGCATTCCCAAGGCGACGTCAGGCGTCGTGAAAAAGCCCTCGTCGTTCGGACCGCGATGCACGAGCGCATCCGTCATGCGCTTGACGATTCGGTGCAGCGTAGCCGGTTCGGTGGGCCGGCGAGGCACGATTCCGGCAATTCCGCACATGGTCAGCTCATCGGCTCGAAGCCGATCCTCCTTGAAATGCCGGGAAATGAGCACGCTCGAGGCTTTCGAGCGCCGCAAACAATATACCGTATTGTAGGTCTTCCGCTAATCTTCGCCCTTTCGGATGGGTCGCCGCTCGAGAGGGAAGTCCATCGAGCTGCCGCTCGAGAGGAGCAGAATTGGCCGAGAAGATTGCGATTTTGGGTGCGGGAACGATGGGACATGGGATCGCACAAATCGCCGCGCAAGCGGGATACCGGACCGTGCTGTGCGATGTCGATGCGTCCGCACTTTCCAAAGGATTCGCCAAAGTCCGCGAGAATTTGGAGGCCGGGGTCGCCAAGGGAAAGGTGACACCGGAAGAGCGCGATGCTGCCCTCGAGCGTCTGCAGGCTTCGAGCGATCTCGTGGCCGCGGCGGATGGGGTGGCGCTCATCGTCGAAGCGATTCCCGAGCGCATGGACTTGAAGGAGTCGGTGTTCCGCATGCTGGGGGAAATTGCGCCGCCGGACGCGATCTTGGCGACGAACACGTCGTCTCTACCGGTGAGCAAGATCGCGGCGTCGGCGAAGCGTCCCGAACGTGTGATCGGCATGCACTTCTTCAATCCGCCTCACATCGTGAAGCTGTGCGAGATCGTGCGCGCGCAACAAACCTCCGAGCACACGGTGGCGCGTGCGAAGGAGCTCGCCCTCAAGATGGGGCGCGAGATCATCGTCGTCGTCGATTCACCGGGATTTGCGACGAGCCGTTTGGGTCTCGTCATCGGTTTGGAGGCGATGCGCATGCTCGAAGCAGGCGTGGCGTCGGCCGAAGACATTGACCGCGCCATGGAGCTCGGCTATCGCCACCCGATGGGACCGCTGCGTCTCACCGATCTCGTGGGCTTGGATGTGCGCTTGGCGATCGCCGAGCACCTTTACAAGGAGATCGGCGAGCAATTCCGCCCGCCGGAGATTTTGCGCAAGATGGTTGCGGAAGGAAAACTGGGGAAGAAGACGGGGCAGGGATTTTATAAGTGGGAGTGAGGATTTCAGCGATCTAACTCCACATCCTTCCACGCGGCCGGATCCTCACGCGGCTCCAGATGTGTGAACACGTGCACGCCCGGCACCACCGCCTCGATCGCAGCCTCCACATCTTCCAATAACTCATGACCGCGCTGCACTTGCCAAGTGCCCGGCACGAGGACGTGTACCGAGACGAACTTGCGCGTTCCCGCTTGGCGCGTGCGCAGTGCGTGGAATTGGATCCCTTGATCGCGGAAGCGGGCCAGCACTTCATGGATCGAAGTTTGGTCGCTTGCCGGCAGCGCCGTGTCCATCAATCCCAAGGCGGATCGCCGCACCAGCTGCACGCCGGTCCAGACAATGTTGAGCGCGACAAGGAGCGCGATGATCGGATCGAGGCGCGACCAACCGGTCAGCGCCACGGCTCCGATTCCAACGAGCACACCCAGTGACGTCCAAACGTCGGTCATGATGTGCTGCGCATCGGCTTCGAGTGAAATCGAGCGATGCTTTCGCCCGGCATGCAGAAGAACTCGCGCCACTCCGAAATTGATCCCCGTGGCGAAGAGCGAAATCGCCAGACCAACGCCGATCTGTTCCAGGGCCTGCGGCGCGAAGAGCCGGGGAATTGCATTCCATACGATTCCGAATGCCGCGAACAAGATCAAAGCACCTTCGATGCCGCTGGAGAAGTATTCCGCCTTGCTGTGCCCGTAGGCGTGCTCTTCGTCGGGAGGTCTCGCGGCGATCGTCAGCATCGCGAGCGCCATACACGCCGCCACCAAGTTCACGATCGATTCCAACGCATCGGACAAGAGCGCGACCGAACCGGTGAGAAAGTACGCGCCCAACTTCAATCCGATGGTCAGAACCGCCGCGGCAATCGAAAGCCAAGCGAAGCTGGTGAGATTGGGGGTAGTCTTGGCGGGCGACGCAGTCGCCGTGGTCGAGGTCATTGCGTGGTGGTCATCGGGTCGATGGAAGCGCCAGATTCTCGGCGATCGTGCGCTCGGTTTGCTCTTCCGCCGGTCTGCCGGCGCGCCGATAGGCTTCCGCCAGTCCGAAATGGAGTCCCGCATTCGTGGGTGCGATGGCGATCGTCTCCTTCCATTCATGGATGGCATCGTCGGTGCGGCCTTGCAGCAAGAGTACCCGCGCCAAACCATCGCGCGCGCCGATCTCCTCCGGACGCCGCGCCAACACACGACGCAATTGCGACTCCGCTTCGTTCAGGTCACCCACGATCAACGCCAACCAAGCGCGGCGCGCGCCGATCGCGGACACTTCGAGAAGTCCCCATCCGCCGCCGGAAATGGCGTCCGCGTGGCGATAATGCGCCGCCGCGCGGGCCGCATCCTTCGCCGCCTCCGATCCCGGCGCCGCAAAGTTTCCCGTAAACACATCTTCTGCCGGCACGGCGATGGCGCGATCGATTCGTTCCGCGCTCGCTCGCTCGATCTTCACGATCGCCGAGTGAATCGTCAGCCCGGCGAGAAGGCCGGCAGCCGCAATGCCCACCACTCCCTTCGCGGTGATGCGCCCGTTCTTCTTCCACGAGAGCGTTTGAACCACGACCGCATTCTGGGAGACGAGCCGGCCGACGGTCCAGGCAAGATAGGTCACGCACAACGCGATTCCCACCGCCATGAGGAGCGGAACACGATCGTAGAGACCGCGATAGGAGAGAAGCGCCAGCGTGAACACGATCGCGACCGCGATCTCGCCGCCGACCGACAAGTCCCACTTGCGCGGTGCGCGCTTCTTCGCGCCGCGGACGGCGGCCCCGGCGGATCCGCCGAATCCGTAGTACAGCGCATCATTCGGGCACACCGACACGCAATCCATGCACTTCATGCATCCCGGATCCGCGACCATTTTAAAGTCTCGCACCTCTTCGTGCACGCGGACGTTCGAGGTGCAGATCGCCGTGCAATGCCCGCACCCGTTGCACGCGTCCGTCACGCGAATGCGGCCGCGCGCCCAGCGGTCCACCGGTGCAAAGATTCCGCCGTAGGGACATCCGTACGTGCAGAAGCCTTTTTGTCCCAAGAGAAGAACCACCGCGAATCCGCACACGAAGAGAAACACGACGGCGATGGCCGCGCTCGGAAACGTCGCCCAGAAACTTTCCGTCATCAAATGATTCGAGAAGCCGGGAAACGATGCGGGTGGCGTCACCGCCTCGGCAGTTTGCGGAAACAGCGCATGCAGCGCAGGGATCAAGACCACGCGATTCACCGTGGGCCACGCAAACATATAGAATGCCAGCGCGGCCGGCGCCCATAGCAGAGCGCGTGAACGAAACGGCCGCGGCTTCACGCCGGCCCGCTTCATGAGCCACCCGCACAGATCTTGCAGCGCGACGATGTGGCATCCCCATCCGCAAAAGAATCTTCCGAAGATGGCGGTGGCCGCGATGGCAAAGAGAAAGAACAAGAAGCCGGCATTTACTTGGCCGAGCTCGAGCGTGCGCATGGATTCGGACGGCTCGACGGGGGAGACGGTGCGTCCGGTGAGAAGCCATTGCCCGACGTGCGCCGCCATCACCACGTAAACCGCACCCAAGACCAGCGCGCGCCGCCGCGCCATGCGCGACTGGCGGATCGCCGAGCGCAGGGGCGGATCTTCCGGCAAAAGGGGAAAGACGCCCGCCACGACGGGGACTTTTCTCTTCGAAACGCAACGGTCGGATTCTTTGACAGCCATGACTAGATCCTAATGTACCGGCATCCGGGCGTTTTGGGCGCGCGCCAGCCCTTCGCGAGCCCAGTCCGAGTTGGGTTGCAGCGTCAGGATCGCCCGATAGGCGGCCTCCGCATCGGTCCACCTTTGCATCACGAGCGCGATCTCCGCCCAGGTGTCGAGCGCGGAGACATTCGTGCTCCACAGCTCGAGACTTCGGCGCACGTTCTTCAGAGCTTCCGGAAAGTTGCCGCGTTGCCGCTCGATCTCCGCCAAGCCTTCCCAGGCTTCCGCGTCATCCGGATTCTTGGCGACGAGCGATTGCAAGAGCGCCTGCGCGCGATCCAAGTTTCCGGCCAACACATGGTAATGCGCCAAGCGCGACTTGGTGCGCGTTGCGTAGGGATTCCTTTGCACGATCTCCTCGAGAACCGGAATCACGGTCGTATCTCCCAGCTCATAGCGCAGCGATGCCCACCATTCGTGGGCGCACATCGCGAACGGCGGGCTGATCTTCACCGCCTCGCCGAATTCCCGCACCGCTTTCGGTCGATCCGGTGCGCGCGCCTGCAGGAGAAGCCCCTTCGTGTACAACTGCAGAAACTCGAGATTCGCCGTGGGAACATACTCGGCCGGCGGGGGCGGAGCATCGTCGCGCAGCCAGAAGATCGTGCTGGTCGGCCCAATGCGCGAATCCGGGCGAACCTCGCGCGGATAATAGCTCCGATGGAAATCCTCGTAGAGAAAGAGCGCCTTCTCGGAGTTTGAGCTGGGCCTTGCTCCCGTCGAGAACAGAATGGCGCGCGGTCGCCGGCGCAGCACGCTCTCCGCGTTGTACTTCTTCTCCCTCCAGGTGTCGGTCAGTCCTTGGATATAGCGCGGGTGGCGTGCGATTTCCGGATCGGTGAGCCCCAGCATGTCAATGATCGGGCGCTCCGAGATGTAGGCGAGTGCGCCGACCGCGGTTGCGGCGATCGCTTCTCCCTCGGGCACGTTGCGTCCGAGCCACGCGGCCGTCGCGTTGTCTTTCCGGGCCGCGGACAAATACAAGCGATGCTGCTTTTCAATCCAAGGTTCATTGCGAAACGCATTCACGGCGGCCCAGGCCACGAGCACGAGCGCCGCACTCCCGGCAGCTCGCGGCCACTTCGCCACCTGCTCGATTCCCCGCGCGATTTCCAAGGCCCCGAAGACCACCAGCGCACACGCCAAAGGAATCACCGGCATCCACAGGCGAAAGATCGGAAGCACGTCTCCGCCGACCGCAATCACGTACGCGCACGCCAGCGCCAAGATTGCGCACAACGAGCCCAGCCTTCTTCCATGCAGCGGATGGCGCATCGATAGAATCGCGAGAAACGGCATCACGCCCCAAGCGCCGAGCGTTTTCACATGGAGAGTTGCTTCGTCGATTCCGCGAACGAGATAGGGGAGAGAGAAGCCGCCCTTCGCGTAATACGTGTTGGGGAGAATGTCACCGTAATAGAAAAGCTTCCACACGAAGAAGGGAACGAGCGGTGCGGCGAAGATCACGATGTCTCGCCCGATCCCGCGCATTCCTGCCGGATCGCGCAAAGGCCCAGGACGCACCGCGGTATCGAACACGCGCACCGCAAACCAACCGAATGCAAAGAGCGGCGCGTCGGGCCGGGTCAGTGCGGCCAGCGCAAACAACACCGGCGCCCAACGCCGACCTTTGGCGGAGACATCGGGAGCCATACCGCGATCCAATGCCGCGGTGATCAAGAGCATGACCAGTCCCGTCTCGAGACCGGCTCCGGCCCAGAACGCCAAAGCGGAATTCCCCGCGACCAAAAAGGCCGTCGCCGCCGCTGCGCTGCCCCATCGCCCTTCGATCGACTTCGCGAAGCGCGCCGCCCACAGCACGCACGCCGCGGCGCAGACCACGCCCACGACGCGGGCGACCTCGAGTGCCGGCAGCCCGAATTTCAAGAAGAGCGCGAGCAGCATCGTCCATGTGAAATTGGAGTATCCCTCGACAGCTTCGCCGCGATTGAAGACGAGGCCGTGCCCTTGGACGAGATTGCGCGCGTATTGCAGGGAAATGTAGGCGTCGTCTTGCGTGAAGCGGTAGTGCCACGCGTGCGCCAAGAATCCCAAGACCGCAATCGCAATCGCGAGCGCGGCCCAAGGAATCCGGGCCGGCTCGCGCATGCGTTGGCTC
>Ga0111538_10001114_pt1 | contig 37718 bp, 39 predicted proteins | sample SoiMethybrSBSTD1_FD_79669 | JGI IMG/M metagenome (GOLD analysis project Ga0111538, IMG submission 79669) | Bulk soil microbial communities from a Populus tree surrounding site in Tennessee, USA - Soil MetaG P. TD hybrid SBSTD1 (version 2)... | ecosystem: Environmental > Terrestrial > Soil >...
ATCCCAGCAACGCGCCGGATGTGGATGCGCTGGGAGTGCTCTCGGCCCGATTCCGCGTGAGTTTCTGACAGCGAACATCGCAACAGAAATCATGGCCAAGCGACGTGCACCCAAGCCTTCTCGCACCGAACATGACCTGCTCGGGTCCAAGCGCGTGCCCGGCGATGCCCGCTATGGCATCCAGACGCAGCGCGGGCTGGAGAACTTCCATATCTCCGGCGTGCCGGTGAGCCACTATCCCGATTTCGTACGCGGGCTGGCGATGGTGAAACAGGCAGCCGCGCGCGCGAACGCCGACGTCGGCGCGATGCCGCGAAAGATCCAGCGCGCCATCGACGCCGCGTGCAAGCAGTTGATTGATGGCAAGTGGCACGATCAGTTTCCCGTGGACATGTTCCAGGGCGGGGCCGGCACCTCGACCAACATGAACGCCAACGAAGTGATCGCCAATGTCGCGCTGGAAATCATGGGCCGGCCGCTCGGCGACTACGAGCACTGCGATCCGCACGATCACGTCAACCTCGCGCAGTCAACCAACGATGCCTATCCCACGGCTTTGCACGTGGCGATGCTGCTGTCCAACGATCGGCTGGTCGCGGAACTTCGCAGCTTGATCGAGTCGTTCGAACGCAAGGGCAGGCAGTTCAAGCGCGTGCTGAAGATGGGTCGCACGCAATTGCAGGATGCGGTGCCCATGACGCTCGGCCAGGAGTTCGAGGCGTTCGCCGCGTCGCTCATGGACGAGGTGCGCGGATTGGAGCGCGTCGCGAACGTGCTGTGCGAGATCAACATGGGCGGCACCGCGATTGGTACAGGCCTCAACGCGCCGCGCGGTTACGCGAAACGCTGCGCCCAGCACCTGGCGCGAATCACGCGCAAGCCGATTGTCCTTGCCGACAACCTCATCGAAGCGACGCAGGACACGCAGGCGTTCGTGTACTACTCGTCGGTGCTCAAGAGCGTGGCCATCAAACTCTCCAAGATCTGCAACGACTTGCGGCTGCTGGCGTCGGGCCCGCGCGCCGGCCTGGCCGAGGTCAACCTGCCCGCGATGCAGCCCGGCTCATCCATCATGCCCGGCAAGGTCAATCCGGTGATTCCCGAAGTCGTCAACCAGGTCTGTTTCAAGGCGATCGGCAACGACCTGACCGTGACGCTCGCCGCCGAAGCCGGCCAACTCCAGTTGAACGTGATGGAGCCGGTCATCGCGCAGTGCATCTTCGAATCGCAGACGCTGATATTCAACGCGGCGCGGACGCTGCGCGAATTCTGCATTGAGGGCATTACCGCCAACGAGAAGGTGTGTCGCGGATTCGTCGAGCGCTCGATCGGCATCGTCACCGCGCTCAATCCGATCATCGGCTACGAACGCGCCACGGAGATCGCCGCCGAGGCCCAGCGCACCGGCAAGGGCGTGGTGGAACTTGTGCGCGAGAAGAAACTGCTGACTGATGCGCAGATTCGCAAGGTGCTTGATCCGGTGGCGCTGACCGCGCCGCACGGCTGATGCCGCTGACGGAGAACGTCCATGATCTGGCTCGAACTGCTGGTTGTGATCGCGGCGATCTTCGTCGGAGCGCGCATCGGCGGCGCGGCTTTGGGCACGATGGCGGCGCTCGGGCTGGCGGTGCTGGTGTTCGGATTCGGCCTGCCGCCGTCCTCGCCGCCAGGCACGGTGCTGGCGATTGTCGTCGCAGTCGTCACCGCCGCCGCCACCATGCAGGCCGCGGGCGGGATGGATGTGCTCGTGGGCGTGGCCGAACGGGCGTTGCGGGCCAATCCGAAGTGGATCACCTTCGTCGGCCCGACTGTTGCCTACATCTTCACGTTCTGCTCCGGCACCGGGCACGTGGCGTATGCGATCTTGCCGGTCATCGCCGAGGTCGCGCGCAAGGCGGGCATCCGGCCCGAGCGGCCGATGTCGATCAGCGTCATTGCGTCCCAGCAGGCCATCACGGCCAGCCCGCTCTCGGCTGCCACGGCAGGACTGCTCGCGATCCTCAGCGCCGCCGGCCTCGAGATCGCCGGCAAGAAGGTCGAACTCTGGCACATACTCGCGATCTGCATTCCCAGCACGTTTCTGGGCTGCATGATTGGCGCGCTGGTCATGTGCTTCGTCGGCAAGAACCTCGCCGACGATCCGGAGTACCAGGCGCGATTGGCGAAGGGGCTGGTTGAGGAACCCAAACCGCTGCCGAAGTTGGCGCCGGAAGCGCGCCGCCGCGCGACGTTCTCCGTCGCGATCTTCCTTGCTGCAGCCTTGACGATCGTCGCCTTCGGCATGATCGAGTCCCTTCGCCCGAAGTACTCCGAAGTCGCCGCGCCCCCGGCCACCGTGACCGTGAAGGAAATCGACAAGGCGGTCGAGAAACTCCTCAGCGAAGAACAGCGCGAAGAGTCGATGCCGCACACGCAGATCGCGGAAACGCTCCAAAAACTCTCGGATCGGCCGGCCGTGATGCGCGATGTCAGCGTGCCGATGTCCACGATCATCCAGATCGTGATGTACTGCGCCGCGGGGTTGATGATGCTGTTCTGCGGCGCGAGCCCTGGCAAGGCTGTCGCGACGCCGGTCGCAACCGCAGGCGTGGTGGCGGTTGTTTCCATCGTCGGCCTTGGCTGGATGGGCAACTGCTTCTTCGATGGCAACAAGGAACAGATTGTCGGCGCGCTGTCGGACACGATTCGCGCGCATCCGTGGGTATTTGCCATCGGCCTGTTCGCGCTGAGCGTGGTGCTGTTCAGCCAGGCGTCCACAGTGGCGGCGCTCATGCCGCTGGGCATCGCGCTGGCCATCCCGGCGACGACGCTGATCGCGTTCTTCCCCGCGGTCAACGGCTACTTCTTCCTGCCCACCTACGGCACGATCGTGGCGGCGGTCGCGTTCGACCAGACGGGCACCACGCGCGTCGGCCGCTTCGTCATCAACCACAGTTTCATGTTGCCGGGACTGGTTTCAACGATCGCCGCGATCGCCATCGGCATGTTGCTCGCGAAGGTGCTGTTCTGAGGGCGATGGTATTCTGTCCTCGAAGCGGCCAGGAGCGACTCGATGCCTCACCGTGCGCATGTCATCTGCCTGACTGGGCTCCTGGGGAGTTGCGGCGCGTTGGCTGCGGGTCTGTTCGTGCATCATTCGAAATCAGCGCAGGCTGGGCAGGTACCTGCAGCGCACGCGACGGAGCCGCCGATCGTTGTGCCAAGGCTGTGGTCAGCGAAGGAACTCGAAGGCTGGGCGACTCCCCTGGCGGGCCTGGGCGTGCCGCCGACGATGATGAGCGAGGAGCAGTTCTACGCCATCCCGATTGACAATCTTCGCTCGTATCCGGTGTATCACCCCGACCACGAGCCACCGGGCTATCGCGAGGGGCTGATCAAGCGCGGGCCGCAGCCACTGATCGAACCGGAAAAACTCAAGACCATGGGCGACTGGATTGAGGCGGGGCGCATCGTGTTCGAGTCACTGGAGACGCCGAGCGCGCGCAGCGACGACCCGTCGGTGATCGCGCACTTCACCAATGCCAAGGCCATTGACAAGTACCGGGACGCCGACCACGACTCGATGACCGCCGACGGCATCCTGATCGACTACCGCTGGGTGGTCGACCGCGACAGCCGCCTGCTGCTTTCGGTGAGCAGTTGCTACGGCTGCCACTCGCGGCTGATGTCCGACGGCCATTTGCTGGTCGGCGCGCCGTGCAACTTCGATGTTTCCGAAGCGCCGGCGGTCAGCCTCATGCTCGATCAGATCATCCCCACACTGCCCTCCATGCCCGGCGGCGAGAAGTTCTATGCTCAATTCGGCGTGCCCTGGCGTGCCGATGATCCACATCAGCGATTCAAAACCATGCCGGACCAGGAGCGTGCGGCGTTCCTCTCACAGGAAACCGGCGAGCCGCCCGGCACGATGTTTGCCCGCTTCAACGGCAGCCCGTTGTACAAGACGCGCATGGCCGATCTGCGCGGCGTGCGCGATCGGCGCTATCTCGATGCCACCGGCACGCACGCCAATCGCGGCCCGGCCGACATCGCGCGCTATGGGCTGCTCGTCGAGTACGCGCTCGATTCGGGCTTCGGTCCGCACCAGATGCTCCCGGCCGACGCGCTCAAGGGATTGGTTCGGCCCCCGGATGAGGCGATGTACGCGCTGGGCTTGTACGTGTACTCGCTCGATCCTGTGCCGAGCCCGCATCCGTTCGATGATCGCGCGCGCATTGGTCAGCAGATATTCGTTGATGAAGGCTGCGCGAAGTGTCACACGCCGCCGGCGTACACCAACAACAAGTTGATTCCCGTGCCCGGCTTCGAGCCGCGGTTGGACGATCCGGCCACTGCGCGGCTGAACATCTCCAATCGCCGCGTGAACACCGACCCCGGCCTGGCGCTGCTGACGCGCAAAGGCACCGGCTACTACAAAGTGCCGTCGCTGCGCGGCGTGTGGTATCGCGGCCTGTACGGCCATTGCGGCTACGTTACGTCGCTCGAAGAGTGGTTTGATCCCAAGCGCCTGCGCAGCGACTATGTGCCGTCCGGCTTTCGTGGACCGGGCGTCAAGTCGATGGCCGTGCCCGGCCACGACTTCGGCCTGGACCTGACGGAGGACGAGCGTCGCGCGCTCATCGCGTTCCTGCGCACGCTGTAGGACTTGCGCAGGGGTGGTTCGCGGCTGCGCGATGAGCGCGCGCTCGTGCTCCAGGCGGGGCTGCACCTACGGCTGCGTGCTGAACGTGCTCGCGGTGATCGTCTGGTTGCCGCCGGCTTCGATCGCCAACACCTCGAATTCGTAGTTCGCGCCGTGCCGCAGGAACTCCGACGGCACCGTCACGCTCGTAACCGATGCCGGCACGTGCACGCTGAAGGTGCGCTCCGGCCGCACGTTCAGCTGCTGCGTCACGATGACCTGGTACGCGACGATCTCGCTGCCGGGAGGATCGGCAACGTCCTGCCAGTCGACCACGACGTGATTGGGATTCTGCACAGAATCCTCCTGCGGCGTGAGGATGACCGGGCCGTCAGGAATGGCGTGCGTGAAGATCGCCTCGCCTTCGATCGGCTCGCCGTCGATGGTGACACCTTCGAAGTCGTACGTACCTTCGGGGAAACGCGCGAAGAACTGATCGAGCGAGAGTTCATCGAGCGAAGGCTCGCTGCTCTCGAAGAACAATTCGGTCAAGCCCTGGAGCCGCAGGGCGCGCGTGCCGGTGATTTCGAGGATCTTCCGGTTACTGGGATCGAAGACGCGCAGCAGCCGCCATTCCTCGCCATCGAGGAAGACCTGGACGCCGACATCCTGATCAGTCGAGTTGAACTCGATGATCATGCGCGTGTCCTCGAACTGCAGTTCATTGCCTCCTCCAGCGCTGGCATCCGCGCTCGACATCGCGGCCCCGAGACACAGGACGATCGTGACAGCCAGCGCGGAGGCGATCAGACTCAGGCGGACGGGTCGACGGGCCATCGCGCTTCGAGCGACGATGGGAAAACTGGTGTGCATCATGACAGTGCTCCTTTCGGACGTGTTCGTGCGAGTGATCGTGCGATGAATGCGATCTCACTCGAACCTACGCCCCGGTCCGAGCAGCGGCATTACCGGTCGATGACGCGATGCACGAAGACCGCGCATGGTCATGCTTCGGTCATGTCACGCCAGATTCGCAATGCCACGGGCAGACGTATCCGGTGTGCGGGTCCTGCACCGTGGTGTCGCGAAGCGCTGCATTCGGTCGCGAATTGCGAGGCGCACGAGATGCCCGATCCGCGCCTGCTCCGGCAGCCGCCGGCCGACATCAAACCGGCCCCGCCGTTGACAGCGTCGGCGGGTGCCTTGTGCCTTGCCCGTCCTGCATCAAGCGGCTATATTGCCGCACTCATCGGGCACCCGAACGCCCGTTCGCTGTTCATTCATCTGTCCAGAATCTGTCCTCAGGAGATTCCCCCCGTGACGGAAGCCGAGATCGAAGCCAAGGTCATCGAGATCGTCGCTGAGCAGATGGGCGTGGACAAGACCGAGATCAGTCGCGAGACGTCGTTCGCCAATGATCTCAACGCCGACAGTCTCGACACGGTCGAACTCGTAATGGAGTTCGAGGATGAATTCGAGACCTCCATTCCCGATGAGGAAGCCGAGAAGATTCAGACTGTCGGCCAGGCGATCGACTACATCAAGCGCGCCCAGGGCTGACGTTCGGCGAGGTTCATTCGCTTCGACGAGGCCCGACGCCGCTCCCATTCCTTCATTGACCATGACGCGCTTCCGGGCTTCGCATTCATGACCAGCCTGACCAAGCGACGAGTGGTTGTCACCGGACTGGGGGCGGTCACCGATGTCGGCAACGATGTTCCGACGATGTGGGACGCGCTGACCTCGGGCCGCAGCGGCATTGGCACGATCACTGCCTTCGTTCAGGACGACGAATGGACGGTCAAGATCGCCGGCGAGGTGCGCAGCTGGAATCCGGGCGCGATCATCGAGCACAATGAACTCAAGCGCATGGATCGCTTCTGCGCTCTGGGGATCTGCGCCGCTGATGAGGCGGCCCGCGATTGCGGCATCGACTTCAACTCGGGCGATTTCACGCGCCGTGGCGTGGCCATCGGCTCGGGGATCGGCGGCATCATCACCATCGAAGAAGGCCACGCGAAACTGCTGAAGACCGGCCCGCGCCGGATCTCCCCCTTCACCGTTCCGAGGCTGATGGTCAACGCCTGCGCTGGGAACGTGTCAATTCGGCTGAACTTGCGCGGGGCCAACACGGCCACGGCCACCGCATGCGCGACCGGCGCGCACGCCATCGGGCACGCTTACCAGTTCATTCAGCGCGGCGATGCGGACGTCATCCTTGCCGGGGGCAGCGAGGCGGCTGTTTCGCCGCTGTGCGTTGGCTCATTCGCTGCGATGAAGGCGCTCTCGACGCGCAACCATGATCCGAAGGCCGCCTCGCGCCCGTTCGACCGCGATCGCGATGGATTCGTGCTGGCCGAGGGTGCGGCGGTCATCGTGCTCGAGGACCTGGAGCACGCAAAGAAGCGCGGTGCGCGGATCTACGCGGAAGTGCGCGGCTTCGGCACATCGGGTGACGCCAGCCACATCGCCGCCCCTCATCCCGAGGGCATCGGCGCCCAGGCCGCGATGAAAGCCGCCATCAGCGATGCGGGCATCAACAAGGACGACGTCGGCTACATCAACGCGCACGGCACATCGACGCCGCTGGGCGACGCCGCCGAGGTGATGGCGGTCAAGGGTCTCTTCGGCGCAGGCACGAAGGTCGCGATGTCGAGCACCAAGTCGATGACCGGCCACGCGCTGGGTGCGGCGGGTGGCATCGAATCAGTCGCGACGATTCTCGCCGTGCATCACGGCGTGCTGCCGCCGACGATCAACCTCGAGAATCCCGATGACGGCTTCGACCTGAACCTGGTGCCCAACACGGCGCAAGAGGTGATGGTGAAGTACGGCCTGAACAACAGTTTCGGGTTCGGCGGACACAACGTGAGCGTGTGTTTCGGGCGATTTGACGGTTGACTTGGGCGCGCGCGTGGACGGCGGGACCGTCGTCTAGAACGGGAAGTTCAGACCTGCGTACAGTTCGATCTTGTTCGCACCGGGGTTGTTCTCATGCGTGTTGGCGTTCGAGGTGTGGTGCCAGCGAATGCCCGCCAGCAGGCGCATGTCCGTCGCTTCATCCAGCAGGTAACTGAATCCCGTGCCGAACTGTGGCGTGAAGCTGAACTGCTTGCCGCCGGCCGGCACGTTCTCGGCGGTCAGCAGCACGCCGAACCCCGCGTCGGCGTACACCGTCCAGTGCGGGTTGTCGCCATGGCTCTTGTCGTGGCAGAAGTGCCATCGCAGTTGCATCGCGAGATTGACGCCGGGCGTGTTCTCGCCGTCGTCCTGCACGAAGTACAGCGCGTTGAGTTCAAAATCGATGGTGAAGTCGTAGTCGATGAAGTAACTCACCCCCACGCCGGCGAGGGCGAAATGATCATCGAACTCCGTCGCGCCGGCCCCGGTGATCTGCCAGCGCCAGGCATCGCGCGTGAAGAAGCGGTTCTCGAGCGCGAACGTCGCGGCGGGCAGCGAGGCAGGCTGCGTCTGGGCGCCGATCGACGGCGATGCGTGGGCAGCATCCTCGGAAAATGGCGCGTCCTGCACATCCAGCGATGGCATATCCAGCGCGGAGGCGCGCGGCGCGAAGGACAAGTCGGCGGTTGCAAGGGTGGCGAAATCGGGCGTGGCGGCAAGAGCCCGCTCAACTCCTGCCGGATCGGCCGGCGCTGCGGCGCTCAGCGCAGCGGTCAGCAGCAACGTCCATGTCATTCGATTCGGTCCTCCCTGCGTGGCCGCAATGAGCGGCAGAGTACGTGCGCGATCGAAGCGCGGCAAGCGACGGCGCCGAATGGCCGGCCCATGCGGGCTGTGACTGGCCACCACAGCGGATGGCTGTCGCTACAGTGTGCGTCTCATGTCTCGTGAACGCGTCATTGTGAGCATTGGCGAAGCCCTGCTGGCCGAGCGCGGCGGGCAGATCGAGGCTGGCGGCCTTGCCCTTGCGTATGCGACGCAGGCGGCCGTGGCTGGATTTCGCGGCGCCGCGGTCTCGCGCGTCGGACAGGACGCGGCCGGCGATCAGTTGTTGGGCCTGGCGCGGGAGCGGGGCATCGACGTCGAGCATGTGCAGACCGACCCGGATCTTCCCACGGGGCGGCTGATTACGCGCGCCCTCGCCGGTCGCACGAATTCGACACTGACCGCCCATGCAGCGTTCGACAACCTGCAGTGGGATTTCGACATGGTCGATCTGGCGCAGCGGGCCGAAGCGGTCATCTTCGGCCAGCTGGCGCGGCGCAACGGCCAGACAAAGTCCGTGATCAAACAGTTTCTGCTGGAATGCGGCAGCGGCGGAGCGGCCTTGCGCGTGTTCGATCTGACCAACCGCGCGGGCGAGGCGCTCGACCGCGCCGAGGTGGCAACGGGCCTGGAATTCTGCGAGGTTCTGGTCAGCGATGAGCGCGGCCTGTCATCGCTCGTGCCGGGCTCGGCGGGCGACAGCCCGCGCGCCGCCCGAGAGTTGCTGCGCTCGACGGGCGTGCGCATTGTCGTCCTCTGTATGCGGAAGGACCAATCGCAGCGACTGAGCGCGTTCACGCGCGATGAAACAGCTGACGCATCCGAGGAATCGCCGGTCAGCGCGCACGAGGCGACGATGATGCGTTTGATCGCAAGCCTGCTCGACGGTCAACCACTTGCGGCGAGCGTGCGCGTCGGTTCCCGCGCCGCTTCGTGAGGGCTGTGAGTGCGAACGGCGCGCCAAACTGTCGTGAATCGACATGTTGCGCGCTCGACCGATGTGGAAAAAAGAAGCCGCCGTCCAGACGCTCCGACACTTCTGGACGGCGGTGCGCCACGGCCCGAAGGCCGCGTTTTTCAATTGTTCCAACTCCCAGCAGACCCGGTGATCAACAGCGCGATACCGCACATTAGCCGCCGGTGATTGGTCCGGTCAATGCCCTGATGAGCCTTCGCGCAGATTTTCATAACTCTGTGCAGGACATGATCTTATGGAAACCGCACTGAATCCGATGATGGGCTCGCGCAAAGATGGCCGAAGTCGTCGCCCGAACCTCGAACCGGCCTGCGCACCTCGGCCGAACTGGTTGAAACACGACTACCCAATCCCGGTTTCGCCGGTACCTTGGACAGCTCATTTTCAGCCCAACCGGGCTCAACAGGTCTTCCCTCAAGGAGGTGTCGGGAATGTCCACCCGCAATCCGCCCCCAGCCGCCGCACAGCCCTCAAGGCCGCCCGCGGAGCGCTGTCGCGATAACGAAGCCCAGGGCCATGCAGGCGTATCGCGCCGATCATTCATTCAGACGATGGGACTTTCGGCGGCCGGGGCCGCGATCGGCACGCGCGTCGAGCGCGCCATCGCCCAGCAGGACGCCGCGGCTGGCGCCGGCGCTGCCGTGCTCGGCCCGACGCCGTTCGACGTGACGCTGCGCGTCAACGGCCAGGACCTCAAGGCGACGATCGATCCCGCCACGACGCTCATGGAGGTGTTGCGCTGGCACTTCAACCTCACCGGCACTAAGGAAGTATGCGATCGCGGCGCGTGCGGCGGATGCTCGGTGCTGGTCGATGGCCAACTCATCAACTCGTGCATGATGCTGGCGATCGACGCCGTCGACAGCGAGATCACCACGGTCGAAGGCCTGGCCAGGGACGGCACACTCGATCCGATTCAGGAGGCTTTCTGCAAGCACGATGCGCTGCAATGCGGCTTCTGCACCCCGGGCCTGGTCATGGCCAGCAAGGCCCTGCTCAATGAGCATCGCACACCGACCATGGCGCAGATCAAGCACGGCCTGAGCGGCAACATCTGCCGCTGCGGCACGTACACCAACGTCTTCAACGCCGTGCTGGAGGCATCGGGGCAACAACCCATCATCGATGCGGTGGCCGGGAAGGGAGGTGGCGCGTGAAACCGATGCCCTTCGATCACACTCCCACCGACATGCCCACCGACAACCGCCCGATGAATATGGGCAAGTCGGTGAACGACAACACATCGCGGCTCGACGGCCCGGCGAAAGTCACCGGCGCTGCGAAATATGGCCGCGACATGTACCTGCCGGCTGGCCTGTTTGTCGGGTTCATCCGCTGCCCATTCGGCGCGGCGAAACTGACCGCCAGCGAGCCGGAGGCTGCCAAGGCCGTGCCCGGCGTCAAGGACGTCGTGCTCAATGGTGATGAAGGCCGCTATCACGGTCACACGGTCGGCTACATCGTCGCGGAGAGCAAGCACGCGCTGCGGCGCGCCAGGCTCGCCCTTGCGGCCAAGTGGGAGCTCCAGCCAAAGGTGAACATCGGCATCGATGGCGGCGCAAAGGACCCACCGCCGCCGACCGATGCGACAAAGGCCGCGCTCGAGCAAGCCGATCATGTGCTCGAGGCCGTGTACTCGACGCCGGTGCAGACACACTCATCGCTCGAGACGCACGGCGTGGTCGTCGATCACAAGGGCGACAGCGCCATCGTGTACGCATCGACGCAGGGAACCTTCTCCGTCCGCGATGGCATGGCTGACGCGCTGAAACTGCCCAACAGCAAGTTTGAGGTGCGCTGCGAGTACGTCGGCGGCGGCTTCGGCTCGAAGTTCGGACCGGGCAAGGAAGGCACGACAGCCGCCAATGTTGCAGCCCAGTATCAGCGTCCGGTCAGTCTCTTTGTCGATCGCAACGAGGAGCATCTGGACACGGGCAATCGGCCGTCATCGAAATCGATGGTGAGACTTGGCTTCAAGAACGATGGCACGATCATCGGCGGCCAGATTCACACCTGGGGCGGTGTGGGCGTGGGCGGACGCGGTGGCGGCGTGCGCTTCCCCTCCGAGCGCTACGCCTTCGGCGAGACCCAGCGCAGCCACGAGGATGTTGGCTTCAACGCCGGCGCGCCTCGGGCGATGCGTGCCCCGGGCCACCCGCAGGGCGCATTCGCTGAGGAACTTGCCATCGATGAGATCGCGACGATCGCCGGCATCGACCCGCTGGAACTGCGATTGAAACTCGATGGCAGCGAGGACCGCCGAGAGATGTACCGGCTCGGCGCGGAACTGATCGGCTGGAAGGATCGCCGCAAAACCGGCTCGCAAACGGGCACGATTCGTCGCGGCTTCGGCATGGGTTCGTGCAGTTGGGGCGCGGGCCGCTCGCCCGCCGACGCCGAAGTCATCATCAATCGCGACGGCTCGGTCATCGTTCGCACCGGCACGCAGGACATCGGCTCGGGCATGCGAACGATCGCCGGCGTGCTCGTCGCCGATCGACTCGGCGTGCCGCTGGCCAACATTGATGTGCAGATCGGATCATCGAACTATCCAGAGGGCCCGGCCTCGGGCGGCTCGACGACCTCGCCCAACACCTGTCCGGCGATCGTGGACGCGGCTGACGATGCCCGCGCGCAACTGCTCAAGACCGTGGCTGATCGAACGGGAGCGAACCCCGACCAGTTGAAGATCGTCAACGGCGAGGTGCGCAACAGTGAGCAGAAGATCGGCGACTGGACCGATGCCTGCTCCAAGATGCCGGCCGACACGCTTGTTGGCCGAGGCCGCAAGCAGCAGAACCAGCCGCATCCGGGCGAAGGGCACAGCCACGGCGCACAGTTCGTCGATCTTGAGGTCGACACGGAGACCGGCGTCGTTCGAGTCAACAAGGCCGTGGCGATCCAAGCGTGCGGCCGCGTCGTCAGCCGCAAGACCGCCGAGAGCCAGATCATCGGCGGCGTGATCCAGGGCATCAGTTTCGCGCTGTTCGAGCGGCAGATTCTCGATCGGACCACCGGCGCGTGCGTGAACGCCAACCTCGAGCAGTACAAGATTCTCGGCCCGGCCGACATGCCGCACATTCAGCCGGTGCTGTGGGACAAGGGCCAGACAGGCGTGCGCAGCCTGGGTGAACCGCCGGTGATTCCCGGCGCCGCGATGGTGGCGTGCGCCGTGTTCAACGCCATCGGCGCGCCGGTGCGGCACCTGCCGATCACTCCCGACAAGGTCCTCGCCGCACTTGATTTGACGAAGAAAGGAGGTGGCACGTGAATCTCTTCGCCATCGCCCAGCCGCGCACGTTCAGCGACGCCGTGACGCTGCTCAAGGACAGGCGCTTCACGCTGCCGGTGCTCAAGGCCGGCGGCATGGATGTGGTCGATCACCTCAAGGAAGGCCTGTCCGCACCCGATGCGCTGATCAACATCAAGCGTCTACGCCGCGACGGCAACGCCCAGGCCGTTTCCATGATCGACGGCAAGGATCGAGAGCCGCAGATCGAGATCGAAGCGACCGCGACCATGGCCGAAATCGCCGCCTCGCGCATGCTGCGCGAGCAGGCGCCGGTCGTGGGTCAATCGGTCGCCGACGCCGCCACGCCGCAGGTTCGCAACGTCGGCACCGCAGCCGGCAACCTGCTGCAGCGGCCGCGCTGCTGGTACTATCGCAATCAGCAGTTCAACTGTCTGAAGAAGGGCGGCGACCGCTGCTACGCGGTCGAAGGTGAGAATCGCTATCACGCGATCTTCTCCGATGGCCCGTGCCACATCGTGCATCCCTCGAACCTCGCGCCGGCCCTGATGGTGTGCGACGCCAAGGTGCACGTGATGGGCGGCACGCGCGACACGATCAAGATCGCCGACGTCTTCCACGGTCCGGAGAAGGGCGTGGCCAGCGAGCACACGCTTGAAGCGGGCGAGGTCGTGACGCATATCGCGCTCTCGCCGCGGCCGAAATCCGCCTTCGTCTCAATCAAGGAGAAGCAGTCGTTCGACTGGCCGCTGGTCATGGCGGCGGTGGCGCTGGAGATGGACGGCACGAAGATCGTCAGGGCCGAGGTGTGCGCCGGCGCGGTTTCGCCCACGCCCATGCTGCTGCCGAATGTGGCCGAGGCGCTCGCGGGTGCAGATGTGCGAAACGATCTGGGTGTGCGCAAGGCGTGCGATCTCGCCAGCGAAGGCGCCAGGCCGATGAGCGAAAACGCCTACAAGGTAAAGTTGTTGCCGGTGGCCGTCTTCCGCGCGGTGATGAAGGCCGCGGGGCTCGATGTTGAACAGAAGGAGCGTGCCTCATGACTGCCAGGGAATCCGACATCAGCGGACTGAGCATGAAGGGCGCCGGCGCTGGCATCCCCCCAGCCGCGACCGAGCGCATCGATGCGCCGTGCACGCTTGATCGGCCTGTGAAACTGCGCGTCACCTGCATGCATCTGCGGCACAAACTCATGTACGTCGATGAGCGTCACGCGCAGCGCGGCATGGTCGATGTCAACTCCGACACGCGCGTGTACTGGTGCGCGAAGACGCAGGAATCGCTCGGCCCCGACCGGCGGCACGTCGCCCCGGATGTGTGTTCCAACGGTCGCGCGTGCTATTGCCACGGCGGTTAGGCCGCACGCGGCGAAATCGGATGAACGAGCCCATCATCAATCTCCTCGAGCGCGCACTGGCGATGCGTCAGGCCGGCCGGCGCTGCGCTGCCTGCCTGGTGGTGAAAGCGCGTGGCTCGACGCCGCAGTCAGCCGGCGCACTCATGCTCGTCGATGAGCACGTCAACACGTTCGGCACGATTGGCGGAGGTTGCGTCGAGGCCGAGATTCGCCGCCGCGCGCACGCGCTTCTCTCTTCAAGCGAGGAGTTTGTGGGCAGGCTCGTGACGTTCAAGCTTGATCACGACTATGGCTGGGACGACGGCCTGATCTGCGGCGGCACGATCGAGATGGCGGTGACGCCGCTGCCGCCGATCGATGATCTGCATCGTGTGATCGGTGATGTTCGGGCTCGACGGGCGACATCCCTGACGTTCGAGGCCCCCGACGAAAGCGGCCTGTTGCGTCGATTCTTGCTGGATCTTCCGCCGCGCGATCGGCTGTACATCGCCGGCGCTGGTCACGTCGGCCAGGCGCTGGCGCGCGTGGCGCTGCCCCTGGAGTTCGAGACCACGATCTTCGACGACCGGGCCGATCTTCTACAGCGTTTCGCCCCACCCGGCTGCCTGGGCGTGGCGGGTGACATCGCCGAGCAGTTGCGAATCGCGCCGATCGATGGCGGCACGTATGTGGTCATCGTCACGCGCGGCCACAAGCACGACGAGCAGGCTCTGCACGCCGTCGTCAACCGCGGCGCGAAGTACCTGGGCATGATCGGCAGCCGGCGCAAGATCAAACTCATCTTCGATGATCTCAAGGACATGGGAGCGGATCCGAAGTCGCTGACGGATGTGCACGCACCCATCGGCATCGACATCGGCTCGGTGAGCGTCGAGGAAATCGCGCTGTCGATCGCCGCTGAACTCATCCAGGCGCGGCGAAGCGAGAAGCGCCCGGCAGTGCGTGCGTGCGACAATGCCGTCATCGAGTGCGCCGACACACGAGCGCAATCATGAGCGGCGCCGTGCCGCGGCTCGCGGGGCTCGTGCTGGCGGCCGGTCGCTCGCGGCGCATGAGCACCCTGAAACAGACGCTGCCGTGGCCGGTGCAGGAGCAGGGTGCCCGCGAGTCACGATCGACGACAGTCGTCGCTGCGTCGTTTGACGCCATCGCACCATCCTGCCAGCGCATGTTCGTCGTCCTGGGCGCAGATGCTGCGGCCGTGGCCGCGGCGATCGCGGATCGTGCGTTCACGCCAGTGCAGGGCGATTCGGACCAGCCGATGCTCGATTCGGTCTGTGCGGGCCTTCGCCCGATCATGGATGAGCGAATGAACGGCGAACCGGATTTCGACGCCGTGCTCCTGCAGCCGTGCGATCACCCAATGGCGGCCAAGCGAACCATCGAGACGCTGCTGGCCGCGCACCGTCGCGAGCCAGGCCTCGCGCTCATGCCCGAGTACAACGGCAAGGGCGGCCATCCCGCGCTCATCCCGATGGACATCGCGCGCAGGATCCTGCAATGGGCGCGGGCTGATGGCACGCCGGCGACCGCTCGAGGGCAGGGGGGGCTGCGTCAGTTCTGGATCGACCATCCCGAATTGCATCGCCGCCTGCCTGTGAATGACCCCTCATGCGTCGTGGACCTTGACAGCCCGGAGGCCTACCAAGCCGCTATTTCAGGTCAGCAGGCGGACATTCGCGGCTTTTGAACAGGTTGTGCACAAGTTGTCAGTTGCATCGGCGAACGCGCCCCGATGATGGGGTACCATGCCCAGCAGCAGGCCGGGACGGCCGCTCAGACGTTGGCCGGATGGGAGCCGTTCGCCGACGACCGGCAAGAAGCCAGGTCGCCCGCGAATCGCGAGAAGGAATGCACGAAGGAAGGGGAGGAACTGCCAGCACGTCAGCGAGCGCACCTTGAGCCTTGTTGACGTGCTGGCTTTTTGTCTGCGCTCCGCCGAGACACAGCGTTCATTCCGCCGCGAACAGCGTCTCGCTCTCGCTCGGCCGCCATTCGAGATTCAGATGCTCGGCTGCCTTCGCCGTCAGTCGCCGGCCTTGGCGCGTGCGCGCGAGAAAGCCGATCTGCAGCAGGTACGGCTCGACGACATCCTCGAGCGTGAGTGAATCCTCGCCCAGCGTCGCGGCGATCGCCTCCAGTCCGACCGGGCCGCCCTGATACACGTTGGCGATCGTCCGCAGGTACGAACGATCGAGATTATCCAGGCCCAGTTCATCCACGCCTTCGAGCGCCAAGGCGTCCTCGATGACGCGATGATCGACCTTGGACTTGGCCCGCACTTGCGCGAAGTCGCGCACCCGCCGCAAGAGACGGAGCGTCACGCGCGGCGTGCCGCGGCTGCGCTGCGCGATTTCCTTCAGCGACTTGTCATCGATGGCGCGCTGTGGCGATGTCGACTGCATAGCGAGTTTGTCGGCGGCTCGCCTGAGGATCGCCAGCAGGTCCGCCTCGCTGTAGAACTGCAGGTGATGCGTCAGGCCGAAGCGGCTGCGCAGCGCGCCGGTGAGCAGGCCGGCTCGCGTCGTCGCGCCGATCAGCGTGAACGGCTTGAGGTGATACGTGATCACCTTGGCGTGCATGCCCGAATCGAGCGTGAAGTCGATCTTGAAATCCTCCATCGCCGGATAGATGTACTCCTCGACGGCGACAGGCAGGCGATGGATCTCATCGATGAAGAGGATGTCGTGGGCCGCCATCTTCGTCAGCGTGCCGACGAGGTCCGCCCCCTTGGTCAGGGCTGGGCCGGACGTGACATAGGCGTGCGTTCCCATCTCCTCGGCAATGACGTGCGCGAGCGTGGTCTTGCCCAGCCCCGGCGGCCCATGCAGCAGCACGTGTTCCATGGGATCGGAGCGCTCGCGGGCCGCCTGCAGCGCGATGGCGAGTTTCTCCACCAGTTCGCGCTGACCGATGTACTCGTTCAGGCGCCTGGGCCGAAGCGTGTAATTGACCGGCTGCTCGTCAGCCAGCGTGTCGGCATCCGTCGCCGCGGCGGAAATGATGCGATCCTTCGCCATGTCGCCGCATCATACACCGGCCCCAGGGCATCCCTTGCCTGCACCACGACCAGCCTAGGCTTTCGCCATGCGGCGGTGCTTGCGAGTCATTGGCGCATTGCTTGTCCTAGCGACGGTCATCAACGCGGTGGTTGCTTGGAGTTGCTCGCGGTGGGCATCCTTCGCACCTTGGAAATACGACTCGACCGCGAGCATTGTGCAAGGCGACCACCTAGCCGTGTACCGAACTATTCGCTGGAACGCGGGGGCGCATGTGGTGGAGGACTTTCCCATCGAATCGCCGGCGGAGTTCTTCCACGGGATGCCAGAGTACCTCACCGGCAACCAGTTAAACCCGCAGGTAACCGTATGGCCGACCGAACATCATTTCGGTTGGCCGACGATGACCACAACCTATCGGGTCGGTGAAGTGCCGGCGAAACACTCAGTCATCATCAACGCGCGTGGGTGGCCATTCCCAGCATTCGCGCATCGTGGATTGCACGATTTCAGCAAAGAATTAGAGCGAGCGTCGCAAACACCGTATTCCGGCGGCCCTCTGTCTCCAATGATGATGCTCCTCACGTTCGACCGATGGGACACGCGCGCGATTCGCAACGAAGAGAGCAATTGGCCCATGTGGCCCGTCTGGCCCGGGTTTCTGCTGAACACCGCGGCGTATTTCGTCGCGCTGATGGCGCTGACGATGGCCTGCCGCCTGTGCGTGCGTTGTTTGGCCGTCGTGCGTCCAAGAGGCCGGGTGCCGATTCTGTTGATGGCGTTGATATTCGGTGCAGTGTTGACCGTGATCGTTGCCTGGGGTTGTGCTGTCCTGGTTCCCTTACATGGATTACAGGCACTGAACAATGACGATGTGGGACGGTCGTTTGGCTGGTTCGGTGCCAACCAGGTGCCTTTCTACGACGATTGGTGGATCGAAAGGAATGCGGGCTTTGGTTCGGCGAGATTTGAATCTTGGTGGGATGACGCAGAACCGATGCGTGTGGGTGGTGGTCTCGGACCGGCCACGCCGGCGGAAGCCATCCTGCCATCGTGGGGGGACTTCATGCGGCCCCACAGCACAGGCAGCACGGGCCAGAACCACACAATTTTCGTCGACGCGCGAGGATGGCCAATGCCGGCGCTGTATTGGATGAGTACCGGCTCAAGCGCATTTGGAGCCCCTCGATCCTTGAGCGCTGTGCAATGGGGCCTACCGATTGGAAGCGAGCCGATTGGTGGATTCCGTCATCGGCAAGGCGACGTTGTCCCGCGCGCGCTTCCGCTCGCGCCGCTTTGGTGGGGATTCGTCGTCGACGCAGCCTGCTACTCAGTCGTATCGATGCTGGTTTGGGCCGCCGTATTTTCTGTCACGATTGGCAGACGTCGATGGCGGTTGGATCGTCGATTGTGCCCGCGATGCAAGTATCCGATCGGAACGAGCCATGTCTGCACCGAATGCGGCACGTCGCTGCCGGCCTCGGAGAAAGTCAGGTCCGAGGACGCGATGCGCGCGTGATCCACAACACCACCAGCGCGCCCAGCAGGTCGATCGCCGTGTCCTTGGCTCCATCCGGCCAGAGGTTGTCCTGCATGTGCGGCGGTTGCTGCAGGATGCGGTCGCCGATGACTTCGCTGATCTCCCACAACACCTGCCAGATGAACACGGCCGTGAGCACGAAGCGGGCGTTGTTGCGCCAGAAGACGATGATCGCCAGCCCGATGACCATGCCCCAGCCGAAGTGCATGAAGTTGTCGACCCACGGATAGTGCAGGAACCAGTCGCGGCTGCGCACGATGTACTCGAACGCGCATGCCCACGCGAACAGCGCGGCGAGCAGGGGCCAGTATTGCGGGGCGCGGCGGGGCATCGATAGACGATTTCAGATTGACGATTGACGATTGCCGCGGCAAGAACCCGCCATCGACATTTCAATCGTCAATCAACAATCGTCAATCGTCGATGCCTGCATCACTTGCCGATCGTCGAGTCGAGGAACTTGACCATGCGATCGGCGAACAGCAGGCGGTTGCTGAGTTTCGCGAAGCCGTGGCCTTCATCGGGGCAGAAGACCAGTTCCGGGTCGTAGCCGCGCTGCTGCAGGCCGACAGCCAGTTGCATGGCTTCGCCGACCGGCACGCGCGGGTCGTTCAGGCCATGCGCGATCATCATCGGGCACTTGATCGCGTCGATGCGATTGAGCGGCGAGATCGAGGCAAGGAACTCCGGATCGGTGAGCGGGCCGTACTCGGCCTCGCGCAGCTTGCGGCGGTAGTCGCGCGTCTGCTCGAGGAAGGTCTTGAAGTTCACGATGCCCACGACGTCGACCGATGCGCCGAACACATCGCTGCCTTCGATGATGGTGGCGACGGACATGAACCCGCCATAACTGCCGCCATAAGCCGCGATGCGGCCGCTCTCGGCGTAACCGTTCTTGACCAGCCAGCGGGCGGCTTCCGCCCCGTCCTTCACCGAATCCCAGCGCTTCTTGTAGTCATCCATCATGTGGAACGCGCGGCCGTAGCCGGTTGAACCGCGCACGTTGGGCAGCATCACGCCGTAGCCGCGCGAGAGCAGGAACTGGACCTGGGCGCTGAATCCCGGACGCGACTGGCCTTCCGGCCCGCCATGGAAGTTGGCGACGAACGGAATCGGCGTGCCCTTCTTGAAGCCGGGCGGCGTGAAGATGAACGCCGGAATCTCCAGGCCGTCAAACGATTTGTACGTGATCAGTTCCGGCAGCGGGAACGTCGACAGGTCGATGCCCTGCGTGTCGGCCACGGTGATCGGTGTCGGAGCCTTCGCGCCTGAGCCGATCGCGTACGAGTAGGTCAGGCCGGGCGTGCGCGCGTTGCTCAGGCTCCAGACGAGCGTGTCGCCTTCGATGTCGGCGGGGCTGACGATGCCCTTCTCAACGCCAGGAATCTCGACCGGTTTGAACGATGGCAGTTCCACCACGCGCATGCTGGAGTAGCCGCCTTCGTTGTACGAGATCGCAGCAAGCGTGCGGGCGCGGTTCAACGCGCCGCCCTCGATGTCGTACTTGTCGAGATCGGGCAGCGGCTTGCTCGGCTTGCCATCGGGCAGCGTACGAGTGAACATCCGAAGGAGTCCTTCCTCGCTGTCCGAGATGAGCGTGACGGCCTTGTCGCCTGGCAGATACGCCATCGCGGTGTTGGATGTCTGATCGGGCCCGACGTTGAGTTTCGTCAGGTTGCCCGTCGCGCAGGCGAGCTCATAGGCGTTGGAGTTGGACGCCGAGAAGTACTCGTTGACGAGGGCGCGATTGCCGTCAGCGGAGACATCGGCGACCTGCCAACTGCCGGCCTTGCCCAGGAGTTTCGTTCGCTTGCCCCCGTTGAAGTCATATCGATAGAGGTGGAAGTCGGCGGGCGACGTGTCGTTGGCGGAGTAAAGGAAGCCCGAGGAATCGCGCAGCCACGCGTTGAGCGAGTACACGACGCTGGGATCGATGAGCAGATCCTTGATCTCGCCGGTGGCGGGGTCGAGGTCGTACAACTGGAACTGCTCGTTGCCGCCGGGCGCGGCGGAGATGATGACGTGCTTGCCATCGGGCGAGATGCTGAAGCCGCCGATGCCATCCTTGAACTTCGAGCCGTCAGTGAGGCGCTTGTAGGGCGCATTGGCGTGCGAGCCCGGTGCGCGGCTGTACAGGTGCTGCACGCCATCGGGCCAGTCGCGCACGTAGAGCGTGCCATCGGGCGCGAGGTCGGGCATGTTCGGCGCGCGGATCTTGAGGAACTGCTCCATCGTGGGGGGAGCGGCAACCTTCTGCGCGAGCGCATTCGAGGCGACGATGCAAGCGACGGCGAGGGCAAGAGGCGCGAACAAGCGGTTCATAAGCATGATGCGAGTCCTCGATGTGAGTGGCACCACAGCATACCGCCACCGCCCGGTACGAGTTGCTGTCAATGCACGTGACGCCCATGCATTGCAATGCATGGGCGTCGGAGATCGGGCATTCACATTTCGACGCGCGGCACGACGCGTTCCGCTTCGCTCGAGAGCTCGAAGAACGTCTCGGTGCGGAAGCCAAACCACGAAGCGATCAGGTTCGTGGGAAACGACTGGCACAACTGGTTCATCTCGCGCACGTTGCCGTTGAAGAAGCGGCGCGACGCCGCGATGCGATCCTCGGTGTTCGCGAGTTCCTTCTGCAGCGCCAGGAAATTCGCGTTCGCCTTCAACTCGGGATAGCGCTCGACGACGGCGAACAGCTGCTTCATGCCGACCATCAGAGCCGATTCATCCACCGCCTGCTCCGCCGCCGAACCGTGATTGTCGGCGGCCTTGTTGCGCAAAGCGACGACGCGCTCCAGCACATCCTTCTCGTGGGCCGCGTAGCCCTTGACGGTATTGACGAGGTTGGGAATCAGGTCGTAGCGGCGCTTCATCTCCACATCGATGTCGCTCCACGATTCGCGAATGTGCTGGCGCAGCCGCGCGAAGCGGTTGAAGTTGGCGATAAGCCAGATCAGCGGCAACAGCACGACCGCGCCGATGATGATGAGGATGATGATGACGCCAGGTTCCATGGTGTTGGTGGCCCGGGCGTCTCGCCCGGGCTTTGACGGCACAGGCGAGACGCCTGTGCCACTATCAAGATAACTGCTTCACAACATGTTCCGGCCACTGTTCGAAGAACGCATTGGCCCACGACAGCGCCTGCCTGAACTCCGCCGGCTCCCAGCGCTTGCCGCCGGAGAACAGGCAGCAGCGACCGTGTTCAATGTTGATGGTGGGGGGCGTGCCATTCATCAGGAACTCCATCATGCGCGGATGGCAGACGTCGTATGCGAATTTCTTGTCGCCGCTCTGGACGTGGAACTTGCGGCTGAACTCCGCCGATTCAAAGTCGATATCGTCGAAGCCCAGCACGCCCTTGAGTTTGTCGAACATGCCTTCGGGCCGGATCAGCAGGTTCGGCACGTTCGCGTACGGCAGATGAAGGATGGCGTAACTGAAGTGATAGGTGTGCGTGCTCGTGGTCTTGCCGTTGCTGGTGGTGATCTTGTAGGTGTAGTCGCCCATCTTCACCGGCAGCACAGCCAGGCCGGCGTCGGGACCGCCGGGATCGATGCCGCCGGTCAGTGTGTTGTATGCCGAGCGGCTGTGGCCGCGACGGAAGATCTCGAACTGTGCGTACTCGTCATCGTGGTCGGCATCATTCGAAGGATCGAAGCGAAAGCCGAGTTCATTGGCCAGGGCAGCCAGCGCATCTCGCCGCGCCTGCGCGGCTTTCTGCGCCGCGATCGCGCCGGCGATGGCGATCGCCGCGAGAACCAGGAAGATGATGATGACCAGGACGACGCCCATCGTTGATCAGGCCTCCAGCCAGCGGCCGCGTTCAAGCAGATCGGCGAGGTGCGGCGGCCAGCATTCCAGAAATCGTTTGGCCATTTGATAATGACCGCGGAACTGCTCCGGCGTCCACATGCTCGAACCGTCGCCGACGGCCATGAACCCGCGTGCGATTTCGACTCGCGATGGCATGGCTGCCAGAAGACACTCCATCAGGCCGGGATTGATGAGGTCGTAGGCGAAGCGCTTCGAGTCGCACTGGACATGGAATCGACGACTGAATTCCGCTGACTCGAAGTCGATGTCGAGCGCGTCGGTATTCACCGTCTCCGTGAGCCGATCCAGCACGCCTTCGGGCCGAATCAGGAGATCCGGCACTCCGGCAAAGGGAAGTTGCACCAGAAGATAACTGAACTGGCGCGAGCGCTCGTTGTCTCCCTCGCCCACGGTGTATTCAAAATCTCCCATGCGAAGAGGATGCGGACGACCGTGACCTGTCAGCACATTCGAGCACGTGTTCAGCGTCATGTGATCCCAGCCTTGCCGAAAAATCGGCAGGTGCAGGAACGCGGAACTCTCTGTCCAGGCGTCGCAGCCGCGATAGTTCATGCCGAACGAATCCGCGACGGCGGCGATCTGACGGCCGCGCGGGTCGCCACGCTTGTCACGGACATACAACACGATGGCGCCAATGATCAGGATCAGCGCGGACCCGACGATGTTGATCATGAGGTCCATCGATCAGGAAATCAGCGCCTGCAGGCGCGCGATGCGGTCGTGCAGCGGGGGGTGCGTGGCGAAGACTGTGTTCAACTCGTGCCCCTCGCCCTTCATCGCGCTCTTCAATGGGTTGACGATGTACAGGTGCGATGTGGCCCTGTTCGCGACCTCCAGCGGCTCGCGGCAGCCGCCGAGTTTCTCCAATGCGCTGATCAGGCCCTGCGGGTAGCGGGTGAGTTCCACCGCACCGGCGTCGGCGAGATACTCGCGTTGACGGCTGACGGCCATGCGGATCAGCATCGCCAGCGTCGGCGCGATGATCGCCAGCGCGATGGCGATGGCGAAGATCACGACGTAGATGATCGCCGATGCGCCGCCGCCCTCGCCGCGCGAGGACGATGATCGTCGCCCGCCGCCGCTGTACATCTGCACGCGCAGGATGCGCCAGAAGGCGTCGCAGGCGAAGACGATCAGGCCGACCATCGTCGCCATGAGCATGGCAAATCGGATGTCGTAGTTGCGCACGTGGCTGAGTTCGTGGGCCATAACGCCCGCCAGTTCATCGCGCGACAGTTGCTGCCGCAGGCCCATGGTGATGGCGACGGCGGCGTGCTGCGGATCGCGGCCGGTGGCGAAGGCGTTGAGCGCGGTGTCGGGAATGACGAAGATGCGCGGCTTGGGCAGGCCGCCCGCGATGGCGAGTTCCTCGACGACATTGTGCAACTGCGGATCGGCGTCGCGTTCGATTTCCTTGGCCCCGGAGATCGCCAGGATCGCGCTGGAACCGCCGTAGAAACTCCACGCCGAGGCGATGCCCGCGACGACGGCGGCGGCGAGCGCACCGATGATGATGGACGGAATGAGGGTTTGGAAATCGGTTACGCCGCCCCAGGCCATGATCACCGCGGCGAATGTTGCCCCGATGATCACCAGCAGCATGCTCATGCCGATCATCAGCAGGGCGCTCTTGCGCTTATTCGAGCGAATCAGGTCGCGGTAGGTGACGTTGGCCGGCAGCGGCGCGCGAGCGAGTTGTTGCTCGCGGTGAATGACCGAGCCGGCCGCGTCATCGTGCGATGCCGCGGCACTTGCTCGGTCGGGCGACGAGGATGGGGTAGGGAAACGCGTCATCGGCGGCGGGTGCCGTGGTACTCGCCGAAGGCGAGAAGCCACGCGGCGCGACTGTAACGTGCGCCTGCGTGGATCCGGCATGCGCCGGCGCCACGCCACCCATGTTCGATCTAGAACGCCACCTTCGGGGCTTCGCGCACCGTTGCGTCGGTGACCTCGAAGAAGTCCATCCTCCCGAAGTTGAACATGCCCGCGACGATGTTCGCGGGGAACACGGCGATGCCCTCGTTGTACTGGCTGGCGTTGCGGTTGTAGTTCTGCCGCGCAAAGCCGATCTTGTTCTCGGTCGAGGTCAGTTCTTCCTGCAACTGCATGAAGTTGGTGTTGGCCTTGAGATCGGGGTAGGCCTCCGAGACCGCCATCAATCGGCCGAGGGCGGCCGTCAGCATGTTGTTGGCCTCGATTGTCTCGGCCGGCGTGCGCGAATCCACGGCCCTGGCGCGGGCGGCGATGACGCGCTCGAGGGTGTCCTTCTCGTGCGACGCATACCCCTTGACCGTATTGACGAGGTTGGGGATGAGGTCGTAGCGGCGCTTGAGTTGCACATCGACGTCGGCCCAGGCGGTCTGGGCAGCGACGCGCTTGCGCGTGAGGCCGTTGTAGATGCCGACCAGCATCAGAGCGAACAGGACGAGCGCGCCGAGCACGATGAGAGTCACGATCCAAGTCACGGCTGGGTCCTTTCCGGCGAGCACGCCGAAAACGGGCGGGGTGAGGGCACGGGAAACCGGCCGCGCAATCATGGCGCTGCAGTGTCTTTAGGTAGGATCGTGGTTTGGTTGCGGCTTCGCAAGCGGCGGGAACTTGCATGTCGAATATTCGTCGCGACGCGACATGTCGGGTGGCGGCGCTGCGCCGGGCCGGCCAAGGTGAGCTACGGCGACGACTATGGGTCGATCGGGAAGCGGTGACGGCCTATACCACGATTTCAACGATCTCGAAGCGCCGTTCGCCGCGGCGGAGATCCACGCGGATGACTTCGCCCTTGCGGGCCTTCATCAAGGCCATGCCCATGGGCGACTGCGTGGTGACTTCGATGTACTCGGCGTCGAAGTTGTCGGTCGCCTCGCCCACGAGTTTGTAGAGTTCTTCCGCTTCGGATTCGATGTCGCGCAGGCGCACGGTCGCGCCGAGGAAGACGACATCCTCAGGCATGGCTGAGTTGTCAGCGACAACCGCGCCGGCCAACCGCTTCTCCAGTTGCCTGATCTTCGCCTCGTTGAGCCCCTGGTCTTCCTTGGCCGCGTGGTAGTCCGCGTTCTCGCGCAGGTCGCCCATGGCGCGGGCGGTGCCGATGCGATCCGACAGCACTTTGCGCTGGGCGAAGCGATCCTTCAGTTCCTGTTCGAGCCTGGCCTTTTCCTCACCAGTGACGTAGTCCATATCCGTTCCTTCAAGTTGCCGACGAAGTCAAAAATGCCGTTCCGCGCCTGTCGATGACCGGCGTGAGCGACGACTCCTCGGCGATAGTCGGGGTTCGAGAAGGATAGGGGCTTGCAGGGGGGGCATCAAGGCATCACCGCACGCCGCCACGCCGCTGCCGCGATGAGCATAAGCCCGATCCATTCCAATGCATCGCGCACGCCCGCCGCTGCGAGGGGGAGTCCCGTCATCTCTCCGAGACGCTCGATGTCGGCGACGCGCAACAGGAGATACACCAGCAGGACACCGATTCCCGCAAGCGCCAGGCGATGCGTCCGCCAATGCCGGCCAAGCAGCCGCTTGACGCACCACGCGCCGACGGCGCACAGGCCCAGCGCAACGCCGACGAGCATGACCTGCAACACGCGCCGCCTGCCGTACCAGCCGTCGCGCTGGGCCGCATCGCGCAGCCTGTCGGTGATCGCGGTCTGCAGATCGAGTTGCTTGTTGAGCGCCAGCAGCAGCAGGCCGGCGCACAGCAGCCACCAGAACGCGGCGACGCGGCGGCGATCGAGTGCGAGGAGTCGCGCATCATTCACCTGCTCGCGCGCCGCGACAGCGCTGAGCGTGGCCGTAGCGACGTACATGCCGGTTGTGAGCCAGCCGAGGAATGTGTGATCGTGAAGCAACTCGAACGACTCCTCCCGGCCCAGCAGGTTACCTTCGGAGTTTGTCGAGTGCTTCCGAGAATGACGAAACCACCACCTCAGCGCCGCTGGTATGCACGCGCTCCAGGGCGCGCTGCGGATCACTGGCATTCCAGATGCCCACCACCAAGGGCACGCCGGGCAGCTTCGAGAGCAGTCGCTTGCACATGTAGCGCGCGTGGGCCACGGCCATGGGCGGCATCGCGGAAACGCAGATCACCGCCGGGCTCAGCGCGGCCGCACTGTCGCCGGTTTCCGTGGCGAGCGCGCCGGATGGCAGCACTCGACAGTTCTGGCCTTCACGTTCCAGCAACTGTGCAAGCATGAGGGCGGCGAGTTCATCGGCGTCATCGCGCGCTGCGACAAGCAGGATCAGCGGCCTGCTTGCGGTATCAACCTTGGCCTTGGGCGGCTGCGGCGCTTCCGAGTCTGCCGTCGCGTCTTCAGCCTTCGCTGGTGCGACATCGGTGTGATCGCCAAGTTCCTCAATCAGCGCCCGTGCGCCGGTGGTGACGACCAGCGCACGCTCGGCATCGAGTTCGCCGTTGTGCCGGTCCGTCTCCGCCATGTTGATCGCCGGAATCAGCCCCTGCTCGTACCATTCCTGAAGCGTGTGATCCTTGAGGAACTCTGCCGCCAAGTCATACGTCTGGTCGTGATCCATCACCAGGAGCCGCTGATAAATCCTGGCTGGCAGCGGCAGGCCCGGCTGATCGCCCAGCAGCACCGACAGCCATTCCAGTTGAGGCAAGTAGCGGCCAAGCACGACCAGGCAAACCGTCAACGGCGTCGCGAGCACGAGGCCCGGCGCGCCCCAAAGCCATGCCCAGAACACCGCTGACGCGAGCACGGCCATGGCCGACAGACCGGTTCCCTTGCCATACAGCAACGGCTCGACCACGTTGTTGCTCAACAGCTCCAGCACGATGAACATGCCCACCACCATCATGGGCTTCGTCCAGCCGTCGAAGACCGCCAGCGCCAGGAGCGTGGGCATGGCCGCGCCGATCCACGGCCCGACATAGGGGATGTAGCGGAGCACGATGCACAGCAAACCCCAGAGGACTGCGTTCGGCACGCCCATCAACATGAGTCCGATTGCCACCGGGATGCCATACGTCACGTTGACGATGAACTGCATGAGCAGATAGCGGCTGACGCGCTGCGCGGCGTCATCGATGGCCCGCGTCGCGAGATTGATCTGCGTCGTGCTGGTCAGGGCGATCAGACGATCGCGCAAGTCCTCGCGCTGTATCAGCATGAAGATCAGAAAGACGATGACGATGCCGGCGGTGCCAAGTGGGCCGAGAAACGGCCCAAGCGTGTTGGCCAATGCCTCGAACGCATTCGGCGTTGGCTCGGTCACCTCGACCTTGATGGGCTCTGGGACCGGCGCGGCGATCGCTGGCGACACGGTGTCGAACGGGGGGCTGGGCGTGGCATCGGGCGCGGTGCTCGTCCCAGAGTCGCCCGGCCGCGTCACGGCGCCCTGAGGTTGGGTGGTGGCGTTGATCGCCTCCTGAGTGACCGAGCGGATGCTCTCACTGGCCTGGCTGAACATCCCGGGGCGGGTCAGCACGCGGGCCTTCTCGCGGATGTTGTGCCGATACTGCGGCAGGCTCTCGGCGAGGGAAATTACTTCGATAACGGCGACATAGCCCACCGCTGCGACAAGCACGAAAGACGCGGTGGTGACGACGATCACCGCCGGCACGCGCTTCAAGCCCCAGCGCTCAATGCGATTCACCAGCGGCGCAAGCAGGAAGCACACCAGCATCGCCAGCGCGATGGGAACGAGCACAACCCGCGCGAGATACAGCGTCGCCACCACCAGCAGCGTCGCGATTAGCGTCAGGAGTTTGGATGCGCGGGCCTGGCCGGTGACTGGATGATGCATGCGTGGTTGGGCGACTTTCGCGCTGGCCCCGCCATTCGGTCGGCGCGACATTGCAAGAACCAGCGTTCGAATATTCGGCGGCACTGTGCGGGTAAGCAGCCGAACATGCCCGTCGGCGCAGAATACCGCAGCATCCCTACTAGCGCACTTTTCGGACGGCTGGAAGTCGTCATGCTAATGCTGTCCCCTCTCGAAAGAACACCCCAATGCGATACGTCCTCAGCCTCGTCTTTCTCGCACTGGCCGCCGCCTGCGGCTTCGGACTTCTGGCCAGTTTCGAGCCGGGCGCAGGGATGATGTGGAAGGTCGGCTACGGCCTCGGCGCGGGCGCGTTTCTTTGTGCGGCGATTGCTTCGCTGATGCGCCGAGGCGACAACTCGCGCTCCTGATTCCGGCCGATAAGACGTGCCTTGGCGCGTCGCGACGGCCGAATAGGTCGTACAAGCCTGACAGGCTGAAGGGCGGTTTGCGCTCGCGTCGTGAATCGCTGGACTGCCTCGCGCAACGAGGTAGGTTCAGCATGCAGCCGAGGTTTTCTCTCGGCGCGATCCCACCACCACGCGAGAAAGGACAATTGAAGATGCGACCGTTCACGATCTGCTACGGGTTGATGACCCTGGCATTGGGAGCCGTGACCTTCTACGGCATCGCCAACGCCGAGGACCTGCGAGACCCATTCCGAGACATGAAGGCGGCGAACTCCGCCAGGCCGGCGATCACCCTGCGGGCCCCTGCGTCCAAGTCGAGCGCAAAAACTGAAGACTCATGCTGCACCGCGATTGCAGCGCCGGCCGAGTCTGTCGCTTCAACGGAAACGGCGGAGAGCAACGAGACGATGACCGTCGTCGCGGGCATGAGCACCGATGAGGTTCGCGCCATGCTGGGCGAGCCCGACGAGGTATCATCCGATGGTGCCCGCTGGACCTACGGCTCGAGCGTGCTGATCTTCAACGATGACCGCCTGTCCGGCCACGTCGCCTTCGATCCGCTGCAGGCAGCGATGAACCGGCACGGCAACCTCATGGCGTCGCTGACCGACTCGACGATGGTCGAAGCGCCCCGATCCTCATCCGGCCCCAAAGTCCTGCATGCAAACACTGCTCCGTCCGCGCGTGATCAGGCCCTGCCTTATCGCCAGGTCGTCGCCGGCAGTGCGCGTAATGCCTATCGCTACAACAGCAATCAACAGGCGTACTCGTATTACATGAACCGCGCAGGGCCGCTGGATCGTCTGTTCAACACCAAGCGCTACCAGCCGCGCGGCATGACGAATTCGACCCAGCGCAACGTGGCACAGGCCTATTTCAACATGTCCACGCCGCGGTACGGCGGCGCCATCGTCTCACAGCAGTATCGCCGCTGATGCCTGCAACGCCGCGCCAAGCCGCACCGGCCCGGCGAACACTCATGAAACACTCTCGTGTGCGGGACAGCGCCCGAGTCGCAAGGCCCGGGCGATTGTCATTTCCGGCCGGCCGGTTCAGCGGCCGGCGAGATGCGCATCGGCCACGACATCGCTCTCGTCGTTGCGGTCGTCGTCTTCCGGCTGATTGACGAAATGCGGCTGTTCGCTGGCGATGGTTTCGCCGCCGTCAGATGTGAAGGCGCTACCGCATAGCGCGCAGATCGCAGGGGATTCGTCGCCGTGACTGATTAGAGCCAGCACGTCGCGACAGCGCGGGCAACGGCCTGAGGCCATCGAGCGCCGCGCCATGCTGCGCGTGATCGCATCGATGACCTTGCCCAGGGCCACCGCCAGGCCAAGGCTCGCCAGTCCGATGAAGAACACCAGCAGCGTGCCCGGCGGGAAGATGAAGATCATGCCCAGGGCCAGCACGAACGCAGCGATGTACGTCCACGCGACCGCCAGGCCGTAGGTTGCGTTCACCGCCGCTGCGATTCGATACAGCACGCCTCAACTCTAGCGCGGGCGTTACGCGCGGGCGCGTCGCAGCATTTCATTCGCCTACCATGCCGAAATGGAACCCGCGGCGATCGTCCTCAATCGCATGGCTGCGCTGCACCGCATCCGCCGGCTGACGCGCTGGCTGGATACGCGCTGGAAGATTCCCGGCACGAATTGGCGATTCGGCCTGGATCCGCTGCTGGGACTCATCCCGGGCTTGGGTGATGTCATCACGCTCTGCCTGTCGATCTGGCTGCTGATCGAGTCCCGCCGCATCGGCGCGCCGTGGACGATCATGCTGGGAATGATCGGCAACGTCGCGCTGGACTTTCTCATCGGCGAGATTCCGATTCTCGGCGATATCTTCGACTTCGCGTTCAAGGCGCATGTGCGCAACCTTGCGATGATCGAGAAGTGGCTGGCGCGGGCCGCCCCCGAGGCGTCGGCATCTGTGTTGCCGGCCAAAGCCTGACGTGCGGAGATGAAACTGGCGCGTGTCCGCGCCGAATCAAGTTGCAGAATGTCCAGTTTCCCCCACGCGCGCGCTTCAACCATGTCTCTTCATCGCTCACGAACTGACCGGATGCTCGGTGGCGTGTGCGGCGGTCTGGCCCGCTGGCTGGGCTGGGACCCGACGCTCACGCGCATCCTTTATGTACTCCTGTCGCTGTGTTCAGCCGCGTTTCCCGGCACGCTGGTGTACATCATCCTCTGGATCGCCATGCCGCTGGGCGATGATTGAGCGTTTGTTCGTCATCGTCTCGGCGCGCTGCTACGCTGCTGGGTATGACGTGGCACGCTGACACAGCGATCGTGGGCGGCGGACCGGCGGGCGCGATCATCGCACGACGTTTGGCGCTGATGGGATGGAAGGTGATGCTGCTGGAGCGTGGCGAGCGTCTGCGCCCCAAGGCGTGCGGCCACTGCCTCGCGCCGCGAGCGTGGCGATTGCTCGCGCACGAGGGGCTTGGCGAACGGGTGCGAGGTGTAGCCAACGGAACAACCGATCGGCTGCACGTGCATCCTGATCGCGATGTGTGCGTGCGTACTCGGCTGGCCCCTGCGGATACAGCAGGGGGGCTGATGGTTCCGCGCGATCGCTTCGATCAGATGTTGCGCGATGCCGCGGCCGAAGCCGGCGCTTCAGTTCATCATTCCGCGTCGGTGCGAGTGCAGCAGATCGACGGCACGGGCGCGACGCTGAGCGTGTCAATGGCCAAGGCTCGCGTGCAGCTGCGATGCAGCCTGCTCATCGGCGCTGATGGCTTGGGGAGCGCGATCGCGCGGGCGGCCGGCCTTGCGAATGCGACCGCCGCCGGACGCAAGTACGGCTTCGCGTTGACAGTGCCCGGGGCGATGGACAGCGGCGCCATCGAGTCCGGCGCGATCGAAATGTTCCTCCTGCGAGGCGGCTATCTCGGCGCGATTCGCCAGCACGATGGCGTCATTCATCTTGCCGCACTTGTGGCATCGCGCGGCAGGCGGCTGCGGAGCAATCCAACGAGCGTTCTGGCCCAGGCCGCAGGCGCACATCCTCGTCTCGAGCACATCCTCAAGACAGCGACCTCGTCTCAATTGAATCGGGATGTGCTGGCTGTGGGGCCGATGCCGTGGCGGCCGCGGGCCGTCGCTGCCCGTCGCGTTGCGCTGGTGGGCGATGCGGCCGGGTACATCGAGCCGTTCACCGGCGAGGGCATGGCGTGGGCGATCGAGAGCGCCCTGCTGCTGTCTGCGTGCATCGCGGAATCCGGCAACGCATGGAACCACGCCACCGCCGACATGTACGCACGCATGTGGCGTGAGCGCATCGAACGTCGGCAGCGACTGTGCCGGTGGCTGGCGGCAGGGCTGCAGCGCCCGCTGGTGTCGGGCGCGCTCGCGCGGGCGGCGATAGCGCTTCCCTCATTGACTGGTCGGCTGGTGCGCCAGGCGGTGGCTGCGTGACGATTCTTGCCGGTTCCAATCCCCACGCCGGCACGACAATGATTCGAAGAGCCGTTGGAATCGTGGGCAAGGCGGCGGTCATTGCTGTCGGCACGGCGGTGCCAGAACTCGCCTGGCCGAAATCTCAGACCTTCGACGGTTTGGCAGCCCTGTGGAATCTGCGCGGCGCGGCGCTCGAGCGCTGGCAGCGCATCGTCGCCGGCAGCGGTATCGACAAGCGCCATGGTGTGCTCGCGCCCGAGATGGTCGCATCGATGACCACCGGACAGCGCATGGCCGCCTATGAGCGCCTCGCGCCGCCCTTGGCCATGCAATCGGCAAGGCAGGCTCTCGATCGCGCAAGCATCGAGCCGGGCGATGTCACCGACATCGTGGTGGTCTCATGCACGGGCCTCTATGCGCCGGGCGTGGATGTCGACCTGATCAGCGGTCTTGGATTGAAGGCGACGACGCGACGAACCACCATCGGCTTCATGGGCTGTTTCGGCGCGATCAACGGTCTGCGCATTGCGTCGAGCCTGTGTGCTGCAAACCCCGAGGCTGTGACGCTGCTGGTGTGTGTCGAGTTGTGCTCGCTGCACGTGCGGGCCGATGATGATGTCCAGAACCAGGTGGCTTCGGCCCTGTTCGCCGACGGCGCGGCGTCGGCTGTGCTGGTCGGCTCGCGCGCTGCCCAGCGCCTTGAGACAACGCCGAAGGCGTCATTCCCGCACTCGGGCGGATTGCCTGCATGGATCGGCTCGTCCGCATCGCTGCTCCTGCCTGAGGGCCGCGGGTGGATGTCGTGGCGCATCACCGATGCGGGCTTCGCCATGACCCTCACACGGGAGGTGCCCGCAGCTCTGCGGCGAAGCATCGAAGCCTTTGTCGATGACCTGGGCGGCGGCAAGGATCCCACGTTCATCGTGCATCCCGGCGGGCCGGGCGTGCTGGACGCGGCGGATGATGCGCTGAATCTGCGCGGCGGTCGCGGCATCGATTGCGCGCGGCGCGTCCTTCGCACATTCGGCAATATGTCGTCGGCGACCGCGCTGTTCGTGCTTGAGGATGCGTTGCAGCAGTCATGCACGACACCGATGACGATGCTCGCATTCGGGCCGGGCCTGACCATCGAAGGACTTCGCCTCGACGGCGATCGCACACGGCACGATTGAGCACGCGCCCGCAGCCGTGTGCCAATAACAGCATCATCCCACGGGGCGCAGCCAGGCAGATTCTTCTCATGCGACGCCACACATGGGCCGATGAAAATGGCGGATTGCTGTGAGAGCCGTCGAGTTCGGGAAGCCTAATCAACTCTACGAGGGACCGCCTTCGAGCCGTCCCACCTTGGATTTAGAGACTTCCCGAATTCGATCGGCTCTTGCGCAAGGCGGATGTGTTTGTCCTCCGCTCGTCCACGCTGATGCACATTGCAGGAACGCTCACGCGGCCGGCGCCTCGCGCCGGCCGTTCTCATTGTCAGCCGCTGGGGTACCATAGACGGCTGCCATGACCGCACTTGCGTCCGAGCCTTCAACGTCAACGATCGCGCCCCCTTCGCCGGCTCTCGTGAAGGCACGGCTGGGCGTGGTGAGTTTCATCAATACGCTGCCGCTGATTGATGGACTGGAAAACCTCGCCTCTGTCGAATTGCGGCATTCGGTACCGAGTCTCCTGCTCGAGCAGCTCCTGGCGGGCGAGACGGACATCGCGCTGTGTTCCTCCATCGACTTCCAGCAGTCGCCCGAGCCTCTGCTGATCCTGCCGGTCGGGCTGCTGGGCTGCGATGGTCCGACGCTGACGGTGCGGTTGTATTCGTCGCGGCCGCTCGATCAGATCACGCGCGTTTTCTGCGATACCGACAGCCACACGTCGATCGCGCTGCTGCGGATTCTGCTGAAGGAGGCCCATGGCATCGAGCCGCAACTGGTGGATTACGACGCCCGCGAGCATGTCGCCGCCAACCGTCCGCTGGAATGGCCTGAGGCAATGCTGCTGATCGGCGACAAGGTCGTGACCGATTCACCTCCCGCGGTGCGCTACCCCTATCAACTGGATCTCGGTGCGGAATGGACCACGCTGACCGGCCTGCCCTTCGTCTTCGCGCTCTGGCTGGCGCGGGAACAGGCTGATCCGGCTCTGCTGCGCCGGGCCGCGATGGCGCTCGATCATCAGCGGCGGCACAACCGGGAGCGCATCGATGTCATCATCCATCGCCGGGCCCGCCCGCGGCACTGGCCGGTCGATCTCGCGGCGGACTACCTCAAGCGGCACATCGCCTACGAATGGAACGATGCTCGCCTGCAGGGCCTGGAGCTGTTCTACGACAAGGCGAAGGCGCATGGTCTGATCGCTGAGCGTCGCCCGCTGCGATTCTTCGAGTGGTCCGCGCGACGCGCGTAGAGGGAGCGACGTCGATGGCTTCGCGGCGCAGCGCTGGCCTGCTGATGTATCGCGAGCGCGATGGCGCGATCGAGGTGCTGCTGGCGCACCCGGGCGGACCGCTGTTCGCGAAGAAGGACCTCGAGCACTGGACCATTCCCAAGGGCGAGTACGACGATGACGAGGATCCGCTCGAGGCGGCCCGGCGCGAGTTCGCCGAAGAGACTGGCCTGACTTCGCAGCCGCCCTATATCGCGCTGGGAGAGATACGGCAGAAGGGCGGCAAACTCGTGCGCGCCTGGGCGTTCAAAGGCGATTGCGATCCTTCGACCATCGTGAGCAACACCTTCGAGCTGGAATGGCCGCCCAAGTCCGGGAAGATGCAGAGGTTTCCGGAAGTCGATCGCTGTGAGTTCTTCTCGATCGCGCAGGCGACGCGCAAGATCAAGGAATCGCAGATCCCGTTGATCGAGGCGCTGCAGAACGCGCGCTAGGCGGCAAGGGCCGTCACTACCGGACCGTTGATTTTCTCGGCCGGCGCGGGCTTCCCCCACCGGCACGACCGGCGCATTCTGCCGCGGGCCGGCCGATTGCATCGATTGCATCGGCCCGCTCAATTGGATGCTGAAAGGTGGAGGAACCCGCACCTACGCGCCAGGGGCGCCGCTGAGACTCTCGGCGGTGCAAAGGAGACCGCAATGTTCAGTGTCACCAATATTCTGCTCGGAATGCTGCTGCTTGGAATGTGGATCGTGGCATCGTGCACCGCCCGCGCCGCCTGCACGACGATGCGCATCAATCGCCCCGGTCTGACCGGCGCGATGATGCTCACGCTGCTGGCGATGGGCGGCGCCATCGCATGCCAGTTCGGCGTCGGCATGATGATGGGTATGTCGTCGTCGATTGGACTGAGCACGGCGCCTGAGACCGCGCAGCAAATGCGCCTCATCCTCGCCGCGCCCATCTGGATGCTCGTGTGCGCCATGGCCTATCGCGTCCTGCTGCCGACGACCTTCGGCAAGGCGATGGCCATGTTCCTGGCGCAGGCGCTCATTCTCGGCGCCATGATCGTCGGCTTCAACCTGCTGGCGAACATGACTGGCCAGGCGAACATGCTGGAGGTTCGCCAGATGATGCCGTTCTAATCACGTGGGCTGGGGGTATCTCGTGGCTGAGATCAACGCCCGCGCAGAGATGCGCGGGCGTTTGTTCATGATTCGAAGGGCAAAAAGAATCCCGGCCGCGAGAGAACCTCGCGGCCGGAGTGGTGGTTCACTTGAACCAGCGAGCGTCGGCGATCAATTACTTGATCGGCATGACGTTCGACGCCTTGGGGCCCTTGGCCTCCTGGGAGACATCGAACTGCACGCGCTGGCCGGGGCTGAGGGTCTTGAAGCCATCCATCTTGATGTCGGAGTGGTGGACGAAGATGTCCTTGCCGCCGCCATCGGGGGTGATGAAGCCGAAGCCCTTGTTGTCCATGAACTTTGCCACAGTGCCGGTAGCCATTGAGTTTGGCCTTTCCTTTCGTCAAACAATTCCGATCAGGCCAAACGCAGCCGAACCGAGCAGAGGCGTGACGATCGCTATCTCTGACTTTGAACGAACGATGATATACCAGATCGGCGCGACAGGCGAAGGCCTTCAAAAGGCAGGTATTTTTCTCATTCTGAGGCCGGTCGCTTGCGGCCGAAGCGTCTCGCGCGGCAGAATCCGCCGCATGAAACCCACATTTCCGGACTTCTCCGTCTTCCGCGGGCTGACCGTCGCCTGCCTCGTTGCTGCAGCCTCGACGATGTCGCGAAGCGAGGCGGCAGCCCCGCCCGCTGCGCCGCCACAAGCCAAGCAGCCGGCCGATGCACCCCAGGCAGGCAGCGGTATCCCCGCCAGCGACAAGACCGTCGCCGACGCGCTCAAGAACTCGCCGCGGCATGGCGAATGGGTGGACATCGCGCTGCCGGGATCCGAGGTCAAACTCAAGACCTGGGTCGTGTATCCCGAGAGCAAGGCCAAGGCGCCGATCGTCCTGGTCATTCACGAGATCTTTGGCCTGACCGACTGGGTGCGCGGTGTCGCAGATCAACTGGCTGCTGACGGCTTCATCGCGCTCGCGCCTGATCTGCTCAGCGGCATGGGACCCGATGGCGGCGGCACGGAATCGCTGGGCGACCAGGTCGGACAGACGATTCGCAAGATCGCGCCCGACGATGTCGCGGCCCGCCTGAACGCCGTGCGCGACTACGGATTGAAACTGCCGGCGGCTCGCGGCGACAAGAGCGCGTGCATCGGCTTCTGCTGGGGAGGAAGCGCCTCATTCAACTACGCGGTGCGCCAGCCGAAACTCAATGCGGCCGTGGTGTACTACGGCACAGCGCCGATGACCGATGGCAAGCCCGACACCGCCGCCCTGGGCAAGATCGCCTGCCCCGTGCTCGGCTGCTACGGCGGCGATGATGCGCGCGTCACGGCAACGGTCGAGCCGACCGCAGCCGCCATGGGTGAACTCAAGAAGACCTTCACCCATCGGGAATACGATGCCGCCGGCCACGGATTCCTGCGGCAAAGCAGCGCCGATCAGCGCAACGGCGCCAACCTCAAGGCGGCCCAGTCAGCGTGGAAGGAGACGATCGAGTTCCTTCACGCCAACACGCATTGAACGGCTGACCGACCGGATCGGCTCGTCCGCGATGAATTCCCTATTCGAGGTTGTGCGCCGGCGATCAGGCCATAGAGGTTTCATGCGCGCCACGGGCATGCGAATAGTCGCGGGAGGTTACCTGTGCACATGTCGCGTTCCACACTCTTTGCGCGCTTCGCCAACGCCATCGCACGCATGGTCGGCAGCCCCTTCGCCTTCCTGCTCGCCGTTGCCCTTGTGCTGCTGTGGCTGATCACCGGGCCGGCATTCGGATTCAGCGACACCTGGCAACTGGTGATCAACACCGGCACCACGATCATCACCTTTCTCATGGTGTTCCTGATTCAGAACACCCAGAATCGCGATGCGCACGCCATGCATCTGAAACTCGATGAACTCATCCGCGCCATCGAGGGCGCGCACGTGGCGATGCTGGATCTCGAGGAACTGTCGGATCGCGAGCTGGCATCGGTCCGCCGGCGCTACGAGCGGCTGGCGGCCGAAGCACGCGAGAAGATGCGGACCGGCGGCACGGACACCGGCACGCCCGACGTGCCGTTCGACATGAGCGACTGACTGATACGATCCGTAGCGTGGCAGCGCTCCTGCGAGTAGCTCGAACTCGCGAAGGAGCGTCACGTCATCCATCATGCGACGGTCCTCCACACTCGGGGCAAAGGGCGTCGGCCGGCAGACCGTCGCGCGAATACCCGCAGTGCACGCAACGATTTCGCCGTACGCGCGAGTGTCGTCTCATCGCGCTGATCGCCCACATCAACAGCCACCACGCACCGCCG
>Ga0111538_10001115_pt1 | contig 37703 bp, 32 predicted proteins | sample SoiMethybrSBSTD1_FD_79669 | JGI IMG/M metagenome (GOLD analysis project Ga0111538, IMG submission 79669) | Bulk soil microbial communities from a Populus tree surrounding site in Tennessee, USA - Soil MetaG P. TD hybrid SBSTD1 (version 2)... | ecosystem: Environmental > Terrestrial > Soil >...
CCGATGCGCCGGGATCGCCGGTGAGCGTGGCCTCGAACACCGAGCCCGAGCAGGTCTCGTCGATCGGGAGGATCAGTCTCCGGCCGGTCCAGCCCTCGCCGTCGCTGCCGCCGTCGAAGGCGTAGTTGCCGATGTGGATGGTGTCGTCCTCGGCCGCGGTCGCCCGGCACTCGTCGAGGTCGCTGCAGAAGACGGTGGTGATGAACTCCTCGCCGAGGAAGGACTCGAGCTTGACGAAGAAGTGGCTGTAGAAGGTGGCCTCGGGCGCATCCGGCCCCTCGCCGTCGCAGCTGTCCGGGTTGTGGGTCCAGCTGGCCAGCTGGTAGATGCCCTCGAGCTCGGTGGCGCTGCCGCCGTCGTCGCCGCAGGCGGCGGCGGTGCACGCGACGAGGACGGGGGCGAGGGCGGTGAGCCGGGAGCGCATGGCGCGCGATACTAGCCGCTCGCGCGCGCTTCCTCCAGGTTGTGGAGCAGGCGGTCGGTCACCAGGCGCATCAGGTAGAAGCCGAACTCGGGCTCCTGGAAGTAGAGCTGGAGCACGTGGTCCTGATCGAGCTTCATGAGGATGGTAGGTCCTTCGCACACCGCGGTGGCTGTGCGTCGATTCTTTGCAGAGATCACACCGATCTCGCCGAAGATCTCGTCCTCGCCGAGGACCCGGTCGACCTCGACCAGTCGCACCTTGCCCTCCCGGATGAGATACATGCACCCGGACTCGTCGCCGGCGCGAAACACCACGTCACCGTCCCCGTGCGACTCGCGCTTCATGAAGGGAACCAGCGCACCGGCGGTGAACTCGCCGCCCGAGGCCATCGCGACGCGGCGGGTCAAGCGGCGCATCTGCACCAGGCGGGCGACGTTGACCGGGAGCGCCAGGGCCTGGAGTCCCACCATGGGGTAAAAGCCGGCCATCGCCGCGTAGGTCGCCATGGCCAGGTTGCCCGCGATCGCCGCGATCCTGAGCGGGATCATAGTGCGCATCCAGAAGGTGGAAAACAGCAGCAGCGAGCCCAGGTAGCCGACGAACTCTTGCCAGCCCATGGGCGGATTTTGCCAGCATAATGAGGGGCAGTGTTCAGTGCGGTGTACGTCTACGGGCACCTCCTGACCATCGCCTTCTCGGCGCTGATGGCGCTCGCGTTCGCGATGCTGGCGAGGAGGCTGTTCCCGCGCGACTGGGGCAACGCGCTCATCTTCGTGACCACGGCCGCCGCGGGCGCAGCGGAGATGGCGCAGGGGGCGTCGCCGACCCTCTTGGGCGGCCGGATCCTGTTCGCGGTCTACGACCTGATGTTCCTGGCCGTGACCATCAGCCTCCACGTCCAGTACGCGGAGGACTCGCTGTCGCCCGCTCGCCGGCGCATCTACCGTCGCGGGCTGGCGGTGTACAGCGCCTACTGTCTGGCGCTCTTCGTCGGCTTGTTCACCGGGGTCCTCGACCATGGCGAACGGTCGTTCGAGCTCTGGGGAGCGCACTCGTCACTGCCGGCCATCTCGATCGGCTGGGCGGCTGGCTTCATGCTCGTGCCGCTGGGTCACTTCGCGCTGGTGGCCGAGATCGTCTTCAAGGACGGGCCGCGCCGGCGCGAGCGCCTCGCCATGTCCCCGCCCATGTTCGTCGCTCTCCTCATGGGGGTTCACGAGCTCGGCATCGCCGCCGGCCTCGGTGTCGGGCGCATCCCGCTCGGCGGCTACGTGGCGGCCTTCATCGGCGTCATCGGAGTGATGATGCTGGTGGCGCGCCTCGAGGAGGCGGCGGAGCTCAGGCGCGGGGCCGAGCAGTTCGCCGGCTACGAGCTCGAGGACCGGCTGGGGGCAGGGGGGATGGCCGAAGTCTTTCGCGCCCGCCGCGCCACCGGCCCGGCGATCGACCTCGGCGTCCAGAAGGAGGTTGCCATCAAGCGCATGCACGCCGGCTTCTCGAGCGATCCCCGCTTCGTCGAGATGTTCGTCGAGGAGGCGCGCCTGGTGGCGCGGCTGCACCACCCGAACATCATCACGCTGCACGACGTCGGGGTCGACCGCGGCCAGCTCTACCTGGCGATGGAGCTGGTCGACGGCGTGTCGCTGTCGCGCATCAACCGGGCCCTGGCGCGGCGCGACGAGCGGATGCCGGTCCGGGTGGCGGTCGAGATCGCCATGCAGGTGGCCGACGCGCTGGCTCACGCCCACGACCTCAACGACGAGGCCGGCCGGCCGCTCGAGCTGGTCCACCGCGACGTTTCGCCGCAGAACATCCTCATCGACCGGACCGGGGTGGTGAAGCTGGCCGACTTCGGCATCGCGCGCACGGCCGAGCGGGTCTCGCGCACCGCGACCGGCGTGCTCAAGGGCAAGATCCCCTACGTCGCGCCCGAGCAGATCAAGGCCGAACCCTACGATCACCGGGCGGACCTCTACGCGCTCGGCGTCGTGCTGTTCGAGCTGGCGACCGGCCGTACCCCGTTCGACGCCCCCTCGGAGGCCGCGGTCATCTACCAGATCGTCGACGGCCGGGCCGATATCGGCCTGCTCGACCGCGCCGACCCGCTGCTGGCGCAAGCGGTGCGCTCCTGCCTGTCCCTCGACCCGGCGGCCCGCCCGGCCAGCGCGGTGGCGATGCGGCAGGCGCTCTTGCCGCTGCGCGAGGAGGTGGCGGCGCTGCGCCAGCTCGGCGAGCTGGTCGCGATGGCCCGCCAGCACGAGGTCGACAGCTCGCTGACCACGTCGGTCGACACCGTGGTCGACGCGGTGACCGCCCGCCCGCGCGTCTAGATCGTCACTCGGGTCGCGCCTGCTCTTTGATGTAGATGTCCCGCTTGGGGAACGGGATCTCGATCTGGCTGGCGGCGAACGCCTTGTAGATGCGGCTGTTCAGGCGATCGATGACCGGGTCGCGCCGGGCCGGGTCCTCGATCCAGACCCGGAGCTCGAGGTTGAGCCCCGAGTCGCCGAACTCGCGCAGGTGCACCTGCGGGGCCGGCTCGTGCGCCACGTCCGGGTCGCCGTCGGCGCAGCGCACGAGCACGCCGCGCACCTGGTCGATGTCGACCCCGTAGGCGCACTGCACCTTGACCCGGATCCGCTGCTTGATGGTCGGCCCGCCCACCTCGTTGACGATCTTGGAGGCGCCGATGACCGAGTTCGGCACCGTGATCTCGATGTCGTCGGAGGTCAACAGGCGGGTCGAGCGGACGCCGATCTTGATGACGCGGCCGCGCAGGTCGCCGTCGAGCACGATCCAGTCGCCCACCTTGTAGGGCGCGTCGGCGATGATGAAGATGCCGGCGAAGAAGTTGGCCAGGGTGTCCTTGGCGGCGAAGCCGACCGCGATGCCGATGATGCCGGCCGAGGCCAGCCAGGCGGTGACGTCGATGTCCCAGGCCAGGAAGGTGAAGTAGACCGCCGCGCCGATGACCAGCAGGCGGATGAGGATCTCGAAGACCGGCAGGGTGCGCGGCTGGACGATCGACGACTCGGTCGACCGCCGGCTCAGGGTCTCGAGCACGGCGGTGCCGACCGAGAAGGCGGCGGCCGACCAGATGAGGACGGCGAGGGTCTCGAGCACCGAGTGGGTGATCGACAGCGGCCGGGCCGGCATCCCCACCAGGTCGGCCGACCAGCCGAGACCGATGAAGATGACGCTGAGGAAGACCGGGCGGCGCAGCGCGGCCGCCGCCCGGTCGTCGAGGTCGCTCGCGGTCCGGCGGGCCAGCCCGCCCAGCGTGACCCGGATGACCAGCTCGGCCACGAAGGCGACCAGGATCGAGCCGATGGCGACCGCAGCGGCGCGGATCTCCCGCCGCTCGAACAGATCGAGGAGTGCGTCCATGGGGACGCCAGGCTATCAGACGGCGGCGGTGGCGGTGGCCTTCTGGCCGGCGGCTGCGCGCTCTGCCTCGCTGCGCTCGAGCGCGAGGATCGGGTCCTCGGCGTTCTCGTACTGCAGGATGCCGAGCCCCTGGAACCGCTCTCGCTGGCGCGGCGACAGGAGGCCGATCCGCTTGATGGCGGGAACGATCTTGGCGAACAGGAGCTGGCGGAAGAGGATCTGGCCCTGGTTGTTCATCGCCAGCTCGAGGCAGCGCTCGTAGGGCAGCCCCATCTTGATCCAGACCTCCTGCATGAGGAACCGGTCGCGCATGAGCACGGCCGCCTCGTAGACGAAGTCCTCGCGCTCGCGCACCACGCTCTCCGGCTGATCGGCGTAGAAGTCGCGCAGCGAGAGCACGCCGTAGGCGACATGGCGCGCCTCATCGCCCATCACGTAGCGGGTCAGGTCGCGGAGCAGCGGCTCGTAGGTGTTCTGCCGGATCATCGCGAACGCGCTGAGCGCCAGTCCCTCGACCATGATCTGCATGCCGAGAAACTTCATGTCCCAGCGCGAGTCGGTGAGGATGAGGTCGAGCAGCGTGCGCAGGTGCGGGTTGACCGGGTAGGAGAAGCCGATCTTCTCGTGCAGGTAGCGGTTGTAGACGTCGACATGGCGGGCCTCGTCGACCACCTGGGTGGCGCCGTAGAGCTTCGAGTCGAGGTCGGGAACCGCGGTGACCAGCTGGGCGGCCGCCAGGAGCGCGCCCTGCTCGCCGTGCAGGAACTGCGACAGGGTCCAGGCAGACATCTCGCGGTTGAGGTTCTGCTTCTCGCCGTCGGTCATCCGCGCCATGATCTCGGAGCCGAACAGCGGGTGCATCATCTCGGGCATCATCGGCTTGTCGAGGTCGACGTCGACCGAGAAGTCGAGCTCCTGGTCGGGGATCCACTGGGCGAGCTTGGCCTTCTCGTAGAGGTCGCGCAGCTGCTGCCGCGTGTCCTGGTACGCCCAGCTATAGGTGACGTCGAGGCTGGACTCGATGGTCTCGATCGACGGCCCTGCCGACTGCCCTGCGCGGTCCGACATGCTGGCCTCCATGCAAAAGTGAAACGAGTTTCATTTTGACTGTGGCCTCGTTTCCGGTCAAGTAGAAAGCGTACCTCCGATCGTTTACGGTGTCGGGCGCGGTCCGCATGCCACCCTCCCCGAGAGACGCGTCACTGCTGCTGGTCGGACCGGAGCGCGATTTCCCGCAGGAGCGGGCGCGCCGGACCTACGAGAGCCTGGTCGACGCCGGCGCCGCGCTGTTCGCCGAACGAGGTTTCGACGCCACCCAGACGCCCGACATCGCCGGCGAGGCCGGGGTGTCGGTCGGCACCTTCTACCGCTACTTCGACGACAAGCTGGAGATCTTCCTCGAGGTGGAGCGCCGCTACCTGGCGCGCGCCTACCACGAGGTCATGGCGCGGCTCACGCCGGATCGGTTCGTCTCCAAGGTGCGGCGCGCGGTCATCGACGACGCCCTCGGCGTCCTGCTCGATCACGTCAACCGCTCGCCGGCGCTGCAGCGGGTCTTCCTCGAGATGGCGCTGCGCGACGAGAAGGTGGCCGCGCTCAAGCGCGCCTTCGACGACGCCTCGCGCAAGGCGCTCGCCGCGCTCATCGCCAGCATCTGCTCGCGCGAGCAGGTGGCCGATCCCGAGGCGACCGCGACCATCGTGCACGCCGCGGTGATCGAGTGCGCCATCGCCATCTCCGGCGCGCGGGGCCCGCTGCCGGTCTCGCGTGAGCGGGCGATGGCGGCGCTGAGCACGATGGTCTACCGGGCCGTGTTCGGACACGAGGAGCCGGAGTCGAGCGACCCGTGACCGCGGCGGGCGGGGGCGCCGGGCGGTACGGCGCGGACATGCAGGCGCGGGTCAACCGCGGCGTGGTGTGGGTCGGCATCGCCAGCTCGATGGTCGGCGTCCTCGACGTCCTGGCCTTCTTCATCATGATCACCTTCTGGATCAGCCAGAAGGAGGTCGGCATCGCGGCGCTGGCCACCACGCTGTTCCCGCTGCTCGACATGATCACCGACCTCGGGCTCACCGCCGCGGTCATCCAGCGCGACGACCACACCGAGGACCGGATCTCGACCGTCTTCTGGCTCAACGTGCTCCTGTCGGTGGTGCTGGCGCTGCTGCTCGCCTTCGTGGTCGGCCCCATCCTGAGCGCCATCCAGGGCCAGCCGGTCCTCACCTGGCTGCTCGCCGCCTACGGCGGCAAGCTCCTCTGGCAGAACGTCTACTTCATCCCGTACGCGCTGATGAAGCGCGAGCTCCGCTTCAAGGAGCTCTCGATCCTGCGCATCATCGCCAACCTCGCCGAGTTCACCGGCAAGGTCGGCTTCGCGGCGCTCGGCGCCGGCGTCTGGGCCTTCGTGCTCGGCCCGCTGTGCCGGGTGTTCGTCACCGGCATCGGCACCCAGATCCTGCACCCGTGGAAGCCGCGCATGGTGCTGCGCCTGCGCGAGGCGCTCGACTGGGCGTCGTACGGGATGAAGACCTCGGGCTCGAAGATCCTCTTCTATCTGTACAGCCGGCTCGACTTCCAGGTGGTCGGCTACTTCTTCGGCGACGTCGCCAACGGCCTCTACTTCAGCGCCTCCTTCCTGGTGCTGCAGCCGGCGCAGGTCATCTCCGAGATCGTCACCAACGTCGCCTTCCCCGCCTTCTCTCGCCTGAAGAACGACCGCGAGGCGCTGGTCGAGCAGCTGGTCGCCTTCATCCGCATGAACATGGTGGTGCTGCTCGCGTTTCTCGGACTGGTCCTCGTCTCCTGCGACGACATCTTCGCCATCATCGAGTCGTTCAGCACCGACGAGTGGACCGACGCCGCGCCCGCCGCCCGCATCCTGTGCGCGGTCGGCGTGCTGCGCTCGCTCTCCTTCGTGATCCCGCCGCTGCTCGACGGGATCAACAAGCCCACGCTGACCCTGCGCTACATGGTCATCGCGTCGATCGTGCTGCCGTTCTTGTTCGTCCTCTTCGCGCTGGTCCTCGGCCCCTGGCTCGACTACCTGTCGGTCGCGCTGGCCTGGGCGGTCGGCTACCCGGTCGCCTTCGCCGCCCTCCTCTACATGACGACCACCGTGCTCGAGATGCGGATCGCCCAGCTGCTCCGCCGGGTCGGCGGCATCGCCGTGAGCGCCGCCGCCGCCACGGGGCTCAGCTTCGCCGTCCACGTTGTGCTCGCCGGCGTCCTCCCGCCTGCCGGCCGCCTGGGCGCGGCCGCCTCGGTGCTGCTGGTCGCCTTCTTCGCGCTCCTGGCCCGCTTCGAGGGCATCACCCCTCGCTCGGTGGCCCGCTCGCTGCGCGGCTGAACGCGGCGCGTCCGGTTACTTCTGGGTGACCCGGAAGGTGGTCGCGAAGCAGGCGGGGATGGCGGCGCCGGACTCGACGATCGGGTCGTAGCGCCAGCCCGACAGCGCGCGGGTCAAGCCGTCGCGGACGTCTCTCTCGACCTTGGACAGGATGCCGACCGAGGTGACCGAGCCCTTGCGATCGACGCAGAGCTTGGCGGTGATGGCGCGGATCGGGGCGGCGTTCTTGCTGCCGCGCAGGACGGGAATGGAGCCAGAGCGGCGGTGGGCCCGGTCGGGGGTGACCAGGGTGGGCGCGGCGCCGCCGGAGCTGGCGGTGGCGGCCGGACGCGACGGAGTGGCGAGCACGCGCGGCTTGGCCGCCGGGGGCTGCTCGACCGGCAGCGGCAGCGGGTGGAAGACGCTGTCGGCGGGCGACGGGGCGCGCGGCGGCGGTGCGCTGGCCACCTGCGGCGCGGCCGGGGGAGAGACCGGCGCCTTCGCCGCCGCGCTGGACGGGTGCGACCCGCTGTCGCGCGATTTCTTCTTGCCCTTGTGGTCGGCGGCGGCCGGGACGGTCGCGACCAGGTCGCGCGGCGCCGGGGCCCCCGCCCGCGCCGCCATGGCAGCGGCGGCCGCCATCGGCTCGGGCGGCCGGACCGGAGTCACCATCGGCTGCGGCGACGTGGGCTTGGGCGCCATGGCTCGCAGCGGTTCGCGCCGGGCCGGTGCAGGCGCCGGCGGCTGCACCGCCGCCACCGCCGGCTTGTGCGACTCGTCGTCGCTGCCACCGCGGCTCGAGGCCCAGGCGACGATGACGATCACGATCAGGACGGCGGCCGCGGCGCCTCCCGCCACCCAGGTGACCCGCGAGAGGCCGGGGCGCCGGCCGACGATGCCGCCGCCGATCGCGATCTCGATGCGCGGGCTGGAGGTGGCCGGCGGGATGTCGCGCGCGGTGGTCTCGGCGTCCTCGTCCTGTGGCAGCGCGGTCTCGGGGCCGGTTCCCTGCAGGCCGAGCGAACGCCGCGAAGGCCGGTTGGTCTGCGGCGAGGTGCCGGCGGCCCATTGCCTGGGCGGGGGCACCGACTTCTTCTTGCCGCGCATCGACACCGTGTTGGTCGGCGGGACATCCGAGCTCCGGTTGAACTCGTCGGTCGTTATCCGGTTCTTCGGCGGCCCGAGCTGCGAGACCTTGCTGAACTCGTCGGTCGAGAAGGTCATCGGCGGCGGCAGCGGCGTCGGATCGTCTCGGAAGTCGTCGGCCGCGAGCGGCGGCGGATACGACGGCGGCTTGAAGGTGATGCGGGCGTCGCCGGTCGATTCGCTGGCGGCCAGCGCGGCCGACGAGGACCGCGGCGGCGCCGCAGCCGCGGCTGACACCACGGGGGGGGCGGTCGGCACCCGCCGCCGCCTGGCCATCGGCTCGGATGAATCGCGCGTCGAGGTCGGATCCTCCTCGTCGAGCGGCTGGTCGATGGTGAAGGGGTCGTCCTGGTTGACCGGCTCGGCGACCGTGAAGCCATCCCCCTCGTCGGCCGGATCCACCAGCGTGAAGCGCTCGCTCACGTCCGGCACCCCGTCGACGATGACCGGCGCTGCGTCGCCGGAACCGCTCGAGTCCCAGACCATGTCGAGGATCTCGTCCGAGTCGGCGTCGGCGGTGTCGGGACGCGACACCATGCCGTAGGGCTGAGTCCCGCCGGGTCCGTTCGACGGCGCCGGCGCCGGCGACAGCGGCAGCGGCAGCTGCGAGGCGGGCGCCAGCGCGCGCGATCCCGGCGCCAGCTCCTGGCTGTGGCCGAGCGCGAAGGCGATCTCCACCCAGTCGGCCACCTCGCGGTTGGTGCAGGTCAGCCGGTGGCGCAGCGTGATGTCGGCCAGCGCCGCCCGCATCTCGCCGGCACTGCGCCAGCGCTGCGCCGGATCCTTCGCCAGGCCGCGCAGGACCAGGGCGTCGAGGGTCGGCGGGACCTCCGGGTTGCGCTCCGAAGGCGGCGGCGCCTCCATGCTCTGCACCCGCTCGATGGTGTGGAAGTCGTTCCGGGCGGCGAACAGCGGGTGGGCGGTCAGGAGCTCGTGGGCGATGATCGAGGCCGAGAACAGATCCGACCGGTTGTCGAGCGACGACTTGCCGGTCAGCGCCTCCGGCGCCATGTACGAGAGCTTTCCCTTGATCCGCCCGGTGTGGGTCGCCAGGTGGCCCAGCGTCGCCTTGGCGATGCCGAAGTCGATGACCTTGAGATGGCCGGTCTGGCTGATGAGCAGGTTCGAGGGCGAGATGTCGCGGTGGACCAGGCCGAGCGGAGTCCCCTGCTCGTCGGTGCGGTTGTGGGCGTAATCGAGGGCGTCGAGCAGCTCGCCGACGATCGCCACCGCGATGGACACCGGCAGCGGCCCGGTCATCCGCTTGGCCTGCCGCAGGATGCGACGCACGTCGCGCCCGCTGATGTACTCCATCGAGATGAAGTAGCTGGACCCGACCCGCCCCAGCTCGTAGAGCTGGACGATGTTTGCGTGCTGGAGGAGCGAGGCCAGCTTGGCCTCGCGGACGAAGGCCCGCACGAAGGCCTCGTCCTCGGCCAGGTGGGGCAGGAGCCGCTTGAGCGCGACCACCCGCTCGAAGCCCTCGATGCCGCGCTCCACCGCGCGATGCACGGTGGCCATGCCGCCGATGCCCAGGCGTTCGATCACCTCGAACGGCCCGTACACCTCTCTCCTCGCCGACCCAGTCAAAGCCGAGCTGCCATGGACGCGCCGTGGGGGGAGCGCGCGCTACATATATCAGCTCATGGGACGGCGCTAAATGAAATTTATTTTACAGCGGACCTGAACGGCCCACTCCGGGGGCCACTCGAGCCCCATGCCCAGGGATCTCTCAGGGTTGAATGCGGCAGGTCCGCACCCCGCCCCCCAGGTAGGGCTCCATCTCGCAGGTCCGCGAGCCCCCGCAGTCGCCGTCGTCGATGCAGGTGCAAGCGTGCGCGACTTCGTGGCAACGCGGTCCGTTCGGGTTGCCCTCGCAGTCCGACTCGCCGGCGCACTGGCAATATCCGGCAGTCTCGTCGCAGCGCGGCCCGAACGCCTCCTCGCGCGAGCAATCGCCCTCTTCCACGCACTCGACGCAGATGGCCCGCGCCGGATCGCAGACGGGAGTGAGGGGCTCGTCGGCGCAGCCGGCGTCGAGCTCGCAGGCGGCGCGCGCCGCATCGGCGAAGTGGCGCGCATCGGCCGGCCCGGCGTCGGCCGGCCCACCCTGGTTGTCGCCGCACGCGACGGCCAGGGCGAGCAGCACCACCTGACATCTCACCCGGCCTGCTCCGGCGTCAGCGTCTTCAGGGTCAGCGCGTGGATCGGGCCCTTCATCTCCTCGCTCAGGGCGGCGAACACCATCCGGTGGCGCTCGATGAGCGACTTGCCGGCGAAGGCGGCCGACACCACGACCGCCTCCCAGTGGTCGGCCGTCCCGGTCAGGTCGCGCAGCTCGACGCGCGCGTCCGGCAGCGCGGCGCGGATCTTGGCCTCGATCGCCTCCTTCTGCATGGCCTGGATGCTACTGCGGCGGCGGCAGCGGGTCCATCGGAGGCACCGCCGCGGTGAAGGCCTGCTCGGCCGGCGACGGCTTCACCTCGGTCGGCTTGCAGTAGACCTTGAGGGTGTCGAGGTGCTCCTGCAGCCGCTGCTGGAAGTTGGGATCCGACAGGTTCCCGCTGATCGGGATGACGCAGACCGACTTCTTCCCGGCCGCGACCTTGTCGAACTTGACCGGGTCGCCGCCCAGCCAGAACTTGACCTGCGCCCCGCCGCCGTCCGAGGCCGCCAGGAACTTCTCGTTCAGCGCCTTGGCGTTGGGGACCGACACGGCGCCGTCGAACAGGAAGATCTGCGCCGAGTCGATGGTCCCCGACAGCGCCTGGATGGCGACCGCCAGGGTCACGTCGCCCATCGCGATGTCGATGTCGAGCGTCGCCTTCTGGCCCGCCTTGACCGTGACGTTGCGCGCCGCCATGGTGCCGCCGAAACCGCTGCCCAGCATGGCGGCCACCTTGTAGCTGCCGGCCGACAGCCGCTCGATGGTGTAGAGCCCGTCGTCGCCGGTCGTGACCAGCACGTTCTGCTTGGCCGCCCCGGTGGGGGTGGCGATGACCTGGGCCGCCCCCGCCGGCTTTCCGCCGGCGCGCACGCGACCCGACACGCTGCCCACCCCGGCCAGCTTGAGATCGATCGTGACGCTGTCCTGCCCCGGCGGGACCGGGCTGGCCGCCGAGCGGCCCTGCGCCTCGTGCTCGGCGGCGATGAGCAGCTCCTTCTCGCCGATGCCGCGCATCGCGTAGCGCCCGTCGCCATCGGTCGTCGTGCGCCGGATGCCCATCTGCTCCTCGAACCCGCTCATCGCCGAGCTGGCCAGCGACTTGCCGTCGCCGAAGAGCTGCTTGCCGAGCACCACGGTGGCACCGGTGACCGCGCGGCCGTCCGGCCCGACCACCCGGCCGCTCACGTTGCGGCCGCGCTTCACCTTCACCGACCCGACGTCCTTCACCTGGCCGGACGCCACCTCGACGCCGCGCACGAAGGTCTCGGCGAAGTCGGGCCCGCGGATGGCGATGTCGTGGGTCCCGGGCGCCAGCGCCGGCAGCTCGAACGAGCCATCCTTGCTGGCCACCGGCACGCCGGCGAAGTAGCCGGTCGACACGGTGAACAGCGTCGCCGGGTTGCCGTCCTCGAACACCACCTTGCCCTTCACGCCGCCGTCGGCCTCGAGGACCAGCTTGACCCCGCTGTCACCGGTCTTCGCCTTGGTGCCCTGGCGCGTGAAGGGATTCTGCCCCAGCCCGCTGCGGCTGGGGTACAGGCGGTAGTTGCCCACCGGCAGCCCGCGCAGGACGAAGTTGCCGCCGCCGTCGGTCGAGTCGACGGTCGGGCCGCGCAGCGTGAAGTCGTCGCCGACCTCACCGGCGAAGAAGTCCGGGTAGCCGGCCACCTGTGCCTCGGCGACCGGCTCACCCGAGCCGTCCACCACCACGCCGGCGATGCTGCCGGTCAGGTCGAGCTTGAGCACCAGGTCGCGCTTCTCCCGCACCGTGCCGAGGTCGAACGCCACCGCGGTGCTCGAGGCGCTCTCCGACAGCGCGATCGCGAGCAGGGCCGAGCGCGCCAGGCCCTTCACCTCGAACGCGCCGTCGGCGCCGGCGACCACCTGGCGGGTCGCGACGTCGGCCAGCTGCATCGCGCCGCGCGCCGAGCCGATCCTGACCGTCGCCCAGGGGACCGGCGCGCCGCCCGCGTCCACCACCTTGCCGGCCGCGATCCCGCCCGGCTGGAGGGTGATGCGGACGTCTTCCTTCTTGCTCGAACCGTCGAGCGTGACCGCCTCGGAGCTGCCGGGCGCGTGGTCGGCGTGGGTGGCTGCGAACCGATAGGTGCCGGCGGCCACCGCCTTGAGGGTGAAGCGACCCTTGCCGTCGGTGGTCGCCCGATCGCGCTCGTCGGGCAGGTCCCACGGCGAGGAGACGTCGCGTGCCGCCACCTGAGCTCCGGCGATCGGGCCGCCCTTGTCGTCCACCACCAGACCGGACACCGGCGCGCCGGCCCGGAGCTCGATGCGCGCCGCGCCCTTCGCCTCGGCCGCGCTCGGCACCGGCACCAGGGCCTGCCCCGCCGCGTATCCGCTGGCCCGCGCGTGGACCACGGCGAACGAGCTCGGCGCCAGTCCCTTGAGGAGCGCGCGTCCGTTCGAGTCGGTGGTCGCGCTCGGCCCGCCGGCCTCCGGCCCCTCGCCGGCGTCGACGGTGGCGCCGGAAATCGCCGTTCCGGTCCCGGCCGCCACCACCGTGACCTCGATCGAGGCGCCGGGCGCGAGCCGGATCACCACCGGGTCCGAGGTCGCGCGCAGGGTGTGCATCACCGGGCCGCCGACCAGGTCGCCCGAGCGGGCGGAGAGCGCGTAGGTCCGGCCGATGAGCTTGTCGAAGACGAACGAGCCGTCCTTCTCGCTGGTGGCGGTGCGCGGCGGCACCGAGCCGAGCATGACGAGCGCACCGGCCACCGGGGCGTCGTCGGGCCCGAGGACCTGCCCCTCGAGCTGGAGGTCGCCGACCGGGTCGTTGTCCTGCGCGACCGGCGGCGCGGTGGGCAGCTGGCCGCCGCCCTCCGAGCCGAGCCGCTTGGGCGAGGCGGCGGTGCCCGACGGCGCGCCCGGCTTCTTCTGCCCGGAGTGGTCGCCGTCCCCGCCGCTGCGCAGCCAGAGAAAAACGGCGACCGCCGCAGCGACCAGCGCCGCGGCGGCGATCAGAATGCGGCGCTTGTCCAGGGTCATCAGGGCCGGGACCGGTGCCGCGCGGAGGCTGTTCCGCGCGGGCGCTCACAGGCGCTATCCGGTCCGGCCCGACGCTAGCGCGCCCGGAGGCGCGGCGCCACGGCGATCAGATCTGCTGGGCCGGAGCCGGGGCGGTCTGCTGCTTCTCGGTGGTCCGACCGGCCGCGGGGAGCGGCTTCTTCTCGGCCGAGACCCAGCCGGTCGCCGTCCACACCGCGCAGGTGTTGTTGCGCACCACCCAGACGGCATCGTTCAGGCAGAGGTCCACGTTGTAGATCTCGCACGCCACGTCGTCCTCGTCGATGAGCTGCGCGTCGTAGTAGTCGCAGTTGATGTCGACCAGGACGATGCTCTCGTCGGGCAGGAGGACGTCGCCGGCGATGAGGTTCGGGCCCCAGTCACGGTTGTCCACCTCGGTGAGGTAGATGTCGGTGATGGCGAAGTCCGACTCGTTGGACACCTCGAGGGTCGCCGCGTCGTCGTCGTCGGTGACGATGAGGCAGCCCGGGGCCGCGGCGAGAGTGAGGAGACCGGAGAGGATGAGGAAGCGAGTGCGCAGGATCATGGGTTTGGTTTAGAGCAAGCGGCGTGCCCCGGCAAGTGATTGGAATCTTCGGCGGGCTCGCAGCGTGCGAACTGCCGTTGTGTGCCGCTAGGGCCACAGACGTCCGCAACACACGGACTATTCAGCTACGTGGCACCCGGCGGGGACGGAGCAGAACGGCTCCCAGGGAGCCGACCGGTTCTCGCCGGCGGCCGCAGATGGTGATAACTACAGCGGCTTGCCGGTGGCAGGCGGATTGCTGCGACTGGCCTGATGCGAAAGGCGATCCTCGCGCTCGTTCTCCTTTGGTCCACCCCGGCGCTCGCGCAGAAAGGCGGCGGCGACTTCGGCATCGGTCTGCAGGTAGGTGGACCGACCGGCCTCAACGCCAAGTACTACATGGGGCGCGTCGCCCTCCAGGCCGGCGTCGGCGTCATCGAGCAGGGCTGGGACGACGGCCTGCACCTGTTCGCCGACATCCTGTTTCACCCGGTGGTCTTGACCCAGACCAAGGACTTCACGCTGCCGCTCTACCTCGGTGTCGGCGGTCGCATCTTCGAGGACGACAACGACCACTACTACTGGTGCCGCGGCAACGAGTGCTTCTACTACGACGACTACGACGACGACACCCACGTCGGCGTGCGCATCCCGGTCGGCATCCTCATGGCCTTCCACAAGGTGCCGCTCGACGCGTTCCTCGAGATCGCGCCGACCATCGATTTCATCTACGACGAGGACGGCTACTGCCGCGACGGCTACTGCTACAACGACGACGATCGGGTCAACCTGTACCTGACCCTCGGCGCCCGCTGGTACTTCTAGCCGCGGTTACTTGAGCATCACGGGGTAGCTGACCCGCGCCCCCTGCTGGGTGGCGGGGAACTTGGCTCCCTTGATGGCGCCCGAGATGCAGGACTGGAAGTCGGCGGTGCCCGTGGAGGTGCTTGCCGACTTCACCTCGCCGCTCGGCGCGATGCTGATCTTCACGGTCACCGCGCCGCGCACCGAGTGGCGGTCGCCGCACGACTGCAGGCGGCCCTGAACCGACGCGATGCCGGAGCTGATGTCGGCGCGCTCCGGGCGGGCCGGCAGGTTCGGGTCGGGCGGCGGCGCATCGCTCTTGCTGCCGGCTCCCTTGGGGTTCTTGCCGCAGCAGCCCCGGCCGGACACCAGGCATTCGACCTCGTCGCACTTCTCGCCCGGGTCGGAGCCAGAGCTGGAAGCGGCGCTGCCGGCGGCCGACGCCAGGTCGTCGCTGGCGGCCGGCTTGCTCGGGGCCGGAGTCGGCGCGGGCGGCGGGGTGGGCGCGGCGGTGGCGGTCGTCGACGAGGAACCGCTGCTGCTGTCGTCGCCGTGCCGATCGCGGCTCGAGTGGTGATGATGGTCGTCGTCTTCCTTGCTCTTGCTCTTGCTCGAGCTGGAGCTGGAGCTGGAGGGGACGGCCGCGGGCACCGCCGCGGTGCCGGCGACGTCGGCGGCGGTCACCTCTTCGCTGTCGGACACCGTCCCGGGGACCGGGGCGGGCGCGCGGCGGGCGGCCGCGATGCTGTCCTGGTCGTCGCGGATGCGGGTCGCCTCGGCCTCGGCCTCGCACAGCGCGGCGCGCTCGTCCGGGCTGAGGGCGGAGAAGCTCCGGCTGCCGGAGTCGCGCCGCTTGAGGATGAGCGCGGTGATGGCCACCGTCGAGCCGATGACGACGATGGCGCCGAGCACGGCGACCAGGGCGTACAGCCACTTGCTGGCGTGGGCCGACGTCGGGGACTGGGGCAGGAGGATCGGGCTGGTGTGCTCGCCGCCGAGGATCGGCAGGGGAGCGGTCTCGCCGTCGCCGCCCCGCCCTCCGTCGTCGTTCTTCTTCTTCACCAGGCCGTCGTACTCGCGGTAGGCGGCGGCCATGCTGCGCACGTCGATGAGCCCGGAGTCGCGCCGGGGCGGCTTCATGGGCGGATCGATGATTCCAGACGGCGGCCGGCGCGAGAGCGGGCTCAGCATGCCCGGTGAGAAGGTCTGCGGCTCGTACTCGTCCTCGCCGTGCACGGCGTCGGTGGAGCCGGAGCTCCGGGCGGCAGGTGCGGTCGGCTGCTCGGAGATGGCGTCGGCCGGCGCGCCCTCGAGGGCCGGTTCCTCTTCGCGCCGTGGCGGCGGGGGCGGCGGGGTGTTCCGCCGGCGCGGGCGATGCGAGACCTCTTCGTGCTCCTCCACGTCGGTGGTGTCGAGCTCGACGGTGTTCCTCGGCGGGTCGGGCGGCGGGTTGAAGAAATCGGCCTGCGCCATCGACTCCTCGTCGAGGCTGGCGGCGTCGATGGCCTTCTGGATCGACGAGATCGATTTGCGCGGAGTCGGAGGACACGCCGATGCGACCGAGGGGCCATCCTCGACGGTCGCCTCCACCACGCCGCCGCCGCCGGTGTTGTTCGCGGCCGCAGCCGGCGGGCCGCCCTCGGCGGCCATGTTCTCGAGGAGCTCCTTGAGCTTGATCTGCATGGGATGGTGCTCTCCTGACGCGCTCGTCTAGGCCGAGTAGAGAACGTTACGCACGACGTGCCGAGCAATACTTATTCCGCAGCGTCTCAAATCATAAATAGAGGACATCACGTGTGTCGACTGAGCAATTAGTCTTCGGCGGAGTTTCGCCCGGCGCAAGGCCGAGCTTCTTGTCGGCGTTCTCTCGGCGCGGAAGAGCTAGCCGGTTTTCGGGCAAAAGTGTCCAGCTTTCGGTCGGGGCGTCCGGCTGACTGGAGGCTGGACAGTTACGGGACGGTCTTCAGTCGGCCAAGTGGGCGAGATAGGCCGGGTAGGCAAAGGTAGGCCGCTCGCACGGAGCTTGCACGGGCGCGCGCCCGCCCCCCATGCGCCGCCTCCTCGTCTCCGCGATCCTCTTCGCCTCCGCCTGCGCCGCCGACCCGGCCATCGAGACCGACGAGGTCACGCCAGGCGACGAGGGCAAGGCTGACTACCTGACCGAGCTGCGCGTCCGCGCCGGCGACACCACGGTCTGGGCGGATCGCTTCCTCGTCCCCCGGAGCTCGGGCGGCCGGAGCGAGTGGGTGCTGTCGGCGCGCGGCAGCCGCACGGTGACCGGCGGCCTGTCGTTCATCTTCGACGACGTGGTCGGCGACTTCCAGGTGATGAGCACGCGCAGCTTCGAGGTCGCCTACCCGGCCGGCGACCGCGGCCTCCTGACCGGTGTGAGCCACTTCATACGGATCGACTTCGCGCCGAGCTCGAGCCGGCCGACCAGCCTCACGGCCCGCGCCATCTACCGGCCGCGCCTGATCTCGTTCAGCGGCTCCGGCGCGTATCTCACCGCCGAGCTCAGGCCGGTGGTGGTCGGCGGGCGGGTGGTCTGGCGGGTCTTCGGCAACGCGACGAGCGCGGTCGACGCCGTGCAGGCGAGCGTGGGCGACCTGGTGCTCGGCTCCGGCGACGTCCGCATCGCCGATGCCACCCACTTCACGGTCGATCTCCTCGATGACCACGTGACCTCGCTGGCCGCCGGCGACGAGCTCGTCCTCGATATCGAGAGCGCGACCGGCAGCTGGCAGAAGCGGGCCCAGCTGGCGGTCGGCATCAAGACGCTCGGCCTCACCACCGGCGACCCCATCGAGGTCTGGCCGGTGCCGACCTGCCGGGACGAGGTGCGCTCCTGCCTGGCCGCGCTACCGGACGGCACCAGTGACACCTCGCCGTGCGGCGAGGCGCTCGATGTGCTGGTGTGCGGCGGCACCGCCGGCGTGGTGTTCGACGACGCCGCCTTCCAGGCCGCCTCGGCGCGGGCCGACGGGGTGATCGAGGCATCGCTGGCCGGCGCCGCGGCCGCCCTGGCCGGCGGCGACCGCGCCGCGGAGCTCGCCTTCGCGGTCAAGCAGGAGATCGAGAGCGGCTTCGAGGCGATGCTGGGCGAGCAGTTCACCAGCCGCGAGGCGATGGACGCCGCCAGCGACCAGGTCATCGCCGGTGGCATCGATCACGCCTACGCCCGCCCGCTCGACTTCTTCGACGGCCCCCACGCGGCGGCGCCCGGCGACCTGGCCGCCACCCGGCAGGTGGTCGCCGACGCGCTCCTCCTGCACCTCGCCGGTATGGACCTCGAGCACACCGAGTTCGGCCGTTCGCTCGACGAGCTGGCGCGGGTGTTCCGCTCCCGCCATGTGGCCGACCTGCGCGACTTCCGCGGATCGGTCGAGCCGGTCAAGGACGGCCAGGGCAACGACGTCTACGTCCACAACTGGCTCGACGCCTACGTGGAGGTCACCGTCGCCCCGGCCACCGGCCAGGTCACGAACATCCTGTTCGAGATCGACTGACCGTCGCCGCGCGCCTCTGACTACTCGACGTCCGGGTTCGGGCAGCCGTAGACGATCGCGAGATCGCTCACGCTGCCGTTCTCGAGGGCGTCGCACGACGCGCCGTAGAACGTGACCTCGCCGGTGTCCGGGTCGTAGTCCCAGCCGTTCATGTGCGTGGTGTCGCGATCGACCGCGGTGTCGTCCTGGTAGACGTAGAGCTCGCTCAGGTCCTCGGGGACCTGGTCGAGGGTGTAGCTGCAGGACAGCACGGTGCCGAGGATGGCGCCCAGCGCCTGTGATAGCTCGGAGGAGTCGTTGGCCTGGTAGTACTTGGTCGTGCCGCTCAGCGCGGTACCGCCCTTGACGGCCATGTCGTTCAAGAGAGGCCGGTCGACGCCGCTGCCGAAGCCGACCACGAAGGTCTTGACCGACGGGGTCTGGTTCCTGAGCTGTTGCACCGGAGTGGCCGGGTTGTCCCAGGTCGAGCAGCTCTCGCCGCCATCGGTGATGAGGAGCACGTAGTTGGGGTGGTTGTCGTCCTTGAGCCCGCCATAGCTGCGCAGCGCGTTCATGGTCGAGTAGATGGGCGTGCCCGACTGCGCCTGCGCGGCCATGTATGTGTTCGAGATGGTGTCGGCGGTGTTCGGGCCGACGTCGACGTTGATGTCGCCGGCCGCGCAGCTGTCGTTGCTGGCGAACATGTCGAGGCCGAAGCGGACGTTGTCGCCGTGGTCGGCGAGGATCTGGTTCAGCGCCGAGCGCGCCACGTTCCACTTGGTGCCGCCGCCGCCCGGCTCGTCCATGCTGTCCGAGCGGTCGAGCACGATGAGCACGTTGGGCACCACCGGCATCGCCTGGAACGCGACGCCGTTGCAGCCGCAGTGGCCGTCGTTGCAGGTCTCGCCCGCCAGGCAGTTCTCGTCGCCGACGCACTCGCCGCCGGTCTCGTTGGGCGCGCACGTCCCGCCCTCGCCGCAGACGCCGCCGTTGCCGCAGTCGTCGGCGGCGTCACACGGGACGTCGTCGGCGCAGACGTGGCCGTTCGGGTTGCAGACTTGATCGCCGCCACAGTCCGACGCGTTCTCGCAAGTCGCCGGCGCGGCGTCGCCGCCGCCGCTGCCGTCGCCGTCGTCGTCGCCACCTCCATTCATCCCGCTGCCGCTGGGACCGCAGGCGCCGATGACGATCGTGACCATGGTTGCGAGAAGCGTTCTCATCGCTGACCCCTCCGCGCGCAGTTCGCTTTTGCTCGCCGACACATCGCGCGACATGTCGTGTGAGCGAGCGCAACGTAACTCATGTGAGGTCGAGCGCGCGAGTGGTGTTATGTCGGTCGCGGGTGGACGTTTGTCGCACATGTCAGTGCGACGGCACCGATGAAGGCTTCGACTCGTCTCCCGCGCTTCGGCGATCGCTTCGCGCGGTCTACCTGACGGGGACGGGAGCTCGACGAAAAAAAACGGCGGCGAGCCGGAGCCCGCCGCCGTGAAGAGCAGCGCGAAGCGCGCGGCGATTCAGCCGTTCTCGGTGGCCACGGCGAGAGAGGGCGCCACCGCCGACGATTCCTCTCCCGCGGTGAACTCGGGAGGCGCCAGGTGCGATGCGGTGGTGCCGAGCGTGTAGCCGCTCTCGCCGTGCAGGACGGTGTCGAGACCCTCCCGCTCCTCGTCCTTCTCCACGCGCAGGCCGACGACGGCGTCCACCGCCTTGAGGATGACGAAGGTGACGACGGCGGCGTAGGCGGCCGCGGCGCCGATGGCGAGCAGCTGGACCAGGAAGACGTGGGTGCCGCCCAAGAGGAGGCCGTCCTTGCCGGCGCTGTTGAAGGCGCTGTTGGCGAAGACGCCGGTCAGCATGGCGCCCGCCGCGCCGCCCACGCCGTGCACGCCGAAGGCGTCGAGCGAGTCGTCGTAGCCGAGGCGCGACTTGAGGAGCACGCCGCCGTAGCAGGCGAGACCGGCGAGGCCGCCGATGGCGATGGCGGCCATCGGGCCGACGAAGCCGGCCGCCGGCGTGATGCCGACCAGGCCGGCGACCAGGCCGGAGGCGATGCCGAGCATGGTGACCTTGCCGACCCGCATCATCTCGACGAGGCCCCAGGCCATCGCGCCGGCGGCGGCGCCGATCTGCGTGTTGACCAGGGCGAGGGCGGCGAGGCCGCCGGAGGTCAGAGCCGAGCCGGCGTTGAAGCCGAACCAGCCGAACCAGAGGAGGCCGGCGCCGAGGATGGTCATCGTGAGGTTGTGCGGCTGGTGGCGCACCTTCGGGTAGCCGAGCCGCTTGCCGATCATGAGCGCGCAGACCAGCGCCGAGATGCCCGACGACAGGTGGACGACGGTGCCGCCGGCGAAGTCGAGCGCGCCGAGCTTGAACAGCCAGCCGTCGGAGGCCCACACCCAGTGCGCCAGCGGGTCGTAGACCAGCGTCGCCCAGAGCAGGGTGAAGAGGCAGAAGGCGGAGAACTTCATCCGCTCGGCGAAGGCGCCGGAGATGAGCGCCGGCGTGATGATGGCGAACATCCCCTGGAACATCATGAAGACCAGCTGCGGGATGTCGCCGCCCTGCTTGTCGACTCCGTCGAGGAAGGCGAAGTCGAAGCCGCCGATGAGCCCGCCGTGGGTCGGCCCGAACGCGAGCGTGTAGCCGAACAGCACCCACTGGATCGTGATGATGCAGAGGGCGAAGAAGCTGTGCATGAACGTCGACAGAACGTTCTTGCCCTGGACCATGCCCCCGTAGAAGAGAGCCAGTCCGGGCACCATGAGCATCACGAGCGCTGTCGCGATGAGCATCCACGCGGTGTGGCCGGGATTGATGTTCTCCATGGCCAGATATCGTAGGAGGGGCGTGTTTCCGGCGCGTATCGCGCTCGTAAAAGGAGAGCGCGGCTATCTCGAAGGATCTTCGGCGCAGGCGGCGCGCTCGCCGAGGAGGCAGGCCTGGCGGCGAAACGTGGCGGCTGCGCCGGGGTCGGCGGCTCCGCCCCGTCCCTCCTGGAACAAGCGGGCGAGGGCGGCGCAGCTGGGCGCGTGCTTCTGCTCGCAGTGGACCCGGAGGTAGAAGCGCGCCTCCACGTCGAGGCCGGCGGCGGCGCAGCCGAGACCGGATCCGCCGTCGCACGCCCGCCGGTAGAGTGCCTGCGCCGCCGCGCGGTCGCCCGTGGCGTCGCCGGCGCGAGCGCAGCTGTTCGAGTGGTGGAGGTCGCAGGCCGCGGTGCAGTGGTCGAGTGGAGGCGGATCGCTGTCGGCGCAGGCCTTCGCCTCGGCGAGCATCCGCTGGCCGCGCCCTGGCTGTCCGTCCCCGCGCTCTGTCGGTTCGCGGTGTTGCGAGCGGTCGCGGCAGGCAATCAGCCCGAGGGCCGCCATCGCCAGAATCAGCCTCGCGCGCCGGCTCATCGGGGGTACCATTTAGCCCATGCGGGCACTCGTCGTCATCCTGGTGGCGCTCGGGCTCGCGGCTCTGCCGGCCTCGGCAGACCCGGCCAAGGCGCCGAAGAAGAAGACCCCGGTCGCGAAGAAGAAGGCGGCGGCACAATCGCCTGGGGTCAGCCTGGGCAGCATGGCCCAGGCCGCAGCCGGCAGCACGGAGAAGGAGAAGGCGGCGACTCCGAACGGGGCACGCCGGCTGGATCTCACGCCCGCCCGCCTGTTCGGCAAGAGCGACGCGCCGGACCGGCGCGGCAAGGAGAAGAGCAAGGGGATCTCGCTCGGCGACGACACCGGCTGGAAGGCGCACGCGCTGCAGGTCGGCGCCATGGCGACCGGGTTCGCCGCGCTGGTCGCGCTGTGCGGCAGCGGCAACTGCCTACTCCCGTGGGGCGGCGGCGCCGACAACCTGGGGCCGCCCGCCGATCTGCAGATTCGCCCGGACAACGAGCCGCGCCCCGCGCGCTGACGACTAGAATCGCGGGGTCGTGAACGACACCGCGGTCATGATCATGGCGGGCGGCCGCGGATCGCGGCTCGGCCCGCTGACCGTGCACCGGTCCAAGCCGGCGGTGCCCTTCGCCGGGCGCTACCGGATCATCGACTTCGTCCTGTCGAACTTCATCCACTCCGGCTACCGGCGCATCTACGTCCTGACCCAGTACATGTCGTCGAGCCTGATCCGCCACCTCAACCGGGCCTGGCGGCTGCACGGGTTCGGCGAGTTCGTCGAGGTGGTGCCGGCGCAGATGCGGGTCGGTGAGTTCTGGTACCGCGGCACCGCCGACGCCGTGTTCCAGAACGCCAACCTCATCCGCGACCAGTCGGCGGCCCACGTGGCGGTGTTCGGCGGCGACCACGTCTACATGTTCGCCGTCGATCAGATGGAGGCGGCCCACCGGGCGCGCGGCGCCGACCTCACGGTGGCCGCCTTCCCGGTGCCGCGCTCGCAGGCGCACCAGTTCGGCATCATCGACGCCGACGCCGAGGGCCGCATCGTCGGCTTCGTCGAGAAGCCCGACAACCCGCCGGCCATGCCGGGCCGCCCCGACTGGTCGCTGGTCAGCATGGGGAACTACCTGTTCCGCACTCGCGTCCTGCAGGACGCGCTGGCGATCGACGTGGCCGACGCCGGCTCGTCGCACGACTTCGGGCGCGACATCATCCCGCGCCTGCTCCGCAGCGGGGCGCGCGCCTTCATCTACGACTTCGGCGAGAACCAGATCCCGGGCGAACCGGCCGGCACGGGTCCCTACTGGCGCGACGTCGGCACCATCGACAGCTACTTCGAGTCGAACATGGAGCTGAGGAGCGGGCTGCCGGAGCTCAACCTCTACAACCGCAACTGGCGCATCCACACGGCGCAGCGCGACTACCCGCCGGCCCGCTTCGTCCGTCACGACGGCCGCGGCCCCGAGTGCGTCGTGGTCGACAGCATGGTGTGCGAAGGATCGATCGTGTCGAGCGCGCGCCTCGAGAAGGTGCTGCTCGGCTACGATTGCTTCGTGCACGCCGGCAGCTCGGTCGAGGAGTCGGTCATCCTGTCCGGCTGCGACATCGGAGCGGGCGCCCGGCTGCGCCGGGTGCTGTGCGACAAGAACTGCAAGGTCGCGCCGGGCACCGTCATCGGGGCCGACCTGGAGGCCGACCGCGCGCGCTTCCCGTTCGTCACCGACAGCGGCATCGTGGTCCTGCCCAAGGGCACCCACGTGCCGCGCCAGGGACCGATCCAGCTGGCGGCCGACGTCGACGGACTCCTGCGCAACGACCCGGATACCCAGCCGCTCCTGCGCGACGGCAGCTACGCGGTCTCGTCGCACGACCGGCACAGCTTCCTCTCGTCGGGGCCGCGCTACCTCAAGTACGGCCCCGCCGCCGCGGAACCGATCGACTAGGGGCGAGGGGAAACAGTGAGGATCTGCCACGTCGCCAGCGAGGTGACCCCGTGGTCGCAGACCGGCGGCCTCGGCGAGGTGGTCGGCGCGTTGCCCGCCGCGCTGGCCCGGATCGGCGGCGGCGAGGTCGAGGTCGCGGTGGTGACGCCGCTCTACCGGGCGACGCGCGCGCGGGCAGCCCAGCTCGGCGCCCGGCTCGAGGACACCGGCATCGAGGTGGCGGTCGCGTTTCCGGCGGCCGATCTGGCGGCGCGCGTGGTCAGGCTGGTCGAGCCGCCTGGTCCGGTGACGCAGCTCTTCCTCGACTGCCCGCCGCTCTACGACCGCGACGGCCAGTACGGCACCGAGAGCGGCGACTATCCCGACAACGCGCTCCGCTTCGCGTTCCTCGCCCGCGCCGCGCTGGCGGCGGCGCAGCGGCTCGGCGCCGGCTCGCCGCCGGATCTCTTCCACGTGCACGACTGGCACACCGGGCTCTTGCCGGTCTACCTGCAGCGCGCCGGGCGGCCGGCGGCGTCGGTCATGACCATCCACAACCTGGCGTTCCAGGGCATCTTCGACAAGCGGACGGTGGTCGACCTCGGCCTCGACTGGTCGGTCTTCACGCCGCAGTCGATGGAGCTCTACGACCGGGTGAGCTTCCTCAAGGGCGGACTGGCGGTGGCCGACGTGGTCACGACGGTGAGCCCGAGCTACGCGGTCGAGATCCTGACCGCGCGCTTCGGCGCCGGGCTTCAGGGCTTCCTCAAGTACGACGTCAAAGAGCTCCACGGGATCCTGAACGGCATCGATCAGGCGACGTGGAACCCGGCCACCGATCGCGGGATAACGGCGCGCTTCAGCGCGCGCGATCTGGCGGGCAAGGCCGCCTGCCGGGCCGCGCTGACCGCGGAGCGCGGCCTGCCGATGGCGCCCGGTGAGCTCCTCATCGGCATGGTCTCGCGCGTCACCGACCAGAAGGGGGTCGACCTGGTCGCCGACCTGGTGCCGGAGCTGCACGGACTGGGTGCCCGCCTCATCTTGCTCGGTGCCGGGGAGCCGGCGCTGGAACAGCGCCTCCTCTGGCTGGCCGAGCGGTTCCAGCAGCACCTGTCGGTGACGATCGGGTTCGATCCGCCGCTGGCTCGACGGATCTTCGCCGGCGTCGACTGCGTGCTCCTGCCCAGCCGCTTCGAACCCTGCGGCCTGACCCAGATGTACGCGATGCGCTACGGCACGATCCCGATCGTCAATCCGGTCGGCGGTCTGCGCGACACGGTGACCGACCCGGGCGACGACGCGCTGGCCGAGGGCAAGGGGACCGGCTTCTGGATGGAGGAGCTGAGCGCGTCGGGGCTGCGCGCGGCGCTGCGCCGCGCGGCCGGAATGTGCCGCTACCAGCAGAAGGGCTGGCGGCGCCTGATCGAGCACTGCATGACGCGCGACTTCTCGTGGGACGGTCCGGCCGCCAGGTACCTCGACCTGTACCGGCAGCTGATGGCGGCGCGCTGACGCCGACCGCGCCGCGGGGACACGCCGATCAGGCCAGGCGTGCCGGGCGCAGATCGATCTGGATGACCGGGACGCGCAGGAGCCCGATCAGCTCGCGGCGTTCGGCCTCGTCGCCGATCTCGAGCAGGTGGATGAGCTCGCTGTAGTCGGCGTTCGGCTGCGACAGCGCGACGCCGGCCGAACGGGGCTTCTGCCACACCACCTGGCCGCTGGCCATGCAGGTGCGCGACGGCGGCCAGAGGATGCGCAGCTTGAGCTGCACCCGGTCGGGCAGCGCCGTGGCGATCCTGAGCAGCATCCCGCCGGCCGACAGGTTGGCGATCTCGCCGCGCTGTTCGAACCCACGCCCACCGTCGTCGATCCGGATCGACACCGCGAGACCGAACGCGATCCGGACCTGCTTCCTCTTGTCGACCGGTGTCATGGATCCTCGATCCTACGCGAGTTCGAGAGCGAGATCGGCGGCGACCGGCGCGTGGTCGCTGGTGCCGACGTCGGTGAGCACCCGACAGCTCGTCGCCGACAGCGAGCGACCGGCGAGGATGTAGTCGAGCCGCCACCCGCGATTCTTGCGCCGCTCCTCGCGCCACGGCGGCCACCAGGTGAACAGGCCATGGTTGTCGGGATCGAAGGCGCGCAGGAGATCGACCAGGTCGTGGTCGATGATCGACTCCAGGAGTGCGCGCTCCTCCACCAGCTGACCGACCGCGCGCGGATTGCGCATGCGCTCGTGGACGTCCATGTCGGTGCGCGCGACGTTGAGGTCGCCACAGATGATGAGCTGGTGGCCGGCGTCGCGCGCGGCCGCGGCGTGGGCGGCGAGCGCGCGGAGAAACGACAGCTTGCCCGGCAGGTCGCGGTTGCCGTTCGGGACATACACCGAGAGCACGCGCAGGCCGCCCAGCGCCAGCTCGAGCGCGCGGCACTCGACGTCGAACGCGGTCGGAGTGCAGGGCGGGGCGGCGGCGCAAGCGGCGCGCAGAATGTGCAGGCTCACGCCCGAGTAGCCGCGCGGTCCACCGTGCCACACGCTGTGGTAGTCGGGCAGGCCGGTGAGTGGCTCGGGCACCTGCGCCGCGGTCGCCTTGATCTCCTGCAGGCAGAGGATGTCGGGCTTCTCGCGCCGGCAGAGAGCGACGACCTCGGCGAAGCGGGCCCGGATCCCGTTCACATTCCAGGTGATGACCCGCACGGCGGCGGTAGGCATAGCACCTCAGCCGAGGCGCGGCACCAGGCTGCGGAACTCGAGCGAATCGAACCAGTCGCGCAGCCGGGCGCGGGTGGCGTCGTTCCATTCGGCCAGGTGCGGCCCGGGTGGAAGCGGCAGGTCGTCGATCAGGCGCCCGAGCTCGGCCACCTGCCTGAGCCGCGGCGCGGCGGCGGCGACCCGCTCGCGCAGGTGCGCCGGCTCGAGCTCGCCGATGCACGCCAGCACGCCGGCGATGTCGCCGTGCTGAGCGATCCAGCGGGCGGCGATGCGCGGCCCGACTCCCGGCAGCCCGGGCAGGTCATCGGCCGGGTCGCCGAGGAAGGCACGCAGATCGGGCAGCGCGCGGGAGGGCACCCCGAAGCGCGCCTCGACGGCGGCGGCGTCGTATTCCTGGTGCGCCCCGCCGCGGCGGCCGACGAACAGCACGCGCACGCCGGGCCGGGCGAGCTGGAGGAGGTCGCGATCACCGCTGACCACCAGCACCTCCTGGCCGGCCTCGTCGAGCTCGCGCGCCGCGGTGGCGAGGACGTCGTCGGCTTCCTCACCTTCCACCACGAGCGCCGGCGCACCGATGCGCGCGGGCAGCTCGCGGATCCTGGCGAGCTGCGCCGACAGCTCCGGCGGCGGCGGGCGGCGGGACGCCTTGTAGCCGGGATCGATCGCGCGCCGGCGGCGGCTGCCGGCGTCGAACGCGAGGCCGAGGCCGGCGGGAGCGCGCTCGCGCAGGAGCTTGACCAGCACGGTCGCGAAGCCGTAGAGCGCGGCGGTCGGCTCGCCCCGCGCGGTGTTCATCGGCGGCAGCGCGTGATGCGCCCGGTGGACGAGCGAGTGGACGTCGAGGAGAAGCGCAGGTCCGCGCACTTCCTGGAGGCTACCGTTTCTCACTTGCACGAGCCGCCTGATTGAGACTTACTCGTCGCCAGGAGGTGGTCGTGGCGAAACCGCTCGAAGGGACGATCGTTGCCTATGCCATCACCGACGGTGTCGGGCGTATCCAGCTCGACGACGGTGAAGAGCTCCGCTTCAGCCTGCGCTCCCTCCGCGGCGTCGTCCCGGCGATCGGTGTGCGTGTGGCGGTCGGGGGCACCGAGCCCTACCCGCTGGGCGGGCGCCGCGCGGTCGACGTCACCCTGGCCGACGACACCGACTACGATCGGCTGAAGAAGCAGTTCCAGAAAGCGCAGGGCGAGGCGATGCGGCGGGACCTGGGACGGCGCGCCGACGAGTTCCAGATGCCGGTCACCGCCCTCAAGAAGTCGCTCACCCAGGGGCCGGCGTCGTCGGTGCCGCCCACCGCGACCCCGGCCCGGCCGCGCGGCCACTCGCTGCGCCGCGCGCCGACCCCGCCGCCGATGCCGCGCGGATCGCGCGCCAGCACGGCGCGGCCCAAGGCGGTCACCCGCGCCAATACCTCGCGGCCGGTCCGCACCACGGTGCGCACCGTCAAGCGAAAGACCACGCGCAGCGACAACCGCTGAGCCGGGAGCGCGGCGCGCTCCGGCCGCTGGGTCACTCGGGCCGGGTGGGAAGCCGGCGGATGGGCTCCGGCAGGGACGGCTTGCCGCTCTGGTCGGGCGGCTCGGCGCGCCGGCGGGCGCCCTCCTCGGCCGACACCAGCTCCAGCCAGTAGAAGCCGTGGCCGGCGAAGGTGAGGGGCCAGGGAGCCTCGCCGATCGCGGAGAAGACGGCGCCGCCGAAGAGATCGACCGGCACCTGGCCGGCCTGGTCGGCCAGGTCGAGCTCGAGCGCCTGCGGGGTCTCCGACAGGTTGGCGGCGCACAGGATGCTCTCGTCTTCGCGGCAGCGGAGGTAGACCAGCACCCGCTGGTTGTCGGCGGCGAGGACGCGGAAGTCGCCCCGGCCGAACGCAGGGTGCTGGTTGCGCACCCGGATCGCCCAGCGGGTCCAGTTGAGCAGCGAGCCGCGCAGCTTCTGCTGCAGCTCGACGTTCACCGCCTGGTAGCCGAACTGCGAGTCGACGACCGGCGGCAGGTAGAGCGCCACCGCTTCGGCGCGCGAGAAGCCGGCGTTGCGATCATGCGACCATTGCATCGGAGTGCGCACGGCGTCGCGGTCGCCGAGGAACGGGTTGTCGCCCATGCCGATCTCGTCGCCGTAATAGAGGACCGGGGTGCCGGGCAGCGAGAGCAGCAGGCTGGTGAGCAGCTCGATGCGCTTGCGATCGCCGTCGAGCAGCGTGGCGAGCCGCCGCCGGATGCCGAGGTTGATGCGGTGGCGCTCGTGGGTGGCGTAGATCTGCCACATGCTCTCGCGCTCGTCGTCGGTCACCATCTCGAGCGTGAGCTCGTCGTGGTTGCGCAGGAACAGCGCCCACTGGCAGGGCTCGGGCAGGCGCATCGTCCGCTCCACCATCTCGACGATCGGGCTCGAGTCCTCCTGCGCGAGCCCCATGAAGATGCGCGGCATCAGCGGGAAGTGGAACGCCATGTGGCACTCGTCGCCGCGGCCGAAATAGGGGAGCGTGTCCTGCGGCCACTGGTTGGCCTCGGCGAGCAGGACGCAATCGGGATCGATGCGGTCGACCTCGGCGCGGATCGTCTTCAGCACGTCGTGGGTCTCCGGCAGGTTCTCGCCGTGGGTCCCCTCGCGCTCGACCAGGTAGGGGACGGCGTCGAGCCGGAAGCCGTCGACCCCGAGGTCGAGCCAGAAGCGGAGGACGTCCTTCACCTCGCGCAGGACCCGCGGGTTGTCGTAGTTGAGGTCCGGCTGGTGCGAGTAGAAGCGGTGCCAGAAGTAGGCCTTGGCGACCGGATCCCAGGTCCAGTTCGACACCTCCGAGTCGACGAAGATGATCCGGGCCTCCTCGTACTCCTCGCCGGTGTCGCTCCAGACGTAGTAGTCGCGCTCGGGAGAGCCGGCCGGCGCCTGGCGGGCGCGCTGGAACCACGGATGCTGATCGGAGGTGTGGTTGATGACCAGCTCGGTGATGATGCGCAGGCCGCGGGCGTGGGCCTGCTCGACGGTGGTGCGGAAGTCGTCGAGAGTCCCGTAGATCGGGTTGACGTCGCAGTACTCCGAGACGTCGTAGCCGTCGTCGCGCAGCGGGGAGGGGTAGAAGGGCAGGAGCCAGATCGCGCTGGCGCCGAGATCCGCGATGTAGTCGAGCTTGCTCGTCAGTCCCGGGAAGTCGCCCACTCCGTCGTCGTTGGAGTCGAAGAACGCGCGGACGTGCACCTGGTAGAGGATCGCGTCCTTGTACCAGTAGGTCGGTTGCGCGGCGTCGGTGGTGCGACGGGCGATGCGCAGACGTGGGTCGCTCAGGGGGCCGATGCTGGAGGGTAAGCAAGCAGCGGTCCGGACACTGAGGAGAGAGCGCTCTTCAGCTGGATGTCCGCGAGAACCAGGCGTGTGCGCCAGCGGGCGGCTTCGTCCTGGTGAACCGGAAACGCCAGCGCCATCTCGAGCGCCGCCGACAGGCCGGGGACATCGCCCGGCTCCGGCGCGGCGCCGCCGCCCAGATCGAGGAAGCCGGCGGCGCGCACCGTGCCCGTCACCGGCACACCGTGCGATACGGCGCGCGCGAGCTCGTCGGGGTAGCTCTCGCACCAGCTCGGCGCGATGACGAGGCCGATGCCGTCGAGGCGCGACAGCTCGGCGGCGCTGGCGCGGCTGACCCGCGGGTGGTCGAGCAGCCCGGCCGGCTCGAGCCCCTCGCCGGCGCGGACCACCAGCTCGAGGTCGGGCCGGGTCTCGAGCAGCGCGAGCGCCTCGCAGGTGCCGTGGCGCGCGGCGGCCAGGCCGGCGAGCAGGGCGCGAGTGGGGCGCGCGGCGGCGCGCGGCGCGCCGGTGCGAGGACAATCGATGGCCGGCAGCGGGTCGGGCCAGTCGATCAGGCGATGGGGAGAGACGCCGGCGGCGGCGCGGACCGCGCGGGCGAAGGTGCCGCGGACCAGGATGTGGTCGGCCATCGCCCATTCCACCTCCTGGCGGGCGAGGACCGACGGGCCGGCGCGGAAGCGGCGCAGGAAGCGGCAGTCCGGGTGACGGCAGGCGGCCCGGTCGAGGTCCTCCTGCAGCTGGCGGAGCGAGGGGAGGTCGTCGAGGAGGATCGCGCGGGCCCCGGCGCGGGCGGCGGCGGCGAAGCTGCGCTCGGCGGCGCCTGCCGGGGCGATGACGGCGCGGAGCTCGCCGGCGCCGGCGATGCGGGCGGCGGCCAGGCGATCGACCGCGGCACGGCGGAGGAAGAGGGCGCGCAGGCGGCGGTCGGCGCGCTCGCCGATCCAGGCGGACAGCGCGAGCTCGGCGATCGGCCAGCCCGGAACCGTGTCGCAGCGGTGGCTGGTGAGCCGGCGGCGCAGGAAGGCGACCCGGCGCGACAGCGCGCGCAGCGGTGCCAGGTCGGGGATCGCCCAGGGAGCGAAGATGCGCACGTCGGGATCGATCGCGGCGGCCAGCGCGGCGATGCGGGACGGCCAGGCCGCCGGCTCGGGGGCGATGATGGCGATCACGGCAGGTCCCCGGTCCGAGCGGTCCCCGCGCGAATCAGATGCCCGATCAGACCGGATGACCCCGTGTGCCCTCGCGGGCGCGCGTGACATGGGCGATCGCAGGTGATGCAGTTGCGTCGCTCCTCGCCCGGATCGAGCAGGCGCTTGCGGTCGAGGGCCACGAAGGTGTCCTCGAGGAGATGGCCCCGCTGGTCGCGCACGACCCGGCGGACGGTGCTGGTCAGGATGTCGATGTCGGAGGAGGAGGACGAGGAGGACTGATCGGCGGCGATGGCGACCTGGAGGGCGGCCGGCCGGTCGCTCCACACCGCGACGGCGAGCGCGCCGGCCTTGACCCGTATCTGAAGGCGGGCGCGGCCGGCGCGCGGCGCGAAGCGGAGATCGACGTGCGGCCACAGCACGGTGGCGTCGAGCGGATCGCCGCCGGCCACCGCCATGGTGTGCGCGTGGCGCTCGAGGATGCGCCAGCCGAGCTGGGCGGCGGCGGCGAAGAGCGCGTTCGACAGCAGGCAGAGTCCACCGCCCAGGCTGGGCACGATGCAGCCGCCGCGCAGCTCCATGCCGTGCTGGTAGCCGCGCGCGGCGGTCGGCCGCGGCAGCGCGCGCCAGAAGGAGAAGGGCGCCTCGGGCGCGACGACCAGGCCGTCGAGGTGGGGCGCCGCCAGCTCGAGGTTGCGCAGCTTGCCGCGCTCGAGGATCGGGTCGGCGCCGGCGCGCGCGACCGCGGCGGTACGGGCGTAGAGCAGGTGGGGGAACTGCTCGCCCACTGCCGGCAGGGCGGGCTCCGGATAGTGGCGGCGGCGCGCCAGGTGCCAGGCGGCCAGGCGCGCGGCCTGGCGGGTCGCGACGTTCAGCCGGCGCGCGGCGAGCGCAAGTGGCGACAGGTCCCCGAGATCCCGTGGCATCTCGATGGTAAACGCCCGGAACCCCGGTTTCGTTTCATGATGATGGCGATGTCCTCCTGGCCGGCCTACCTCGAGACCTGGAAGAATGGCGATCTCTCCCGGCGGATCGACGAGGCGCTCCGCGTGCTCGAGTCGTGCACCATCTGTCCGCGCGACTGCAAGGTGAACCGCCTCGCCGGGGAGACCAAGGTGTGCAAGGTGGGGCGGCGCGCGGTGGTGTCGAGCGCCTTCGCCCACTTCGGCGAGGAGGACTGCCTGCGCGGCTGGAACGGCTCGGGCACCATCTTCTTCAGCTGGTGCAACCTCAAGTGCGTCTTCTGCCAGAACTGGGAGATCTCGAACGAGGGGGCCGGCGAGGAGGTCGGGCCGCGCGACCTGGCGGCCATGATGCTCGACCTCCAGGCGCAGGGCTGCCACAACATCAACTTCGTCACCCCCGAGCACGTGGTGCCCCAGGTGCTCGAGGCGCTGCCCTACGCGCTCGAGGGCGGGCTGCGCCTGCCGATCGTCTACAACACCAGCGCCTACGACTCGCTGCACAGCCTGGCGCTGATGGACGGGGTGGTCGACATATACATGCCCGATTTCAAGTACTGGGACGCGGCCGCCTCCGCCCGGATCCTCAAGGCGAAGGACTACCCGGAGGTGGCGCGCCGGGTGGTGCGCGAGATGCACCGGCAGGTGGGCGACCTGGTGATAGACGGGGACGGCCTGGCGCGCCGCGGCCTCCTGGTCCGCCACCTGGTGATGCCGGACGGGCTCGACGACAGCGCGCGCATCTTCGAGTGGCTGGCGGGCGAGATCGGGGCGGACACCTACGTCAACGTGATGGACCAGTACCACCCGGACGGCCTGGTCGTCCGCCAGCCGGCCCGCTACCCGCAGCTGGCGCGGCCGCTGCGCAGCAGCGAGCATCGTGATGCGCTGGAGCTGGCCCGCGCCGCCGGGCTGCGCCGCATCGACCAGCGGGCGCCGCACGCGCGACTGCGCCGCCGCTTCTCGCTGCCGGTCCTCTAGAGATAGATGCGGTAGAGCGTGCCGCCCGACTCGAAGGCGAACAGGTGCGGGCCGAGACCGACCAGGTGCTCGGTGGACCAGCTGCCGCTGAGCTGCTGGTAGCTGCCGGTCTCCGGTTCGATGTCGTACAGGCTGCCGTTGTCGACCGCGAAGATGCGGTGGCCGGTGGCGGCGACCGCGCTGGTCCCGCTCCAGCCGCCCTGGAGCTCCTGGTACTCGCCGGTCGCGGCGGCGGCGCGGTAGAGGGCGCCGCCCTCCTCGAACATGAAGAGGTGATCGTCGAGGCCGACCATGTGGCGCGTGTTCCAGCCGCCGGTCAGCTCCTCCCACTCGCCGGTCGCCGGGTCGACGCCGTAGAGCGTATTGCCGTCGATCGCGTAGAGCCGGCCGGCGGCCGCCGCGACCGCCCGGGTGCCGGCCCAGCTGCCGGCCAGCTCCTCCCACTCGCCGGTCATGCCGGCGGCGCGGTAGAGCGAGCCGCCCTCTTCCCACATGTAGAGGTGATCGCCGAGGCCGACCATGTGGCGCGTGCTCCAGCTGCCGTCGAGCTGCCGGTAGTCGCCGGTCTCCGGGCTGACCATGTAGAGCGAGCCGCCGTGGACGGCGTAGATGCGGCCGAGCGCGGTCGCCGCCGCCCCGGTGCCGGCCCAGCTCCCGCTCAGCTCCTCGTAGCCACCGCGCTCGATCATGTGAGTCCATTGTAGCCTGAACGGCGATGGCGAGCGGCGACCGATCGATCGAGTGGCTCGACGAGCTCGCCGAGCTGTGGCGGCGCGAGCGAGCGGCGAGCCAGGCTCGCTTCGCGGCCGAGCGGCGTGGGCGCTCGCTGGCCGAGCGGGTCGAACGGGGCGTGGCGCTGGCCGATCTGGAGCTGGCCGATGTAGGTGGAGCACCCGGCAACCGGGTCCTCGCGTGGCTTGCGCCGCGCCGGCCGCGCGACCTGTCCGACCTGCGGGTCGGCCCGGGGGATCCCGTCCGCCTGTGGCGGGTGTCGCCCGACGAGCCGGACGCAGTGCGCGGCGTGCTGTCGCGGCGGCGCGAGGGGCAGGTCGGGGTCATGATCGACGGCGACCTGCCCGAGTCGCTCGAGTCGGGTCGTGTCCACCTGGACGGCGACGACCCGCAGGCGACCTTCGAGCGCGGCGCGCGCGCCATCGCGCGGTTCCGGGCGGCGGCCGCGACCTCGCCGCTCGGGCGGCTTCGCGCCATCGCGGCCGGCGACCGCGCCCCGGAGCTCGACCGCACGCCGGCCTGGAGTCCGCTCGACCGCGAGCTCGACGAACCGCAGCGGGCCGCGGTGAGCGCGGCGCTGTCGGCGTGCGACGTCGCGCTCATCCACGGTCCGCCCGGGACCGGCAAGACGCGGGTCCTGGTCGAGGTGGTTCGCCAGCTCTGCGCGCGCGGCGAGCGGGTGCTGGTCGCGGCGGCGTCGAACGCGGCGGTCGATCACCTGGCCGGCCAGCTGGCCGCGCACGAGGTCGCGGTCGTGCGGCTCGGCCATCCGGCGCGCGTCGATCCCGCCCTCGAGGAGCTGACGCTCGACGCCCAGCTCGAGCGCGACGGGCTGACCGCGCTGGCGCGCGGCTGGCTGGAGCGGGCGCGCGAGCTGCGCCGGCGGGCGGCGCGCGGCACCCGCTCGGCCGATCGCTCTGCCATCCGCGCCATGCGCGACGAGGCGCGTGCGCTCGAGCGCGATGCCCGCGGTCAGCTGGCGAGCGCACAGGACGCGGTGCTGGCGCGCGCCCGGGTCGTGGCCGCCACCTGCGCCGGGGCGGACGCGGTCGCGCTCGGCGACGCCGTCTTCGACACCACGGTCATCGACGAGGCGACCCAGGCGGCGGATCCGATCGCGCTGGTCGCGCTGGCGCGCAGCCCGCGCGCGGTGCTGGCCGGCGACCCGCACCAGCTGCCCCCGACCGTGCTCGACGTGGAAGCGGCGCGCCGCGGGCTCGGCGTCACCGCGTTCGAGCGCATCGCGACCTCCGCCTCGCTCCTGGTCACGCAGCACCGGATGCACCGCGACATCATGGCGTTCCCGTCCGAGAGCAAGTACGGCGGCCTCCTGCGCGCCGCGCCGGAGGTCGCCGGGCACACGCTCGAGGATCTCGGCGTGGCCGCCGATCCGCTGCGGCCGGGGGCGCTGGTCTTCATCGACACCGCCGGGACCGGGTGGGGCGAGGAGCGGGGCGGCGACGACCCGAGCACGGCGAACCCGGCGATGGCTGCGCGGACGGCGGCCGAGGTCCGACGGCTCCTGTCGCGCGGTCTGGCGGCGAGCGAGGTGGCGGTCATCGCCCCCTACCTGGCCGAGGTGCGGCTCCTGCGCCAGGCGCTCGCCGATGCGCTCGCCCTCGGTCTCGAGATCGACACGGTCGACGGCTTCCAGGGGCGCGAGAAGGAGGCGGTGGTGGTCGATCTGGTCCGCTCCAATGACGACGGCGAGATCGGCTTCCTCGCCGACACCCGCCGGATGAACGTGGCGCTGACCCGCGCGCGCCGCTTTCTCCTGGTGGTGGGCGACAGCGCGACGCTGGCCGGCCATCCCTACTACGCGGCTTTCCTCGCCGCGGTGTCCGCGCACGGCCAGCACACGAGCGCGTGGAGCGACGAGGCGCCGCCCCTGTGATACAAGCGCGCTGAATGGCCGGGGACACGTCCCACATCATCCAGTCGCTGTTCGCGAACCTCGCGATCGTCGTATCCAAGGGCGTGGCCGCCGCGTTCACCGGATCGGGCGCGCTCCTGGCCGAGACCCTGCACAGCGCGGCCGACTGCGGCAACCAGCTCCTCCTCCTGCTCGGGGTCAAGCGCGCGCGGCGTCCGCCGACCGCGGCCCACCCGCTGGGCTACGGCCGCGACGTCTACTTCTGGTCCTTCATGGTCGCGCTGCTCCTGTTCTCGGGCGGCGGCATGTTTTCCATCTACGAGGGCGTGCACAAGCTCCAGCACCGCGAACCGGTCGACCGGGTCTGGCTCGGGCTCCTCATCCTCGGCGTCTCGCTGGTCATCGAGGGCTGGGCGCTCATCGGCAACGTCCGCGAGATGAACCGACGGCGGGGCGACCGGCCCTTCCTGCGCTACGTTCGCGACACCAAGGACAGCGACCTGGTGGTCGTGTTCGGCGAGAACCTGGCCGCGGTCTTCGGGCTCGGGCTGGCGCTCATCGCGCTCGTCGTCGCCGGCGAGACCGGCGACAGCCGCTGGGACGCCATCGGCAGCATCGCCATCGGCGTCGTCCTGGTCCTGGTCGCGGTCTTCCTGGCGATCGAGGTGAAGTCGCTGCTGGTCGGCGAGGCGGCCGACCCGGACGTCGAGAACAGCGCGCGGGCGGTCGTGGCGGACGATCCGCGGCTGGCCGACGTGCTCGAGTGCATCACGGTGCAGCAGGGACCCGGCGAGGTGATGGTGGCCCTCAAGATCCGTTTCGCGCCCCACCTCACCGCCGACCAGGTGAGCCACGCCATCAACGACTTCGAGCAGCGCCTGCGCGACCGGGTCACCTCGGTCAGGTGGTGCTTCGTCGAGCCGGACCTGCCCGAGCCCTCGACCCGTGCCTGACGACACGCCGGCTGCAGCCCTGCGCGACCGCCTCCCGCCGCCGGGGTCGCTCGGGCTCGGCTGCGGGCGGATCGGCGACGCTGCCCTCCACGAGACGGAGGTCGAGCGGCTGCTCCTCGGCGCGCTCGATCTCGGGGTCTCCCTCATCGACACCGCCCGCAGCTACGGCCTGTCCGAGGAGCGCATCGGCCGCGCGCTGTCAGGACGGCGGCACTCGTTCATCCTCTCCACCAAGGTCGGCTACGACATCCCGCCGCACCCCGACTGGACCTACCCATGCGTGGCCGGCGGCATCGACGCCGCGTTGACCCGCCTGCGCACCGACGTCATCGACATCGTCCACCTGCACTCCTGCCCGCGCGAGGTGCTGGCGCGCGGCGAGGTGGTGCGCGCGCTCGAGGACGCTGCCCGCGCCGGCAAGCTGCGGATGGTCGGCTACGCCGGTGACGGCGACGCAGCCGCCCACGCGGTCGAGTGCGGCCGCTTCGCCGCGCTGGAGACCTCGGTGAGCTTCCTCGATCAGGCCGCGCTCGCCGCGACCGTTCCGGCGGCGGCGGCGCGCGGCGTCCTCGTCATCGCCAAGCGCCCACTGGCGGACGCCCCCTGGCGCTGGGCCACCCCGCCGTCCGCCCCCGACAGCGCCGAGTACCACCGCCGGTTCCGGACCGCCCGCGATCTCGACGCCGCGCGCGCCGGCCTCGACTGGGCCGAGCTCGCCATTCGCTTCGCCGCCTTCGCCCCCGGCGTCTCCACAGCCCTCCTCGGCACCTCGCGCCTCGCCCACCTGGCCCGCGCCGCCGCCAGTGTCTCCCGCGGCCCGCTCCCCGCGGACCAGTCCGCCGCCCTCCGCGCCGCCTTCCCGCCCGCCTGGCCCGGCATCATCTGACACCGCCCGCCCGCCGCCGCCTCCCCGCCCGCCTGGCGCGGCATCATCTGACACCGCCCACCCCACACCCGGAGGCGACCGCTCTTGACGCTTGACCTTGTCGAGAAATGATATATGCTCAATCAAATACGAGATGGAACAGGACGCACATCGATCGGATCCCATGAGTCGCGGGCGCGGCGAGCGCGGCGGCGGTGGGGCTGACGGCAGTGGGCGCGGGCGCGGCCGCGGCCGCGGCGGCAGCAGCGGCGGCGGGGCTGGCGGCACTGGGCGCGGGCGCGGGCGCGGCCGCGGGCGCGGGAGCGGCGGCAGGCGCGGACGCGAGGGTGGGCGGGGAGCGCAGGTCGGCGGCTGGCGGCAGGAGGAGCTGCCGTTCCGCATGCGGGGTGGGCGGCGGGCGGGCGCGGGGCGCAAGCCGCGCGGGGCGCGCGCCGGCGTGGCGCACCGGCCGCGGCCGCGCATCGGCCGGCGGACGCCGGTGCACGTCACGGTCAAGCTGGTCTCCGCGGTCGGCAGCGCGCGGCGGTTCAAGCTGGTGCCGGCGCTGCGGACGGCGTTC
>Ga0111538_10001116_pt1 | contig 37691 bp, 42 predicted proteins | sample SoiMethybrSBSTD1_FD_79669 | JGI IMG/M metagenome (GOLD analysis project Ga0111538, IMG submission 79669) | Bulk soil microbial communities from a Populus tree surrounding site in Tennessee, USA - Soil MetaG P. TD hybrid SBSTD1 (version 2)... | ecosystem: Environmental > Terrestrial > Soil >...
CGACCCACACGCTGTTCACCAGTGCCGTGTACCCGCCGGCGGTGTCGAACCGGTAGTGCTTGAGCGTCAGCGTGAAGTCGTAGGGCCAGCGATTCACGACGGACGAGGCGACGACCACCAGGTAGATCCCGAGCACGCCCGCCGCGATCAGCCCGCAGTAGCCGACGAGCAGGGCCTGGGCGACGCGGTCGCGCCGCGGCTCCAGCGGGCGCGCGGCGGCGGTGATCAGCGCGTACTGTCGCCGCTGCACCAGCCGGTCCACCACGAAGGCCAGCCCCGCCGGCACCAGGAGGACGACCGAGACGGTGGCCCCCATCGTGAAATTCTGCTGGCCGATCACCTGGTTGTAGATCTCGGTGGCCATGACCGAGAACTTGCCGCCCACCACCTTGGGCACGCCGAAGTCCGTGAGCACGAGCGTGAAGACGACGAAGCACGCGCTCATGAGGCCGTACTTGACGCCCGGCAGCGTCACGGTCAGGAAGACCGTCCGCCGGGGGGCGCCGAGCGCGGCGGCCGCGTCGTAGAGACGGGCGTCGGCCGCGGCGAAGGCGGCCATCAGGATCAGCATGGCGTGGGGGAAGCAGTAGAAGACCTCGGCCAGCACGATGCCCTTGGCCCCGTAGATGCCGACGTTGATTCCGGTCTGACGCGTGAAGAGGCCGTTGTTGCCGAAGGCGTAGACGAAGGCGATCGCCGACACGAGTGAGGGCGCGAAGATGGGCAGCATCGCCACCAGACGGAAGGCGCCGCGGCCCGGCATGCGCGTGCGGGTCAGCGCGTAGGCGTAGACGAACGCCAGGCCGACCGTGAGCACCATGGCGATGAGAGACACGGTCAGGCTGTTGACGATCGACACGCCGATCGCCGGCGTGGAGAAGTAGCGCACGTAGTTGGCGAGGCCGACGAACCGGCCGCTGTTGTCGAGCAGGCTGCGCCAGAGCATCTGCGCCATCGGCCAGGCCAGGAAGACCCACAGGAACAGCGCGAAGAGGACGAGCAGCGCATAGCGAACGACGCGCTCGGTGTCGAGCTGCTGGCGGACGACCCGGTCCGGAATCGCAGCGGCGTCCCCCGCGCGGCGGATCGCCATCGTCAGGCGTCCGGTGCGCCGAGCACGCGCAGCGCCTCCGGCGGCAGCGACACCGGCGCCTCGGCGCCCTCCTTCACGTCCAGCTCCGCCAGCGCCGTGGCGGCCAGGTCGCATTCGAGCGTCACGACCGGCGCGCCGACCACCTCCAGGCCCAGGCGCGTGGAGGCGCCCTGAAACTGCACGCTCGTGACCCGCGCGGTGAGGCGGTTCTCCGCGTCGGCGTGCACGACGGGGCCGACCCGGACCGCCTCGGGACGGATGCCGAGCGTCAGCGACGAGCCCGGCCGGGCCGTCACCGGCGCGCGATACCGGAGCGTGAGCGATCCCGCGCGTGCCCAGCCGGACCGGTCATCAGCGACGGCCTCCAGGAAGTTCATGTGCCCAACGAAGCGGGCGACGAAGAGTGAGGCCGGCTCGCGGTAGATCTCGGCGGGCGTGCCGATCTGCTCCACCACGCCGTGGTTCATCACCACGATGCGGTCGGCCATCGTGAGCGCCTCTTCCTGGTCGTGCGTGACCATGACCGTGGTGATCCCCAGCCGGCGCTGCAGCGCCTTCATCTCCTGGCGCAGAGCCAGGCGCACGCGGGCGTCCAGGGCGGACAGCGGCTCGTCGAGCAGCAGGAGCGACGGTGATGGCGCCAGGGCGCGGGCCAGCGCCACGCGTTGCTGCTGACCGCCCGAGAGCTGGGCCGGGTAGTGCAGCTTGTGGCTGCGCAGATCGACGAGCTCGAGCAGCTCGTCGACGCGCGCCTCGATCTGGGCACGCGCCGCCCGCCGTGCCTCCAGGCCGTAGGCCACGTTGCGGGCCACCGTGAGATTGGGAAACAGCGCGTAGGACTGGAAGACGATGCCGTAGTTGCGCCGACTGGGCGGCAGCGCGGACACGTCGCGGCCGCGCATCCGGACGACGCCGACGTTCTGGCGCTCGAGCCCGGCCACGATCCGCAGCAGCGTCGTCTTGCCGCAGCCGCTCGGGCCCAGGAAGCAGACGAACTCACCCTCGGCGACCGTGAACGAGATGTCGCGCAGGGCGACCATTGCGCCGAACTTCTTGGCGACGCCCTCCAGCGCGACCGCCGGCGGGCGGCCGCCGGCGGTCTGGGCCGTCACTTCTGGTATCGCTTGGCCCATTCGGCGAGGATCCGCTCGCGGTTCTTCGACGACCAGTCGAAGTCGTTGGGATACACGACCTTGGTGACGTCCTTGGGCAGCCCCTCGGGGACCGGGAAGCCGGGCACCGCCACCGCCGCGAAGTACTTCGAGTACAGCCCCATCGCCTCGTCGGTGATCGCCCAGTCCAGGAACTGCTTGGCCGCGGCGTTGCCCTTGGCCTTCTTGGTAAGCCCGTTGGCCTCGATCTCGTAGCCCGAGCCCTCCTTGGGCAGGATCATCTCGACCGGCGCGCCGTCCTTCTTCATCTTGGCCGCGACGTACTCGAACGACACGCCGATGGCCCGCTCGCCGGCCGCCGCGTCCTTGCAGGGCTTGGAGCCGGACTTCGTGTACTCGGCCATGTTCTTGTCGAGCGCGTCGAGGTACTTCCAGCCCTCGGCTTCCTTCACCCGCTGCAGGATCGAGGCGACCGAGAGATAGCCTGTCCCCGAGCTGGCCGGGTTCGGCATCACGATCTCGCCCTTGTAGACGGGCTTGGTGAGGTCGGCCCACGACTCCGGCTTGGGCAGGTTCTTCTTCTTGGCCACCTCGGTGTTGAAGCAGAACGCCGACATGTAGATGTCGATGCCGACCCACGACGGCGTGGCGTCCTTGTCACGGAACAGCGGCTGCACGCGGTCCAGCCCCTTGGGCGCGTACGGCTCGAGCAGCCCGGCATTCTTGAAGACCATCACGTTGGTGGCCGCCACGCCCCAGATGACGTCGGCCTGCATGTTGTCCTTCTCGGCCATGAACCGCGCCGAGATGTCGCCCGTCGACAGCCGCAGCATCTTGACCTCGATGTTCGGCAGGGTCTTGTTGGCGGCCTTCATGTAGTCGGTGATCTGCTCCGGCTCCAGTGCCGTGTAAACCACGATCGTGTCCTTGGCCTGGGCCGGACCGGCCAGCATCACTACCGCGAGTGCGAGGAGCCCCCAGCGAGCCATGTTCTCTCCTTTCAGACCCCGAATGTGCCGACTGTGGACGGACTGTCGTTCCGTGTGGAAGTGACCATTGCCGCGTAAGTTTCGCACACCCCGCCGAAGGGATGCATGACGTTCCCTGCGCGGCGTCGGCGTCACGCTGTCCGGCCGTACCCCGTCCACCAGCCAGAACTAGTTCGGCCCCACCCCCGTTTTGATTCTCCGTCCCAGCAACGATTTCGGCTGTCTGTCATCGCGCGCCGCATGCTCGCCGAATTGCGTTGGACTGCAGCCCTCTCATCTTGGTGCGATGACGATCGCCCATGCCCAACGTTTGCTTCCGAGGCGCAGCAACGGGGAATGTGTATCGATCTGGTTCTCTGGGACCAACGACATGCCCATGTTGGACCAAGGTCCCATGGTGCCGGGCGGCCCGCCTATGCGACTTATAGGCGACAAGGCAGACGTTCGGCCCGAGAAGCCACGCGAAGACAAACGAGACTGAACAATGAGAGAGAGAGTCTGAGGATCCTCGTGCTCGCGACGCGGACCCGGCTCGCGCGGAAGGGCTGGGGAATTGAGCAACGGCCAATGACACGCTGGCGCCTCTCGGTGCGGGCATGGGTATGAAGAGCGATCCCGGCCGGGTCCTGATCGTCGACGATGAGCCTCACGTCCGTGCGCTGTTGCGCGACTTCCTCACCACGGTGTGCGTCGAGGTGGCCACGGCAGCCAGCGGCGAGGAGGCGCTTGAGATTGTGCCGACGTTCCAGCCGGACGTCATTCTGACCGACGCGATGATGCCCGGTATGTCTGGGGCGGATCTTCTGGACGCACTACGCGGCGCCGGCGTCACCGTGCCGGTGATCCTGATATCGGGGACGCCGATCCCGATGGCCGACGGGTTCTTTCGGCTCCTCCGCAAGCCCTTCGATCTAGGGGAGCTGGCCCAGGTCGTTATGGCAGCCATGGAGCACGGGAGGACCGGGGATGCTTGACAATCGGCAACGCTGCAACCTCACGGCCGTGGTCGGCTTCCTTCAACGTGGCGGAAGCGATGTCCAGATCGCAGAAGATACAGTCCGAACGCGCCTGCGTGCGCTGTTCGATGCCCGCGTGCTCCCGCGCCAAGTCCCCAGAGAGATGGTCGCCGGCCCCAGCGAGGGTCGCGCCCGATGCGTAGCCTGCGCGGTTCACTTCCGGCTGGGAGACATCGAGTACGAGGTCGACGTTGGGGAGGCGCCGATGCCGCTGGTTCATCGACGGTGCCTGGAGCTGTGGGCCGAAGAAGTGCCGAACGGGACTGCTGAATCGGGCGCGGTTACGCGGTCCCCGGCGCTTTCAATCGCCGCCGTACATGCTCCTCTAGCACCTCGGGCAAGCACGGCTTCGTCAGGAACACGTCCACACCGGCTCGCAGTGCGTCTTGCTCGACGGTCCCCAGCGCGAAACCTGTGAGCATGATCACTGGGATGTGCCGCGTGTGCGGGTGTTTCTTGAGGCGCTGGGTGGCGGCGACGCCGTCGAGCTTCGGCATGGAGAGGTCCATGACGATGATGTCTGGCCGTACCTGGATCGCGATGTTCACGGCGGCTTCACCGTCCGGTGCCGTGTAGACGCCGAAGCCGGCGTACGAGAGATAGGCGGCGTAGACCTCACGGGCATCAAGCGAGTCGTCGGCAATGAGCACGAGGCGTCCCGGCCAGCGGCCCGCCTCGTCGCTTGTGTGCATCAGCGTCGATGGCATTGGTCCGCGCGTCGCTGCAATAACGCTACCATCGAGTTGACCAGACCCCGGCGGATGCGGGCTCAGCAGTCCGCGAACCGTTCGAGACGGCCGGGGGTCGCGGCTATCGCTGCTCGGCGGAGGGCGACTACCGCAGGCTCGGGATCAAAGGACCGGCGATCGCGCGGCCGAGCAGAACGGCCCCGCCCGCGAGTGCGAGCAGGACGGTGGCGACCGCACACGCGGCACCGGTGGCGCCGGCGGCAGCACGAGTGACCAGAGTGACGGCGCCGAGCTCGAGCCCGGCGCCGACGAACACGATGACGGCGCCCACGGCCAGGACGCCGCCAGCGAACAGATCGCAGGCGATCCAGCCGGCAATCGGCCGCAGCGTCGGCAGCACGATCAGCTTCGCGACGGTGGCGCGTCCGGCGCCGAGGCTGACGGCAGCCTGCTCGGTGGCCCGATCGGTCCGGGCGAGGACGTCGCGGGCCACGCGCAGGGTCGCCGGCAGCTGCCAGCAGGCGACCAGCAGCACCACGAGCAGCAGCGCGCCGAGCGGCGTGGATGGCACGCCGAACGCGAGCAGGTAGCCCGCCCCGGCGGCGACGCCGGGCACCGCGAGCGGCACCTGAGAGAGCACGTCGATCCCGCGGCCGAGCACGGCCCGTCGTCGCCCGACGACCCACGCAGCAGTCAGCGTCGCCGTCGTGCCGATCAGAGCCGCGCCGAGACCGAGGGCAAGGCTGAAGCCGAGCGGTCGGAGGCCGACCGGTGTGGCGAACCCGGCCCACTGGCCGAGCGATACACGGCCCGCCTCCAGCATGGAGCCGAGCGGCACGAGCGCCCACAGCAGGGGGAGCCCGAGGCCGAGCACCCCGACGAGCGCAGCCAGCACCGTGTGCAGTCCGGCCGGCGCCGGGCGATGCACGGCGGGCAGCGCCGGCCAGGCACCAGCGACAAACGCGCCGTGACGCCACGTGCCGCCGATCAGTCCCACGAGGAGGGCCAGCGCCAGCGCCGCGCTGCTGGCCGACGAGGCATTTGTGGTCGCCGCGGCGGCGACCGCCGTGGCCAATACCGCGGCGTCACCGCCGAGCAGCAGCGGTGTGGCCACGTCGCTCAGGCAGAGCACGACCAGAACGAGCGCGGCGGCGCCCACGCGCGGACCGGCCAGTCCGAGCGTTACCCGTCGGACGACGGTCAGCCGGCTGGCGCCCAGCGTCTCGGCCGCCTGTTCCATCTCGACGGGCACCGCGGCGAGCGCGCGAACGACCAGCGCCAGGGCCCAGGGAAAGAAACCGATCGCCTGGCCGATCACGATCGCCACCACGCCGGGCAGCGAGCCGCCCGGACCGAACACGCCGGCCACCAGGCCTCGCGGTCCCGCGAGGACGAGCAGGGCGAGCGGCGCGACGAACGGCGGCAGCAGCACGCCCAGTCGACACACGGCCCACAGCCGTGCACGTCCCGGCACGTTCACCCGCGCCAGCGCGTAGGCGATCGGCACGGCCGGCAGGAGCGCCGCCAGCGTGGAGGCGACGGCCACCGCGAGGCTCAGGAGGATCAGGGCCAGGTGCGAGGGCACGGCGGCCCCGAGCAGCCCCCACCCACGCAGCCCCCATACGGTCACCGTGGCCACCGGATAGAGGATGAGCGCCGCCAGCGCCACGACCAGCAGCGCGCCGGCGATGCTCACGACGTCGGTCGGGGCCGTGCGGGATCTCGGAGCCGCCAGCGGGCGCGCCATCCGCTCAGCCGGCGGTGAAGCCGCCGTCCACCACCAGCTCGGCGCCGGTCATGAACGAGGACTCGTCGCTGGCGAGGAAGAGCGCCACGTAGGCGATCTCCCGGGGCCGCGCGATGCGCCCGAGCGGAATGCCGGTCTCGAATTCCTTGCGGATCGCCTCCGTGAGGTAGGGCGCCTGCAGCGGCGTGTCCACGATGCCCGGGTGGATCACGTTGCAGCGGATCTGGTCCTTGGCGAACTGAATGGCCAGGGACTTGGTCAGCGAGATCACCGCGCCCTTGGCCGCGGTGTAGGCGTCCTGGGCTCGCGTGAAGCCGGCCAGCGCCGACACCGAGCCCATCATGATGATGGAGCCGCCGCCGGCGACCTGTAGATGAGGGATGCCGTACTTGGTCACCCAGAAGACGGACTTGAGGTTGATGGCCATGACGCGGTCCCACCACTTGTCGTCCGTCTCCAGCACCGAGCGGTCGCGGTCCTTCCACAGCACGCCCGCATTGTTGTAGAGCACGTGCAGCGCCCCGAAGCGCCGCACGCCCTCCTCGACCATGCGCTTGACGTCGGCCTCCAGCGCGACGTCCCCCGTGACCGCCAGCGCCTGCCCGCCGGCCTTCTCGACCAGCGCCACGGTGTCCTGGGCCGCCTTGCCGTCGATATCGGCGACGACGATCCGTGCGCCCTCCTCGGCGAACAGGACGGACGCCTCGCGTCCCATGCCCATGCCCGCACCCGTGATGAACGCGATCTTGCCTTTCAACCGATCGGCCACTCGATCTCCTCTTTCTCGGGTCGCTTCCGACGGCGCCCGCGCTTCAGGAAGCGGACACAGTCGGGGTCGACCCACGCGCCTGTGGCGTCGCCGGGTCCTCAGATCCGCTCGAAGTTCCGGATCAGCTCCCAGTCGGTCACCGCCTGATCGAACGCCTGCTGCTCGAGGCGGGCTCCGTGCAGATAGTGATCGACGACCCGGTCACCGAGCGCCGCGCGCGCGACCTTGGAGCGCTCCAGCTCCGCGATCGCCTCGCGCAGCGTCTTGGGCACCTGGGGCAGCGTGGCGTTCTCGTAGGCGTTGCCCTCAAAGAGCTTGGGCGCCTTGAGCCGGCCGGCGATGCCGTGCAGCCCCGCGGCGATGGTGGCGGCGAAGGCCAGGTAGGGGTTGGCGTCGGCGCCAGGAATCCGGTTCTCGACGCGGAACGACGCGCCCTCGCCGCACAGGCGAAACCCGCAGGTGCGGTTGTCCCAGCCGGCGGCCACGCGCGTCGGCGCGAACGAGCCAGCCTGGTAGCGCTTGTAGGAGTTCACGCCAGGCGCGTAGAAGTACGCCAGCTCCCGCGCCATCGCCATTTGCCCGGCCAGCCAGTGACCGAACAGCGGCGGCGCCCCGCGATGGCCCTGACCGCCGGCGAACAGCGGCTTGCGTCCGCTCCGATCCCACAGCGAGGAGTGCAGGTGGAACGACGAGCCGGCCGCGCCCATGTCGTACTTGGCCATGAACGTCAGCGAGCAGCCTTGCAAATGCGCGATCTCCTTGGCGCCGTGCTTGTACAGCACGGCGCGGTCCGCCATCTCCAGAGCTTCGGCGTAGACGAGGTTGATCTCTTCCTGCCCGCGCCCCCACTCGCCCTTGGAGGTCTCCACCGGCACGTCGGCGCCTTCCATCCCGTTGCGGATGGCGCGGATCAGCGGCTCCTCCTTGGTGGTTTGCAAAATGTGATAGTCCTCGAGGTACGTCGAGAACGGCGTCAAGTTCTGGTAACGCTTGGCCCGCGCCTCCTCGAACGTCTCGCGAAAGCAATACAGCTCGAGCTCGGCCGCGGTCTTGACGACGTACCCCTGCGCCCGCGCCCGCGCGATCTGCCGCTTGAGCACCCAGCGCGGCGCCTCCTCGACCGGCTCCCCCTCCTCGGTGTAGACGTCGCAGAAGACCAGCGCGGTCTTTGGCAGCCACGGGATCAGCCGGAGTGTGCCGAGGTCCGGCACCATCTTCATGTCGCCGTAGCCGCGCTCCCACGACGTGAGCGTGAAGCCGGGCAGCGGCTCCATCTCCATGTCCACCGTGAAGAGATAGATGCACGCGTGGACGCCGTCTTCAACGGCGTGCTCGAGAAAGTGGCGGGCGGTGAGGCGCTTGCCCATGAGTCGGGCATACCCGTCGGGAAAGACCGTGAGGACCGTATCGATCTCGCCTTTGCGGACCAGCGCTTCGAGCGAGCGGCGATCGAGTCGGCCGGGCACGAGGCGGATAGTAGCGCAAGCCCGCAGCGTGTGTCATCCTGCACGCCGTGCCGGGATCGCCGCGTCGCACGATCGTGGCGTGGACGCTGTACGACTTCGCCAACTCGGCGTTCTCGGCGATCGTTCAGGCCACCATCTTCCCCGTCTACTACGCCGAGGCGATCGTCGGCAACGCCGACGGCCGCGGCGACTTCTGGTGGGGGCTGGTCGGCTCCGTTGCCATGATCGTGGTCGCGCTCACCTCCCCCCTGCTCGGCGGCATCGCCGACCACGCCGGCGTGCGCAAGCCGTTCTTCATCGGCTTCACGCTGGTGTCGGTCACCACCACCGCGCTGCTCGCCACCCTGAAGCCGGGGATGGTCGTGCCGGGGTTCCTGCTCGCCGTCACCGGCCTCGTGTGCTTCGAGGCGGCGTTCGTCTACTACAACTCGTATCTGCCCCGGATCGCCGGGCCGACGCAGATCGGCCGGGTGTCGGCCGCCGGATTCGCTGTCGGCTACGCCGGCTCCATCGTGGCCTTCGCCATCGCCTATCCGCTGGTGGCCGCCCACCTCTACTGGGCGTGCTTCCTCACCGCCGCCGCGCAGTTCGCGCTGGCCGCGCTCCCGGCGTTTTTCACCCTGCCTGGCGACCGGGGTCACGCGATGCCGCTCGGGGCCGCGCTCGCGCGCGGGCTCGGCGAGACGCTGGCCACCCTGCGCGAGATCCTCCGCCATCCCGACCGCCTGCAGATGCGCCGCTTCCTCACCAGCTATCTGGTCTACGAGGACGGCGTGAACACGGTGATCCTCTTCGCCGCGGTCTTCGCGTCCAAGACCCTCGGATTCACCGCGACCGAGATCATCGGCCTGTTTCTGGTCGTGCAGATCAGCGCGTTGATCGGCTCCGCGCTGTGGGCCCGGCCGACCGACACCCGTGGCCCGCGCTTCGTGGTGACGGTCACGCTGATGCAGTGGGCGGCGGTCACCGTGCTTTCGTTCTTCGTGCAGGCCAAGTGGGAGTTCTGGCTGGTGGCCGTGCTGGCCGGCACAGGGCTGGGCGCCGTGCAGGCCGCCAGCCGGACCTTCATGGCCACGCTCATCCCGGCCGGACGCGAGGCGGAGTTCTTCGGCTTCTACTCGCTAGTCGGCAAGACCGGCGCGGTGATGGGGCCGTTCGTGTTCGGCCTGGTCTCCTGGCTGATGTCGGGGAACCAGCGGGCGGCAATCCTGGCCATCGGACTCTTCTTCGTGGTGGGCCTGGCGCTGCTCTCGCGCGTGCGGGCCGGCGGGCCGACTAGTGGGGGCCCCGACCGGGCCCCCCATGCCCCCCGGGGCGGCTCGGGACGCCCCGGCGGAGCCGTGGCGCCCCTCGATACTGCGACCGATGGCTAGACGAGCGGGCGCCTGCTGGGTGTACGTCGTCACGTAGAAGTGGCCGGTGGCGGTGTCCTTGAACGAGATGTACATGAACTCGAGGTTCGCGACGGGCAGCGGCGTCGGCAGGGTGAGGCTCGTCACCGTGCGCGGCAAGTCCGGGGATGCGTAGTCGATGCCGAACCCCGTGAACTCGATCTGGATCGCGTCGGCCTCGGCCGGCGCCGGGAAGATGGTGGCCCCGGTGACGCGGTTCTTGAAGACCCAGCTGACGGCCGTGACGTGGGTCTGGGCGGCGTTCAGGGTCACCGTGGGCAGCATCGCGACGAAGCGCGTCGCGGTCTGTGGGTCGGTCACCGTGAAGGGCCGATCGACGCCACGGTAGCGCACGGACCAGTTTCCGATGAGGTTCCACCCGGTCACGGACATCGTGTCGGTCTCGTAGAAGCTGCCGGCAGTGACAGTCCGGCGCTGGTGGGCCGGAACGTTCGTGACGAGGGAACCCGCCGGGCCGGTGAACGTCACGCTCGACGTGGCCTGCGGCGTGTCGAAGATCGCGGCCAGCCCCAGGGAGAACTGGGTGATCGGCAGCGGATAGACCGGGGTCGGCGTGGTGAGGCCGTCGAACCCGCCGCCCTGGGCGAAGTGCAGCAAGCTGAAGAACATCACGGGCTGGCCCGCCGCCGTCAAGGTGCCCGTGAACGGGCACGACCCGAGTGGCGCCGTGGCCCGGGTCAGCAGTCCGCTCGTGATGTCGGCCGTCACCACGCCGTCGGTGATCACCCCGCTGCCGGTGGCCGTCGCGGTTCCGGTGATGGCGCCGGTCACCGTCGCGGTGAACGAGATGGTGACGGTCTCGTCGAGGTTGACCGTCGCGCTGAAGGGGCCGTTGAACGTGGCGGTGCCACCAGGGACCGGACCGCTCAGCGTGATCGTCCCCTGCCCCGTCGTCCCGGTCTGGGTCGCGAGGTTCAGCGTTCCGGCGAGATTCAGCGTGAGGCCGCCGAGACCGCCCGTGCAGGTCGGGGACGCCGCTGCGGTCGAGAACGCCGCGCTCACGCTCCGGAGCTTCGTGAGGTTGCGGTTCACCTGGAACGGCATCCACCGCGCTCGACGGCGTGCCGAGCGTGGCGCCGCCGCCCGGGCTCGACAGCGTCACCGTGAATGTCTCGGCCAGCTCGTCGAGGCTGTCGTTCAGGATGGTGATCGCGATCGTCTTCGTCGTCTCGCCGGCGCCGAACGTCAGCACGCCGTTCGCCGTGAGGTAGTCCTGGCCGGGCGTCGCCGTGCCCGGCACGGTCGCGTAGCTCACCGTCACGCCCTCGGCGTTGCCGGTGCGCTGCACGGTGACGAGCACCGACTTGGCGCTCTCAGCCACCGTGTACGTGGCCGCGCCCAGCTTGATCACGCCGGGGACGTCGTTGTCGATGATCGTCAGCGTGGCCGTCCGCTGGGCCAGCAGCTGGGCGGGAGCGCTCGGGTCGCTGAGCGTGAGCAGCACCGTCTCCGCGCCCTCGGCGCGCATGTCGGGAAGGACGGGGACCATGAAGGTCGCCGTGCGGCTGTTCGCCGCGAACGTCACCACGCCCTGCACGGTCGTGTAGTCGGCGCCGGGCGTCGCGCTGCCGGGCGAGGTCGAGTAGCGCACGGTCGCCGGCGTCGAGACCGGGCCGCTCCGGATCACGCTGATGGCGGCCGAGACCATCGCCTCGCTCACCGTGTACTCGGGGGCACCGAACTGGATCCCCTGCTGCGCGTCGAGCAGGGTGACGGTCGCCGAGGCGGGCGTGCCGATCGTGAGGCCGACCGGCGTGTGCAGTATCACGCGGAAGGACTCGTCACCCTCGGCGATGCCCTCTGAGATCGTGGAGACGGTGATCTGTTTCGAGACCTCGTTGGGGCCGAACGTCACCGTGCCGGAGGCCGGGAAGTAGTCGCCGGCGAGGCTGCCGATCGCCGTGCCGTCGGCCGTCGCCCACTGGACGGTCACGTTGCCGCCCATGCCGCCGGAGCGCGTCAGCGTGAGGTTCGCCTGCGTTCCTTCGAGCACGGAGATGCCGGCGGTCGCGAACTTCACGACCCCGCCCACGTCGTTGTCCTGGATCGTCAGCGGCGCGGTGTTGGTGCCGATCACCGCTCCGGTCGCGTTGGCCAGGAAGAGGTTCACCGTGCGGCTGCCCTGCACGACGCCGTCGGGTTTCGTGGCCACGTCGAAGATCTTGCTCGACACGCCGGACGAAAACGTCAGCGTGCCGGAGCCCAGCACGGTGTAGTCGCCGGCCGGCGCCGTCCCGCCGCTCGCCGAGTAGTCGACGGTGACCGTGCCGGCCTGGTTGCCCGTGCGGCGCACGGTCACGTGGACCGGCTGTCCCTCGACGACCGAGTAGCTGGCCTGGCCGAGATCGAGCTGCGTCATCTCGCTGACCATGGTGACCAGCCCCTGGTAGACGACCGTGGAGCCCAGGCGCGCGGTGAGCACGCCGGTGATCAGGTCTTTGAGCGCGCGCATGCTGCCGGTGATCTCGTAGCGGTGCGCGGTCGCGGCCGTGCCGTTCGCCAGCGTGCCGGTCACCGAGCCGTCGGCGGCGACGACGAGGCCGCCCGTGGAGAGCGCGGTCATCGCCCCCGTGGAGTCCTCGAGCGAGGCGCTGGTGAAGGCGCCGGTGGGGCCGAAGGTGGACACGCCGATCTGCCACGTGGAGCCCGCCAGCTTGGACTCGACCCGCTGCAGATAGACGCGCCACGACCCCGCGAGGTCGGCCTGAGTGAACGTCGTCCCGGGGGCGCGAATTTCGACAGCGCGACCATGCCGGGGCCGATGGTCGAGCTCCCCGTGAAGCCGAGGATCAGGTCGCGCTGGGGCACGAGCCCGTCACTCGTCGCCATCTGGGCGTTGAAGTTGGCGTTGGTCGCGAAGAGGAGCCCGTACCCTTGGAAGTCGCTTCAGCCGAAGCTGGTGGGGTCGTTCGGATTTGGCTGGGCCCTGATGGTGCCGTCGGCGAAGAACAGCGTGGCCACGGTACACCCGTCTTGGTGGAAGTCGATCTTGCCCTGGATCCAGCCGGCGTCACCAGCCTTGAGCGCGTTGCTCGGCGTGATCTCGTGGTAGTTCCACGTCGCGGCCAGGTCGTTGATCCGGCTGAAGGTCTGATCGGTGAGCCGCAGGAGCGTGACGAGGCCGGTATCGGTGGCCCCCGGCCGGTGGAGGGTGACGGCGCCGACGATCCTGTGTCGGTTGACGAGGATGCGCGCTTCCTCGACCACCAGCGAGCGCGCGTCGGTGCCCGTGAGCGTGAGGGTCCCGGTGGCGACGCCCTGGGCGGACAGCGCCAGGCTGCCGGTGACCGTGAATGTGAGCGCGCCGGCACTGAACTCGTCGGTGATGAGCGTGCCCGAGGCCACGCCCGACGCGTCGAACGCCACGTCCCCCTTGTAGGTGTGGAGGGCGGACGCGGTGAACGGGCCGGTGGGGACGGCGAGGTAGGTGACCCGCCACGTGTCGGCGAGATCGGCCGTCGAGAGCGGCTGGGCGGCGGCGCCGAGCGGCAGCAGGAGCACAAACAGCAACGCGAGGACGACGCAGCCAGGGTGCCGCCCCATCATCGAGAGCCTCCGCCGTGGTGACCCTGTCGAGTCGCGCCCGTCGCCCACCATCGGCGAAGTCCCCCGTGCTGCCGTTCCCTTCGAGCAACCGATAGGTGGGGGCGCACAGGGATCATGACGTGACGATCATGCTAACCGATTGGCTGCGGCCGAGGACAGATGCAAAGATTGCGCGCAGTTGGTGCGCGCTACGGGGCCGGCCGCGGGCCCGCCGGGGGCTAGCCGATCTCGATCGGAACCGGGGGGATCAGCAGCACCAGCAGAATCAGGCAGGCCACACCGACCAGACGCCGGGCCGGGCTCAGCGGGGTGACGTCGTCGAGCGGCGGGCTGTGGTGGAAGCCGATCAGGAAGAACAGCAGCGCGGCCCACACGAACCAGTTGACCGAATTCGTGATCGCCCCGAGCGCCAGCAACGAGACGAAGGTCACGATCCCGACCGTGCGGTGCCACCGCCCGAACAGCGCATAGGCGATGCGTCCACCGTCCAGCTGGCCAACTGGAAACAGGTTCAGCGCGGTCACGAAGAATCCCACCCAGCCGGCCAGCGCCACCGGATGGAGGAAGACGTCCATCCCCTCGGGGATGGCGCCGAACTTCAGATAGACGAGCCAGCGCAGCAGCAGCGGATCGCCGAAGTGCAGGAACTCGCCGGGCGGCACCGTGGCCACCACCGACCAGCTGAGCCCCAGCAGAATGGCCGGGATCGCGATCATCAATCCCGCCAGCGGCCCGGCCGCCGCGATATCGAAGAGCGAGTTGCGGTCGCGTGCCGGTGAGCGCATGCGGATGATGGCGCCCAGCGTGCCGAACAGGAAGATCGGCGGCGGCGCCGGGATGAAGTACGGCAGGCTCACCGCCGCCTTGTAATAGCGCGCGGTGAAGTAGTGGCCGAACTCATGGACGCCGAGGATGGAGAGCAACGTCAGGGCGAACGGACCGCCGCCCGTCAGCCACGCCGTGGGCGACGTCAGATCAAACGCACCCCCCGCCAGCAGCGCGCCGGCGGCCAGCGTGGAGAGCGCAGTCAGGATGAACAGCACCAGGTTGAGGGCCGGCCGCGGGCGCTCCACCACCTCGCCGAGGGGCCATGCCTGCAGCACCACACCGTGGCCGTTGTCGGACCGGATGAACGGGGTATAGCCGAAGGGAGCGAAGCGCGGCAGCAACGTGTCCAGTGCCCGGGCCGGCTCCATCCGCAGCTCACCGCGGAACAGGATGACGCCGCCCCGAATCTGCCGCTCCTTGACGACCATGACCTCCTCGGCAAGGTCGCGCAGCTGCTCCTCGCCCAGCAGCAGATCGTGGGAGTACAGCGGCAAGCTCGCCCGGCGACGACGGAACGGCCACAACCGCATGAATTCAGCCTAGCACGGGGGTCACCCCTCCCCCTCGCACGACCACCCCGCCAGCCCCCCCACCACCCGCCGCACCCCCACCAACCCCGCCTCCTCATACAGCGCCCCGAACACCGCCTCCATCGTCGTCGCCAGAATCGACACCGTCTCCCGCCCCCCACCCTGCTCCGCCCCCCGCCCCAGCCTCAGCAGCGGCCCAAGTTCGAACGCCGCCGCCCACTGCGCCAGCGTCTCATCAGCCACCAGCACCGCCCGCCGCGCCGTCAACCGGCCAACGCCAGCATCCGGCTCCACATGCACGAGATGCTCGGCCACAACCAACGCCAGCACCGCATCGCCGAGAAAGGCCAGCGCCAGCTGGTGCTCAGCAGGCGGATGCTCCGCCGCATACGAAGCATGCGTGAGCGCCCGGATCAACCGATCACGATCCAGAAAGTGATGCGCCAGCCGCCGCTCGAGCACAGCGAGAGCGCCCGGTGTCATGGAAAGCAGCGGTCTCGGCAGCGCCGGCGGCTCAAAACCGGCCAGATGCTAGGCGGCGAGGAGTTCCGGACTGCGACGTGGCCCGGCCACGTCGCAGGGAGGGAACGACGAGCCAACGACGCAGATGGCCGGTTTTCAGCCGCCGGCAGTCCAGCGGCCGGCTAACGGAGGTATTTACGGAACGCTAGGGTAGCGTTGGTGCCGCCGAAGCCGAATGCGTTGGACATCGCATACTCCACATCCACCTTGCGCGCCTGATTCGGCACGTAGTCCAGGTCGCACTCCGGGTCGGGTGTTTCGTAGTTGATGGTCGGCGGCAACAGACCGTGGTGGAGTGCCAGCACGGTGGCCACCGCCTCGATGCCCCCCGCGGCGCCCAGCAAGTGGCCGGTCATCGACTTGGTGGACGACACGGCGAGCCGGCGCGCATCGTCGCCGAACACGCGCTTGATGGCGATGGTCTCGAACTTGTCGTTGTAGGGCGTGGACGTGCCGTGGGCGTTGATGTAGCCGATGGCGGACGGTGCGATGCCCGCGTCGTTCAGCGCCAGCTGCATGGCGCGAGTGGCGCCGTCACCTTCCGGATCGGGTGCCGTCATGTGGTGGGCGTCGGCGGTCATGCCGTAGCCGACGACCTCGGCGTAGATCCGGGCGTCGCGCCGCACCGCGTGCTCGAGCGCTTCCAGGATGACGATGCCGGCGCCCTCGCCGCACACGAACCCGTCGCGCGCGGCGTCGAACGGCCGCGAGGCCTTCTCGGGCTCCTCGTTGCGGGTGGACATCGCCTTCATCGAGCAGAAGCCGGCGATGGTCAGCGGGACGATGATGGCCTCGGCCCCGCCCGCGATCATCACGTCGGCATCGCCGCGCTCGATGAGTCGGGCGGCGTCGCCGATCGCGTGGTTGCCGCTGGCGCAGGCAGTCACGATCGACGTGTTGGGGCCCTTGGCGCCGAAGCGCATCGAGACCAGACCGGGCGCCATGTTGACGATCAGCATGGGGATCACGAAGGGCGACACGCGGTCGAAGCCCTTCGTCTTGCGGACGTCCTCACCCTCGATCAGCGTGGTGATACCGCCGATGCCCGAGCCGATCAGCACGCCGAAGCGTGTGGCGTCGACCTTGGCCGGATCCAGCGCGGCGTCTTCCACTGCCATGGCGCTGGTGGCGATCGCGTACTTGAGGTACGGGTCGAGGCGCCGAGATTCCTTCTTGTCGACGTACTTCGCTTCGTCGAAGTTCCGGATCTCGCCGGCGATCCGGGTCGGATAGCCGGTGGCGTCGAACTTGGTGATCGGGCCGATGCCCGACCGCCCCTGCTGGAGCGAGGCCCAGAACTCCTCGGCGGTGTTGCCCACTGGAGTGAGGGCTCCGACCCCCGTGATGACGACCCGCCGCGGTTCCCCTGCTCTCACGTCACGCCCCTTAAGAGTTGTCCTTGATGTACTGGATGGCGTCGCCGACCGTCACGATCTTCTCGGCGTCCTCGTCGGGGATCTGGATGTCGAAATGCTCCTCCAGGGCCATGACGAGCTCGACCGTGTCGAGGGAGTCGGCGCCCAGGTCCTCGATGAACTTCGCGTTCGGGTTGACGTCCTCCTCTTCAACCCCCAACTGCTCGACGATGATCTCCTTCACCTTGTCCTCGACTGACTTCGCCATGAACCCGTCACCTCCGGCAGAAGATTCGCCACCCTGCTTGCACGGCTCGCGCGAAGACCGCGTCCTACATGTAGAGGCCGCCATTGACGTGGAAGACCTGGCCCGTCACGTACGCGGCCCCGCCACCGGCCAGGAATCCTATCATCTCGGCCACCTCGCGGGCGGTTCCGATACGCTTGAGCGGCACCTGGGACAGCAGCGCCTCGCGGGCCTCGGCCGAGATGGCCGCTGCCATGTCGGTCTCGATGAGCCCGGGCGCCACCGCGTTGACCAGGATGTCCCAGTGCGACAGCTCACGCGCGCTTGCTTTGGTCAGCCCGATGAGGCCGGCCTTGGCCGCCGAGTAGTTGACCTGCCCGGCGTTCCCCATGGCGCCCGCGGTGGAGGCAACGTTCACGATGCGCCCGCCGCTCTTCTGCCGGACCATGAGCTTGGAGGCGGCGCGCGTCATCAGGAAGGCGCCGCGCAGGTTGACCTCCATCACGCGGTCCCAGTCGTCGTCTTTCATGCGGATCAGCAGGCCGTCGCGTGTGATGCCCGCATTGTTGACCAGGATGTCGAGCCGGCCGAACCGCTCCTTGGCCGCGTCCACGAGCCGATCGGCATCTTCGCGCTTGGCGGCGTCGGCCACCACGCCGTGAATCGCCGCGCCGCGCGATTCCAGTTCCTGCACCGATTGCTTGAGCCGGTCGGCGTCGCGACCCGAGACTACCACGCTCGCTCCATGCTCGCTCAACCACGCGGCCACCGCAGCACCGATGCCGCGACTGCCGCCGGTGACGATGGCCACCTTGCCGTCGAGGGAAGGCTGGGTCATGCCGCCGCCAGCGCCTCGAGAGCCTTGTCGAGACCGGCGGGGTCTTCGACCGAGAAAGCCCGCGCGTCGGGGACGATGCGCTTGACGAGGCCGGTCAGCACGCGGCCGGGACCGACCTCCACGAACGTGTCGGCGCCCTCGGCGGCGAGCCGCTCGACGCACGCCGTCCACCGGACCGGGCTGGCGACCTGGCGCAGGAGGAACGGCACCACGTCGCTCGCGGTCCGGGTGACGCCGGCGTCGACGTTGCGGACGACGGGAATCATGGGATCCGCGATCTCGAGCGCGGCGAGGGCGGGCGCAAGGCGCTCGCCGGCCGGGGCCATCAGGGCACAGTGAAAGGGCGCGCTCACCGGCAGCAGCACGCTCTTGCGGCCGCCCCGCTCCTTGGCCAGGGCCACCGCCCGCTCGACGGCCGTGCGATGGCCGGCGATCACGATCTGCATCTCCGAGTTCAGGTTGGCGATCCCGACGACCTCGCCCTGAGCGGCGTCCCCGCAGATGCCTTCCACGACGTCCGGCTTCACGCCCATGAGCGCGGCCATCGCGCCGGTGCCCACCGGTACGGCCTCCTGCATGAGCTCGCCGCGCCGACGCACGATCCGGACGGCATCGCCGAGACGGAGCGCGCCGGCGACCACCAGCGCCGAGTACTCACCGAGACTGTGTCCGGCCACCAGCGCCGGCGCCAGACCGCGCTCGCCACAGGCCGCGGCCACCGCCACGCTGGCGGTGAGCACCGCGGGCTGGGTGTTGGCGGTGAGGGCGAGGTCGGCCTCCGGCCCCTCGAAGATCAGGCGCGTGAAATCCCGCCCCAGCGCCTCGGCAGCCTCTTCGAACACGCGCTTGGCCGCGGCGGAGGTCTCGTAGAAGGCGCGCCCCATGCCGACGGCCTGGGAGCCCTGCCCCGGGAAGATGAACGCGATCATGGGAGCGGGGCTCGCTTGCACGGATAGAAGCGTGGGTGGGCCGGCCTAGAAAGTTGCCGGCTCCGTTCCTGTCCCGCAGTCAAACGTTCGGGCACTCGGGTTACCACCGTAAGAGGACGGCGCCCCAGGCGAAGCCGCCGCCGAAGGCGGCGAGCAGCACCAGGTCGCCCTTGTGCAGGCGGCCGGCCGCGTTGGCCTCTTCCATCGCGACGTAGACCGAGGCCGCGCCGGTGTTGCCGTAGCGGTCCACGTTGACGAACACGCGATCCATCGGCAGGTTCACGCGCTTGCAGGCGGCCTCGATGATGCGAAGGTTGGCCTGGTGCGGGATGAACAGCTTCACGTCGTCCGCGGTGAAGCCATTGTGCGTGAGGATCTTCTCGGTGCACTCCACGAACATCCGCACCGCGACCTTGAAGACCTCGTTGCCCTTCATCCGCGCGTAGTGCAGCTTCTGGTCGACGGTCTCGTGGGTGGCCGGATGGCGCGCCCCGCCGCCCGGCATGTAGAGCAGGTCCCAGTATTTGCCGTCTGAGTACAGATCGACGTCGATGATGCCGCTGCCGTCCTCGGTCGCTTCCAGAACGACGGCGCCGGCGGCGTCGGCCAGCAGAATGCACGTGCCGCGATCCGTGAAGTCGGTGATCCGGGACAGCGCCTCCGCCCCGATGCAGAGCACGCGGCGATACTTGCCGGTCTGGATGAACTGCGCGCCGGTGGCCAGGCTGTAGACCGAGCCGGCGCACGCCGCCAGCATGTCCACTGAGCCGGCGCGGCCGCACCCGAGTCGGTGCTGGACGATGTTGCCGACGGTGGGAAAGAACATGTCGGGCGTGGTGGTCCCCACCACGATGAAGTCGATGTCCTCGGGCACGAGGTTGGCGCGCTCGATGGCCTGCTGGGCGGCCTTGATGGCGAGGTCGGAGGTGGCCTCGTTCTCGTCGACGATGTGGCGCTCGCGGATGCCGGTGCGCTGGACGATCCACTCGTCGTTGGTGTCGACCATCTTCTCCAGCTCGGCGTTGGTCAGCACGCGCTTGGGTGCATAGGCTCCGACGCCGATGATTTTCGCCCGCGTCATTCCCGCCCCCCTTCCCGCCCGCTCCGCGCCAGCTCGGCTTCCAGCGCGGTCTTGATGTGGTCGTTGAGCCCCGCTTTGGCCCACTCGGCCGCCACCCGCACCGCGTTCTTGATCGCCTTCACCGGGGAGGCCCCGTGGCAGATGATGGCCGCCCCGTCGATGCCCAGCAGGGGCGCCCCACCCATCTCCGTGTAGTCGACCCGCTTGCGGAAGCGGTGGAACGCCGGCAGCGCCAGCGCCGCGCCCACGCGCGAGCGCAGATCGCGCGTCAGCTCTTCCTTGATCATCGCGCCGATCATCTCGGCCAGGCTCTCGGAGATCTTGATCGCGACGTTGCCGGTGAAGCCGTCGGTCACGATCACGTCGCACTGGCCGTTGTAGATGTCGCGCCCCTCGACGTTGCCCAGGAAGTTCAGCTTCGACTCCTTGAGCAGCTCGTAGGCCTCGCGGGTGAGGTCGTTGCCCTTGCCCTCTTCCTCACCGACCGACAGCAGACCGATGCGCGGGCGCTCCAGGCCGAGGATGTCGCGGGCGTAGACGTGACCCATGATCGCGAACTGGAAGAGGTGCCAGGCCTTGGGCGCCACGTTGGCGCCGGCGTCGAGCAGCACCGTGTAGCCGCGCAGGCTCGGCAGCACCGCCGCGATGGCCGGGCGATCGATGCCCCGCAGCACGCCGATGACGAACATCGAGATCGCCATGGCCGCCCCGGTGTTGCCGGCCGAGATGAACGCGGCGGCCTTGCCGTCGCGGACCAGCTCGGCGGCCACCCGTAGCGAGGAGTCGCGCTTGCGACGCAGGGCCTGTGAGGGGCTCTCGGCCATGCCGACCACTTCGGAGGTGTGCCGGATCTCGAGGCCGAGACTCTGGGCGCCCAGGCGCTGAATCTGCGTTTCGATGGCGGTCCGGTCGCCGACCAGCACCACGGAGGCGCCGAACTCCCGCGCGGCCGCCACCGCGCCTTCGACGACGATGGCAGGGCCGTGGTCACCGCCCATGGCGTCGACGGCAATCTTCATGGGGTTACAGGCTCGGCGCGCCGGTGTTTTGCACGGAAATGGAGCAGGGCGACCCTATACCGCTTCGACGGAGATGACCTCACGCCCCTTGTAGTAGCCGCAGTGCGGGCAGATCCGATGCGGCTGCTTGGCCTCCCGGCACTGCGGACACACCGACCGTGTCGGCGCGGACAGCTTGTAGTGCGTGCGGCGCTTGCGGCCTCGCGCGCGCGAGTGCCGTCGTTTGGGTAGCGGCATGAACGAATTCCTTTCTCCGGTCTTCGGCGATCAGTTGGACAGGCGCGTGGCGAGGTCGCGCAGGACGACCAGACGGGGGTCCGGCGGTCGCGACGCGCACGCGCACGATACGGCGTTGCGGTTGACCCCGCACACGGGACACAGGCCCTGGCAGTCGCTCCGACACAGCGGCTTCATCGGCAAGGCCAGGCTGGTCTCCGTCTCGACGATGCGGGTCAGGTCGAGTTGATCGTTGTGGTAGAAGTCCAGGTCGAGGTCGTCGGCGCCCAGTTCCACGCTGTCGCCCTGCGCCGGCCGCGGCACCAGCTTGGCGTCCACGTCGGCCTCGACGCGCTGCGGAAAGACCTCGGCACACCGCCCACACGTCTGGGGCACGGAGACCGCCACCCGGCCGCGCACGAACACGTCGCTGCCGTCGGCTTCGACCTCGAGCGAGACGGCCTCCAGCCGCCAGGAGGGCTCGGTGAGCCCCGGGGCCAGCGCCGAGACATCGTCGATCCTGAGCCCTTGTTCGTCGAGCTCGGACACGCGGATGATCATGGCTCCTACGTCCTCGGCGGGCTCGTGGTCCGTGTCTCGAACAGCCCGCTAAGTCTCTGTCATTAAAGAATTTTGTAACTAAACCGGCTCAGTATAGAGACGGGGGTGCGGCAAGTCAAGGTGTTTGACCGTCATTTGACGGTGCAAACCCTGTCTGCTACGCTTTTTTCGACCGAGCCCTGGAGGGCGGAGAACCATGTCCAACGTATTCAAAACGGCGTTCCTGCTGGCACTCCTCACGGCCATGCTCGTGCTGCTCGGCGGCGCGGTGGGCGGGCGCCAGGGCATGCTCATCGCGTTCTTCATGGCCATGGTCATGAACTTCGTCAGCTACTGGTGGTCGGACAAGATCGTGCTGAAGATGTACGGCGCCCAGCCGATCGAGGAAGCCCAGGCGCCCGGCCTCTACGGCATGGTGCACCGGCTCGCCTCCAAGGCGCGTATCCCGATGCCGCGCGTCTTCATGATCCCGAGCGACCAGCCCAACGCGTTCGCGACCGGCCGCAATCCGGAGCACGCGGTGGTGGCCGTCACCGAGGGCATCATGCGGATCCTCGACGACGACGAGCTCGAGGGCGTGCTGGCCCACGAGCTGGCCCACGTGGCCAACCGCGACGTCCTCATCGGCACGGTCGCCGCCACCCTGGCCGGAGCCATCACCTATCTGGCGCACATGGCCCAGTGGGCGGCCTTCATGGGCGGCGGGCGCCACGACGACGAGGACTCGCCGAGCCCGATCGCCATGATCCTCATGGCGGTGGTGGCGCCGATCGCCGCGATGCTCGTGCAGCTGGCGGTCTCCCGGTCGCGTGAGTTCCAGGCCGACGCCACCGGTGCGCAGCTGGCCGGCCGCACGTGGGGCCTGTCCAAGGCGCTCGAGAAGCTCGAGATCGCCTCCCACCAGGTGCCGATGCACGCCAACCCGGCCACCGCGCACATGTTCATCGTGAACCCGCTGAGCGGGCAGTCGCTCATGCGACTGTTCTCCACGCACCCGCCGATCGAGGAGCGCATCGCCCGGCTGCGCGCCATGCGGCTGGGGTAGCGCGTCCATCTCCAGGGGGCGTCCCTCGCCTCCGCCCCCCGCGACGCACGGGTGCGTCGCGGCTGCGCTCGACTCGCTCGCTCTTCGTCCGTCCGCTTCCTTGACCGATCCGGAGGCGTGGGCGAGAATGACCGGGCTCGACGCATGATGACCCACGAAGCACTCATCGAGGTTGTCGGTCTCGTTCGACTCTTCGGCACGACCCGGGTCCTGGACGGCGTGTCCCTGACCGTCGGCTCCGGTGAGGCGGTCGCGCTGCTGGGACCGAACGGAAGCGGCAAGAGCACACTCCTGAAGATCGTCGCCACGCTGCTGCGGCCCACGCGCGGCACGGCGAGGGTCCTCGGTCACGACTGCGTGCGGCAGGCCGAGGCGGTCCGCTCGGTCCTGGGGCTGATCGCCCACGGCGCCCACGTCTACGACGACCTCACCGCGCTGGAGAACCTCCGCTTCTGGACGACGCTGAGCGGACTGCCGGCCGACCGCGAGCGGCTGATGGCGGCGCTGGGCGACGTGGCGCTCGAGCGGCACGCCGACGTGCGCGTCCGCACGTTCTCGGTCGGCATGAAGCGCCGGCTGGCGCTGGCCCGCCTCGCTCTGGCCCGGCCCCGCGTGCTGCTGCTCGACGAGCCGTTCGCCGGTCTCGACCAGCGGGGACGCAAGTGGCTGCAGGGCCGGCTGGAGACGTTCAAAGCCTCCGGGGGCGCCGTGCTCATGGCCACGCACAGCTTCGGCCGCGAGCTGGAGATCGCCGACCGCCTCGCCATCCTGGCCGGCGGCCGCGTGGCGCTCGACACGCCGCGCGCCGCGCTCGGCGCCGATGACGTGCAGCGTCTCTACGCCGCGCACACGGAGGAGGCGGCCCTTTGAGCTACGCCCGACGCGCGCTCATCGTGGCCTGGAAGGACCTGGTCGTCGAGCGGCGGTCGAAGGAGACGCTCAACGCGCTCCTCTTCTTCTCGCTGGCGCTGCTGTTCGTCTTCCAGTTCACCCTCGGGCCGGACCGCGAGCGCCTGGCCGCCGTGCTCCCCGGCGTGCTCTGGCTGGGCTTCATCCTGAGCGGCGTGCTGGGCCTCGGCCGCACGTTCCTGGTCGAGCGGGACAACGACTGCTGGGAGGCGCTCCTGCTCGCCCCCGGCGACAAGTCGGCGGTCTACGTCGGCAAGCTCGCCGCCAGCCTGGCGCTGATGCTGGTCGTGGAAGCGATCGTGCTGGCGCTCTTCACGCTCTTCTTCAACGTGGACCTGTGGCCGGTCCTGCCCGGCCTGGCGCTGGTGATCGTGCTGGGCACCCTGGGCATCGCGGCGGTGGGCGCGCTCTTCGCCGCGATGACGGCGCAGGTGCGCACGCGCGAGCTGCTGTTCCCGGTCCTCCTGCTGCCGGTGCTCGTCCCGGTCCTGCTCGGAACGGTCAAGGCGACCGAGGCGTTGCTCCTGCGGGAGCCCCTGACGTCGGTCGCCCACTGGTGGCAGCTGCTCGTGGCGGCCGACGTCGTGTACGTCGTGGTCGGCCTGCTCACGTTTGACGTCATTCTGGAGGGGTGAGGCGGCGATGGTGACGGTGCTCGGCTGGCTGGCTGCGCTCGCGATCGTCGTCGGGCTGGCCACGGGATTTGGCATGGCGCCGCGCGAGGTCACCCAGGGTAACGTGCAGCGCATCATGTACCTGCACGTCCCGGCGGTCTGGGTCGCCTACCTGGCCTTCACGGTCGGGTTCGTAGCGTCCGTCGTGTACCTCGCGCGCCGGCGCGAGGCCGCCGATCGGCTCGCGCACGCCGCCTGCGAGGTGGGCACCGTCTTCCTCGGCGTGAACATCGCCACCGGGGCCATCTGGGGCAAGCCCACGTGGGGCACGTGGTGGACGTGGGATGCCCGCCTGACCAGCGTCGCCGTGGTCTTCGTCATGTTCCTCGCCTACCTTCTGCTCCGGCAGGCGGTCGAGGACCGGGAGCGCGGCGCGCGGTACGCCGCGGTGCTGGCCATCGTCGCCGCCCTCAACATTCCGCTCGTGCACTTCTCGGTCTACTGGTGGCGCACGCTGCACCAGCCGCCGTCGCTGCTCAAACCCGGAGCCAGCGCCATGCCGCCCATCATCCTGGCGGCCCTGCTCGTCAACTTCGGCGCGCTGGCAATCCTGGGCGCCTACTTCATCGCGCGCCGCGCCCGCGTGCTGGCCGGCGAGGCCGAGGCGATGGCGTGATGCCGGACAACTGGGGCTTCGTGGCCGCGGCCTACGGACTCGCCGCCGTCGTGTTCGGCGGCTACTGGCGCCGCCTGGTCCGGAAAGAGCGCGAGCTCACCGCCTTGCGCGCCGATCGGGCGAACCGGAGCCGCCCCCCTTCTGGAACAGCCCACCCACGCCCCGACGCGGGCTGGCGGGCCCCGCTCCAATGAACCCGCTCCCATGAAGCCGAAGTTCGTCGTGGGCGGCCTCGCGATCGCGCTGGCGCTCGGCTACATGATCTGGGCCGGCGTCTCCCAGTCGGTCGTCTACTTCGTCACCCCCACGGAGCTGACCGCCGGACCGGTGGCGGGCAAGGCCTACCGGCTCGGCGGCCTCGTCGAGCGCGGGTCGCTCACCTGGGAGCCGCGCACGCTGGACCTCTCCTTCAAGGTCTCCGACGGCAAGGTGGCGGTGCCGGTGCGCCACCACGGCGCGCCGCCCGATCTCTTCGGTGAGGGGCGCGGCGCGGTGGTGGAAGGCCAGTGGATGCCCGCGGGCTACTTCAAAGCCACGCTGATCATGGCCAAGCACTCCGAGGAGTACAAGGCGCCGCACGACACGAAGGAGGCCCAGTCCAAGGGCCTCATCAAGACGCTAGAGGGAGCGACGCGATGATCCCCGAGATCGGACACGGCGCACTCCTGGTGGCGCTCGGCCTGGCGCTCTATGGCGGCGTGATGTCGGCGGTGGGCGGGCGGCGCGGCCGCCCGGCTCTCGTGGAGTCGGCCCAGCACGCGGCGCTCGGCGTGTTCGTCCTGGTCACCGCGTGTCTGCTCCTGCTGATCTACGCCTTCCTCACCTTCGACTTCTCGGTGCGCTACGTCGCCACCAACACGAACCTCGGCACGCCGTTCTACTACCGGATCACCGCGGTGTGGGGCGCGCTGGAGGGCTCGATCGTGCTGTGGTCGTGGCTGCTCTCGCTCTACACGCTGATCGTGATCCTGCGTCACCGCACCAGCGCGCGCGAGCTGTACCCGTGGGTCCTCATGACTATGCTGTCGGTGATCGGGTTCTTCCTCCTCGTGATGACGGTGGCCGCGCCGGTCTTTGCGCGCAGCCTGCCGATCCCCCCCGACGGCCGCGGGCTCAACCCGCTGCTGGAAGACTCGGGCATGATCACCCACCCGGTCGCGCTCTATCTCGGCTTCACCGGCTTCACGGTGCCCTTCGCCTTTGCGGTGGCCGCGCTGATCACCGGCCGGGTCGGCGACTTCTGGATCACCACGACCCGCCGCTGGACGATCGTGGCCTGGTACTTCCTCTCGCTGGGCCTGCTCATCGGCGGCTGGTGGAGCTATCACGTACTCGGCTGGGGCGGCTACTGGGCGTGGGATCCGGTGGAGAACGCGGCCTTCATGCCGTGGCTCACCGGCACCGCGCTCCTGCACTCGGTGATGATCCAGGAGCGGCGCCGCATGCTGCGCCTGTGGAACCTGGCGCTCGTGATCCTCACCTTCAGCCTCACGCTGTTCGGCACCTTCCTCACCCGTTCCGGGGTGATCGCCTCGGTGCACGCGTTCAGCCAGGGCGCCATCGGCATCTTCTTCCTCACCTTCCTGGCGCTGGTCGTCCTCTCCGCGCTGGCGCTGCTGGCCTGGCGCTGGAACGACCTGGGCGCGCAGGGCGAGCTGGATTCCATCGTCTCGCGCGAGTCGGCCTTCCTGCTCAACAACGTGCTGCTGGTGGCGGCCACGTTCACGGTCTTCTTCGGGACCGTCTTTCCGCTCCTGTCGGAGGCCGTGAAGGGCGCCAAGGTCAGCGTGGGCGCGCCCTTCTTCAACCAGGTCAACATCCCGCTGTTCCTGTCGCTGATCTTCCTGATGGGGATCGGTCCCCTCATCGCCTGGCGCCGGGCGTCGCTCGACAACCTCAAGCGCAACTTCCTGTGGCCGGTGGTGATCGGCTCCGTGGCCGCCATCGTGCTGCGCCTGGTGGGCGTGGGTTCGTCGGTCGCCGTGCTCTCGCTCGCGCTGACGGTGTTCGTGACGGCGACGATCACGGTGGATCTGGTCCGGGCCACGCGCGCGCGACGCGCCATGGGCGAGTGGACGCTGCCCGCGCTCGGCGGGCTGCTGCTCCGCCACAATCGCCGGTACGGCGGCTTCGTCGTGCACCTGGCCGTGCTGGTCGTCGCGGTGGGCGTCACCGGCTCGCAGGCCTGGTCGGTGCAGACCGAGACGACCCTCAAGCGGGGCGAGGAGGCGGCGCTGGCCGGCTACCGCGTCCGCTTCGACGGGCTGCGCGAGAGCCAGGAATCCAACCACGGCAAGGTCACCGGCAGCTTCACGGTGGTGGCCGGACGCGGCGCCGGCACCGTGCTGGAGCCGGCCAAGAAGTTCTACCCCCAGGAGCAGTCGCCGATCGCCTACGTCGACTACCGGCTCGGATTCGTCGACGACGTCTACCTGGTGCTCGGTGACTTCGCCCGCGACGGCTCCTCGGCGACCGTGAAGATGCAGGTCAACCGCATGGTGTCCTGGATCTGGATCGGCGGCCTCGTCCTCACGCTCGGCACCCTCCTGGCGATCCTGCCCGAGCGCCGGAGACCCGCGTGACGCGCGGCTGGCGCTGGCTCGTGCCGCTGGCGGCGGTGCCGGTGCTAGGGCTCCTGGCCTACGGCTTCACGCTGAACCCGCGGGAGGCGCCCTCCCCGCTGGTGGGGCGGCCAGCCGCAGCGTTCACGCTCACCAGCTTCGACGGCGCCAAGCTGGATCTGGCTGACCTGCGCGGCAAGGTCGTCGTCCTCAACTTCTGGGCCTCGTGGTGCTATCCCGCCTGTTACGAGGAGGCGCCGGCCCTCGAGCGCGGCTGGAAATCGTATCGGGACCGCGGCGTCGTCGTCGTGGGGGTGGACATCCAGGACAAGGACGAGGCCGCGCGGAAATTCATCAACGACTTCCGGCTCACCTTCGCCAACGCGCCCGATCCGGGCGGTAAGGTCTCGGTCGACTACGGCGTGTACGGCGTGCCGGAGACCTTCTTCATCGATCGCGAGGGGCGCATCCGCGCCAAGCATGTCGGCGCCCTGTCCGATCAGATGTTCGCCGAGGCTATCGAGCCGCTGCTGGCGGCGGCCGGCACCACGAAGTGAGCTCCGTTCGGCCGGCGTGGCGCGTGCGAGGCAGCGGCGTCGTGCTGGCGACGATCCTGATCGTGGCGGCCGCGGTCGCGACGGCCCAGCCGACCGGGCGGCCGGCTGGCGCCACGCCGGTCAGCGAGCAGGACGTGCACGACGTCGCGGCGCAGCTGCGCTGCGTGGTGTGCCAGACCCTCTCGGTGGCCGACTCGCCGTCCGAGATGGCCGGCCAGATGCGGGGGATCGTACGCGAGCGGCTCGCCGCCGGCGACTCGCCGGCTCAGGTGCGTCAGTACTTCGTCGACCGCTACGGCGAATGGATCTTGCTGGCGCCACCGCGGCGGGGTTTCACGCTCCTGGTGTGGCTGGCCCCGCTGGTCGCCGTCGTGGTGGGCGTGGGCATCGTCGCCATCCGCATCAGCGGGTGGACACGCGCCCGGCGCCCGACGCCGCCCCCGGTGGACGCCGCGATGCGCGAGCGAATCCGGCAGGAGCTCGAGCGCGAGACATGACGCTCGGTGTCGCCGTCGTCCTGCTCCTTATCGGGGTCCCCGCGCTGGCCTTCGTGCTGTGGCCGCTGCGGGCGCGTGGCGGCGGGGCCTCCGCCGCGCTCCTGCCGCTGCCACCCGACGCGCGCGAGCAGCTCGACGAATCCAAGCGTGCCGCCCTGCGGGCGCTGCGCGAGCTGGAGTTCGAGCACGCCTCCGGCCACGTCGGGGACGCCGACTACGCCGACCTCCGCGCCCGCTACGAATCGGAGGCCGCCGCCATCCTCTCCGAGCTCGATCGCCTCGAGCCCGCGCACCCGGCTGAAGCCCCGACACCGACGCCGGCCGTGGAGGCGACGATCCCACGCCGGGGCTGGCGGCATCCCGTGGCGGTGACGGTCGGCGCGGTGGCGCTGGTGACCTTCGGCGTGGTCCTCGGCGTCGGCATCGTTCGCTTCACCGAGCCCGAGTCATCCATGGCCGGCGCCGCCGGCGCGCGTGGCCCGATGATGGAGGAGCCGAGCGCGGCCAACGCGCCGCGCGGGCCGGTGACGCCCGCGATGCTCGAGGGCATGCTGGGCGCGGCCCGCCAGAGTCTCTACGCGGGCCGCTACAACGAGGCGATGCGCGCCTACCAGGCCGTGCTCAAGCGGGATCCGAACAACGTGGACGCGCTGACTCACCTGGGGTTGATGGCCGGGATCGCCGCGCAGGGCCAGCACGGCCCGGAGATGGTCGAGCGCGCCCTGGATCTGTTCGATCGCGCGCTGAAGCTCGATCCGGAGTACCCGCCCGCGCTCCTCTACCGGGGCCAGGTCCTCTACGAAGTCCGCAAGGACGTGCCGGGCGCGATCCGTTCGTGGGAGAAGTTCGTCAAGGTCTCGCCGCCCGGTGAAGATCGCGAGCGGGTGGTCAAGATGATCGCCGACGCCCGCGCCCAGGCGGGCGGCAAGCGCTAGATCGGCTCGGCCGTCAGGGCTTGGACGACGTTCGCCTCACGGCGAGCGGAATGGCGAGGACCGGCTCGCTCTTCATGACGATGACCGGGATCGTCCACACCACCTCGATCTGGACCGCGCGATCCACGGGCGTGATACTGATCGCGCGCTCGTCGAGCGTCACGCCCGCCTCGCTGGAGGCGCTGAGCACTCGCTTCTTGAGCTCGGCGGCGGGAATCGCCTCGACGCCCTGCTTGGAGATGATCTCGTCGACCGCGTTGTTGACGGCGATCCATGACCACGCCGCCATCATTCCGGAGTACGCCGCGTAGCACAGCGCAACAATCACCAGGCCCCAGAAGATCACCTTCATCTAGTGGCCCCCCCGGGTTGTCGGTTACGCCGAGTCGTTCGGCAGGTACACCCAGATCTTCGTGGCCGCCGGCAAGCCGAGCGTCGTCGACTGGCCGTCGCCGGATGCGGTGATGGTGCCGGCCCACGGGGCGACCTCGGTGATCTTCACCCGCCGACCAGGCCGGACGTTCTGTCGCCAGAGATACTCGAGCAGATCCTTGTCCGCCTCCGCTTCCTCGGTGATTCGCTCGACCACGACGGTCGTGCCCTCCCGGGCCTGCGCCAGCGGAAAGGGTGACACCTTCACCGTCTTGGCCATGCCGGGGATGGGGTTGCCGTGGGGACACGTGGACGGCATGCCGAGCATCTCGGCCAGCCGATCCTCCACGCGCGGGGAGATGGCGTGCTCGAGGCGATGCGCCTCCTCGTGGGCGTCGGTCCAGTTCAGCCCCAGCTTGTCGGTCAGCCAGCGCTCCAGCAACCGGTGACGGCGGGCCATGACCTCGGCGATCTGCCGGCCCTTGCCGGTCAGGATCAGCTCCTTGCCCCGCCCGACCTTGACGTAGCCGCCCCGGACGAGCCGCTGGATGGACTCCGTGACCGCCGGAGCCGAGATCGCCATGTGCTTGGCCAGGCGCGCACCGATGACCGGCTTGCCGCTCGAGGCCAGATCGTAGATGGCGGCCAGGTAGTCCTGCACCGAGGCGGTGGTCCCCCCCGCCGGGGTCCGCGCACTTTTTAGGATTGACGACTTCGGCATCTTAGGGTTACCTAATCGGACGGTTGACCGGGCGGTAGGAGATTCATGATCCGGCAGCAGTATAACCCGAGAGAGGAACGCCGATGCGTACATCGCTGATCGGTTCGGTCGTTGTCCTGCTGGTGGCGGTCCTGGCCCTCACGCTTGCCGGGCCGGCCCCGGCCCAGGGGCCCGAAGTCGTCGTGTACTCCGCCCGGCACTACGGTCAGGAGGCCGCGTTCGAGGCCTTCACCAGGAAAACGGGCATCACGGTCAAGGTGCTCACCGGCCAGACCGGCGAGCTGTTCGAGCGGCTCAAGGCCGAGGGCGAGCGGACACCGGCCGACGTGCTGCTCACGGTGGATGCCGGCAACCTCTGGAATGCCGGCAAGGCCGGGCTGCTGGCCAAGATCGATTCGCCCGAGCTCACCTCGAACATCCCGGCCTACCTGCGCGACCCCGACCAGCGCTGGTTCGGCCTGACGGTCCGGGCGCGGACGATCATGTACAACAGCAAGAAGGTCACCCCGGCCGAGCTGTCGACCTACGAGGCGCTGGGCGATCCGAAGTGGAAGGGCCGGCTCTGCCTGCGGACGTCGTCGTACATCTACAACCAGTCGATGCTGGGGACGATGATCAGGCGGTACGGCGAGCCGAAGACCGAAGAGATCGTCAAGGGCTGGGTCGCCAACCAGCCGGTGCTCATCAACGGCGACACGAAGATTCTCGAGGCCATCGCCGCCGGCCAGTGCGACGTGGGGTTGACCAACCACTACTACCTGGCCCGCATCGTGGCCAAGGACGCCGCGTTTCCGGTGACGCTCTACTGGGCCAATCAGGCCACGACCGGCACCCACATCAACGTCTCGGGCGCCGGCGTCACCGCGCACGGCAAGAATCGCGCGAACGCCATCAAGTTCATCGAGTTCCTCTCGAGCCCGGAAGCGCAGCAGATGTTCGCCGACCTGGCGTTCGAGTACCCGGTCAACACGCAAGCCGCCGTCAACCCGGTCGTCGCCCGCTGGGGCAAGTTCAAGCAGGACGACGTCAACATCGCCGCCGCCGGTGAGTTCCAGGCCGCCGCGGTGAAGCTCGCCGACCGGGCCGGCTACAAATAACGCCGACCGACTCCGTCGCCCTCGCGCGGACGCCGCGGCCCGTTCGGCCGCGGCGTCCCTCGCGATGGACGCTGACCTCGCTCGCCATCGCCGCCACGCTGGCGGTCCCCCCGCTTGCGGTCGTCTCGTCGCTGACCCAGCCGGCCGGCGACGTGTGGGGGCACCTCTGGCGCACCCAGCTGGTTGAGCTGACGCTCAACACCCTGGCGCTCCTCGCCGGCGTCGGTCTGGGCACCTTCGCGCTCGGCACCGCGCTCGGCTGGCTCGTGACCAGCTACGAATTCCCCGGCCGGCGTCTCTTCGAGTGGGCGCTCGTCCTGCCGCTGGCGCTGCCGGCGTACGTCATCGGCTTCGCGGTGCTCGGGCTCCTCGACTACGCTGGGCCGCTGCAGTCGGCCCTGCGCAGCTATCTCGGCCCCGGCGCGGTGTTGCCCAACCCGCGCGCGTACTGGGGCGTCGTGCTGGTGATGACGCTCGTGTTCTACCCGTACGTCTATCTGCTGGCCCGCACCGCCTTCCGCGAGCAGGGTGCGGCCACGCTGGAGACCGCGCGCGTGCTGGGCCGGTCGCGCTGGCAGGCGTTCTGTCAGGTCTCGCTGCCGATGGCGCGCCCGTCGCTGGTGGCCGGCACCTCGCTGGCCATGATGGAAGCGCTGGCGGACTTCGGCACCGTCGCCACCTTCGGCTACCGCACGCTGACCGAGGCCATCTATCGCGTGTGGTACGGCATGTTCGATCGCATCGCGGCCACGCAGCTGGCGAGCCTCCTGCTGCTCTTCGCGCTGGTGCTGCTGGTGCTGGAGCGCTCGCTCCGTGGCCGCGCGCGATTCGTGCAGAGTCAGCGCCGTGGGCTCGACGTGCAGCGCGCGCCGCTGACGGGCTGGTCGGCGGCAGGCGCCGTGGTCGGATGCCTCGCGGTGCTGGCGGCGGCGTTCGTCGCGCCGGTGAGCCGACTGCTGCTCTGGGCGCGCGACGCCACCGCCGGAGGCACCGCGGCGGTGCCCGGCTTCGGTGCCGCGCTGGCGAACACGGTCTTGCTCGCCTCCGCTGCCGCCGTGGTAACGGGGGCGCTCGGGCTCACGCTCGTGTACGCCGCGCGCTTGCAGCCGGCGGCGGTCGTGCGCGTGACGGCGCGCCTGGCCGGCATGGGGTACGCGGTGCCGGGGTCAGTGATCGCGGTGGGTGTCCTGCTTCCGCTCGCCCGCCTTGATCACGGGCTGGCGGCCCTCGGGGAGCGGATCCTCGGGCACCCCGTCGGTCTCGCCCTCACCGGCTCGGCCGCGGCCCTCGTCTTCGCCTACACGGTCCGCTTCCTCGCGGTGAGCCTGCAAACGCTGGACGCCAGCCTCCTGAAGATCCCCCCCACGCTGGACGACGCCGCGCGGTCCCTGGGCGCCAGCATCGGCTCGACACTCACCCGCATCCACCTGCCCCTCATGCGCAGCGGCGTGTTCACCGCGCTCGTGCTGGTGTTCGTGGAGACGGTCAAGGAGATGCCGGCCACGCTGCTGCTGCGGCCGTTCGGTCTCGACACGCTCGCGGTGGAAGTGTGGGCGCGCACCGCGGAATCGCAGTGGACCGAAGCGTCGATCCCTGCGCTGGCCATCGTCGCGGCCGGACTGCTCCCGGTCTTCCTGGCGATCCGCTTCTCGTCCCGTCCGCGCTAGCAGGCTGCTCCCGCCGATCTCTCCCCCGTGCGCGCCGAGCCGCCGAGGGCCGGTGCTATGCTGAGCGGCATGACGCCGGCCGATGCCGCGCAGAGGGTCGCTGAGCTGCGCGAGCGCATTCACCATCACGACTACCTCTACTACGTCGAGTCGCGTCCCGAGGTCTCGGACGCGGAGTACGACACGCTCATGCGGGAGCTCAAGGCCCTGGAGGCGGAGTTCCCCGATCTCATCGCCCCCGACAGCCCGACCCAGCGGGTGGCGGGGACGCCGATCGACGCCTTTCAGTCGGTCGAGCATCGCGTCGCGATGCTCTCGCTCGACAACGCCACCAGCCCCGACGATCTGCGCGAGTTCGAGGCGCGCATCGGCCGGGTGCTGCCCGGCCAGCGCTTCACCTATGTCTGCGAGCCGAAGATCGACGGCCTGGGCGTGGCGTTGCTCTACGCGCGCGGCCGCTTCGTGCGCGGCGCCACCCGCGGGGACGGCCGCGTCGGCGAGGACATCACCGCCAATCTCAAGACGATCCGCAGCCTGCCCATGGTGCTGCGCGGCCCGCTGGCCAAGGTCGAGGACCTCGAGGTCCGCGGCGAGGTGTTCATGCCGCGCGCCGAGTTCGAGCGGCTCAACCGCGGGCTGGAAGAAGCCGGGGAGGCGACCTTCGCCAACCCGCGCAACGCCGCCGCCGGGGCGGTCCGCCAGAAAGATCCGGCCATCTCCGCTCGCCGCCCGCTCGACGCGTTTCTCTATCACGTGTCGTGGTCGCCCGGACTCACCTTCACCAGCCACTGGCAGGCGCTCGAGGCGCTGAGCGCCAGCGGATTCCGCACCAATCCCCGGGCCACGCGCAGCGAGTCGATCGACGAGGTGATCGCCGCGTGCGCCGCGCTGGAGACCGCCCGCGACTCGCTCGGGTACGACGCCGACGGGGTGGTGGTGAAGGTCGACACGCTCGAGCTGCAGCGGCGGCTGGGCTCGACCACGCACCATCCGCGCTGGGCAGTGGCGTTCAAGTTCGCCGCCCGGCAGGCGACGACGGTGGTGCAGGCCATCGAGGTCAACGTCGGCAAGACCGGCGCGCTCACGCCGGTGGCCAAGCTCACCCCGGTGGCCCTGGCCGGCGTGGTCATCAGCAACGTCAGCCTGCACAACGAGGACGAGCTCCGCCGTAAGGACGTGCGCGTGGGCGACACGGTGCTGATCGAGCGCGCCGGCGACGTGATCCCGTACGTCGTCCAGGTGGTAGCCTCCAAGCGGCCGGCCGAGGCCGTGGCCAACGCCTTCCCCGAGCGCTGTCCGGCGTGCGGCGGCGTGGCGTTCCGACCGGAGGGCGAGGCGTACTGGCGCTGCATGAACGCAGCCTGCCCGGCCCAGCTCAAGGAGCGGCTGCGGCATTTCGGCTCCCGGCGCGCGATGGACATCGAGCACCTCGGGGAGGCGGTGGTCGAGCAGCTCGTCGACCGTGGCCTCGTGAAGGACTTCGCCGACCTCTACCGGCTGACCGTGCCCCAGCTGGCCGAGCTGGAGCGCCTGGCCGACAAGTCGGCGCAAAATCTGGCCAGCGCGATCCACGGCTCGAAGACGCGCGGCCTCTCTCGCCTTCTGAACGCGCTCGGCATTCGCATGGTGGGCGAGCGCGTCGCGCGTCTGCTGGCCACGCGGTTCGGGTCGCTGGAGCGCCTCCTGGCCGCCTCCGAGGTGGCCCTGGCCGAGACGCACGGCATCGGCCCCACCATCGCGGCGTCGGTGCGAAAGTTCTTCGACGACGAGACCAATCGACGCGTGCTCGCGGATCTCGGGAGCCTGGGCGTCGATCTCACGGAGCGCGGCGTCACGCTCGATGGCCCCCAGCCGCTCACCGGCAAGACGTTCGTCATCACCGGCACCCTGCCCTCGCTCACCCGCGACGCCGCGCGCGAGCTGGTGGAGTCGCTCGGCGGACGCGTCACCTCGTCGGTCACGCGCAAGACGCACTACGTCGTGGTCGGCGAGGCGCCGGGAAGCAAGGCGGAGGACGCGCAGCGGCTCGGCGTGCCCGTTCTCGACGAAGCCGCTTTCCTCGACCTGACCCGTCAGGCATCATAGGCGCCGATTGATGCTCAGGATGATCTCGCTGAAAGCCCTCGCGCGCTCGGCCGCCGCCGGCCTGATCGCGCTGGTCCTTCTCGGTGGCGGCTGCATCGGCCGGGTGACCGAGTCGTCGGCGCCGGTGGACCAGTTTGCACCGGGACGCTGGAGCTCGCTCATGCCCCTGACGTCGGCGCGTCAGGAAGTGGCCGCCGCCGCCTTGCAGGGACAGGTGTGGGTCATCGGCGGCTTCGCCGACAACGCCGACCCGGTGGGCATCGCGGAGAGCTACGACCCGAAGAGCAACGAGTGGCAGCTCCGGCCCTCGCTTCCGATTCCCGTGCATCACGCCGCCGCCGCCGTCGTGGGGGACCGGCTCTTCGTCATCGGTGGCTACACCGGTGGCCGCGTCCGCTGGGAGCCGCTCGACACCATCTACGAGTGGAACGCGGCCGGCAGCACCTGGATCATGCGCGGCCCGATGCCGACCCCCCGGGGCGCGCTGGCTGTCGCGGTGCTCAACGGCCGCATCCACGCGATCGGAGGCGCCTGGGACGGCGCCTCCAACGCTCACGAGGTGTACGATCCGGCCACCAACCGCTGGAGCCGCGCGAGCCCGATGCCCACCGCGCGCGATCACCTCGCCGCCGTCGCCTTCCAGGGTCGGGTGTGGGCGCTGGGCGGGCGCACCTCGTTCATGGGTCAGCAGTACGACACCGTGGAGATCTACGATCCGGCCACCGACGCGTGGCAGAGCGGTACGCCGCTCCCCGCGGCGCGCGGGGGGCTGGCCGCGGCTGCGCTCGCCGATCGCGTCCTCGTGTTCGGCGGCGAGGCGCCGCTGCGCATCTTCAACTCCACGGAGATGTACGAGGTTGCCGGTGCTCGCTGGATCTCCAAGGAGCCGATGCCGACGCCCCGCCACGGGATCGGCGCCGTCGTGATCGACGGCCGCGTGTACGTCGTGGCCGGCGGCCGGGAGCCCGGCTTCGCCGCCACCACGGCCAACGAGGTCTACACCCCATGAAGGCCGCGACGCTGGCCGTAGCCCTGCTGGCGACGGTCCTCGCCGCCGCGCCGGCCGCCGCCCAGCCCTCGCGCGAGCGCGCGCTGGCCGACCTGGGCCGTGTCGACGACGTCGGCGCCCGGCGCGCCGCCGTGCAGGCGCTGGCCGAGGAGGGTCAGATGGCCGATCTGCCGGTCCTGGCCCGGGCGCTGCGGGACAGCGACCCGATCGTGCGTCGGTTCACCGAGTCGGCGATGTGGCAAGTGTGGAGCCGCTCCGGGGAAGAGACGGTGGATCGACTGTTCGCCACCGGCGTCGAGCAGATGAACCGGCGCCAGCTGGACGCCGCCGTCTCCACGTTCTCGCAGGTGATCGGACGCAAGCCCGAGTTCGCGGAGGCCTGGAACAAGCGGGCCACGGTGTACTTCATGCTCGGCGACTATCCGAAGTCGTTGACCGACTGCGACGAGGTTATGCGCCGCAACCCGTACCACTGGGGCGCGCTGTCGGGGTACGGGATGATCTACATGCAGCTCAACCAGCCGTCGCGGGCGCTCGAGTACTTCGAGCGGGCGCTGGCGGTGAATCCCAACCTGTCCCGCGTCGAGGACACCATCGAGGAGCTCAAGGCGCTGGTGATCCAGCGCCGCAAGGATTCGATCTGACCTTCACCCTCACCACCAGGAGAGCGCCGTGATCGATGCCCTCAGGAAGATCTCGAGTCCCAGTGTCGCCAATGCGATCGAGACGTTCAACGTGCGCCCGCGTGATCAGGGCAACATGTCCTCCCAGATCCGCACGCTGTTCCCCGAGATGGGGCCGCTGGTCGGCTATGCCGTCCCCTGCGTGATCCGCGCCGAGCCCCAGCCGCTGCAGGGTCATCGCGCCAGCACCTACGGCTGGTGGGACTACGTCCTGACGATCCCCGCCCCGCGGATCATCGTGGTGCACGACCTCGACGATCCCCGCGGGCAGGGTGCGCAGTGGGGTGAGGTGCAGGCC
>Ga0111538_10001117_pt1 | contig 37686 bp, 27 predicted proteins | sample SoiMethybrSBSTD1_FD_79669 | JGI IMG/M metagenome (GOLD analysis project Ga0111538, IMG submission 79669) | Bulk soil microbial communities from a Populus tree surrounding site in Tennessee, USA - Soil MetaG P. TD hybrid SBSTD1 (version 2)... | ecosystem: Environmental > Terrestrial > Soil >...
GGCGGCGGCTACGTTCATCAAACGCCGCCCCGGACTGCTGGCGCTGTTGCCGCCACGACTCCGCGCGCTGACATCGCTGGCTCCCGACGCGTCCTCCGCCCGCGACCTGCCGGAGCGCTCTCCGGCCGCCGGCCAGACGCGGCGGCGGGTCGGGCTGCTCACTGGTTGCGTGCAGCGCGTGTTCTTCAGCGAGGTCAACGAAGCAACAGTCCGCGTGCTCAACGCCGAAGGATGCGACGTGCTGGCGCCGGAAACGCAAGGGTGCTGCGGCGCGCTTTCGCTGCATGCCGGTCAAGGCGACGACGCGCGCGCGTTCGCCCGTCAGCTGATCGAGACCTTCGAGCGCGTCGGGGTCGACACCATCGTCGTGAACGCCGCAGGATGCGGTTCGACGATGAAGGAGTACGGCGAGCTGCTGAAGGATGACCCGGGATGGGCTAGACGAGCCAAGGCGTTCTCGGCGATGGTCCGCGACGTCACCGAAGTCCTGGCGGGTCTCGAGCCCGTCGCGCCGCGCCACGCGATGAGTCTCCGCGTCGCCTACCACGATGCGTGTCACCTGGCGCACGGTCAGGGTGTTCGTCGCGAGCCGCGAGACCTGTTGGCTGGCATTCCCGGGACCACCGTCGTTTCTATTGCCGAAGGCGACATCTGCTGTGGCAGCGCCGGGATTTTCAATCTCGTGCAGCCGGAGATGGCGGCGACGCTCGGGCGACGCAAGGCCGATCACATCGACGCGACCGACGCCGATCTCGTCGTCACCTCCAACCCAGGCTGCATTCTGCAAATCCGTGCATCGCAGACGCCCGCTCACTCGCGTCCGGTCCGCCACATCGTCGAGGTCCTCGACGCGTCCATCCGCGGCGTGCCGTTGATGTAGCGCGCTCACTGCCGAAGGCTGAAGCTCGCTGGGGTACAATACTTTGGCCGAGATGTCTGGCCCCATCGAGATCTACGACACCACGCTCCGCGACGGGACCCAAGGAGAGGGTGTCACTTTCTCGGTCGCCGACAAGCTGCGCATCGCCGAACGTCTCGACGCATTCGGCGTCCACTACATCGAAGGCGGCTGGCCGGGATCGAATCCGAGAGACATCGAGTTCTTCGATCGGGCACGCCACCGCACCTTCCGTCGGGCGAGGCTGGCAGCATTTGGATCCACTCGGCGGAAGGACGTGCGGGTCGAAGACGACGATCAGGTGCGCCTGCTGCTGGATGCGGCAACGCCGGTGGTGACCATCTTCGGGAAGACCTGGCTGCTGCACGTGCTCGAAGTGCTGCAGACCACGCCGGAAGAGAATCTGGCGATGATCGAGGACACCGTCCGCCTTCTCAAGCAGCACGGGCGGTTCGTGGTCTACGACGCGGAGCACGCGTTCGACGGGTACAAGGACGATCGGGAGTACGCTCGGGCGACATGGGAGGCGGCGCGGCGCGGCGGCGCGGACGTCATCACGCTCTGCGACACCAACGGCGGGTCTCTGCCGGCCGAGATTTCGGCGATCACGCGGGATGCGCGAGAACGGCTGCAGGGCACCCTCGGCATCCATACGCATGACGACATCGGGCTCGGCGTCGCCAATGCGCTGGCCGCTGTGGATGAAGGTGCCACGCACGTCCAGGGCACGTTGAACGGCTACGGCGAACGGACCGGCAACTGCAACCTGACGAGCGTCGTGCCGATCCTGCAGTTCAAGTACCGCCGGCCGTCGGTGCCGGCCGAGTCGCTGGCGCAGCTGAAAGAGCTCTCCCACTTCTGTGACGAAACGGCCAATATCCGTCCGAACCCGAGACTGCCGTGGGTTGGAGCCGCGGCGTTCTCGCACAAGGGCGGCACACACGTAAACGCCGTCCAGAAGGTCATCCGCAGCTACGAGCACATCGATCCGTCGCTCGTGGGCAACTCGCGGCACGTCCTCATCAGCGACCTCGCCGGCCGCAGCAACATTGTGATGAAAGCCCGCGAGCTGGGCTTCGAAGTCTCGAACTCGACGCCGCAGCTGCGTGAGATGCTGGTGCGGATCAAGGAACTGGAGCACCTCGGCTACGAGTTCGAGTCGGCAGACGGATCGCTGGCGCTACTCATCCGCCGGGTGTTGACGCAAAGTCCGCCGCCGTTTGTCATCGACGGCTACCACGTGTCCGTCCGCCGCGCCGGTCACGCGTCCATCTGTGAGGCGACGATCAGAGTGCGCGTCGAAGGACAGGTCGCCCATACGGTGGCCGAAGGCGACGGTCCCGTGAACGCGCTCGACGCCGCGTTGCGCGCGGCGCTGGTCGGCTTCTACAAGCAGATAGGCGAAGTGCGCCTCACCGACTACAAGGTCCGCATCATCGATTCGACCAGCGCGACGGCGGCGAAAACCCGCGTGCTCATCGAAACCAGCGATGGCGTGGCGGAGTGGGGCACGGTGGGCGTCGACACGAACATCGTCGAGGCCAGCCTGCAGGCGCTCGTCGACAGTCTGGAGTACGCGCTGGTGCGCGTGCGACCAGCCGAGGTCGTCATCTGACCCCCAAGCGCGGCTTGCTCGTCCTCATCGTTCTTCTCGGATTGCCCTACGCCTGGGCCCCGGTCTATCGCTTTCCGAACCCGGCGCCGTTTGCCGGGTCGCACTTTTACAATCCCTACGCCGATCTGCGGGGCACGTGGCGGCGCGCCAACCTGCACGCCCATGGCACGGAGTGGGGCGGCCTGACCAACGGACAGCAGCCGAGCGCGGACGTCGCCCGAACCTATCGGGACCTCGGCTACGACATCGCCGGCATTTCAAACTATCAGTCGATTGCCGCCCACGACGGCGTCGACACGTTGCCGTTGTACGAGCACGGCTACAACATCAGCAAGCGCCACCAGCTCGCCATTGGCGCGCGTCACGTCGAGTGGTTCGACTTCCCATTGTGGCAGGGACTCAGCCACGAGCAGTTCGTCATCGATCGCGTTGGTGAGACGACCGATCTCGTGGGGTTGACCCACCCGGTCTCGCGAGACGCCTACACCGACGACAACCTCCACTATCTGACGGGCTACCACCTCATCGAGGTCGTCAATGGTCCCTTCGCGGCCGACGAGCCGTGGGATGCCGCGCTGTCGAGCGGGCGCCTCGTCTGGGCCATGGCCAACGACGACACCCACGACACCGGCGATCCGCGACGCACGGCCATGGCCTGGAACATGATCGACGCCAGGTCCACGTCGGCTGCCGATGTCGTGTCCGCGCTTCGTGCCGGCCGCAGCTATGCAGTGGGTCGCAAAGACGAAGGGCCGGCCGACGAGGCGCCGACGGACCTGGATACGCGCGTGACGGCCGTCGCTTTCGAGAACGGGACACTCTCGGTCTCGACCGAAGGTGTACCCGCTGACATCGAGTTCATCGGGCAACAGGGCCAACGGCGGAACAAGGTGCATCACGTCGTCGGCGCCAGCTACAAAGTCACGACGGCCGATACCTATGTGCGGACGGTGATTCACACGCCCCGCACGACGATCTTCCTCAACCCGGTCGTCCGCTACGACGGTACCAGCCTGCCGTCGCCCGAGGCGAGTGTCGATGACGTCATGACGTGGACGGCGCGCGGAGGTGAGACCGTGGCGCTGATCCTCGCCGCCATCATTCTGTGGCCGCGTCGCCGCGTCGCCGCGGTTCAGACATCGTCGCCGCGGCTCGCGGAGACGGACCGGGAGACCGCCTGACGTGCGCTGGCTCGTGGTTGCCGTCCTGGCCTGCACGCCGGTGCTGGCATTCGGGCAGACTGTCCCGTCACTTCAGCCGGAGACGCTGGGCTTCACGGTCGACGAGTCATTTCTGAGAGATCTCCCACTCAGCGATAGCGCTTACACGCTCCTCGAGACCGTTCAACCATCGATCATCTCCGACCGCTTCACCGGCGGAGGACTGTTCACGGGCGAGTCGATGCGAGTTGGCGGCTTTCAGTCGTCGTGGACGCAGACGCGTTTCCTCATCGGCGACGTGGAGGTCAGCGACCCAACGGGAAGCGGCGCATCACTGCTGTTTCCCGACCTCGGACCGTGGGAGAGAATCCGGGTCGCGACCGGACTGATCGCAAACGACGCGGACGCGACCGGCCTCGTCCTCGAGCTCGCGCCGCGCGCACCGTCGGCGACCTGGGAGCACATCGTGACCGGAATGGGGTCAGGTGGCAGCCTGGCGGGACATGCGTCAACGCTGGCAGAGCCAACCATTGCCCGACTCGAGAGCCTCGGACGCGGATCGTGGACGGCGACGGGTCCGCTCAGCGAACGGATCGGCGCGTCGTTCGCGCTCTCCTGGGCGGAAGGCTCGCAGTTCGAGCGTGACTCGGCCGTGGCATCTGACGAGCGTTTCGGTTCAGCCCTCGCCTCCGTGGTCTACACCGCAGGGAGCGGCGGATCCCTGCACACGCTCGGTGCGGTCCAACGCATGGAACAGGACCTCGAGGGTCGCCTCTTTCTGGATCCGACGCCGCAGGGGAACGACGAAACGCACGTTCACATGCAAAGCACGTGGCGCAGTCCCACCAATCGCGGCTGGCCGTGGCGCGCGTTTGGCGCGTATACGCAGCGTACAGACTCGCGCAACCGGCTGCCCATCCTGTCGGTCGAGCGCCTGGTCGACGGTCCCGTCTCCGCATTCGTGCCCGCGTCACGAGGTACGGTCCGACAGTGGACCGTCGGCGGCCGAACATCGAGCGTGCGCAGGATTGGCGACGCCACACATCACTTGACCGCTGGTGCCGACGTCGTCGGAGCGCGTCACACGTCGCAACCGTCTGACGTGCAGGCGATCAACGAGGTCACCGATGGCATGCTGTCCCGCGTGTGGGTCTTCAACCACCCGTCCCGGAGCTCGACGCGGCACAGCCTTGCCTTCAATCTGCACGTCAACGACAACTTGCAGCTCACGCCGCGCCTGGCGGTCAGCGGCGGGCTGCGGTTCGAGATGGTTTCAGGATCAGCGGATGACGCCATCGAGGGCATCGGCTGGCTGACGCTGCTCCCGCGAGCCCGTGTGGACTGGCGGCTGCGCGAAGGCGGACGGACGACCGCGTTCATTGGCTACACACGATCGGCTTATCGGCTGTCGCTCGATGCGCTCGCGTTCGGCGATCCGGCGGCGCCGACGGCCGACGTTTACCGCTGGGATCCGCGCATCCTCAGTAGTGGGTTGCCGTTGGGCAGTGCGGACACGCCGCTCGTCGCTCGCGTCGGCCCCGGCGTGGGCGTCGGCGGCGAGCTGACGCGCATCGATCCAGCGCTTGGCCGTCCGGTCGTCGACGAGCTCGCCTTTGGCTTCGAGATGAATCCGAGCCCGCGCGCGCGCTTTCAGTTGGTGGCCGTCGGGCGGCGCGAGAGCGGCTTCTTCGGTCTGATCAACACGGGCGCGCCGGCAAGCGCGTACACGGTCTCCTACGTCGAGGACCCGGGCGCCAACACCGGAGATCCGGAAGACGACAAACTGATTCCGGTGTTCGACCGGATTCCATCGACGTTCGGAGCGGATCGATATCTGTTGACCAACACGGACCAGGATGCGGCGCTGTCCGGGAGCCTCGAGCTTTCGGGCCAGTACGCGACATCTCGCCTGACGTTCTACGGCGGCGCGACCGCGAGCATCGCCCAGGGATCGGCAGCCAGCCGCGGCTACGGCCCGCTCGAGAACGATCAGTCGGCGCAGAGCGACCCATATGTGACACCGAATGGCGACACCTTCGCGCGTGGCCGCCTCTTCAACGATCGGGCGTTCACGATCAAGTTGAGCGGTGTCTACCGTTTTCCTTGGGATGTCAGGTTCGGCGCAATTGCCCGCTATCAGGACGGGCAGCCGTTCTCGCGGATGCTGGTCTTCCCGGAGCTGAGACAGGGCGCCGAGGCCGTGCGCGCCTTCCCTGCCGGAGACTCACGCTTTCGTTTCATCGGCACCCTCGACACGCGCCTCACGAAGGGCTTCGCGCTCGGGAACAACCGCCTCGACTTCATCCTGGACGTGTACAACCTGCCAGCGCTCACTTACGACGTCGAGGAGCGAGCGGCCGCGGCGCCGAACGATCGCACGCCGATCGCCATTCAGCCGTCGCGGACGTTTCACTTCGGCGCACGCGTCACGTTCTAGTCAGCATCGGCCTTCCAGACGCCTTCCTAGCCACGAAGACACGAAATTGAACACGAGCGTGCGGGACTGCGTTGCCAACCAGCCGCGCCAGAATGTCCGTTTATCGAGCGGACGCGGTTAGCAATTCGTCGAGGTAACGTTTCCACACGGCGGCAACAGTATGCGTGCCATGCCCGCGGGTCTCGGGACTCAGCGGCACGACGACGGCACGCCCCCTCGAGACGCGCTTGATCTCCCGCTGGAGGATGCCCAGTTCGGGCGGATTGATGAGATCGTCAGCAGAATTGACCGCGAGCAACGGCGCGCGAATCTTCTCCAAGTCCGGACCCGGATCGTAATCGCGCGAGGCCTCGACCTGGTACAGGACGTCGTTCGCGTCGGCAGTCTTGACCGAGTTGGCAATGGCGCGATCGAGCGTCGCGTCGCTTCCCGCCAAGGTTGCCATCTCCTGCTGCCTGAGAACGGGATTGCTTGCCATCAGGTACAGCATTTCCTCAGCGGTGCGAAGGCTCGGAGGTTGCGTCGAATAGTTGCCACCGCGCCAATCCGGGTCGTTGCGAATCGCGTCGATCACAATGCGACGCCACACGCGGTTACGACCTGAGATTTGCGTCGGCAGGCTGGCGAGCGGCATGAGCGCGTCCATGAAATCAACGTGGCGCTCACCCCACAGCCATGTGTGCATCGCCCCCATCGACGTCCCCATGACGAGCCGCAGATGGTTGACGCCGAGGCCCTCCGTCACCAGCCGGTATTCCGCCTCCACCATGTCGACGTAGCCATAGTGGGGGAAGCGGGCGCGTAGCCCATCGCTTGGCTTGCTGGACTGCCCGTGGCCAATCCCGTCTGGCAGAATCAGGAAGTAGCGCTTGGCATCGAGCAGTGCGCCGGCGCCAAACAGTTGGTCGGCAAACAGAGGGTTCATCAGGCTCGCCCCGCTGCCGCCGGTGCCGTGCAGGATGAGCACGGCGTTGCGCACGATACCTTGCGCGTCACGCTGCGGCGTACCAAGCGTCCTGTAGTGCACTCGAAGCTCCGGCAACATCTCGCCCGATGTGAACCGGAAATTTCTTAGTACGAAATCCCCCTGCGTGGGAACGGGATCCTGGGCCGCGCCGATGCCGACGAGCGGCGGCAGCACGAGGAGAACGACGAGAACGAGGAACAGCTTCTTGAGCATGTCGTCGATCCTCATGGGAACGCGGCTTGACGCCTGCCGTGGGCCACAGCTAATTCGCCGGTACGCCCTGCCTCAACTCGTCGAGCGAGTTGATGACGACGACGAGCGGCGAGGACTGGGCGGTCGAAGCGGGCGCCGCGATCTCAGAGGGGCCGATGCGCGTGCGGGGCGCCAGCGTCACGGCGCAGTCTGGCGGGATTCTAGCATTCGCACTGAGTCCTTTTTTGCGGTTGACTTACGCCTCGGAGAAATCGCTTGACCGGTTGCCCGCGCAGGGCGACACTCCGCCCAGCCGACGCACGCCAACAGCCTGAACGGCCGTTGTACGCAGATGCAACTCGTGCGCACCAAGGAGGCGATATGCGACCGCCACACCTCGTCGCTCGTATCCTGTTCGTGATGATTGCTGCGGGCGCTGTCATTGGCCAGGCGCAGTCACCGGTGCAGTCGTGCGACGCGACACCCAAACCTGCCTGGTGCAACGCCGTCGATGGCGACCGTTCTGAAGGGTGGGTCCGACAACACCGCTCCGAGGTCATGGCCCGCAACGGCATGGTCACAACCAGCCAGCCGCTGGCGGCCCAGGTTGGCCTCGACATTCTGAAACGGGGCGGCAACGCCGTCGATGCGGCCGTCGCCGCGTCGGCCGTGCTCAACCTCGTCGAGCCGATGAACGTCGGGGTGGCCGGGGACTTGTTCGCGATCATCTACGTCGCAAAGGAAAACAAGCTGTACACCTTGAATGCAAGCGGCAAGGCGGCGAGTGGTCTGACGCGTGAGCACATGAACTCACTCGGCTACTCGTGGAACGAGAAGAATTGGGCTCCTGGTTCAGGCATGCCGCCGGCCGGCATTCTGACCGTCACGGTGCCCGGCACCGTGTGGGGCTGGGACGAGGTGCTCCACCGGTTCGGTACGATGACGTTCAAGGAAACCCTACAACCAGCTGTCGACTACGCCGAGAATGGCTTTCCGGTCTCGGAGCGCGTGGCCCACGATTGGCGCCTCCCTCGCGCGCTCGGGCCTGCCGCGGGCGACCCCCGCGCGTGCTGCACTCAGGTAGACCCCGATTCCGTCGCGGCGTGGTACATCAACGGCCGTCCCCCCGAGGCAGGTCAGCTCTATCGCAGCCCGGGCCTGGCGAAGACGTTTCGCATTCTGCAGCAGAAAGGCCGGGCCGGGTTCTACACCGGCGAGATCGCTCGCGCCATCGTCGCCAAGTCGACGGCCGTCGGCGGAACGATGACACTCGAGGATCTCGCCAGCTACACCGGCGAATGGGTCGACGCGGCGACGACCACCTACCGCGGCTATGACGTGTCGATGCTGCCACCGCCCGCCCAGACGTGGGCAACGAACGAAATCCTCAACGTCTTAGAGGCGTGTGTGCCGCAGTGGGCCCCTGGACAGACGCTCGCGTCGATCGGTCCCGACAGTCCCAAGTTCTGGCACTTCGTCGTCGAGGCGAAGAAGCTGGCCTACACCGATCTGTACGCCTACAACGCAGACCCGCACTTCACGTCGGTCCCGATGACGAAGCTGCTGTCGAAGTCCTACGCGCAGTCGTTGTGCGGCCGCGTCGACCCCACGCGCGCGTCGGCGACAGCGCCAGGCGGTCCCGTCGATGGGACTGGAGACACCATCGTGCTGTCGGCGGCGGATCGCTGGGGCAACATGGTCTCGTGGGTCAACAGCAACTTTGGCGGCTTCGGATCTGGCCTCACCGTTCCGGGATACGGGTTCGTCCTGCACAACCGGGGAGGGCTGTTCACGCTGGATCCTCAGAGCCCGAACGTGATCGCGCCGGGCAAGCGACCGTTCAACACGCTGTCGGCCGGGTTCGTGATGCACAACAACCGCCCGCTGATGACCGTGACACTGATGGGCGGCGACATGCAGGCGCAGGGGATTGCGCAGGTGCTCGTCAACGTCCTCGATCTCGGGGCGAACCTTCAGGCCGCCACCGACATGGCGCGCTTCCGCCACAATCAGGTGCCGAACGCCCTCAGTCTCGAGTCGAAGCTGTTCGCGCTGGTGGGTGGCGAGCTCCAGGCGATGGGTCACACGGTGACGTCGATCAATGGCGGTGCGGTCGGCGGTTACCAGGCGATCATGTTCACGCCCGACCCGGACGCGCCCGCCAGTGGCTCGCGCGAGGGGCTTAAAGGCTACTATCGGGCGGGGTCGGATCACCGAAAGGATGGCCAGGCCGTCGGCTTTTGAACCGACGGCCCATCGGACTGCCTTGGGCTCAGTGATCGCGTTCGTGTCACTGGGCCGATGAACCCATCGAAACCTCCCTCAGGCGTCGGCAATCCGAATGAGACGCTTGCCGAGATTCTCGCCACGATAGAGGCCGGCAATCGAGCCTGGCGCCTGTTCGATGCCGTCGAGCACGTCCTCGTGATAGCGAATCAGTCCGTCGCGCACCCAGCGTTCGAGCTGCTCCAGCGCCGCAGGAAAGCGATCAGCATGGTCGAAGATGAGAAAGCCCTGCATGCGCGCTCGCTTCGTCAGCAGATGCCGCTCGACGCGAGGTCCCTCCGGAATCGGGTCCCAGCTGGCAACGGAAGCCGTCCCGCACACGACGACGCGAGCACGTGTGTTGAGACGCGCCATGACGGCATCGCTGATGCGCCCAGCCGTGTTATCGAAATACACGTCGACGCCACCGTGGCAGACGGCATCGAGCACCTGCTCGAATCGCTCGGCCTTGTAATCGACAGCGGCGTCGTAACCGAACTCCTCGAGACACATTCGCACCTTGTCTGGCCCCCCGCGATGCCGATGGTGTGACAGCCTTTCAGCTTGGCGATCTGGCCGACGCACGATCCGACCGCCCCCGCCGCGGTGGAAACGACGACGGTCTCGCCGGGTTCTGGCTGGCCGATGTCGAGCAATCCGAAATACGCAGTGAGGCCGTTCAAACCGAGGATGCCGAGCGACGTCGAAATAGGCAGGACCGTCGCCGCGACTTTGCGCTGGATCGCCTTGACGTCCACAACCGCATAGTCCTGCCAGCCGAACATGCCAGTGACGTACTCACCGGGCTGAAAGTCAGCATGGCGCGCCTGTTCGACGCGCCCGACGGCGAGCGAACGCATCACCGATCCGATTGCGACCGGCTCCGAATAGTTCGGCACTGCACTGACCCAGCCGCGCATAGCCGGCTCGACCGACAAGTAGATGTTCCGCACGAGCACCTGGCCGTCAGACAGGTCTGGCACTGGTGCCTCGACGATCTCGAAATGCTCGGCCTGGGGAATGCCCGATGGCCTCGACTTCAACCTGACCTGGCGATTGACGCGACGGTTCATGGCTGCGAATCGCAGAAGGCCGCACTCCCGCGTGCGGCGTGCGACGCTATTTCAATTGCAGCGTCGAATCCGGGTCAGGCCTGAAGACCAGGTACCGCATATCGCTTTCGATGTCCGCCCACAGGTGCGGCGTTCGACCAGGAGTGATGATCACATCGCCAGGCACCACGTGCCGGCTCGTGCCACCGTCAATCTTGGTGCCGGTGTAGTTGCCGCCTGACCGCGCCGGCGGACGTGCATCCGGGATCGTGCCGCCGGTGATCAGCCTCGCCGAGCCCTCCAGGATGTAGAGAATCTCGGTCATGTTCGTGTCGTGATAGATCGCGTCCTGCGGCGAGTTCTTCGGCCGGACGACGGCGAACACGCCGACCCTGTATCCGCCCACGTCGACCGCGCGGATGGCACTGTCGGCTATCCGGTCGGGGGCCATGTGCGCGATGAACTCCTGAATCTGGTCTTTCGTCACGTGTGTCGCCGGAGTTGTCTTCGGGGCCACCGGTGCCTGGGCCGCCGCCTGCGTCGCGGCCGCGACGCACAACCAGAAGACTGCGATGGCGATGTGCAGCGTGCGCTTCGTGGTGTTCATAGCCCGGGAGTATATGTCTGCCGCAGATAAAGAAAGCCTGGATAAAACCCGTCCTATCGCCTGCCAGGGTCGGCCAGGGCAGCGAGCCCGACTGAGACGCCGACGCACAGCGACTGGAGTACTGGCCCAAGGACGAACGCCGGCACAACAGGACGAGCCCGGATGAGGCCGAACGCCACATACGCGACGGCCGTCGCAACTGCGCCGAACAGCATCTCGGCATGCAGGAACACGCGGGTCTGCTGCTTCCAGCCTCTGGACGTGACCGCGAGGATCTCGAGGAGCACGTAAGGTGCGATTACCCACAGCACAAACACCAACACGAGCCCGGTTGGCGAACCGATGCGGCGGGCAGCCATCATCAGAACGCCGGCAGCAAAGACTCCGGCGAAACGGTTTGCCGCGACCGCCCGGCGATACAGCGAGGTCGCTGCGCGATCTGGCTCCGAGTCGGGCGGCGTGTCGGGAACCATGTATCAGCGCCGCGGCAGGAGCGACTTGCGCATCTTGGCGACAACGGTGAAGCTCGGATCGACGACGTTCGCGATCTCGTACTCCATCGTCTGCCCCATGAAGGTCGACGCCGCCCGCTCCGAGAAGCCGTAATCGGCCATCAGCCACTTCTGCATCTCGGTGGTGGCATGCTGGAACGCCTCGAGCAGCGGACGCGCGCTGCCGAGCACCATGACGTGCGTGTCGCTCTCGAGACGCGGCCACCCGATCGGCTTCTTCTTGACGAGGTCGACCGAAAACTCGACGTCCATCGACGTCTCGATGCCGGTGCCGGCTATCTCGCCCTCGCCCATGCGGGCATGACCGTCGCCAATGAACAGCAGCGCACCCGGCTCGTAGACCGGCAGCATCACCTTCGCGCCGGGTTTCACGCCCACGTAGTCCATGTTGCCGCCCCACGCGCCAGGCGTCGTCGCGGTGAACGCCTCTTTGCGCGCGGGCGCGACGCCCACGCAGCCGAGCATCGGGCTCAACGTCACTTCGAGATGCGACGGCGTGAGGTCGGGCAAATCGACGAAGGCAATCCCCTTCGCCTTGTCGATCGTCCACGTCAGACGCTTCGGCTCGCGATCGACGCGTGCCGCGATGAACGCAGGGTCGATCGTGTACGGCGCCAGCAGGCTGCTGGCCCATCCCGTGCTGCGATTGGTCTCGATGCGATGGAAGGTGACCACCAGCATGTCGTCCGGTTCCGCACCTGCGACATAGAACGGGCCGGTTTCGGGGTTTCCTCCCGTGGAGACCTGCTTGCCGGTCCAGTCAGCTCCCGCGGCATCAATCGTCTTCGTGACGACACGGTCGCCCGGCTTGATGCGCAACGCGGGCGGATGCGCGAAAGAGTACGTCGTGTAGTACTTCTCCGGCATGAACTGGTGCGTCTGCGGCGGCTGCGCGTTCGCCGGAACGCACAGCGCCAGCGCAAACGTCACGAATGCAGTCGCGAACCGAACCAGCCTTTCTGAGAGAAATCCACGGCTCAGCATGCGCGCAAGTATAGGCGCGTGCCGGCAAGTGAGATCCAATCGATTGGGGAGGAATAAAAGGGCCGTCAGGTCCTCTTTTTGCGGTTGACTTACGCCCGCGAGACGCACAGGATCCGCGCGTACGTGGCTGACGCGGGCTCTCGCTGAGGGCAGCGGGCCAGTCGCCGACGGAGCGCCGTCGGACTGACCGCTAGGCCCGGGCAGTCGCCCGGCCGGTTTTCTTATCGCCCTGTCGCCTTTTACTTCCTCGGCGGCTCTCGTATTCCGGCTCCTCGCTCCGTTCGGCGGCGGTCGCATCATTCGCATTCGGCACTCTTTCGTCCGACTAAGACGGCGTCGGATTCCGCTGACGGCTCTCACTCGAAGGAGGCGGACATGCGTGGACGAGTGCTTGCGTTTCTAGTCTGGATGTGTCTCTCGGCAGCCGCATCGACTTACGCCCAGCAGGGAACCGCGGAGATCGCCGGCCAGATCACGGACCAGCAAGGGGCCGTGCTACCCGGCGTAGCCATCGTGGTGACCAACGAGGATAGCGGCGTCTTTCGCGAGCTCGTGTCCACGGGCGACGGCAGTTACTTCGTGTCGCAACTGATCCCCGGGCGGTACCGCGTGGTGACGAAGCTCGAAGGCTTCCGCAGCCTCGAGCGGCGCGGTCTCCAAGTGGAAGTCGGTAAAACGCTGAAGCTCGACATCACGCTGGAAGTCGGCTCGCTGGAGGAGACCGTCACCGTGACGGGCGGCTCCCCTCTTGTCGACCTGTCAACGGCTGAAATCGGCGGTCACATTTCCGCGCAGGAAATCACCGACCTGCCAGCCGGCAATCGCAGCTACATGGCGTTTGTCGGGAACGTCCCCGGCGCGCAGTTCGTGCCGACGACCGGCTTCCTGAACGACACCATGCTCGCCAATGGACAGCCGGCGGCGGCCAACAACGTGACCTTTGATGGCGCCGGCAACGTGGACGACCTTCGCGGCTCGAACGTTGGCGGCCAGGCACGGACGGCCAACGAGGCGATTCAGGAAGTGCAGGTGCTGACCAATCAGTACGACGCCGAATTCGGCCGCGCGTCAGGCGCGGTGATCAACGCCGTCACTAAGTCGGGCACGAACAACTTCTCCGGCTCCGTGTTCGATTTCTTCACCGGCAAGAACGTGACCGCGAAGGATTACTTCACGGAGCAGAGCGGGGCCGAAAAGCCAGACGTCTCCAAGAAAGAGTGGGGCGCCACGGTCGGGGGCCCAATCATCCGGAACAAATTGCATTTCTTTGCCAGTCTCGAGCGTATCGTCCAGCAGCGCAATCAGGCGAAAACCTGGCCGACGCGTCCCGAGTTCAGCTTCTCGACGACCGACGACGTCTCGGCGTGGAATACGCTCTGGCGACTGGACTACCAGTTCACGCCGAACAACACGTTCGCCTTCCGGTGGCTGCGGGAGTCGGCACCGCAGTTCAACGTGCTCGACGGCGCGAGAAACACGCCGGAGAGCTACGACGACGAGACCGACCTCGACCAGACGCTCGTGGCCACGTGGACAGGCGTCGTCTCGAACACCAAGGTCAACACGGTTCGCGCCGGCCTGACCAAAGAGCAAACGACGCATTCGAACCCGCGGACGCGCGCGCTCCAGCCAGAGTACGCCACGTGCACGGTGTGCCCGCGGCAGATGATTCAGGATCAGGCGCTGATACCGCCCATCCTCGCCTATCTGAGCATGGACGGTCAGGCCGACGACACGATGGACTTCTCGCTGGACGACTCCTATACCTTGGAGGACACCTTCTCGTGGTTCGTTCCGAGCAAGGCCGGACGCCACGATATGAAGTTCGGCGCCCGGTGGTCGCACGTGTGGATCAGCAATCCGAACAACTCCAACGCGAACGGCACCTATTCCTTCCCCTCCGACGCTTCGTTCGTGCCCGGGAACTACTCGACCTATCCCGAGCGTTTCAGCATCCGCGTGCCCGGTGCGCTCGACTACGAGCTGAAATCCGACACGTGGGAGCTGTTCGCGCAGGACAAGTGGGCGATGAACAACGGTCTCAGTCTGAGCCTGGGCGTCCGCTACGACCTCGAAATCATCCCGATCGACGAGATCGACAACCCACTCTTCTCGGACCCCACGAAGTACCCGGTCGACAAGAACAACATCTCGCCGCGGCTCGGCTTCACCTGGGATCCGGGCGGCAAGGGCAAAGCGGCGTTCCGCGGCGGCTACGGTCTGTTTTTCGACCGGACGCTCCTCGGGACCGTCGACAACTACCTCTTCGATACGAAGTACTCCAACACGTTCATGGCCATGTTCCCGGAGAGCGGCCAGGCTGACCCGGGTCCGTCGAACGGCCGGCCTCCAGTCGACCCGCTCCTCGCGATGACCACGAACGTGTCGGCGTTGACGCCCGAGGTCAAGGCGTACCTGAACTCGCGATTTCCACCGGGATCCGTTCGCCGAAATACCGGCACGGTCACCTGGGACGATCCCGAGCGCACGCAGCCGTACTTTCATCAGTTCACGGTCGGGTACGAGCGAGAGGTCTTCTCCGGCGTGGCCGTGTCGGCGGACTACGTCCACATGGCTGGACGCGACATGTTTCTCAACCCGGATCTCAACATCAGCACCCGCCTGAACACGAGCCGAACGGGTCCCATCATCAAGACCGATCCCTTCGGCATCCTCAACCCGAGCTTGAAGCCTGGTGAAGCGCCGTACGCCGGCGTCGTCCGTCTCGTCACGACGAAATATGGCTACAGCGATTACGACGCGATGAACGTGTCCGTGGAGAAGCGCTTCTCGAACCACTGGAGCCTTCGCGGGGCGTACGCGCTGGGGTACTCGCGCGGCGTGACGAACAATCAATCCGGCGCGACCAGTGAAACGCGGTTACAGGTCGGATCCGACCTCAATCTCGACCTGTGGGAAGGACCGTCCGATGTCGACCGGCGTCATTCCCTCGTGATCAGCGGCCGTGGAGAGCTGCCGAAGTGGCCGGCCTTCACGTTCAGCGGCGTGATGCGGATGCTGAGCGGGACGCCGTTCACGATCCAGGATCAGACCTTCGACACCGATCAGAACGGCATCCTGTTCGACCCGCTGCCGGCCGGCACCTACAGCGGCACGGCCCAGGACTCTCTGCAGAACGTTGAGAACAAAGGCGGCCGAAACGGCGCCCGCGGTCCGGGGTTCGCGCAGCTCGACCTTCGCGCCGGCTACCGCGCCCGTCTGGGTGGACGTCGGACGCTCGACGTCTTCGGAGATGTGTTCAACGTCACCAATCGCGCCAACTTCACGAACCCGAGCGGCGATCGTCGCAACACTGCCGATTTTCTGCGGCTGAGCACCCTGGTGGCCACGTCGGGTTTGCCGCGGCAGTTCCAGCTCGGTGTGCGGTTCGGGTTCTGACGGTCAGCTAATGGGCTTTGGGCTTCAGGCTTCAGGCGCGGTCCGGTGTTGCGTTCCGTACCTGAAGACTGCAGTCCAAAGACCGCAGCCGGCGTGAACCGGCAGGCCTTTTACTGTGTGGGTCTCGCGAACGTGTCACATTGCTTGGGATCGCCAGACTGCATCCCGCGCTGGAACCACTGCATGCGCTGAGCGGACGTGCCGTGCGTGAAGCGCTCGGGCTGCACCCGCCCGGTCGTCATCTTCTGCAACCGATCGTCGCCGATTGACGCTGCCGCGCGCAGGGCGTCCTCGGCGTCGCCCGGATCGAGCTCAACGCGGCCGCGCTCGAAGCGTCCGCCCTGCGACGCTTCGTGCCCCCAGACGCCGGCAAAGCAATCCGCCTGCAGCTCGAGCGCGACCGAGGCGCTGTTCGCGCCGGCGCGATCGCTTCCGACGCGGTCGTTGATGCCGAGGAGATTCTGGACATGGTGGCCGTACTCGTGCGCGATGACGTAGGCCTGGGCGAAATCGCCGGGCGCGCCGAACTTCTCCGAGAGCTCCTGGAAGAAGCTGAGATCGAGGTAGACGAGTTGATCGCCCGGGCAATAGAACGGTCCGCTTGCGGTCTCGCCCAGCCCGCACGCTGTCTGCGTGGCATCGCGGAACAGCACGACTTTCGCTGGCTGATAGCGCCCGCCGAGGGCCTGAGACCAGACCGCCTGAGTGTCTGTCGAGACGGCGTTCACGAAGTCGACCATCCGCTCTTCTTCGGGCGTGGCTTGAATCGGCCCCGACGACGACCCGTCGGAGACCGAACTGCCGCCGGAGGTGCCGATCAGCGACAGGAAATCGGTGCCCGTCGCCCAGCTGAGAACGAGGAGGAGCAGTAGCCCGCCGATGCCGATCGACGCCCCTCCACCGACTCTACTTCCACCCCGCCGATCCTCGATGTTGCTGCGGTCTCCGGCGCTCCATCGCATCGCTGCGCTCCGATCTCAGGCGATTGCCTGTCGAGCTTCCCACCAGGACTCGAAGTCCTTGAATGCGCGAGAGAGGTGCACGGGGTGTGCCACGTCGTCGGCAACGACCTCGGTCGTCTTGTAGCCGTTGCCGGTGATGCACACGACGATTGATTCGTCGCGAGGAATGACGCCGCGCTGAATGAGATCGATCGCTCCGGCGAGCGTGGTCCCGCCGGCCGGCTCGGTGAAGATGCCCTCGGTTTCGGCCAGAAGATGAATCGCTTCGACGATCTTTGTGTCAGACACTGCAGCGCCGGATCCGCCGGTTGTCCGCACTGTCTGGATGACCTGGTAGCCGTCGGCCGGGTTGCCGATGGCAATCGACTTGGCGATCGTGTCGGGACGCACCGGGTCCGGATGGTCGTCGCCGTTCAACAGTGCCCGCACGACCGGGGCGCAGCCGGCAGCCTGAGCGGCGTGAATCCGCGGCAGATCGCCTGAGACGAGCCCAATCTGCTTGAGCTCCCGCAGACCGCGGGCGATTCGCGGCAGGAGCGTGCCGCCCGCCACGGGCGACACTAGATGTTGCGGGTAGCGCCACCCTAACTGCTCGACGATCTCGAACCCCATCGTCTTGGCGCCCTCGGCGTAGTACGCGCGAAGGTTGATGTTCACGAACCCCCAGCCATAGCGGTCAGCGACCTGCGAGCACAGGCGGTTCACGTCGTCGTAATTGCCGGAGATAGCGAGAATGGTGGGACCGAAGATGGCGGAGCCGAGGCGCTTGCCGGCCTCGAGGTTGTCGGGGATGAAGACGCAACACTCCATGCCGAGCCGGGCGGCATGAGCCGCGACGCTATTCGCGAGGTTGCCGGTCGACGCGCAGGCGAGCACCTTGAAGCCCAGTTCGGCCGCACGGGTCGCCGCGACCGCCACGACCCGATCTTTGTACGAGAGGGTTGGATGGTTGACCGAGTCGTCTTTGATGTAGAGCTCGGAGACGCCGATCTTCTGCGCCAGCCGCGTCGCGCGGACGAGCGGCGTGAAGCCCGAGTTGAACCCGGTCCGCGGCTCGCCGACGATCGGCAGCAGCTCGCGGTAACGCCAGAGATTCTTGGCCCGGCGTTCGATGATGTCGCGGGTCAGGTGGACTTGCGAGTAGTCGTAGATGGGTTCGAGAGGACCGAGGCAGCGCTCGCAGGCGTAAACCGCGTCGGCAGGAAACGTGGCCTGGCACAGATGACACTGCAGGCCGATGAGCGCACTGGCTGAACCGGGACTGTTCCCGGACGTTTGAAAGGAATTGTCCAAGACCTTCTCATCTTCCCCGGCACGAGCCGGGCAGGAATTGGCACCTCGCGCCTTGCGCACCGGTTGCCGTGGCGTCCTCGGGCCTGTCCCTCAGCCACTCTCGATAAGAGCACTGACCGTTGCCGACTATAGCGCAGCGCACCAACGCAAGCAACACTAACTATCTACATATCTACATTGGTAGATACAAGGTGGCTGTCAGCAGACGTGTCAGGTCAGGTCTTCAGGCAGCGCTTAAGCAGAGCATTCGCCGTCCATGACCTCCGGCGCGAACTCCGTGCTTTCGGCGAGATCGATGTAGTCGAGCGGCGTGGCGTCGGCTTCAGTGAACATCTGCAGGTCGAGCAGCGCGCGCGAGACGTGCGTCAGCTCGACGCGCGCGAAGAAGGTCGGTGCGGACTCGCCCTCGCGACGCTCTTTCGCATACATGTCGATGAGCCGTTCGACGACGTCCGGAATGCGCCGCGCCGGAACCTTGGCGGCCAGCCGGCCGAAGGCCGCCCCGTCCGCGGTTGTCCCGCCGCCGACCATCACGAAGTATTGCGGCACGGCGCGGCCGCCAACGCGGCGGACACTGCCCTGGAATCCGATCGTCGCCACGTGGTGCTGACCGCACCCGTTCGGGCAGCCACTGATCTTGATGCGCGCGTCGGTGGCGGCGGCGACGAGATCCGGCCGGGCCCTCAGGTGGTCTTCGAGCAGCCGTCCGAGACCACGCGACTGCGTGACCGCCAACCGGCATGACTCGGCTCCCGGGCAACTGGCCACATCCGCGACCGTCGCCGCCTCCGCCAGCCCCAGGCCGGCGGCGGCAAGGCGGGCGTAGAGCTCGTGGACGTCCGCGACGCGAACCCAGCGGAACACCAGATCCTGATCGGCCGTCACCCGCACGGTGCCGTCGGCGTAGGCGTCGCTCAGCTCACCCAGCACCCGCATCTGCGCGCTGGTGAGATCGCCCAGCGGCACGGTCGCCGTGACCAGCGAAAAGCCGAATTGCTTCTGCGGCCGGACGTTCGACGTCCGCCACCGGATGTACGCCTCGTCGCTCGGCCGATACAGCGGGACGACGACCGGCGTGATTCCGGGCCCCAACGGCGTCACCGCCGAGACACGACTGCCAATCGCATCTGGACCTGGTGCCGGCATACGATCCCAATCGGGCCGCGATTCTTCGGTCGGCGGATCGATCGCCAGCGTGGCCACTCCAGCCTCTTTCGCCGCCGCAAATGCGGTGCGGTATTCGGCCACGAAGCGATCCCAGCCCAGCGCCTTGATCATGAACTTGATGCGGTTTCGCTGCTTGTGCTGGTAATCGCCGAATTGCTTGAAGACCTTCAGCACCGCTTCCGCCACGCGGAAGATTTCGCTCGCCGGCAGAAAATCGTGCAGCCGTCCGGCGTCCGTGCACATGATGGCCGTCCCGCCGCCGGCCGTGATGCGGAACCCGCGGGTTCCATCCGCCCCTATCGCCGCTTTGAATCCGAGGTCGTTGATCGGGAGCGCGATGTGATCTTCGGCGCAGCCCTCGAACGCGATCTTGAACTTGCGCGGCAGGGTCGAGCTGTACGGATGGCGCAGCAGGAAGCGCGTCAGCGCGTCGGCGTACGGGGTCACGTCGAACAGCTCACTTCCCGACACCCCGGCGAACGGACACGCCGTGATGTTCCGCACCGAGTTCCCGCACGCCTCACGCGTCGTCAGCCCGGTCTCGGCCAGTCGGCGCATCGCCGGTTCAGCGTCGTGCAGCTTGACGAAGTGGAACTGGATGTTCTGGCGGGTGGTGATGTGTCCGAACCGCCGCGAGTAGCGCTCACCGACGTCGGCCAGCGCGTCGAGCTGGTCGCGGGTGAGAACGCCCTGGGGGACCTTGACGCGCAGCATCTGCGCGTCCTCGGCCTGGCGCTGACCGTAGGTGCCGCGCACCAGTCGAAACGCGCGCCACTGATCCGGCGTCATGTCGCCGCGTTCGTACTTCTCGAGTGTCGCGACGAACTCGTCGATGTCGGCGACGCTCGCGAACGACAGCCGCGTGCGACCGTGCGTGCTCGTCTTCTCTACAGGAGACATGTCCGTTCCTCACTGCGTCGGGACAAGGCCGTCAGCATTCACCGCTCCGAATCAAGCCGCCCCGCTGGTCCTCATTCAGTTCAATGGCCGAGGTCAGCGCCATTGCCGCGACGTCGCCGACGACGATGAGCGCGGGCGCGTCGCCGTCGCAGGCGCCATCGCCTGCGGCGAGACGAGTCAGGGTTCCGCGCCAAATCTGCTGGCCGGGAAGCGAGGCGCCGGCCACCAGGGCGACCGGCGTCGCCGCGGCCCAACCTGCCTCGAGCAACGCGGCAGCGAGTGGCGCGCGCCGCGCGTAACCCATGGCAATCACCAGCGTGATGCCAGCCGGCGTGAGGCCGCGAACCGTGCCGGCGAAGGCGGCCACGTCGTGGCCGGTCGTGACCAGCACCGCGCCGGACACGCCGCGGTGGGTGACCGGAATGCCGGCCAGCGACGGCCCTGAGAGCAGACTGGTCACGCCCGGCACGATTTCGAAGGGAATGCCGGCGGCCTTCAACGCCATCGCCTCCTCGCCGCCACGGCCAAAGACGAACGGGTCGCCACCTTTGAGGCGCACGATGCGGCGGCCACGGCGAGCGGCGCGGATCATCACCGCGTGAATCTCGGCTTGCGAGAGCGCATGGCGGCCGGCGCGCTTGCCGACGAAGAATCGCTGTGCGCGGCGGGCCAGCTTCAGCACACGCTCATCGACCAGGGCGTCGAACAGCACGAGGTCGGCGGCTCGCAACCGAGCCACGGCGCGCCGCGTGAGCAAGTCCGGATCGCCCGGGCCGGCGCCGACGAGCGACACTCGTCCGGTCACCCGCATGACTTCTCCACCGGTCGAGACTCTTCGCCGGCGGCAGCGGAGCGCGTCCGCCGACGGTAAAGATCGTTGAGCGCCTCGAGCAACAACGGCCGTCGTGCCTCCATCGGCACACCGTCGCGGCGCCAGGCGATCCGCTGGCGCCGTGCCTCGTCCATCCACTCGGTCAGGTCTTTCGGAAGCACGGCGTCGAGTGCCTCGCGCAGCAGGCCGGTCAATCCCGGTGCGTCGCCACGACTCGAAATTGCCAGTGTGACGCCGTCGCGGCGCACGACCCCGCTCAGGTACGCGCTGGCGTTGGCCGGATCGTCCACGGCGTTGACGAAGATTCGCCGGTCGTGTGCTGCGTTCGCCACCTGGCGGTTGACGTCAGGCGTGGCCGCCGCCACCACGAGCCACACGTCGTCGAGATCGCTCGCCGCGAAGCCGCGCCGCGCGACCGTCACGCCGGTATCGACGATCTCTTGGCGGATATCAGGCGCGACGACCCGTACGTCCGCACCGGTGGCGAGCAGCGCGTCAAGCTTGGACGCCGCGACCGGTCCTCCACCGACCACCAGGACGCGGCGCTCGGACAGGTTCAAGAAGAGCGGGAGGAGTTCGGACATCTCTCTCAGTAGCTCGTCGCTCGGTACTCGGTTGCTAGTGGCTCAGTCTCTCAGCGGCTCGGTAGCTCAATCGTCTATCAAAAAAACAAAAAAGCCCGGAAAGCTAGGAGCCTCCCGGGCGTCGTGGTTCAGGGTCTGGAACGCGGTCAGCAATGAGCAATCGATGGAAGCGGGCCTGAACTGGTGGCGCGAGGGCTCGAAACGGTCGCCAGACAACAACAGCAACATCCCCGGGTCATCGTAGCCTCTAACTATCTCTCTGTTTAGGGGCTCGGTCAAGGTTTCCGGTTTGCCGGGCCGGCCCCGCGCCGCGCGCACGGCGCGGCCGTCGGTCGCTCGCCCGGTCCCCCGGAAACTGCTGGATGTCCGGCAAGACAGGCCCGCCATAGGCGCTCGGTCCCGACACGGATGCCGATGCGCGGCGTCCAGACCACCTGCCCCGGCGCGGCGCCGGGCGCCCCTTCGTCTTCAATGAAGAGCTGCGGCCCCAACAGGTCCGCCCGGTTCCTGGCGAGCGTGATGCCCAGTGCCATGGTCAGGTTGCCCGGCCCGCGGCAGAGGTCCACGTCATCAAGCGCGCGTGACGGCGGCCGGCGGCCCACCATCGCTCGCCGTCTCCGTCGTCGCATGAGCTCGACGCCGTCGCGCGGCTCGAGCGCTCTGAGGAGGACCGCCGCCGGTCGTCCTTCGGTTTCGGTCACGACGTTCACCAGCGAGTGAATGCCGTAGTTCAAGTACACGTATGCGAACCCCGGCGGACCGTAGAGCGGCGCATTCCGCCGCGTCGGACCAGGCGCGGCATGGCAGGCCGGATCGGATTCTCCGATATACGCCTCGACTTCGACGATCATCCCGCTCGTGCGATGGCCGTTGACGCGGTGCACGAGGATCTTACCGAGCAGATCGGCGGCGACGTCGAGGGTCGGCCGGTCGTAAAACGATCGAGGCAACAGGCGACCACCGTTCGCCGGCAGTCCTGGCGCAACGGCTCGCCGCTCAGCGGCCGCTGGCGTAAGCATGCGATCGGCCCTCGGCCAGGACGGCGCGCAGGTAGCGTCCGGTGTGCGACGCAGGATTCTGAGCGACTTGTTCCGGCGTTCCCACGGCGACCACTTCGCCGCCGGCGGCGCCCCCCTCTGGACCGAGGTCGATGATCATATCGGCCGTCTTGACCACGTCGAGGTTGTGCTCGATGACCACCAGAGTGTGCCCGGCCTCGAGCAACTTTCTGAACGCGGTCAGCAACTTCGCGATGTCATCGAAATGCAGGCCGGTCGTCGGCTCGTCGAGGATGTAGAGAAGGCGGTCGCCCGCATGCGAGGACAGATGCGCGGCGATCTTGATCCGCTGCGCCTCACCACCCGACAGCGTCGTCGCCGGCTGCCCGAGCCGGAGGTAGCCGAGACCGATCTCGTCGAGCACCTGCAACCGGCGCAGTACCTTCGGCGAGCTGCTGAAAAACGTCAGCGCCTCGCGGACCGTCAGGTCCAGCACCTGATGGATGTTGCGCCCTTTGTAGCGGACCTCGAGCACCTGTGGTTTGAAGCGCTTGCCGTCGCACTGGTCGCACGGCACGAAGACGTCGGCGAGAAACTGCATCTCGACGCGGACTTCGCCCTCCCCCTGGCAGGCCTCGCAGCGGCCGCCGGGCACGTTGAAGGAAAAGTGACTCGCCGTCAGGCCGCGGGCGCGTGCATCTTTCGTCGCGGCAAAGATCTCGCGGATCGGATCGAACGCCTTGAGATACGTCACGGGATTCGAGCGCGGGGTGCGGCCGATCGGCGCCTGATCGACGAGCACCACATCGCTGATGAGCTCGATGCCTTCGAGCTCTTCGAACGCGCCGACGCGCTTGTCCCAGTCGCCCTTGGCCCGCTTGATCGCGGCATAGAGAACGTCATGCACCAGCGTCGACTTGCCGGAGCCGCTGACACCGGTGACGCAAGTCAGGGTGTTGAGCGGAATCGACACGTCGACGCCTTTCAGATTGTGCTCCGACGCGCCGAGCAGCCGGATTTTCTGCCCCATCCCGCGACGCCGTGTCGTCGGCACGGGTATCGCCAGCTCACCACGTAGATACTTCGCGGTCAACGATCGCGGCTCCTGCATCAGCGCCTCGAGCGTGCCCGAGAACACGACGCGTCCCCCCTGCTCGCCCGCCCCGAGTCCGAGGTCGACGATGTGATCGGCGACCTTGATCATGTCGGCGTCGTGTTCGACGACCAGCACCGTGTTGCCCTGGTCGCGGAGCAGGCGCAGGATGTCGATGAGCCGGAGGTTGTCTCGAGAGTGCAGCCCGATGGATGGCTCGTCGAGCACATACAGGGTGCCGACGAGCGCCGCACCGAGCGAGGTCGCGAGGTTGATCCGCTGCGCTTCGCCGCCAGACAGCGTGGACGACAGACGATCGAGCGTCAGGTAGTCCAGGCCGACGTCGCTCAAGAATGACAGGCGGCGGCGAATCTCCTTCAACACCTTGTCGGCAATCGCGGCTTCCTTCTCCGACAGAGACAAGGTCGAGAAGAAGTCCTGTGCGTCGCGTACCGTCAGCGCCGACACCTGGTCGATCGTGCGGCTGGCCACTCTGACGTCGCGGGCTTCACGTCTGAGCCGTGCGCCGCCGCAGTCGGGGCAGGTCAGATAGCCACGGTAGCGGCTGAGGAACACGCGCACGTGGACTTTGTACTTCTTTCGTTCGAGCCACTTGAAGAAGCCACGCACCCCGGCGAACTCGTCGTCGCCCTCGATGACGAAGGTTTTCTCGTCGGCGGTCAGCGCGGACCAGGGCACGTCGAGACGCAGCTTGTGCTTCCGCGCCGAACGTTTCAGCGCCGCCAGGTACGAGCGGTAGTGCGGCTTGCTCCACGGCTCGATAGCGTTCTGCATGATCGAGCGGCTCTGGTCGGGCACGACCAGATCGATGTCGAGCTCGATGATATTGCCGAATCCATGACAGGTCGGGCAGGCGCCGAACGGGTTGTTGAACGAGAACAGACGCGGCTGCGGATCTTCGTAGGCAATCCCGCAGATGCGGCATTCGAAGCGTTCTGAATAGCGAAGGAACTGGGGACTGGGGGTTGGGGGCTGGGGAGTGGGGATCAGGGCCCACGCCGCGCCGGCACCTTCGCGATACGCGGTCTCGATCGAGTCGGTGATCCGCTGGCGCGAATCGTCTTCGAGTTGCACGCGATCGACGACCACTTGCAGAGTGCCGGAGGCGCCAGCCTGGACCGGATCGACGTCGTCGAACGGGATCGCGCGGCCGTCGACGAGCAGGCGCCCGAATCCCTTGCGGCGCAAGGCGTCGATGAGCGCCGATCCGGCCGCGGCCGACGCCGCCGCTGACGCCGACGCCACGGCGCCGCCGTTTTGGTCGGTCTCGTCGGCCTGCTCCTGGACCTCGTCTACAGTGTCCGCGACCTCGGCGCTGGCGAGCGGGGCGGCCACCACGATCGGAAGATCGAATCCGATGATGAGGCGCGTGCCGACGGGTAGCGCACTCAACTCGCGCGCGACCACCTCGGCGGTCTCTCTGACGACCTCGCGGCCGCACTGCCGGCAAAATGTCCGCCCGACTCGAGCGAACAGCAACCGCATGTAGTCGTGGATTTCGGTCGTCGTGCCGACTGTCGATCGGGGATTCCTGACGCTGTTCTTCTGACGGATCGCGATGGCCGGCGAGATGCCTTCGATCGCATCAACGTCGGGCTTCTCCATCCGTTCGAGGAACTGTCGAGCATAAGCCGACAGCGATTCGACGTATCGACGCTGACCCTCCGCGTAGATCGTGTCGAAGGCGAGCGACGACTTTCCCGAGCCACTGACTCCAGTGACGATGATCAGCCGCCCGCCGGGCAGCGTCAGGTCGACGTTCTTGAGGTTGTGCGTCCGCGCGCCGCGAACGATCAAGTCCGCGGCGTCGACAGCGCTGGCAACGGGAGATTCAGCCATGAGCCCTAGGGACGGTTTCCGGCCGCCTGCTTAAAAGACTGATCGTAGCGCAGAGAACGGCCGGCGGCTAGGGCTCAGGCCGCAAGCACGGATTTTCGCAGAACGCCCGCTAGGTGGCGGCCTTCAGCGTCTTGACATACTCGATGACTCGCCAGACGTCGTCGCGGACCAATTGCACCTTGAACGCGGGCATCGAGCCTTTCGAGCCGGCGTGCGGCTGATGGCCGTTCCAGATCTTGTAGAAGAGGACGCCGTCGGGGTTGATGTCGGTCTTGATCTGCGTCAAGTCGGCTGGCTTGACTTGGGGATCAGCCTCGGGCCCGTTGCCTTTGCCTTCGGGGCCATGACAGCGCTGGCACCGGCCCGTGAAGACGGATTTGCCTTTCTTCGCCGCATCGGCGACGCCCGCCATCGGGCTCTTTTCGGTCTTGGCCGTGGGCGGGATCGTCCAGCCTTCGTACTGAGCCCCGAGTAGTGACGTAAAGAAGAAGATACCGAGCGTCGAGCTCAGGAAGCGGACGCCAAACCGCCGACTTGCAAGATTGGAATGTGCTTTCTTCATGCGTAAAGCTCCTTCAGCCGCGGCCGGCGTAGAATGCGGCGATCGCTCGACCAGACACGCAGTTCCAGCGATCTGGCCAACGGCCTCTGCCGTCCGCGCCCAAAGGTTCTGCAATCCGCATTCTCATCAAACGCTGCCATGCGCATCTTTCGATCAGCCTCAGCACCTGTCCTGCCGGTCGATTCGGCGACGTTTGTCGGACCGGCCACCGTTCAACGCCTTGCAGAGGATGAGCGGGCGGTGCCGGTTGGCGTCTACCGCGTGAGCTTCGCGGACGGCGGACGAACGAACTGGCACAGCCATTCGGGTCCGCAATGGCTGTTCGTCGTCGAGGGCAGAATCCGCGTCCAACGACAAGGTGAAGCCGCTCAGGATATCGACGCGGGCGATGCCGTCGTCTTCGCCCCCGGCGAGAAGCATTGGCACGGCGCCGTCCCCGGAGGAAGCGGCACGCACATCGCCGTCAACGTCAACGTTCAGACGACCTGGCTCGAGCCCGTGAGTCAGGTCGAGTACGAAGGAACTGCGCGACACTAGGCCTCATGTCAGACTCCCCTGCGTACGTGATGGGCCACGATGACCGGGAACGGCGCCGCCCTCCTTCTTCAAGCCTCAATATTGAATCCCTTTACCGAACAACTGTTCCATCGCGCCGGGATTTCTTCGGGGATGAGCGTGCTCGATATCGGCTGCGGCGTGGGCGACGTCTCGTTGCTCGCCGCCCGGTTGGTCGGTCGCTACGGCAGCGTGACTTCAGTAGACATCGATCCGGCCGCCCTGGCGACCCTCGAGGCTCGGGCGTCCGCTGAAGGGATGAAACACGTCGAATGCATTCAGGCGAACATGCAGGAGTGGAAGCCAGGCCGCAGGTTCGACGCCGTCATCGGCCGTCACATTCTCATTCATTCAAAGGATCCCGTGGCCGTCCTGCGAGACTGTGCAGCGCTGCTTCGTGAGCGAGGTCTGGCCGCGTTCCATGAGTACGATTTTTCTGTCGTCCATCGCGGTTGGCCTGCCACGCCGTTGCGAGACCGGCTCATGGGCGTCTTCGATCAGTTCTTCGCCCGAGCCTCGTGCTCCAACATCGGTTCGCGGCTCTGGAAGCTCTTGATGGACGCCGGATTCGAGCGTCCCGATTGCCGCGTGGAATATCCCATCAGCGGCGGCTCAGACAGCGTCTACTACGAGTGGCTCACCGAATCCTTTCGATCGATCTATCCTCGGGCCATCGCTCAAGGCGTCATCGCGGATGGCGAGTTCGACTTCGACACCGTTGAACAACGAATGCGCGAGGAAGCGACTGCCGGCAATAGCTGCATTGCGGCCCCCGCAATGGTCGCAGCGTTTGCACGCCTGCGCGCGTAAGCTAATTCTTCAGTATGATTTGCAGACACAATTGTTCAGTCCCGCATTACCATGCGCTGCGGGCCACAAGTCCGTTAGGAGGACTCATGCGAGGTGTTCAGCGTGTGATGGCGATGGCTGCCGCGGCGGTGCTGGCAGGCCCAGCGCACCTGTCGGCACAGACCGGATTCGCGAACATGGTGGACCATCTCCACCTTGCGGTTCCCGATCAGACCAAGGCCGTGGCCTGGTATCAGAAACACTTCGGCGGCCAACCGACCAAGGAAGCCGAAGAGCGGCTGATGTTCGGTGACACCCGCGTCATCTTCCAGAAGAACGACAAGGCCACGCCGAGCAGCGGCAGCGTCCTCGATCACATCGGCTTCTCGGTCGCTGATCTCGACGGCGCGATGAAGTCGTTGGAAGCCGACGGCGCGAAGGTGGTGACACCGGCACGCGATATCCCCGGACTCTTCAAACTCGCCTTCGTGGACGACCCGTGGGGCACGCGTCTCGAGATCGTGCAGGACGCGGCCAAGCTCGGCCTGCACCACGTCCACCTGCGCGCACCGAATCCTGACACCGCGCTGGCGTGGTATGCATCCACGTTCGGTGGCACCATCGGGAAGTTGAAGGAGCGGATTGACGGCATCAACTACGGCGGCGTCTGGCTGCTGGCACAGAAAGGCGAAGCCGTGCCGAGCGCCGGTCATGCCATCGATCACATCGGGTTCAGGCCGATGAACGTGGACAACGTCGTGGCCGGGCTCAAGACCAAGAGCGTGAAGGTAACGACGGAGCCGAGGCCGCTCACGCTGCCGAGCGGAGTCTCGATGCGGTTGGCGTTCATCGAAGGACCCGACGGCGTGCGCATTGAGCTCGTGCAACGGAACTAACGACACGGTCCTCTGCCCCCGAGCCCCGGCTCAGCCGCTCGGGAGTGGGCACCAACGCTGCTTTGACTCGGGGCTGCAGCCGAAAAGGAGACGCCATGCTCGCTCGAACCTTGTGCGTCGTTTCCGTTCTCATGTCGGCAGCGACCGCGTTCGCGCAGTCGCCCGCGCCTCGGGCGCCGGCGACCGGCACGGCGGCCGACGTTCTCGCCTTCGAGCGCACGATGGAAGCCGCCGTCGTGCGCGGCGATGTCGCCAGTCTTGATGCGATGTGCGCAGAGGACTTCACGTTTACCCACGGCGACGGATGGACGACCGGTGGCGAACCGCTGCGGGTGGAGACCAAGGCCCAGTGGCTGGCATCGGTCTCCAAAGCCCCGTACCTGTCGCGCGACCTCGACTCAGTGCAGGTCGAAGTGCACGGGGATATCGCGATCACCTATGGGAAGTACGTCGCGAAGAACAAGGCGGCCGCGCCCGGGCGCGCCGAGTTCACCGTGTGGTTCGAGCGAGTCTATGCGTTGCGCGGTGGACGGTGGCAGTACCTGTCGCATCGGACGGTGCATGGACCGACGTACGCAACCCGCACGACCGCTGCGAAATAGCCGGCTGGAGTGAACCGCCGCAATCGCGTTCTCCGGAATTGCTCGTACCAGGGGGCTGTGATATAAGCGCCCCCGCGGGGAGCCAGCCGATGAAAACGCGTCCGGCGGCGGTGTTCACCCTCATCTTCAGTGCGTGGCTCGCCTACAATGCCCGGCCGGTCGCCGGGCAGGCCGGGGCGCAGGGCCGCGGCGCGCCGCCATCACCGTTTCCGGTCATTCAAGGGAAGGAATCGCGCTTCGAGAGAGTCGCCGACGGCGTCTACTTCGCCACCGGTCCAGGCGGCGGCAGCAGCCCCATCATCGTCGGCGATCGCGAGGCGCTCATCATCGACACGAAGACGACGCCGGCGGCGGCCCGAGTGTTTCTCGAGGACGTCCGATTGGTCACGAACGGAAAGCCGGTTCGCTGGGCGGTCAACAGCCACTATCACTACGATCACGCGAACGGCAACCAGGTCTTCCGTGCCGCAGGCATCGACGTCGTCGCGCACGAGTTCGTGAAGTACGCGATCGACAACTACGACATCCTCCACCGTGAACCATACATGACCTCCCAGGTCGTCAACGGGACGCGGCGCATCGACACCGCGCGCAAGAGTCTCGCCGACGAGCAGGATCCGCAGAAGAAGCCGGCGCTCGAGGCGGCACTGGCCGCGGCGCTGAAAAACTGGGACGACCTTCAGGAGATCAAACCCACCTCCCCGAACGTGACCTATACCGACAAGAAAGTCATCGATCTGGGCGGTCGCGAAGTGCAGTTGCTCTTCTTGGGCCGCGGGCACACCAACGGCGACACGGTTGTCTATCTGCCCAAAGAGCGCGTCGTGTGCACCGGCGATCTGATGGAGACCGGCCCCGCCTACATGGGCGACGCGCAGTTCGACGAGTGGATCGCGACTCTCGAGGTGCTCAAGAACATGGACTACGGCATCGTGTTGCCAGGTCACGGTGCGCCGTTCACCGACACCAAAGCGCGCATCAGCGCGTTTCAGGGCTACCTGCGCGACGTCGTGCGCCAGACGGCCGAGCTTCGAAAGCAGGGCGTGCTCGCGGCCGAAGCCGCGCAGCGCGTCGACCTGTCGGCGTACAAAGCCTTCTTCCCGAATACCGCCCGACCAGGCGCCGAGCTCCGCGGCATCCGCCATATTTACGAGTGGTTGTACGAGCAGGAGCACAAGCCGCGATAGGACGGGCGGCGGCGAAGCCCAGTGCGCCACGCGGCAGCGCTGGCGGTGCGAAGTGTGAAGCAGCGAGGTACGGCCATGCCCGTCGCAGCCTCCTTCACGGTGCGGAACATCGCGCGGTCGATCGTCCTGGCTCTTGTATTCGCCGCTACGGCTGTCGCCGCCGACGTCGACCGCCGCCTCGTGGAAGCTGTCAGGCAGGGACGCGCTGACGTCGCGCGCGACCTCGTCAGGCAGCGCGTCGACGTCAACACGGCGCAGCCAGACGGAACGACGCCGCTGCACTGGGCCGCCGAGCATGGCGACAGGGAGCTCGTGTCGTTACTGCTCGGCGCCGGCGCGAATGCAAACGCTGCCAGCGTATTCGGTGTCACACCGCTGTCGCTGGCCTGCCGGAACGGTGACGTGGGGGTGGTCGGCCTACTGCTTCGGGCCGGTGCGAATCCGAATGCGGCGCTGCGCACGGGCGAGACCCCACTGATGACGGCCGCTCAGTCGGGCCGCGTCGAGGTCGTCGCGGCGCTCGTCGAGGGTGGTGCGGACGTCAACGCCAGGGAACCGATGGCCGGACAGACGGCGCTGATGTGGGCCGCGGCCGAAGGTCATGTCGACGTGGTGAGGGCGCTCGTCGACGGGGGTGGCTCTGTTCATGATGCGTCCAGGCGTGGCTTCACGCCGCTGCTGTTCGCGGCGCGGAACGGCGATCTCGAGATGACCCGCGCGTTGTTCGCGACTGGTGTCGACGTCAATGAGGCCGCGAAGGATGGAACCACGGCGCTCATGATCGCCACCATCCGCAGCCATGTCGACTACGCGAAGTTCCTCCTCGAGCGTGGTGCCGACCCAAACAAGGGCCCGGGATTCGCTCCACTTCATTGGGTGGTAGGTGATTGGAGCGTCGAGCTTGCCGGTGACAAGACGGCAATCAGGCCCGAGGGAACGGAGTGGGATCGGCTGCTGCCGCTGCCGGACAAGGTCAAGATCGAGTACGCGAAGCTGCTGCTCGAACATGGCGCCGACGTGAACGCGCGCGCCAGAAGCACTCCCCGATCCTCCGTCGGCTCCGGTGGCGAAGGCGGCGCTCCCGGAGGCGGCGGCGGGCGGCTGGCCGGGGCGACGCCGTTTTTTCTGGCGGCGCAGGTCGCCGACGTGCCTCTCATGAAGTTCCTGCTCGCAAATGGCGCCGACCCGTTGATTCGCACCGCGCGCAACGTGTCGCCGTTGATGGCCGCCGCCGGCGTCGATGCGAACACCCGCATCGGGTACACCGGCATCAAGGAAGACGATGCGCTGGCGGCGGTGTTGCTGTGCCTGGAGCTCGGCGATGACGTTCAGACGGTGAGCACGTTCGGCGAGAACGCGCTGCACGGCGCCGGATATCGTGGCAACGCCGGCTCGAACCGAATCGCCCAGTTGCTCATCGATCGCGGCATCCAAATAAATGTCAAGAACGAGCGGGGCTGGTCGCCGGTCACCCTCGCCGAGGGTATCTACACGACCGACAGCAACAGCAAGAACCCCGACCTCGAGAAGCTTCTGCTCGAACACGGCGGCCTTCCCAGCCCGCCCGACATCGAACGCGATTCCTACGCTGTCCTCAAAGAGTCCGGGCCCGCGAAATAGCGGAGCGTGATCATGTCAACGCGACTGAGGGTGCTCATCAGCGGAATCGCTGCGACGGCGATGACCATCGGGGCTTCGAATCGATGGACGACGCCAGTCGCCGCTCAGGAACCCGCCAGGCGGCCGGCAACAGCGGCGACCGCAGCGCCGGGCGGTCCGGCTCTGAGCCGCGCCACACTCGACAAATACTGCGTGACCTGCCACAACGAGCGGCGGAAGACGACTGCTGCCGGCCTCGCGCTCGACCAGATCGACGTCGAGCGCATGGCCGACAATGCGCCGGTCTGGGAGAAGGTCGTCACCAAGCTTCGCGGTCGCGAGATGCCGCCTCCAGGATCGCCGCGACCCGATGACGCCGCCTACGCCGGCGTCATTGCGTCGATCGAGGCGGCCCTCGACCAGGCGGCCATTGACAATCCGAATCCCGGTCGCGTCGGCGTGCATCGACTCAACCGGACGGAATACGCCAACGCCATCCGCGACCTTCTGGCTCTGGACATCGACGCCCAGACGTTGCTGCGGCCGGACGAAACGGGCTACGGCTTCGACAACATCGCGGATGTGCTGACGATTTCGCCAGGGCTGATGGAAGAGTACAAGCTGGCCGCCTGGAAGATCAGCCGGCTGGCCGTCGGTGACCCGACGCTGCGGCCCAGCGTCGCAACCTACAAAGTCTCGCGCTTCCTCGATCAGGAGTACCGGGTGAGCGAAGAGCTGCCGTTCGGCTCTCGCGGCGGCACCGTGATTCGACACACCTTCGCACTCGACGGGGAATACGTGCTCAGAATCGGGCTGAAGCGGGCGTACGCGCAGAACATCATCCAAGGTCTCCGGGAGCGCGAGCAGATTGACGTGCGGATGAATGGCGAGCTCGTCAAGCTGTTCGCCATCGGCGGCGAGTGCGTCAACTCGAAAGAGGCACGGTGTCAGGCGTTTCGTCCCGAGCTGAATGTCGCAAACGGCGTGCGCGTGCTGCCGGCCGAGTACGAGCTGTACGCCGACAGGGCGCTCGAGGTCCGCTTCGCAGCGAAGGCGGGGCCCGCCACCATCACGGCTGCCTTCCTGGACAAGAACGCGGCGATCACCGAGGGTGGCGGAGCGGCGCGAAAGCCGTTGACGGTGTGGCAGACCGACACCGGCGAGGGTCTGATGGCGCTCGACAATGTGTCGATCGAAGGACCGTTCAACGCCGCCGTGCCGCAGGTGACGCCGAGCCGAACCCGAATCTTCATCTGCCGGCCCGTGTCGCGCCAGGAAGAAGGGCCATGCGCGAGGCAGATACTCGCGAAGCTGGCGAGACGGGCTTATCGCCGGCCGGTTACGGAACAAGAGGTCGGCGCGCTGCTCCGGTTCTATGAGATCGGCCGATCGAAGCGTGACTTTGACGGAGGAATTCAGGCCGCTCTGGAGGCGCTGCTGATGGCGCCAAATTTCCTTCTGCGCGTGATGCAAGAGCCTGCGAAGGCCGCGCCGGGATCGGTCTACCGCCTCGACGACATCGACCTCGCCTCGCAGCTGTCATTTTTTCTCTGGAGCAGCATTCCCGACGACGAATTGCTCGACCTGGCAGCGTCCGGGAAACTGCGGAACCCGCGATTGCTTGAACAGCAGGTCCGGCGCATGCTCGCCGATCCGAAAGCGGACGCGCTCGTCGACAGCTTCTTCACGCAATGGCTTTCGCTGCGTGATCTGAAGAACGTGACACCGGATCCGGCGCACTATCCGGATTTCGACGACAATCTCCGCGACGCGTTCCTGCAAGAGACCCGGTTGTTTTTACTTAGTCAACTCCGCGAGGATCGCGGCGCGGCTGAGCTCCTCACAGCGGACTACACGTTCCTCAACGAACGGCTGGCACGCTTCTACGGCGTGCCCAACGTGTATGGCGCACGATTCCGGAAAGTGCAGCTGACGGATCCTAATCGCCGGGGGCTGCTCGGTCAGGCGAGCATCCTGACGGTCACGTCGTACTCAACGAGAACGTCACCGGTTGTGCGTGGGAAGTGGCTGCTGACCAACATCCTCGGCTCGCCGCCTCCACCCCCGCCGCCAAACGTGCCGGCGCTGCTCGAGAGCGGCGAAGGAGGCATCGCGCCTTCGTCGGTACGTGACCGCATGGCCGAGCACCGCCGCAACGCCGTCTGCGCGAGCTGCCATCGACGCATCGATCCGATGGGCTTCGCCCTCGAGAACTTCAGCGCGATCGGCCGGTGGCGGACCACCGAGTTCGGGCTGCCAATCGACGCGTCCGGAGCATTTCCCGATGGGACGACGTTCGCCAGCCCGGCAGAATTCCGCAGCGCGCTTCAGAGGCAGAAGGACGAGTTTCTGCGGACGCTGACGGCGAAGCTGCTCACCTACGCGCTCGGACGCGGCGTGGAGTCTTACGATATGCCCGCCGTCCGGTCGATCCTGCGCGACGCGGCCGCTCACGAGTACCGCTGGTCGGCGCTTCTCGTCAACATCGCAAGGAGCGTCCCGTTTCAGATGCGGAAGACGGCACAAGAGACGCCTCGCGCCGTGGCGGCAGCCCGCATTGGCGGCTCCGCGGCCCGGCAAGATCGCTGACGCGTTGACAAACGGAGAAGAAATGAGTTCTTCACTGGTGTTCGGAAAGCATCTGGCGCGCCGGACGTTCTTACGCGGGGTTGGAGCGACGGTGGCGCTGCCCATGCTGGACGCGATGGCGCCGGCCTTCGCGGCCGCCCCCAGGCCTGCCCGCCGGCTCGGAGTGGTCTACGTCCCCAATGGCATGAACATGCTCGAGTGGCGACCGAAATCGGTGGGAGCCGGGTTCGAGCTCTCGCCGACGCTGGCGCCGCTCGCGCCGTTCCGCGATCGGCTGTTGGTGCTGACCGGGCTCGCCAATGCCGAAGCGGACCCGCGGCCGGGCGAAGGGCTCGGGGATCATTCCCGGGCGCAGGCGGTGTTCCTGACGGGCGTTCATCCTCGCAAGACGGAAGGTTCCGATCTTCGCGCGGGCGTTTCCGCCGATCAGATCATCGCCAGGGAGCTCGGCCGGGAGACCGAACTGGCGTCGCTTGAACTCGGGCTCGAGGCGGTCGATCTCGTCGGCGGCTGCGAAGACGGCTATGCCTGCGCGTATAGCGGCGCGCTGGCGTGGCGCAGCGACACCATGCCGCTGCCGGTGCAGGCCCAGCCGCGCGCCGTCTTTGAGCGTCTGTTCGGCGCGAGCGACAGCACGGACCGCGCGAGTCGTTTGAGCCGCGCCGATATGGAACGCAGCATCCTCGACTTGGTATCCGCACAGCTGACGGCGCTCCAGCGACGCCTGGGCCCCGGGGATCGGAACCGCGTCACGGAGTACTTCGAGTCGATTCGCGATATCGAGCGGCGTATCCAGCGGGCGGAGGAACAGAGTGGGCGTGGCGATTTCCCGGAGCTGAGCCAGCCGGGCGGTGTGCCGGAGTCATTTGAAGAGTACGCCAAGCTGATGTTCGACTTGAACGTGCTGGCGTTCCAGACCGACTTGACGCGCGTATCGACGTTTCTCATGGGACGAGAGAAAAGCGGTCGGACCTACGCCGAGATCGGCGTGCCCGACCCGCATCACCCGATTTCCCATCACCAGAACCGTCCCGAGATGCTCGAGCGCGAGGCCAAAATCAACGCCTTCCACATGCGGCTGTTCGCCCACTTCATTCAGAAGCTCAGCGCCACTCCCGACGGCGATGGCTCCCTCCTGGACCACTCGCTCATCGTGCATGGTGCGGGCATGAGCAACAGCGACATCCATCTGCATCACGATCTGCCAATGCTCCTGGTGGGCGGCGGTGCCGGCCACGTGAAGGGCAACCGTCACCTGGCGTTCGACGAGACGCCGCTCGCGAACCTGTGGCTGAGCCTGATTGAGAAGATGGGGCTTCCCATCGAGCGCTTCGGTGACAGCAGCGGAAGAATCGAACTGCTTGCGGACTTGTAGGCACCGCCTTCGTCGCACATAGCCGATCGGTAACTGATCGTATTCGCGTTGGCGCAACGCGTTCAGACAGGGGGACCGCATGAGTCCGAGTCGTTGGCAGCAGTCCATCGTGTCCGCGACGGGAGTCGCCCTGCTCGTTCCAGCGCTGGCTTCAGCCCAGGCGACCGGTATTGCCGGTGTGGCCAGAGATGCCACCGGCCTCGTGCTGCCAGGCGTGAGCGTCGAAGCCGCGAGCCCTGCCCTCATCGAGCGCGTTCGAGCGGCGTCGACCGATGATCAGGGACAGTACAAGATCATCGATCTCCGGCCAGGCACGTACACGGTGACATTCACGCTCACCGGGTTTTCGACTGTCGTTCACGAAGACGTCGATCTGCCAGCGGGCTTCACGGCCACCGTCAATGCCGACATGCGGGTCGGCGGTCTCGAGGAGAGCGTCACCGTGTCGGGTCAGACCTCGACCGTCGACGTTCAGAGCGTGCGATCGCAGACGGTGCTGTCGAACTCCGTGCTCGACAACCTCCCGAGTCAGCGGTCCCCGCAGAGCTTCGTGCCGTACATTCCCGGCGTCGTCGGCGGTCTGGGCGACATCGGCCGCGACACCGCGTCGCTCGCCATCCATGGCGGCCGGCCCGGCGAAGCGAATGTGGCGATTGACGGCTTCAACGATCACACGTTCGAAGGGTCTGGTGGCGGGGCCGGATTCACGTACTACATCAACCAGGGAAGCGTGCAGGAAGTGACTGTAACCACCGGGGGCCAATCGGCCGAGCAGGCGGTCTCGGGCATTACGACAAATCTCATCCCCAAGGAAGGCGGCAACTCGCTCACCGGCAGCTTCGTCGCGGCTTACTCTGGCGAGAACGTTCAGGCGAGCAACTTGACCGATGAATTGATATCCCGGGGACTGACGGCCACCAACCGGCTGAAGGAAATCTGGGATATCAATCCGTCGTGGGGCGGCCCCATCCTGCGCGACAAGCTGTGGTTCTTCAATTCATACCGCTACTGGGGCACTGACACGTATCTGGCCGGTCTGTTTCACAACGCGACGCCGCTCGGGTTCTCGTACACGCCGGATCCCAATCAGCAGGCGAGCGCGAAGGTGGTGGACGGAAGCATCAACCTCCGGCTGACATATCAGGCCACCCAGAACAACAAGATCAGCGCGTTCTGGGACGAGCAGCCTCATTGCACGTGCAACTACCCCGGCTTCGATGCGACCGCCTCGCCAGAGGCCACCGGGTACGGTAAGTGGAATCCCAATAGCTTCAGGCAGCTGTCGTGGAAGTCACCGCTGAGCAACCGCGTGCTGCTCGAGACCGGCGTGTCACAGGTGATGACGAACTGGTACGTGCATCTGCAGACAGACCCGGCGGTGGCGGGTGACACCATTCCGGTCACCGCGCAGACCGGGGTGGTCCGATCGTTCAGGTCCGGTCCCATCAACCAGCTCGGCCAGCACAAGAGCAATCCGATCACCGCCAGAGCTGCGGTGAACTACGTCACGGGCTCCCATGCGTTCAAGGTCGGGTTCAGCAACCTGTGGGGCCGCCGCGACACGACCCAGGAGATTCCGCAATCCGTGTCGTACCGCGTCAGCACCGCGACCAACGGCGTTGCCAATCAGATTACCGAGTACGCGAACGCCAGGTGGATCGAGAAGGTCAACGCCAGCCTCGGCCTTTATGCCCAGGACCAGTGGACGATCAAGCGCGCGACCGTGAATGCCGGCCTTCGGTTCGACTACTTCAA
>Ga0111538_10001118_pt1 | contig 37650 bp, 30 predicted proteins | sample SoiMethybrSBSTD1_FD_79669 | JGI IMG/M metagenome (GOLD analysis project Ga0111538, IMG submission 79669) | Bulk soil microbial communities from a Populus tree surrounding site in Tennessee, USA - Soil MetaG P. TD hybrid SBSTD1 (version 2)... | ecosystem: Environmental > Terrestrial > Soil >...
ACGCGGCGTCCTGCGCCGCGGACTCGCTCCCGCGAGCTGGTTTTCCCATGCGACAGAGGATCGCCCCGCGCTCGCACACGACCGACGCGTCTCTCACATAAATCGAATCAAGCGTCGTCTCATTTGACGCGGCTAAAAAATCCAGCGCGACCCCGCGTCCGTTGAGTAACGACACGAATTGATCGTACTCAGCGACCGCCGTCGCGATGTCCGGAGCTGCCGTGAAATTGAGCGCGCGCCATTGCCCGTCAATGGTTGCCGCGTCGCGAAACGCGTCGCGTGGATGTTTAAGGAGAATGCGAGTGAGTGCGCCAGTTTCGGACTGCGCCGTCTCGGTCACGTGCGGATCACCCAGACGTAAACCGGGAGACCCGCCAGCAGCAGCAGGAATCCCCAGTAGACCACGTCAGCGCCAGCTCCGCCGATCGCCCACAGCGAGTAGGCGAAGGCGAGGGCGGAAATGACCTGGGTGCCAGGGGTGCCGGGGTTTCTGCTGACAAACCCAGCGAGCGAACAAAACACGTACGGGATCAGCGTGCTCAGGGTGGAGAGCAGGATCACGAACGTGAACAGCGATACCAGCCCGCGGGTGTAGTTCATCGCGATCAGTGTGGTCGACAAGATGCTGCCGATGACCAGACCGAAGGCCGGTGCGTCAGTGGATGACCGGCGCCGAAAGATCGACGGGAACAAGCCGTCTTCGGAAACGGCGAGTGGAAGCTGACCGACGATCAGGATCCACCCGTTCAGAGCACCCAGGCACGAGATCGCCGCACCGAGCGAGACGAACGCGGCACCGCCATTCCCGACAAGTATGCGCGCTGCTTCGGTGTACGGAGCAGTCGTCTGGTTCAACACTGCCGGGGGCACGGTGCCCATGACCGCGACCGTCCCGAGGATGTAGACGGCTGCTGCGAGCAGGGTTCCGATCACCGTGGCGCGCGGAATTGTCTGTTCTGGACGGCGAATCTTCGCTGCCGGAATCGTGGCGCACTCGAGGCCGAGGAAGGCCCAGAGCGTCAGAGTCGCCGTTGCCGTGACACCGTGTGCGATGGCTCGAGGGCTCGAGTCAGACACGGCGAAGTGGTCACCGTTCAACACGAACATGCCGCCCACACCCACCATGACAAGCGGCAGGATCTTGAGCACGGTCGTCGTGACCTGAACGACTCCTGCGGTCCGCACGCCGCGAAAATTCACGGCGGTCAGCGCCCACAGCGCGATGATCGCGAGACCGGCGCTGGAAGCCGGATTGCGCACGATCGAGGGAACGAACGGGTCGAGATAGCCAACGAACGCCACCGACAGTGCCGCGTTGGCGCACCACACAGAGATCCAGTAGCCCCACGCAACGATGAACCCCGCCAGGTCACCAAATGCCGCCCGCGTGTAGGCGTAAGGCCCTCCCGTCGCGGGATTGGTCGCCGCCAGTCGCGCAAACACGAGCGCGAGGAGCACGGCGCCCGCCGTCGACATCATCCAGCCGCCCAGACTGATCGCGCCAAACGGTGCGAGGGACGCGGGAAGCAGGAAGACGCCGGAACCGACCATGTTGCCCATGACGAGCGCTACGGCCATCCAGAATCCGAGCGGCGCTCGCTCGGTGTGCACGTCCTGGGCTGCTGCGATCTCGGTCACCACCGCGAGTATGTCAGAATCGAGGCGTGGTCTCGATCCTCCGCAAAGAACGCCGCGTCGTCGAGCACTTCCGCGCGGTCGGCGCGACCTCGCCGGCGACCGCCAGGCGACTCGACGATCTGCACGAGCGGCACACTCTCGGGTTGCGACGGCTGCGCAACCGTGCCGTCATCCGGGAATCAAGCCCGGAGCACTTCTATCTCGACGAGGAAGTCTGGCACGCCCTCGGACGGACGCGCCGTCGCGTCAGCATCGTCGTCCTGGTGCTGATCGTCCTCCTCATCATCGGGGTCCTCGGAGTGAGCCGGTTGATCGCGCCATCGTAGCGCGTCAACTCGCTTTGATTACTTTGTCGGGATGAGGGCGTCGCGGACGGCGACGCGTCGGTAGAGTTCCCAATCGGTGGCTGGATTGCCCTCGAGAAACAAGTGACCGATGGCGTTGTGCGTATCGCCAGCCGCCGCCGTCACGACGATCGTGTCGAAGGGCGTCGAGCGCGCGCGCCCCGGGATATCGACGGTGTAGTCGGTGAGGCCTGGTTGGCGCCGATGCTCGGGGATTGGACCAAGCTCCAAGGTGCTGACGATGTGACTTCCGGACAGGAACGTCAGGACGTACCGATCGTCGGAGTCGAGTGTCACGTCCAGGTATCGCCGACCCGCGCGTGGCGGACAGTCGATGGCGAGCGGCCCCACCAGCACGCGGTTTCCCTGCGCATCGTACGCCGACCCCACCTGCCGAATCGTTGACAGCTCACCGAGCGGCACGACCGCTCCAGCGTGGCGGTAAAACTGGCGGTTCAAGTTTCCACTCGGACCGCGGAGGTTCATGGCCGCGATTGCCGAGAGTCTCTCACGCGTGAACAATCGATCGGAACGCGTGATCAGGCGGAGCCGATCGTAGAAGCGATGAAGCTCTGGATCGCGGAGTTGATTGCTTGACGTCTCGAGGCTCCCGCGATAGCCCTCGGGGATCATGCGCCGATAGTGGCCGGTTCGCCACTCGGGGTTGAAGACCGCGGGCAGTCTTGCAAGCAGAGGATCGGCGAGCGCGCATTCATCGAGCAGGTGCACGTACGGACCCAAATCGAGACCGGCGGCGCCCATCAGGCCACATGCGTTGACGACGTTCCTTCGCGTTCCATGCCATGGCGACGATGGCCAATCCGGATCGCGAAACGTGCCGCGCTTAGCGAGCGTCAGAGACCGATCGTGAAAGTACACCGCGCGCTCGTCCACGATACCGCTCGGCTTTGGCGCCGCGTCGACGTTCCGACTGTTGCTCCACAACGGCACGTGCGTCGCCGTGCAGCCGACGACCAGTAGCGCTCCTGCAGCCGTGGCCCACAACCGCTTCGACGCACCGACCAGCATCCGGGACATCAGCAGCACGCTGGCAAAAACCGGAAGCGCCAGAAATCGGCCGCTCATGAAATCGCCGCCGATCGAAACAACGTACCCGAGGTAGAGAACGACCCCTGCCGCCAGCGCGCGGGGCGCAAGCGTTCGATGAAACGCGGCAACGACGACGGCGATCGCGATGGCGGTGAGCGTAATCGGATCCCGATCGAGAGAATCGAGAAGGTAGAGAACGCCTTGCACGTGTAACTCCCCCGAATCGATTCCGGTTGCCAGCTTCGCATACGCGGTGTTTGGAAAGGGAAAGCCGTAGTAGACGAGTGCGAAGATCGTCCAAACGAGTGCCGGCAGGCTGCCGACGGCAATCGACTGCAGAAGCGCACGCGCCGTACCGGCACGCCAGCTGGCGACGACGAGAAGCGGTACGACGACGAGCACGGCATCGGGCCGGGTCAGATAGAGAAGCGATGCGAGTGTCCACAGCAGCGTCAGTCGCCGGACGGTGGACATCGTCTGGGTGAGAAAAACAGCGACGAACGCCGCGACCAGCCCGTTCGCCAGGGGATTCTCGAGTCCAGACGTTGAGAAGTCGACGAATGCCGAGGAGAAGAGCAGAACGACCGCCCCGGTCATCGCCTGAAACGCCGAGACCGCACGCGTCAATGTCAGCCAGAAAACGAGCACCGACAGGATCATTGCGAGAGCAAATGTCGTGGTGTAGACGTTGCCGATGAGGAGATAGCCAACGGTCAGCAGTCCCATCCAGAGTGGATGTGTGAAGGTCTGCACGCGTTCGGCGATGTTGAACGTCAGCCCGAACCCGTGCGTCACATTCAACACCGTCCGCAACGTAATGGCGGCGTCGTCGCTGATCCAGGCCGTGCGGAAAAGGATGACCGCGAAAATGATCGTCGCGATCGCACTCAACGTGCGACGGAGCGGGAAGGATGGCTGGTCGATGAAGGAAGTATACAGGCTCACCACAGGGTGCGCGCAGGGTACTGCGTGACGAGCGGATCGGGCGTCACGATTGTGAGCCCGTGCACGATCGCCTGGCTGACCAGCATTCGATCGAATGGATCGGCGTGCAGCGCCGGCAGCTTGACCACGTGAATTGCTGACTCTTCATCAATCGGCAGAGACGAGATGCCGTAGCGCTCACGTGCCGCAGCAATGAGCCGATCAGGTGGAACCGGCAGTCGCAGCGCACCTTTCGAGAACTTCACGGCGATTTCCCAGACCGACGCGGCGCTCAGCCACAAATCTCCCGTCGTGACACTCGAGCTGACGCGCGCCGACAACTTTCGTTCTCCAGTGATCAGCCAGAGAAGCACACACGTGTCGAGGAGTACTTTCACGAGCGTGCCTTCCGCTTCGTCCGCCTGGCGGTTCGCGCGGCGTACGTTCCCCGCGGTTCCGCCACTTTCAGCCCGTTCGCCTGGATGCCCTCCCACGCGGCGATCTCGTGGTCGGGCAAGGGATCGAAGAACGCCGCCGTCACGAACGTTTCCCCTGGATACATGGGCGTCAAGTCGCGTGATGCGCTCCGCACCTGCTCGACCGGCCGCAGTTCCGCCACGGGCTGGTTGTGTTTACAAATCACAACCCGTTCCCCTTTTAACGCCGCTTCGAGATACTCGGACAGCTTGGTTTTGGCTTCGTAAATATTGACCATAATCATGACCATATTATAAACCATTTCCAAGCACACACGTCCACGCGCGGAGTCCGACAGGCGAACTCCCGCGGGCGAAATCCGTGGTATTTTCGCTGCCCGACGGGTCTTCTCGTCGCCTTGCAAGATTGTTCAACTGGAGGAAAGGAATGAGTGTTTCAATCCGCTGGGCGCTGGTGCGATGTTGCGGCGCGGCGGCGATTGTCGTGGCGGCGGCGGGCGCCGGCTCGACGGGCATCTTCGCCCAGGCGAAGCCGTCGGTCCCTGCGCAGAAGCTTGATGCCGACTACACGGCGAAGATCAAAGCGGCAACCGCCGATCCGCGCATCCTGACGGAACTCGTCGACCACATGCCGGCGTCCGACAAGGTGCCCTCTCCGCTGAAGTTCTTCGGCTACATCCCCGGCGAACCGGGCCACATGACGTATTACAAGGACATCGCGCGCTATCTGGACGCGCTCGACAAGGCGTCGGAGCGAGCGACGATGTTCAAGATTGGCGTGAGCGATGAGGGTCGTGACATGTATGCGATGGCGATCGCCGACGAAGCGACCGTCAAACAGCTCGACAAGTATCGCCAGATCACCGCCGAGCTCACTGATCCCCGAAAGCTTACAGAGGCGCAGGCCAAGCAGCTCATCGCGACCGGCAAGCCGATCTACTTCGCGTCGGGCAGCATCCATTCACCCGAGACCGGCAGCCCGGAAATGCTGATGGAACTCGCGTATCGACTCGCGGTCGAGGAGTCCCCATTCATTCAAACGATTCGCAACAACGTCATCTTTGTGTTTACGCCTGCGAGCGAAGTCGATGGACGCGAAAAGCAGGTCGATAACTTCATCGCGCAGCAGAAAGGACAACCGGCGCCGTCGATGGTGTATTGGGGGAAGTACGTCCAGCACGACAACAATCGCGATGGCATTGGCGTCGGCCTGCGACTGACACAGGTCATGCTGAAGACCTTTCTCGATTGGCACCCGACCGTCTGGCACGACCTCCATGAATCGGTGACGCTGCTCTACACGTCAACCGGCACAGGCCCCTACAACTCGGTCGTCGATCCAATCCAGATCAACGAGTGGTGGCTGCTCGCGCAGACCGAGATCATGGAGATGACCAAGCGCGGCGTGCCCGGGGTATGGACCTACAACTACTACGACGGGTGGGTGCCAAACTACATGTTCTGGATCGGTGTGACCCACAACTCGATCGGGCGGTTCTACGAAACGCAGAGCTTCGGGGGCGCGGCGAATCGGCCGCTTCCGGTGCAGCAGAGTCGAGAATGGTATCGGCCGAACCCGACACCACCCGACATGCAGTGGGGACCGCGCAACAACGTGAACATGCAGCAGAGCGCGCTGCTTATCGCGTTGAATACGGTGGCGAAGAATAAGGAGACGTTCCTCGAGAACTACTACATCAAGAACAAACACACCGTCGAGCGAGGGAAGACGCGGGCGCCGTATGCCTATGTGATTCCGGCCAAGCAGCGCCGTCCCGTCGAAGCCGCCGAGTTGATGAATCTCATCCGCCGCGAGGGAGCGGAGGTTCATACCGCCAACGCCGCGTTCACGATTGGCACGACCGACGTCGCGCCAGGCGACTATATCGTCCGCATGGACCAGCCCTACAACGCGATCGTGGAGACGCTGCTCGGCGTCCAGTTTTATGCGCCCGAGAACCCGCGTCCGTACGATGACACTGGATGGGCGATTCCGCTGGTGCGGAATCTGAAGACGTCGCGGGTCGAAGACAAATCGATCTTCGACAAGCCGATGACGCTCGCGACCGCCGACTTCAGGATTACCGGTGCGATCGCGGGCTCAGGGCGGATCCTCATCGTCGATCACACCACCGACAACACGCTCGTCACCTTCCGATTTCAAAATGCGGGCGTGAAGATGTCGGCGGCCGAGAAGGAATTCGATGCAGCCGGACACCATTTCGCGCCGGGTGCGTTCGTCATCACCGACGGCAATCGGGCGGCCCTCGAGCAATCGATTACGGACCTCGGCTTGTCGGCGTGGGCCGTCGACGCGGCGCCGAACGTGCCGATGCACGATCTCGACGTGCCGCGGGTTGGATACGTGCACACCTGGACGAGTACGCAGGATGAAGGGTGGGTGCGGCTGGCGTTCGACAACTTCAAGGTGCCGTACTCGTACTTCGCCGCACCAAAACTGCGCGAGGGCAACCTTCGCGCAAAATACGACGTCATCATCTTTCCGCATGCCGGCCAGGGTGGCTCCGCGCTGATCACCGGTGGGGTCCAGGGCAACGAACCGCGCCCTTACAAGAAGAGTGAACTGACGCCCAACGTCGGAGCCATCGACTCGACCGACGACATGCGCGGCTCGATTGGGATCGAAGGACTGATGGAGTTGTACAAGTTCGTCGAGCAAGGGGGCGTGCTCATTACCGAGGGGGCGACATCGACGGTCTTTCCTGAGTACAACCTCACGCCCGCGATCACCCTCGAAACGCCAGACAATCTCTACGTGCGGGGGTCGGTTCTGAAGACGATGCTCGGCGACAAGAACAGTCCGGTGCTTTACGGCTACGACCAGAACGCCATGGCCGTCTACTTCAATCAGGCGCCGGTGATGCGCGTTGGCGGCGGAGGCGGGTTCGCTGGCGGGCGGGGCGGTACCGGCGCGAACGTGCCACCGGTCGGCAACCTGACGCCGAATGCGGCGCCACCCAACTTGACCACACTCGACGGCGCGCCCGCGGCGGCGGCGACAGGAGGACGCGGCGGACGGGGTGGTGGTGCTGGACGCGGTGCCGCGCCTGCGCCAACCGCTCCGGCTGAAGGCGCGGCGGCCGAGCAGACGGCAGCGGCCGGTGGGCGTGGCGGCGGTCGAGGCGGCGGCCGGGGAGGATTTGGTGGCGGTGGCGCGGACGTGAACCCGCCACGCGTGCTGCTGTCATTCCCGACCAATCCCAGCGATCTGCTGCTGTCAGGGTTGCTGATTGGCGCCGACTCGCTCGCCGGCCGGGCGGTGTTGATCGACGCGCCGATTGGGAAAGGACACGTCGTGATGTTCGCCAGTCGGCCGTTCTGGCGCTGGCAGACCCAGGGCAACTTCTTCCTCGGATTCAACACGATTCTGAACTGGAACGATCTCGATGCAGGACGCAGCACGCCAAAGCCGGTGGGCACTGGCGCCCAAAAACCGTAAAAGGTGGCTGGCACCTTTCAGGGAAAGGTGCCAGCCACCTTTTACGGTTTTTGTCGTCGCGTTCGCGGTCGGCTGCGCGCTGTTCGCGCAGTCGAGCCCGAGCGGTTTCCTCGCGACGACGAAGAACGGCGAGTGGCAAAGCTACACCGGCGACACCCGCGGCTGGCGCTATTCGCCGCTCGATCAGATCACCGCCCAGAACTTCAACGACCTCGAGGTCGCGTGGCGGTTCAAGACCGACAGTCTCGGCACGCGCCCGGAATACAAACTCGAGGGCACGCCGCTGATGATCGGCGGCGTGTTGTACGCCACCGGCGGCACGCGTCGCGCGGTCTTTGCGCTCGATGCCGCGACCGGTGAACTACTCTGGGTGCACCGCTACCCGGAAGGGCCCCGCGGGGCGGCGGCGCCACGCCAGCTCTCCGGCCGCGGGCTCGCGTATTGGACCGACGGCCGCGGCGACCAGCGCATTCTCTACGTCACACCCGGCTATCGCCTGATCGCGCTCAACGCGAAGACGGGACAGCCGATTCCATCATTCGGCACCAACGGAGTGGTCGATCTCAAGGTCGGAGTCGTCTACGGCGCCGGCACGCAGATCGATCTGGAAACCGGGGAGATCGGTCTGCACTCGACGCCAACAATCGTGCACGACATCGTGCTCGTTGGCTCGGCGATGAAAGAAGGCATGACGGTCGTCACGAACAACAACACCAAGGGGCTCGTGCGCGCGTTCGACGTCAAGAGCGGCAAGCCGAAGTGGACCTTCAACACGATTCCGAAGCCGAACGAACCTGGCGGCGAGACGTGGTTGAACAACTCGTGGTCGACGACCGGCAACACAGGCGTGTGGACGCAAATCACGGTCGACGAGGAACTCGGGCTGGTGTACCTGCCGGTCGAGTCCCCAACCTCCGACTACTACGGCGCGAAGAGGCCAGGAAACAACCTCTACGCCGAGAGTCTCGTGTGCGTCGACATCAACACCGGAAAACCGAAGTGGCACTTTCAATTCGTGCATCATCCGATCTGGGATCACGACATGTCGTCGGCACCGCTGATTGCGGATGTGACGATTGATGGGAAGCCGCGCAAGATTGTCGCGGTGCCGAGCAAGCAGGCATGGCTCTACGTGTTCGATCGCGTCACCGGCGTTCCGATCTGGCCGATTGAAGAAAAAGCGGTGCCGAAGGGAGACGTGCCTGGCGAGTGGTATGCGCCGACGCAACCACATCCTCCAGCGTCGTTGATGTACGGCCGCAACGCCTTGAGCGATGACGATCTGATCGATTTCACGCCTGAACTGCGGGCGCAGGCGAAGAAGAATCTCGAGCGCTACAAGTGGTATCCGGGTGTTGTCTACAACCCACCGATTGTCGGCAACGTCAATGGTCTGCTGGGCGCAATCAACATGGGGAACGCCAACGGTGGCACGAATTGGCCCGGTGGCGGTTACGATCCGGACACACACACCGTCTTTGCCCAGGCGGCAATGGCAACGATTGCCGCCGAGTCTGTTGCGCCACCTCCGCCTGGCTTCTCCGATCTCGAGTACCAGGCCGGGGTCGTCGGGCAACCATTCCGTTTACGTGAAGCCGCAGGCACCGGCACGTACGCAGATATTCCCCAGCGTCCTACGGGACGCGGCGCGGTGGCGCCGGCGACGGGTCGTGGCCAGGCAGCCAGTACGCCAGCGGCAGCGCCGACGACCGCAGGCGGGGGACGGGCGGGTGAGGGAGGATTGACGATCGACGGCCTCTCGATCGTGAAACCGCCATATGGCGCGCTCGCGGCAATCGATCTCGAAAAGGGTCGCGTCAAGTGGCGCACGCCTCACGGCGACACACCCGACAACGTGCGAAGTCATTCACTGCTAAAAGGATTGACAATCCCGAAGACAGGGCAGAACAGCAGTGTGGGTCTTGTCATCACGAAGACGCTCGTTGTCCTCGGCGATCCGCAGGTAACCACGACGAGCGAGCATCCGCGCGGGGCGATGTTGCGCGCGTACGACAAAATCACCGGCAAGCAAGTCGGCGCCGTGTTCATGCCCGCACCACAAAGTGGGTCACCGATGACCTACCTGCTCGACGGCCGTCAATACATCGTCGTTGCTGTAAGCGGCGGGCCGTATTCGGGCGAGTACATCGCATACAGCCTGCCGCGCGACGCCACTGGCAAATGACACGATTCGGACAGCTGCTCGTGGTATTTGCGACAGGCGCGCTGGTGGCAATGACGATCCGCGCGCAAGAGAGAACGGTCTGGGACGGCATCTACACTGACGAACAGGCGACACGCGGCGAGGCACTCTACGGTGAGCACTGCGTCAGATGTCACGGCGCCACTCTGCAGGGCAACGGCGAAGGGGCAAAATCACTCACGGATGCGACGTTCAAGTCGACCTGGAACGGCATCTCGATGGGGGCCTTGTTCGATCGCGTCCGCCTGTCGATGCCGCAGGACAAACCGGGAAGCCTGACACGACAGCAGGTCGCCGACCTGCTCGCGTTCATTCTTCGTGCAAACAAGTTTCCCGCGGGCAAGGATGAACTGGTTCGTCAGACTGACTTGCTGAACGCGATCGTGTTCAAATCGGAGAAGTAGGATTCATTTCACATATTTCTTTAACGATTTCGAGCCGACCTCCGCCCCGTAAATATTGCCCGCCGCATCGGCCGCAACGCCTTCGGCGGCGCTCGTATTGGTCGCCACCTCTACGGGATCCGGAATAAACGCACTCACCTTTCCATCGCTGATGCGGCCGACGCGAATGCCCCGCTTTTCCAATCGGCTTCGGCCATTGCCCACCGAACCTGATTCGGAATCGGCAACGTAGATGACGTCGTTCTTGTCGATGTAGATGCCGCTCGGACGACTGAACTGTTTCCACTCCTCGATGAACCTGCCTTCCTGGTCGAGGATCTGGATACGGTTGTTGCTCCGGTCGCCGACAAACAGCCGTCCCTTCGAATCGAAGGCCAGCGCGTGCGGCTGATCGAACTCCACCGGTCCAGTGCCCTTCTTGCCGATGACCTTGATCAGTTTGCCGTCCTTTGTGAATTTCAGAATGCGCGCGTTTGCGCCGCCATGCCCTTCCGAGACGAAGATGTCGCCGTTTGGCGCGGTGACGATGTCGTTCGGCTGATAGAAGTAATCGGGGGCCGCAGCGCCTCCCGGTTTGCCGAGCGTCATCAGGAGCTTGCCATCGGGACTGAACTTGAAGACCTGATGCCCCTTCGTTGCCCCCGGCGCCGGCCCTGTGCGCTCGGCGGCGGCCGTTGCGACACCAGCTTGCGCCGGCGCGTTGTCCTGACCGTCGGTGATCCAAATGTTTCCGTCGCCATCGACGTGAATACCGTGGGGAAAGATCAGCATCCCGGCGCCGAAGCTGGTCACCACTGCTCCGTTGGCGTCGAATTTCAAAATTGTCGGAAGACTCGAGAGCTCACCGGTTGAACGATTGAGGCAGGTGTTTGCACCGCAACGCTCGGCAACCCAGATCGATCGCCCGTCGCGATCGATATCCACGGCGCTCGTCGACCCCCACGATCGCCCTTCCGGCAATTTCGCCCAACCTTCGATCGTGCGATAGGGATTCTGCTGCGCCGCCAGTGAGATAGCGAGTGTCAGTGCTGCGATACTTGTGAACGCAACTCCCGTCCTGCTGGGCATGGCCGGGAATGTACCACGGTCTCTTGCGGTTGAGCGTCATATCATTCGTTGACGGTCTCCCGATACCGACTTAGAATCCACGCGGCAGGCGGATCCGCGGAGGAACACGGATCATACTAGCCACGGAAGAACACGAATTGACACGAATTGGGGTAACGATCTGAGCGGGACGAGAGACGTCGGATCCGTGTTCATCCGTGTTTTTCCGTGGCCAGGACCGCTGCGTCTTTCCGTGGCAAAACCCGCCTTGTTTATCGGTGGCTCGTGGCCTCATGTGGCTGAGGAGGTTTCATGTCCGTGTCACGCCGCGGGTTCCTGAGGGGAACGGTTCTTCCGTTATCCGGTACCGTCGTCGCCGCGCGCGGCATGGAGGCGTATCAAGCCGAGGCCACGCAGGAGCGCAGCGGACGCTCGCTCGTGCCGCCGGGTGTTACCGAGATCCGCATCAGCAGCAACGAGAATCCGCTCGGGCCCGGCAAGGCGGTGCTCGACGCGATTCTCGGCAAGTTCCCCGAAGCAGGCCGCTATCCGTTCAACAGCACTCCGAACGACGGCGCCCTGACGGCGGCGATCGCTTCGAAGTTCAAAATCAAGTCGGAGAATATCGTCCTCGGCGGTGGTTCCCAGGAAATCCTGAAGAACGCGGTCCGCGCCTTTACGACCCCCTCGCGTGGGCTGGTCACCGGCGCGCCATCGTTCGAAAACTGTCCGGGCGTGGCGAAGAAGCTTGGTCATCCGATTAAAGAGATCAAAGTCGATTCGATGTTCCGCCTGGATCTCGACCCGATGATCGACGCCGCGAAGGGCGCAGGTCTCGTCTTCTTGAACAATCCGAACAATCCCACCGCGACCGTGCATGGTGCCAAGGTCGTCGCCGATTTTGTCTCGCGCGTGCGGCGGTCATCGCCGGATACGGTCATCCTGATCGACGAGGCGTATCACGACTACGTGACCGATCCGTCGTACCAGAGTGCGATAGCGATGGCGCTGGAAACGCCGAACGTGTTCGTGACGCGGACGTTCTCCAAGGCATACGGAATGGCTGGCATGCGCGTCGGGTATGCGATCGGCCGTGCGGAAACGATGAAGCCGCTCGAAAAGCTGAAGATGCCCTACAACGTCAGTGTGTTCGGCGTCGCCGCTGCGATTGCCGCGCTCGGCGATGGCAAACACATCGAGGTCGAGCGAGAGCGGAACACGAAGGTGCGCGCGTACACGATCAAAGCACTCGACGAATTCGGCTGCAAGGCGGCCGAGTCGCAAGCCAACTTTCTCTTCGTCGATATCGGCCGGCCCGCGAAGGAGTTTCGCGAAGCATGTGCCAAGCAGGGGGTCGTCGTCGGACGCGACTTCCCGCCGTTCGAAAAGACTCACGTTCGCATTTCAATCGGGACGATGGAAGAGATGCAGAAGGCGGCAGCGGTGTTCCGAAGTGTGCTCCGGCCGGTGCCGACATCGACAGGCGCACGAATCGAGGAGGGATCATGGCGCTGACGCGACGCGGATTCGTCCAGGCGGCCGGAATCGGCGCAGCAGGCGCGTTTGCGCACGGGTGGATTGGCGCGCGCGGCCGGGAAAATGCGCTGTGGTCAGCTGTCGAGCCGACACTCCACGCCGTTGAGTCCGGCCTCATCGTCCTTGCCAGTAATGAAAACCCACTCGGTCCAGGCGCCCGAGTGCTCAACGCGGTCAAGGCGGCATTCGGCGACGGTGGGCGCGCGCCAGGGCGCTACTCGAATGCCGGGCGGGATCTCATCGACGCGATTGCGAAAAAGCAGGGGGTGAAACCCGAGAACGTCGTGCTCGGTTGCGGCTCGACGCAGATTCTCCGCTCCGCCACGCATCTCTTCACGGCGAAAGACAAGCCGCTCGTCGGGACGATCCCGACGTACGAAGAATGCGCAGGCTATGCCGAGATGATGGGACATCCGGTTCGACCGGTTGCGCTCGATGCCGACTTCAAGATCGATCTCGGCAAGTTCGCCGAGGCGGCAAAGGGCGCGGGCCTGGTCTTTTTGTGCAATCCCAACAACCCGACGGCGACCTATGTGGGCGCACGCGCGACGCGCGAATACTTTGCCAGAGTAAACCGCGAGTCACCCGACACGACGATTCTCGTCGACGAAGCCTACTTCGACTATGTCACCGATCCGGATCACGACACTCACATTCCGATCGCCGTCGAGAACCCGCGGATCGTTGTCGCGCGGACCTTCTCGAAAGCCTATGGCATGGCCGGCCTGCGTCTGGGCTATGCGATCGGTCATAAGGACACGATCAAGAAGATGGCCGATTGGGATGGCGGCACGGGAACCGGTTCGCTCAACGTGCTCGCCCTGCACGCCGGCCTTGCCGCGATTCAACAGGACGCGTCGTTCACCGCCGATGAACGCGCGCGCAACAAGGCGGTGCGGGATTTCACGATGAACTGGTTTGCGGAACGCGGCATGAAGCCGACCGATTCACAGGCGAACTTCATGTTCGTCCACATTGGCCGGCCGGCGAAGGAATTCCGCGAGGCGTGCCGCAAGAAGGGCATCGCCGTGGCGCGTGATTTCCCGCCGTTCGAGAAGACACACTGCCGGTTGTCGTTCGGGACGATGGAGGAGATGAAGAAGGCGGTGGCAGTGTTTGGAGATGTATTAGGCAAGAAAGCTAACGCGGCGTAGGCCACACCGTGCCCTGATCGAACCTGGTCACCGGCGCGAGCCCCTTGTAAACGAACTTCTGCACTCGACGTCCTTCGTACGTCTCGGTCGTAAAGATGTTTCCCTTCGAATCGGTCGCGATGCTGTGAACGGCGAAGAACTGCCCTGGCTGCCGCCCGCCATCGCCAAAGGTTGTCAGAATCTGTAGCGATTCGCGATCCATCACGTAGATCTTTTCGTTCTTGCCATCCGCGAGGTAGAGATACTTCTGCTGCGGGTCCTTTGAAAACGCGATATCCCACACCGAACCGTCGCCGAGTGTTCGCTTCGCGATGAACTGTTCCTTCACGAACGTGCCGTCTTTCCGAAACACCTGGATGCGATCGTTGGGCCGATCGCACACGTAGACCAGCCCGTCGTTTGACAGCTCGGCGCAGTGGACAGGCGTGCGGAACTGCTGTGCCGGGGCCGCATTTGGATCGTAGGGGCCCAGGTTCGTATCGTCCGGTTTGTTTCCGTACGCGCCCCAGTATCGTTTGAACTTCCCCGAATCGGCATCGATGACGGCGACGCGCTTGTTGCCGTACCCATCGGCGACGAAGGCCTCGTTCTCTTTTGGATCGACGAAGATCTTGGCGACGCGTCCGAAGTTCTCCGTGTCGTTGCTGCCTTTGCTTTGTCCCTGGCGGCCGAACTGCATCAGAAACCGTCCGCTCTTGGTGAACTTCAGGATGTGCGAGTCCTTCGCGTCGTTGCCGCCAATCCAGACGTTGTCCTTGTAGTCGACGAAGATGCCGTGATTCGACGCAGGCCACTCGTAGCCCTGTCCAGGCCCACCCCAATGGCCAACGAGGTTGCCGGCCGGATCGAACTCGAGAACCCACGGAGCCTTTCGGCAGCACGCCGCAGTCGGCGGATTCTGATCCGCGGCCCCCTCGATGGCATTCACTCGGTCGGCGCGATGCACGATCCAGACGTGATCCTGCGAGTCGATACCGAGACCGATCGTCTCGCCAAGAACCCAGTTGTTTGGCAGCGGCTTGGGCCAGAAGGGATCGACCTCAAATCGTGGCGCGACGACCCTGCCCTGCGCGCCGACCGCGCGATCCAGCGCCCATTCAGTCGCGCCGAGCACCAGGAGCGCAGTGAGGAACGTTCCGCCGACCAACATGTCTCGCCGATTCACTGCCGGCCTCCCGCTGGCGCGCTCAGGCCTTTGAACAGGAACTTCTGGACCCGTTTGCCTTCGTAGGTTTCACCGGTGAAGACATTGCCCTTCGAGTCCACGGCCAGACTGCCGACACCGTAAAAGTGCCCGGGCCATCGTCCACCAGCGCCGACGCTGGAGACTACGTCAAGAGTGTCGCGGCGCAAGACCCAGACTTTCTGATCGGAGCCGTCGGCGACGTAAACAAAACGCTGCTGCGGATCGTTCGAGAAGGCGATGTCCCACACGGATCCTTCGCCGAGCGTTGATTTCGAGACGAACGCTTCCTTGACGAACGTGCCGTCTTTCTTGAATGCCTGGATGCGATCGTTCCTGCGATCGCAGACGTAGACGAGTCCGTCTCTGGCGATGTCGACGCAGCTCACGACGTTGAACTGTTTCTCGGCTGGTTTGTCCGGATCGTATGTCCCGACCGGTGCCTCACTGGTCGGCTGACCGTATGCGCCCCAATGCCGTTTGTAGGCACCGGTCTCACTGTCGAACACAACCACGCGCCGGTTTGCGATGCCGTCCGCGACGTAGACCTCGTTGGCTGCCGTGTCGATCGCGAAACCCGCAGGCTGGTTCAACGTCGTCTTGCTGAAACTGCCTTCAATCTTTCCCGCTTGACCAATCTGCAGCAGGAACTTGCCGCCGCGCGTGAATTTCAAGACATGTGCATCGGTCGGCGGCCGGGACTGGCCGGCCATGGCGGCGGGCATCTGAAAGATTCCCCCAATCCACACATTGCCTTTGCCGTCGACGGCGATGCCCGCGGGTGTATGCGGCCACTCGTAGCCTTGGCCCGGCCCACCCCATGAGTTGACCAGCACGCCCGCGGAATCGAACTCGAGCACGTATGGCGCCGGCGCGCAACATGACTCGGCAGTCGGGGGATTGGTGGCGAGTCCGGCTTCGGTGCGCGCTGTGAGTGAATCCATGCCGCGATGGACCAACCAGACATGATCCTGCGCGTCAACTGCGACTCCCGTCACCGATCCCAGGATCCAATGATTAACGAGCGGCCGCGGCCAGAACGGATCGACCTGGAAGGTAGGGACCTCTGCTGCGCGAGTCGTGCGTTGCGCCGAGACCGGGATGAGCGTGAGCGTCAGTCCCGCGGCCAGCGAAATCGAGCAACGAAGAAGCTGATTCGTGGTGATCATCTGCGTCCAAATGCTGGGGCAGTATACTCCCGCCAATGGGCTCATTCAGAATCGCCGCGCTCTTGATCCTGGCGCTCGGCTTTGCGCCCATGGCGCGACCCCATGACATCCCGGCCGATGTTACGGTTCAAACCTTCATCAAACCAGCAGGGAAGACGCTGACGCTCGTCGTCCGTGTGCCGATCAAGGCCATGCGCGACGTCAACTTCCCGATGACCGAAGCGGGTTTCCTCGACCTGTCACGCGCCGATCCATTTCTGCGCGATGCAGCGCTCATTTGGATTGCCGGCAGCGTCGAACTCGAGGAGGAAACCGTCCGCCTCGGCTCGCCGCGCCTGATTGCGGCGCGCGCCTCACTCCCTTCAGACCGATCGTTTGTGTCCTATGCGGAGGCATTGCGCCATGTGTCAGGTCCGCGCCTCGTGCCTGCCACTGAGATCGCGTGGGATCAGGCGATGCTGGACGCCCGCTTCGAGTACTCGATTGCGTCCGACCGGTCGAGGTTTTCCGTCCACCCATCGTTTGCGCGACTCGGTATTCGTGTCGTAACCGCTCTGCGATTTGTCGCGCCGGCTGGGGATGTCCGGGCGTTCGAATTCACCGGTGATCCCGGAGTCGTTCGACTCGACCCCCAATGGCACCAGACTGCCCTTCGCTTCGTGCGGTTGGGGTTCGAACATATCCTGACCGGCATCGATCATCTGCTGTTTCTTTTCTGTCTCGTCATTCCGATCCGCAAGATCAAACCTCTCGTTCTTGTGATCACCGCGTTCACCGTCGCCCACTCGATCACGCTGATTGCGGCCGCCCTGAATGCCGGTCCGGTCGCGCTGTGGTTTCCTCCGCTGATCGAGACGCTCATCGCCGTGTCGATCGTGTACATGGCACTCGAGAACATCGTCGTGAGTGCGACGCCGGACGGTCCGCTCCCGTTCCTTCGCATCCCGACGTGGACGATCGCCTTCGCGTTTGGACTCGTTCACGGGTTCGGATTCTCGTTTGCCCTCCGTGAATCGCTACAGTTTGCCGGCTCATATCTGCTGACGTCTCTTCTGTCATTCAATGTCGGCGTCGAGCTTGGCCAGCTCGCGATGATTGCCGTCATGATTCCTGCGCTGTATGCGCTGTTTCGCTTCGTCGTGGCAGAGAGACTCGGAACGATCATTCTGTCGGCGTTCATTGCTCATACAGCCTGGCACTGGACAGGCGACCGGTGGGGCAGGCTTCGCCAATTCGCCTGGCCGACCTTCGATCTCCCGACGATTGTGACCCTGGTTCGAGGACTGACGATGATCGTCGCTGTGGCTGCCGCGATGTGGCTCGTCGTGACGATGCTGTCGCGCAGGCGCAGCCACGTGCACCTCGCCGAGCCTGTCCCGAGCGAGGAGCGAAAGCGCACGCGAGTCGAGGGGGCGTGATCCCACAGAAACTCATCGCCGAGTTGTATCGCGCGGCGCACGCTGATCGGTGGACGATTCCAATCGAACGATTCGCCGATGCGCTGCGAATGAGTGCGGATCACGCGGCGCCAGCTGATCTGACTCGCTACCTGCGCGGACTGCATCTCGAGGATCTCGCTTTGGCGTGCGGGTGCGCGGCTGGCGACCAAGGTGCGTGGGATCACTTCGTACGGGAACACCGACCGATTCTCTATCGTGCAGCCGACGCGCTCGACCCCTCGGGCGGTGCACGAGAGATTGCTGATTCGATTTACGGGGAGCTGTACGGGGTTCGTGAGCGAGAAGGGGAGCGGCTGTCGCTGTTCAGGTATTACCACGGCCGCAGTTCGCTGAAAACCTGGCTCCGTGCCGTGCTCGCCCAGCGCCATGTTGACGGAATTCGTGCTGTGCGACGCCTCGATCCACTGCCGGAGGAGGAAAGCGCCGATACCCTCTCTGCATCGACGCCTTTCGCGCCGGATCCTGACCGAGTGCGATACCGTGCGCTGATTCAGCGTGCGTTCAAGTCTGCTGTGTCCGCGCTGACCGATCGCGATCGCCTTAGACTGGCGTGTTACTACACGCAGCAATTGACCCTTGCCGAGACAGGGCGCGTTCTCAAGGAACACGAGGCAACTGTGTCGCGACAGCTCGCCAAAACGCGCCAGGTGCTTCGGCGCGAGGTCGAGCGTCACTTGCGCGACGAGGATCGGCTGGATGCGGCGGAAATCGAGCAGTGTTTCGCATATGTCCTCGAAGATCCGGGGCCGATGGACCTGGGCGGTATGCTCCGCAAGAATTCGGCGTCGGATCGTTCAATATGATGGAGGGGCTCAGGGGCTCATGCCTTGACGTTAGGGTTCAGGACCAGGATGGATAACAGCGTTCGCGATCGATCGATTGAATCGTTGCTGCGACGCCGCGAAGGGGAGGCGCCGCGGTTGACGGATCAGTGTGTCGACGCGGAATCGCTTGCGGCATGGATGGAAGGTGCACTCCCGTCCGAGGCGCGCGCGACCGTCGAAAAACACGCCGCCGGATGCGTGCGCTGCCAGGCCCTTCTTGCCGCTATGGCGCGCACGGAGCTCGACGTCGAAGGCCGACCGTGGTGGCGCAGCCTTACCGCCAGGTGGCTCGTGCCGGCTGCCGCACTTGCCACGGCTCTTGTCGTGTGGATTTCGGTCGGACGTGAACCGCTTCCACGGCAGGCGCCCGTGCCTCCGGCCATGACCACACCGCTCTCTACGAATCGGCCAGAACCGGCAGCGGTCGCGCCACCTGCTACACCCGTCCTGCCGCCAAGCGGGTCGCCGGATGTATTTGCAGACAAGCCATCGCGGCAGCGTGCGCAGGCCGCGAACGCGGATGCACCAGCGCGGCACGAACTCGACAAGATCGAGCCCCTCCGGCAGGACGACAAACTCGCCGCTGCTGAGCAACCGCGACTGTTCCGCGCACCAGCTCCTGTCGCCGGCGGTGTCGCGGGAGGGATCGCCGAACCCCGGCCGCAGGGCCAGGCGGCTGCCGACGCTGCTGCGCGATCCGCCCCGGCGGCATCGGCACCCGTACCGGCATCACCGGCCGCGACTCCAGGCTCTCCTGTCGCTGGTGTGCAGGCACCGCCGCCGCCAGCGACGCAATCTGCCAACGCAACCCCGTCGGCAGCGAAACCCCCAGAGGCCGCCAGACTGGCCGAAACGGTGACCATTTCGCGAGAAGCTCCCAAAGAACTGGCCGCCGGTCGTGGCGGTGGAATCGGGGGAGTGAACCGTCTCGAGATCCGATCGTCTGATCCGACCTACCGTTGGCGCATCCTGCCGCCGACCGGTATTCAACGATCGACCGACGGAGGAACGACCTGGCTGGTCGTTGATCCATTGCCGGAAGCGACACGCGCCAGTGGTCGAATCACGGGCGGGCTCACCGCCGGCTCTTCGCCGGCGCGCGACGTCTGCTGGATTGTCGGTCGGGAAGGAATCGTGCTGTTGTCCACCAATGGCGCAACCTGGCAGCGTCGTCCGTTTCCCGAGAGTGTCGACCTCACGGAGGTGCGCGCCGCGAGTGCGACCAACGCGCTCGTGACGACGGCTGATGGACGCCAGTTCGTGACGATTGATGGGGGTGCGACGTGGAGTGTCGTGAAGTGAGATAGTTTCTACGATGCTCTTGCGACACTGGGGAGTCCCGGTCCTGGGATTCGCTGCAGTCACAGCCTGCTGGCTTTTCCCCGTCCTCTTGAATCTTTCAACCGTCATCCCCGGCTCCGGCGCGGGCGATAACGTGACGTTCGTCTGGAATGTCTGGTGGATGCGTTACGTGTGGCACCATTCTGGGCAGACGTTCTTCTTCACACCATTTCTGTTTCATCCCGTTGGCACCGATCTGACCCTGCATACGCACACGGCACTTCCCGCACTGCTCGGCGCAGCATGGTCATCACCCATTGCCGGGCAGAACGTTCTCATCGCCCTCCATATCTACTTGAACTTCCTGTGCAGTTACGCACTCGCCCATCGCGTAACCGGTAAGGTTGTCCCGTCGCTCGCGGCGGCGGTGATCTTCGGAGCATCGGCATTCGTCAGCGCTCACCTGAATGGACACTTCAACCTGATTGCGGCATGGACGCTGCCGCTCGTGTGCCTGGTGGCACTGGGCGCCATCGAGAAGCACACGTGGCCTCGCGGTGTGCTTGTTGGTGTGGCGCTGGCAGCGACCGCATATACCGATTACTACCTCTTCGTGTATGCCGTGGTGATCGTGCTCTTGTTCGGCGTCTCGCAGACGATGCGGCTCGGTCTAAAGACCGAGCCCTCCACTGCTGCGCGCGACATTACATCTCGTCTCCTTGTCGGGTTGTTCGCGCTCCTGATTCTCGATGCGTTGGTGATCGCCGCCATCCTCTTGTTCCCGGGCGATCGCCTCGACATCGGATCCATTCACATCTCGGTGCGAAGCATCCGGAACCCGATCACCGTCGCATGGATTCTGCTCCTCGCCGCCGCTGCGACCGTTGCCCAGTCAAGGGTCCGGGTCGACACGATTACCGCTGCGACAAAACCCGCTCGCAACGTACTGGTCGCCGTCCTGGCGACAACATTCGTCCTGTTATTGCCGCTGGTGATACACGCGGGTGCGCTGTGGCGCAGCGGTGGTTATGTTTCGCAGGCCTACCTGTGGCGCAGCGCGCCTGGTGGCGTTGACGCTTCCACCATCTTCCTTGGCAACCCGTTCCACGCCGCCTGGGGAGATGCAGTTCGCGCTCTCTACGGCCGCCTTCACGTCGATGCCATCGAATCGTCCGCGTGGATCCCGATCGTTGGGATTGCGTTGGCGATTGCCGCGGTCGTTCTCAAGCGTGAGAAGCAGGAAATCGCGCCGTGGATGCTGTCAGGAACGGTGTTCATGGTGTGGTCACTCGGACCGTGGCTCACCGTCGTTGGCCGCCAGACGCCCCTCATTCTTCCGCCGATTCTGCTTCGCTTCGTCCCGATCGTTGCCAACGCGCGGATCCCGGGACGCGCGATGGTCGTGGTCTCTCTGTCGATCGCGATGCTCGCGGCGATCGGCTTCGAGCGGCTACTTACCCGCGGGCGTATCGCTCGAATGGCTGCATGGGGTCTTTTTCTGATCCTGGTGATTGAGTGCATTCCCGCACAACCACCGCTTTACGTCCCGGCGGTGCCGTCGCCCTACTTCGCCATGACCGATCGATCAAAGAAGGGAGCCGTCTGTGAACTTCCGCTCGGCCTGCGCGATGGGTTCGGCGAGACTGGCTCAATCGACGAAGCGGTGCTGCTGCACCAAACGATTCACGAGCGGCCGATCGTCGGCGGATTTGTCGCTCGTCTTCCGCCGTCGGTCGTGCGCGCCTACGCGACCATGCCGATCGTTGGGTCTCTTCTGCGGCTGTCGGACGGTGCGAAGGTATTGGAGACGGATGCCACTCGGAGCCCTCGCGAAGCTGCCGCATTGCTCGCCTCAGCGGGCATCGCATTCATCATTCTCGACACCCGCCGCGCGTCGCCGGAGCTGATTGAGTACGTGCAATCGAAGATCGACCTCAAGCGTGTTGCGCAGGAGGACGGTCGCGTCTTCTACGAAGTGATGGAGTGAGCGTCTACCGCGGGACGGCGCTGCCGATATTGCCACCAGATGCACCGCGCAGGCGGCGGAAGAGTTCCCACACCGAGTTGGTATGCGTGTAGAGACGATCCTCGGGAAGGTTTGACGGCGTAATGAATTGACCGGTCGAGGTCACGACCCAGCTTTGAAAGATGATCTGCTGCGGCATCGCTTCCCAGGTCTGAAACGTCTCGGCGATCAAACCGGTCAATCCGCCGACGTCGAACGTGTATAAGGGATCGGCCTCGCCGTTGTAGCCGACGATGATGATGCCGAACGGGATGTTGAGCGCGCCGGCGAATGCCTGCAGCCGCCTCATGTCGCGCGCGAACTCATTGGGCGGCAGCCGGTGCCAATCGACGTCCATGTGCAGGAATGCCGGGGGCACGCCGCGCGCCCGCATCAACTGCACCATCGTCTCGATCGCTTCGGCGCTCGAGAAGGGATAGGCCTCGATGAGTCCGATTTTCAGCGCCGGGTGAGCGCGAGCGACAGCGGACATGTAAGCCGCCACGCGATCGGCCGTCGGCTCGAGCGCCGGACCTCCGCACACGCGCGCTCGGCCCGAGACCCACGGTTCATCCATTGCCAGGTAGCTGAGTTGACCGCCCGCGTCTTCGATCGCCTTGATCGCATCAAGGCTCGATCGGATCGACGCCTCCATGCCGCTCGCATCAGCCGTACACCAGAATTCCTTTACCGATCCCGCTTCCAGCGCAGTCTTGATCTTCCACGACGTCAGCGTGCGGAACGCGCCGGTCCTGACGAATGCGTCATATGTGTTGGGGCCAACGATGGATGGTGCAGGCGTCTGTGTGTGCTGCGCATAGAACTTGAAGACCGAGATGACCGACCGCGCCCGCGCCCACTGTTCCGGATTTGCGAAAAGCTGCAGGTAATCAACGGTGCCAGGTCCCGGCGAAAACCAGATGCGATCGGCTGAAACGGGAAGCGCAGACACTCCGGGTTCAGGGGCGGCAACGATTACGAGTACTGCGGCGAGTAGTACTGCTGCGCGGCCGCACCTATCTCCACACATACCCGCTTCGCGCCCGCACCTCGGCGCCTTCCTGTTTCACACGAACCTGTAGCGTGTGAGGACCGGTGCGCTCGACGTTCCGCGGCGTGAAGTAGAGGACGTAGCTGGCGCGAAAATCCGCAAGCACGCGTCGGAATGTCGAGGCGAGGCTTTCTCCCGGCGATGTCGTGACGACGATACCACCGGTTTCACGCGCGAGCTGGTCGTAGAGACGGCCGATGGTGATGGGCGGACGCCCCGGCGATCGCGCGAACGGCGACGCGATGTGCTCCGGCACCGCAGAGGCCAGGACGATGTTGACGGTCGGTGTCGAACGTCTCGCGACCTCGAATAGCACGTCGGGATCGGTGATGCTGCTGCTGTCCTGGCCGTCGCTGAAGAGCACGATCAAATGCCGGCGCCCGTCGGATGCCGGCGCCGCGAGCGCGACGGCGACACTATCGAAAATGGCGCTGCTGCCATGGCCGGACAGCGTCTGGAACGCGGAATCGGTCGCTGATCCCGGCGCCTCGAAGTCCGCGAGCCGGCGCACCTGCATGTTGAAAGCGACAAGCTTCAGCCGATCTTTCGCACCGAGATCCGCCTTCAACTGCCGCACCGATTGACGAAGTTGATCGAGCACTGGCCCGGTCACGCTCGCGCTGACGTCGAGAACGACAGTGAGATCGATGGGAAGCCGCTCGTAACTGACATCGGTGATCTCCTGTGAGACGCCGTTATCGAGCAGTTCAAAATCGGTGATCTTCAGTCCGGTGATCGGTCGCTTTTCGCGGCGGACCGCCGCCTCTACGCTCACGATATCCGCACCCGAACGGAACGTTGCCGCGGGCGGCTGCTGAGGCGCGGGCGCGGTGGACTGCGCGACTATCACCGCGCCGATCACCGCGAGGCAGACACTCTGCCCGCTCATTGCGCCATCTCCCGCAGTTTTGCAAGAATCCCCGGATACACGCGGTAGTCGCCCAGCCAATACGTCCACCATGGATCGAACTGGTCAGGCGGCGCGGTTTCGGCTGCTTCCGCAAGGCGCGCAGCTTCCTGGCGGTCGCCGCGAGTGAGCAGCAACGTCATGAGTGCAACCTGTGCAGATTGAGCACCAGGCCAGGTCGCGAGCGCCGCACGATAGGCCTTCGCGGCTTCGTCGGGTTGTCCGCGGGCGCGGAGGACCTGACCGCGGACGAGATCGGTCAAGTATTGGACGTAGGTGTCGGTGCTACGCGCGCCAGGAGCGTCGAGCAGCGCAAGGGCCTCATCGAGCTTTCGGGTCCGCAACAGGAACCATGCCGCTCGCATTCGCGCTTCGGCGGCACTGTCGGGGATCTTAATCGCCTGCTGGTATCGCTCCACGATCTGAGCTTCGACATCGGTGCCGACAGTTCCCCGCAGCCATTGCTGCTCGGACACAAGCGCGTGCGCGAGATGCAGTCGGCCGTTGGTGGGACATCGCTCGACCGCGCGCGGGATGAAGAGCATCGCATTGTCGGCCATGAACATGCCTTGCAGGGCAGCCACTTCCGTCCACAACCAGGCACATTCAAACGCATCGGCCGCTTCAGGCTGACGCACGCGCACCGTGTATTCCGCGAGCAACCGTCCACCTTCGTCCCGCGCATAGCCGTTGTTGCTTCGGAGAGCAGCGATCGAGAGCTCGAGTGCGAAAACTGCCGTGCGTCGCGGCGCGTTGGGCCACGGGTTATCGGAAGATCGGAAGTCCCGGATCAGACCGGACAGATCCTGGGTAGAGGTGAGTTGGCGTTGGAAACTGTCGGCGTCGCGATCGAACACATCCGCGAGTGCCTGCACGTTTGCCGGAACGACACGCTTCGGCGGCGCGGGGGTCGCGGCGCGGGCTGGCTCTGAGGGCGCGCCTTCCGACACAACCTCGGCCGGCGCGGCGTCTCGCTTCGGTACCATGACCCATCGGCGCCCGCGGACGATGGCATTCTTTTGATTCGTCTTGACCTTGATCTCGTGGGTGCGGCCGTCGCGATCTTCCTCGGCGGGCTCGACGCCAAGGAGGTAATAGGCGGAAATCTCGTTGAGCACGCGATCGAACGCATATTCTCCCGCGCCGACCTGCACCTTGAAGAGTGCGCCGCCGGAAGCGCCGGAGAACTGATCCAGCCACCGCCCCAGGACGTCGCTGTCGCGGGCGACGCTCTGCAAGTTCTTGTCGCCGGTTCTGGTCTCGGCGTTGAATCTATCGATCGTGGAGGTGTCGAGGTAAAGCGTGTACACCGACGTGTTCGACCGGGCGGCTTCTTTGCCCACCTGCATGCCGAGTTCGCTGATGTCGGGACGCCCGCCGGGAATGTCGCTGGCCATCATGCCGGCGCTGATCAGCACAAGCGTCTTCCGGCCGTTGATGACGTTGATCTGTTCGAGCAGCGATCGCAACATCCCGAGGCCGGCGTTGCCCTGCCCCTCATAGTAGAGCGCGGCGCCGGTGATTTCGAGCATCAGCCGCTGGCGACACACGTCCTCCGGCGGATTGCCGCATTCGCGTCTGATCACCGATTCCAGGAGCGTCGCCTCGCGGGGTGCCGGCGAGCTCGCGGCAGCCGACAGGTCGACGACCTCGGATGGCCGCAAGTGGAATTGGTTCGAGGGGATTTCGCGCTGACCGAGGACGGTGGCCAGCGCCCGTGACACCGCGGCATGATCCGTCGTCGGATTCAGTTTCGGTCCGTACGGATACGCAAACAGCCCGACTTCGTCGGTCACCGGGAGCTTGTCGATGAAGTCTCGGGCGGTCGCGATCACATGACGTGATGCGCTTGCGTCGAAGCTGAGGCAATCAATCGCAATGAAGACGACGCGCGCCATATTCGGGATGATTGATGGGCCGCTCGTCGCCGCCGCGCGTTCTGCAGGTGTCAACGTGCTCGAACTGCGGCTCTCAATCAAGTTCGCGGACACGACACGCCGGCGTCGTCCGTTGATGGTGACCTCGAACTTGTCCGGGCCGAGGCCGGCAACTGGAGTGCCTTCGCGATCGATAACCTGGACGTCGACCGCAATGAGATCCAGGCTCGAACGAAATGTTGTCGGCGGTTTTTGCGGCGCGCCTTGTGGAGTCTGGGCAGGTGCTTCAGCTGAGAGCGCCGCGACGGCGGCCACTGTCGCGGCGAGCGCCGTTAGTCGTTTTCTCATTAGTGTTGTTCAGAAATCCCGGAACGTCCGCCGCGTGTCCTCCTGCCCCGGGACACACGCGAGCCTCCGCCGTTCAATGCTACGATTATCGACCCTGGCGTCCGCGCTGCCGGGTCAGGGGCAAGATAACATGAGGTTTGGTGGACGTCACACTTTTGCCTCATGTCACCGGGCAGGAGCCATCAGCCCTGCGTGATACCATCCGCGAGTATTTTCCTGACTCTGAGAGGTTGAACTGAATGACCGCGCGCCGCGTTTTACCGGCGCTGCTGCTCCTCTTTGTAGGGAGTGGCTGTGCCGCGCTGATCTACGAAATTGTCTGGTTCCAGCTGCTGCAGCTGGTGATCGGGTCGTCGGCCGTGTCGATGGGGGTTCTGCTCGGCACGTTCATGGGCGGCATGTGCCTGGGCAGCCTGTTTCTGGCGCGCGTCATTTCGGTGCGTGAGCATCCTCTCCGCGTCTACGCGTATCTCGAACTTGGGATTGGCGTGTTCGGCTTGTTGCTCCTGTTTGGGATGCCGTTGCTCGGCGGCGTCTACTTTCACTGGGGAGGGGGCGGCATCGGCGGCATCCTGCTGAGAGGCCTGGCCGCCAGCATCTGTCTTCTTCCGCCGACGCTGGCGATGGGCGCGACACTGCCGGCGATGTCGCGCTGGGTCGAGTCCACCCCGCAGGGCGTTTCCTGGCTCGGCTTCTTCTACGGCGGAAACATCGGTGGCGGAGTGATCGGGTGTCTTCTCGCGGGCTTCTATCTGCTGCGCGTTCACGACACGGCGTTCGCCACCTATGTCGCCGTCGCGCTGAACGTCCTCGTTGCCGCCCTTGCGCTCCTGATCGCGAAGACCACTCCTTACGAAACCGTAGTCAGTCCGGCGCCGCTCGAGCGCGCCACCGGTGGATGGGCCGTGTATGTCGCCATCGCGCTGTCGGGATTCACGGCGCTCGGCGCCGAAGTCATCTGGACGCGCGTGCTATCGCTCTTATTCGGCGCGACCGTCTACACGTTCTCGTTAATCCTCGCGGTGTTCTTACTCGGACTTGGCATTGGCAGCAGTCTCGGATCCGCGATAGCCTCGCGCATCGCGCGTCCTCGGCTCGCACTTGGCTGGTGCCAGATCTTGCTTTGCGCCGCGATGGCTTGGACGGCGTACATGTTGACGCAGTCATTGCCTTACTGGCCAATCAACCCGTCGATCTCGACCGACCCTTGGTACAACTTCCAACTCGATGTCGTGCGTTGTCTCTGGGCGGTGTTGCCTGGAGCGATTCTGTGGGGCGCGAGCTTCCCGCTTGCGCTCGCCTCGGTCGCGACTGGCGGCAAAGATCCCGCGCGTCTGGTTGGTGGCGTCTACGCGGCGAACACGCTCGGCGCCATTCTTGGTTCCGTCAGCGCCAGCTTGTTGATGGTGGTGTGGCTTGGCAGCCAGCGCGCGCAGCAGGTGCTGGTGATCGTCTCTGCGGTGTCGGCGCTCTTGATGCTCGAATCCGCGGCCGCGGAAGCCGAGTCGAAGAAATCGCGATTCCAATTTGCAGGCACGCTGCTTCTCGCTGCCGCCATGGGCGCGGCGGTGCTGCTCGCGCGGACGATTCACGAGGTCCCCGGTGTTCTCATCGCGTATGGCCGCTACGCCGCGACGCGCCTCGGCGAAGGGGAAATCATCTATAAAGGCGAGGGATGGAACGCGTCGGTTGCGGTCTCGCGTCTGTCGAACGGTGTTTTGAATTATCACAACGCCGGGAAGGTCCAGGCCTCGAGCGAACCGCAGGACATGCGCCTGCAGCGGATGCTCGGCCACATGACGACGCTCATCCCGAAGAAGCCCGACTCGGTGCTCGTGATCGGCTGTGGCGCCGGCGTCACCGCCGGTGCGGTGTCGATCGATCCCAACGTGAAACACCTCACGATCGCTGAAATCGAGCCGCTCGTGCCGCGGGTCGTCTCGCACTATTTCTCGCAGCACAACTTCGACGTCGTCCGGAATCCAAAAACCAAGGTGGTGCTGGACGACGCGCGGCATTTCCTGTTGACGACGCGGGAGAAGTTCGACGCCATTACGTCGGACCCGTTGGACCCCTGGGTCAAGGGCGCGGCCATGCTCTACACCAAGGAGTTCTTCGAGACGGTGAAGTCGCACCTGAATCCCGGCGGCGCGGTGACGCTGTTCGTGCAGCTGTATGAAAGCAACACGGCAGCGGTGAAAAGTGAAATTGCGACGTTCCTCGATGTGTTTCCCGGCGGCGTCGTGTGGGGCAACACGAACAATGGTGCCGGTTACGACCTTGTGTTGCTCGGACAGGCCGAGCCGACCCGCATCGATGTCGAGTCAGTCCAGCGCCATTTGAGCGACCCCGCGATGGCACCGGTCGCATCGTCACTGGGTCAGGTCGGGATGTATTCGGCGATCGATCTGTTCTCGAATTACGCAGGAACGAAGACCGACCTTGGTCCGTGGCTGGCTGATGCGGCGATCAATCGGGATCGCAATCTGCGGCTCCAGTACCTTGCCGGCATGGGCTTCAATCTGTATCAGAGCGAAGCGATCTACGCCGACATGCTGCAGTATAGCCAGTGGCCAAACGATCTCTTCATCGGCAGCGATGCGACGAAGCAGCAACTGCGATCTGCAATATTGCGGATGCAGGGCAAGATGTGATGCTGAAATTGCTGATGTTCAGCAATCAGCATTCTCAGAACTCACTGACGGGTTCAGCCGACAGCTTCCCGTCGAACAGATAAATGTGTCGCTGCGCGCGCGCGATGTAGTTTGGATTGTGCGTGGCGAGGCAGAGCGTGGCTCCGTCGGCGTGGAGTTCGCCGAGCATATCCATCAGCGCGTCACCGGCCTTTGAATCCAGGTTCCCGGTCGGTTCGTCGGCGAGCAGGATCGGCGGCCGCCCGGCAATTGCGCGGGCTATTGCCACCAGTTGTTGATGGCCGCCGGATAGCTGCCCTGGCCGTTGTTTCGCTCTCGTCGTCAGCCCGACGCGGCTGAGGGCAGCTTCGACCCGCCCTTTTCGGTCTGCCGGGGTCACATTGCGCAGCGTCAGCGGGTACTCGACATTCTCGTACACCGTCATATCCGCGATCAGATTGAAACTCTGAAAGATCAGTCCGATCTCGATGTTGCGGACACGAGCTTTTTCTGCCGGGGAAAGGCTGTCGACAGCTCGACCGTTCAGAAAGTAGCGGCCGCGTGTCGGCGTGTCGAGCATCGCGAGCATCGACAGGAACGTGGACTTTCCGCATCCAGACGGACCGGAGACCGAAATGTATTCGCCGCGGCCGATGTCCAGCGTGATGTCGCAGAGCGCCCAGGTGTCCTCGTCGGCGTCTCCCTTGAAGACCTTGCTGATGCCCTCCAGCCGAATCAGCGGCATATCCGGGTTGACGCCATCGTCGACGGGTTTGCTGCGTTTCCACCATGACATGCGCGTGAGGGTAGCACGCGGTTTTTGCGTCGATAAAAAGATGTGACGAATGGCTTGTAAACGCCGCGTGTGAGGTTTGGGTATTCCATGCTGGCGGGCTCTGAAGACCCCGCCCTACAACTAGAGTGAGGGTTGAATGAAACGAACGATGTTCTTTCTTGCCGCGATGGCGCTTGCGACGCCGGTGCTAGCTCAACATGTGCACGATCACATGCAGGCACAGTCGACGCCTCCTGCGACCCCGCCAGCCGAGGCGCCCGGGGCTCGCGGACAGGGTGGCCGGGGACCGCAGGTCCCGCCGATCGAAGTCCCGTGGAACGACGCCATTCCGGCCGGCACTGCCGAGCATGCGGCCCGTGCGTTGAAGGAATCGGCGCGGCATGGCGAATGGGCCGATATCAAAATGACCGACGGCACTGTCCTGAAATCGTGGGTCGTCTATCCGGAGCGTTCGGCGAAGTCCGGTGTCGTTCTCGTGATTCACGACATCCGTGGCATCTCCGACATCGCCCGGGCAGTCGGTGACCAGCTTGCACAGGACGGGTTCATTGCCATCGTTCCCGACTTTCTCTCAGGCAAAGGGCCGAATGGCGGCGGAACCGAGTCGCTCGGCACTGGTGTTGGACAGGCGATTCAGGCGTTGACACCCGACGACGTCAATGCGCGTCTCAATGCCGCGATGGAGTACGGAAAGAAGCTACCGGCATCCAATGGCAAGACCGGTGTGGTCGGCTTCTGCTGGGGTGGTGCGCGAAGCTTCGGCTTTGCCGCGGCGCAGCCGGCGCTGAACGCAGCCGTTGTTTACTACGGTGATGCGCCCGGCGCCAATGATGGCACGGTCGAAACAAAGCTCGCGAACGTCAAAGCACCCGTTCTCGGACTCTATGCCGGCAATGATGCGCGGATTGGCGCGACCATTCCCGCGACCGAAGCGGCGATGAAAAAGCTGGGGAAGAGCTACGAGATTCACACCTACGAAGGAGCCGGCCATGGATTCATGGGCGCGCAGGCCGGCGCCGGCGGGGCGAATTTGAGGGCGGCGCAGGAATCGTGGCCGCTCGTCGTGAAATTCTTCACGACCAATCTCAAGTGAGCACGCATCACGTGTCGAACTGCGCGGGCTGACGGCAAATCGTCGAAGATTCGAAGGCCCGAAGCAGCTCGACACGTCACCCGGCGAACGCATTGGCAAACAGCAAGCAGAGCAGCGCGCCCACGACGGCCATCGAGAAGCCCCAGATCATCAGCTTCCGAAACAGATCGCGCGCGACTTCCGCGTCGGGCACCGCGGCCACGCATAACGCGCCCAACGTCGACAGTGGCGAGACATCGACGAGCGAGGCACCGACGTTGATGCTCAATGCCACGGCGAGAGGATTGCCGCCACCGACTTGTTGCACGAGGCCGGGGACGGTGGGGAGGAATGTGGGAAGGACGACGGCGGACGTGCTGCTGTAGGTGGAGATTAAGCCCGTCACCAGTGCGATTACTCCATTGATTGTCGCTGGACGTGCGAGTTTCGCCAGAAGCATGGTGAACACGTCCATGCCGCCGGTTTTTTCGACCATCGCCACGAGCAGGGTGACGCCGCACACCATGACGATCGCTGCCCATGGCATGCGCCTGATCGCCGCGGTCTCGTCCGAGACACCAGCGAGAATCAGAATCGCCGCCGCGGCGAAACCTGCAAGACCAATCGACACACCGAAGCCAACAACCGCGATGATCCACGCGACGATGGTTGCCAACGTAAACCATTGATGGCCCGTCAGCGCTTCAGGACGATCCTGCGTCGCCTCTGCTGGCGGACGTGAATGTCGAATGAGCAGCAGGTACGCCGCTGCTCCCACCAGGGCGTGGGCGAGGAAATTCGCGGCCCACACCCGCCACTCGTGACCGCCCAGGCCCGCCGCGGCCATCCGGGTGCTGGCGATGATGCCCACGGCAGAAAGTGGCGAGAGGTTTCCGGCGTTGGCGCCGTTGGCGATCATCAGCGAGGTGAGAAATGGCGAGATTCCGGCGCGCGTGCTGAGCGCCATGCCGACGGGTGCGACCAGCGCCACCGATACGATCGCTCCAGGTCCGATGGTGGCAATCGCACAGGCGATGAGAAACATGATTGGCGGTACGAGTGCATGACGTCCTCGCGCAAGTGACAACAGGCGTCGTGCGAGAAGACCGATGGTGCCGTTGACCTCGGCGAGCGTGAAGAGAATGGTGACTCCGGCGAGAATGATGAACAGCGACGTCGGAAATCCGGCGAGCACCGCGTCCGCCGGACGGCCGGCGTAGACGCCGACCAGCCACGCAATTGGAATGGCGAGCAGCCCGACGTTGATACGCGATGTGCAGCTGATGGCGATGACCAGCAGCAGCGCGCAAACGGAGATCGTTGCAGCGGACATCAATGCGTCAGCGCGTACAACAACACATTGATGCCGGTCTGATAGCCCTCGACCGAGAAGGTGTAGAAATACTGCGGATCGGCAGCCTCCTGTTCGAAGGCGTCGCCGAAATCGGTGTTGTGGGTGATGAACACCAGCATGTGGCCTTGCTTGTCGTAAATCGCCCGCGCCTCCGGGGTCGCGCTGTCGGGACCGCGTTCGGAAGTGCCGCCGCCAAGGGCGCGCCACATGCTGATCGATGGAATCTGAATGACGCGTTTGACATCGAACTGCTGATGGAAGATCGGATCGGTCAGCGGCACATCGACGATGGGGTACTCGGAGGGCGGCAATACTTTTCCGATCTCACGCGCCCAGACTTCCCACGCCCAGGTGCCCCAGAAATCGTCGGCCCAGAGGAAGCCCCCTTTCAACAAGTACTCACGCAGCCGCTGCACCTCCTCGGGGCTGAAGTACGTGCTCCCGACCTCGGTCATCATGATGAACGGACATTGAAACATCAGATCATCGGTGAGGCGGAGGAGGACGTGATTCGGTTCGCCGCCGGCATCGCGGCTGATGCGCGTGCGCGTGAGTTCCGACAGTCGAATTGAAAGATTGATGTCGGCGCGTGGATAGTCGACGCTCCAGTCGCCGCCGAAGTCGCCGTCGCTGGCCTGCGAAAAAATGATGCGACAAAAGTTGAAGCCGCCGTCGAAGCTTTCCGGCGTCGCCATTCGCAGCGGCGTCCACCCGTAGCCGAACCCGAAGCCCCGTCGTCTCTGCGCCAGCGCGGTGGTCGCCGCGAGTAGCGCCGCGAGCGCCACACCAGCAATCACGCGTCGAGCCGCCGACGAGCGGAGCACCCGGATCACCTCTTCAGTGTACAGAACAGGCGAAGAGGGAAAAGAGAAAAGGGCCAAGGAAAGGCAAAAAAGCGAACACGGATGGTGGGACGAGTCTTGCAGGTACCGCGGCGGAGGTCGCCATGTGCTGCAGAATCGCCGCATGTGCTGTGGCGGGGATGTTGTCGATCGGATGCGCAGAGTTGGGCAGGCTGTCGGCGCTCGTGCAAGCGCCGCGATTCGAGCAGGCACCCGATCATCGCGCGGAAATCCGAATGACCGGTGCAGGTTCCGGATTGCCGATTGGTGGTGCTGGTGTTCGTCTCTGGGCGAAGGTCACCAATCCGAACCCATTCAACCTCACACTCGGCACGCTCAAAGGCACGCTGTTTCTCGAAGACGCCCGCGCGGCGGACGTCGATTTTCCGCTCGGCCTTCCGCTCGCGGCTGGCAGTGATACGACCGTGCCAATCGATCTGACGGTCAGCCTCGCAAGTCTCCCAGGGCTCGCCGACAGCGTGAGACGCGCAGCGAATCGTCAACCATTGGCCTACCGGCTCGAAGGAACGATTGGCGTCGACGCCGGCCAGCTGGGTCAGCCAGTCTTCGGCCCGCTGACGCTGTTGCGCGGAGATATACGGCCCCTGCCTTAGTAGGGCAGGGTCTTTACACCCTGCCTGGCGCGGTCTAAAGACCGCGCCCGACATTGCACCTCGGACTATGATCGCGGGAATGTCCGCCCTATCGCGTCTCGTCTTTCTGGTCGCGTTCACACTCATGCAGGCAGAATCCCTCAACTCCGAAGAACGTGCGCTCGGCGCATACATCGATGCGCACAACGGCGAATCGCTCGGGCTGCTCGAACGCGTCGTCAACATCAACAGCGGCACGCAGAACTTCGACGGAGTGAGAGAGGTCGGACGCGTGTTCGGCGCCGAACTTGAGCAGCTTGGATTTCAGAGGCGTTGGGTCGATGGCGTCGCGTTCAAGCGTGCCGGCCATCTCGTCGCTGATCATCCGGGCACCGGCCCGCGGATTCTGCTGATTGGACATCTCGATACGGTCTTCGAGAAGGACAGCCCGTTTCAGAAATTCGAACGTATCGACGAACGCAACGCCCGCGGCCCCGGCATCATCGACATGAAAGGGGGGGACGTCGTCATGATCGGTGCGCTGAAGGCACTGCAGTCGATCGGCGTGCTCAAATCGATGAATGTCGTCGTGGTGATGACCGGTGATGAAGAGGATTCCGGCGAGCCGTTGAGTACGGCGAGAGAAGCGCTCGTCTCGGCGGCGAGAGGAGCGGACCTCGCGATTGGGTTCGAAGATGGGCCGGCCGATCCGCGCCTTGCGGTGACTGCGAGGAGAGGAACAATGGGCTGGCAAGTCCGATCGCACGGAACACCCGCCCACTCGTCGCAGATTTTCCGCGAGGACATCGGCTACGGGGCGACCTATGAGCTGGCGCGCATCCTGAACGCGTTCAGAGAACGGATGGCAGGGGAGCCGCACCTCACGTTCAACCCCGGGGTCATGCTTGGCGGGACCAGCGTCGAGTTCGATCCAGTGCAGCTTCGCGGCTCCGCCTTTGGCAAAACCAACGTCGTCGCCGAACATGCCGTTGTATCAGGCGATCTCCGCGCTCTCTCGCGCGAGCAGTTCGAGAAGGCAAAACAGACGATGACCGAGATTGTCTCGGCTTCGTTGCCGCACACGTCGTCGACGATTACCTTTGATGAGGGATACCCGCCGATGGCTCCCACGGCCGGAAACGCCAGGCTGCTGGCGATGTACGACCAGGCGAGCCGTGATCTCGGATATGGAGCTGTGACCGCCGTCACGCCCGATCGCGCCGGTGCCGCGGATGTCTCGTTCGCGGCGAGCGAGGTGAAGACGATCATTGACGGCGTCGGGCTGATGGGCCACGACGATCACACGGTCAAGGAAACTGCGGATCTGAATACCCTGCCATCGCAAACGAAACGCATGGCAGTGCTGCTATATCGAATCGTGAAAAACGGCTTGAAATAGCTCACCTCTTATCGACCACGATCTTCCCATCCTTCATTACCAGCCGTACACCAGTGAACAGCGCGTCCATGGTTTGCAGCGGGTTCCCCTCGACCGCCACGAGGTCCGCGGTAAAGCCGGGTGCGATACGTCCGAGCCTGTCGTTCATGCCCAGCAGATCGGCTGCCGTCGTGGTGGCGGTCGCCAGAGCCTGCTCCGGTGACATGCCTGCCTTGACGAACCATCCCAACTCGCGGGTGTTCTGACCAAACATTGAGTAGACCGCATCAGAGCCCATGCCAATTCGCACGCCCGCCTTGACGGCGCGTCTCGTCGAGTCGAGGTTCTTCTGAAGGTATTCCTGCAACGGTGAGATCGCCTCCGGTTTGAACCCGTACTCATCTTTCGCGTCGATGTAATACCGATTGTGATCGATGGTCGGCACCCACACCGTTCCGCGTCTGACCATCTCGGCGAGGGTTTCATCGTCCAGTTCAATCCCGTGTTCGACGGAATCCGCTCCTGCGCGTATCGCATCTTTCACGCCGGACGCTCCATAGGAGTGAATCGCAACCTTGTGGCTGGCGCTGTGCGCCGTATCAACGATCGCTTTCATTTCCTCGAAGGTCAGCGTCTGCGTCGTGTCGACGCTGTCGAAACTGCCTCGTGATGCGTAAACCTTGATCCAGTCTGATCCGTTTTTGATCCGGTCTGCAGTTGCGCTGCGGAGCGCGTCCGGGTTCGGTGCCGCCGCCTGTCTCGGTGCGGAAAGTCCCTGGCCGGCGACAATCATGCGTGGTCCCGGCATCGCACCCATCGCGATCAGATCCCGCATGGCGAAATCCGTGTCGTTGCTTGCTCCGAGATCTCGAACGGTTGTGACGCCTGTCTCCAGCGTGCGCCGCGCGTTCTCCTGAGCGAGAAAGACGGTCACTGCTGGCCGCCGTCGCTGAGTGAGTGGGCGTGTTCCCAGTTGACGATCCCAGTAGTACGTCATGTGCGTGTGCAGGTCGATCAGCCCTGGGATCAGCGTGTAATTGCGGAGGTCGATGACGTCGGCGTTTTCCGGTACTGCTGATCTGCCGTCGATGATGCGAACGATGCGATCAGCTTCGATCACGATCTGAACGTCGTTCACAACTCGAGCGCCGTCCCACATGCGTGCTGTGCGGATGACCTTTGGCTGAGCCGTTGCTGCTGTGGCCTCGAGCATAAATCCAAGCAGGACCGCCGTCGCCACTCTGATATGCATGGGCGAAATCATACGCGCATGTAACCGTGAAGAGGGGGCAACGTATCTGTGCGCTACGCCCTACTGCGGGCCACCGCGCAAATGGCGCTACATGCCGGCGATCCGAACGGGCCTTCGATTTGCACGAGTGGAACCGAACGAATAGATGAAACGCTACCGAGGGAGGTAATGAATGAAACGCGACTTCATGTTGGGAACGGTGTTTTCGGCTGCCCTCGCGGTTGCCGTGTCCGCGCAGTCGACGCCGCAGTCGACCTCGCCGGACCAGGACAAGAACCGCAGCAGTAACGAGCAGACCGTGACTGTAACCGGATGTCTGAAATCTGGCAGCGAGTCGAGCAGCCCGACTGCTACTCCGCCAGCAAACCCGAACGCTGGACAGCCGTCGGCGTCGGCAGCAGCTGGGGGAGGCTACATCCTGACCGATGCAACAACGTCGAGCGGGTCGTCGGCGACCGGAGCCCCGACTGGTACGACCGGGGCGACCACGCCTGGCGCGGCCAGTTCGTCGATGTCGAGCGGTACGACCTACAAGCTGAGCGGCAGCGCCTCGAATTTCTCGACGCTTGTTGGCAAGAAGGTAGAGGTGAAAGGCACGTTGCAGAAGAGTGCTGGAAGTTCGAGCTCAGCGGCCGGCGCCAATCCATCGACCGAGCCGGGCGCAGCGAGTTCGTCACGAAGCAGCAGCAGCGATAAAGCGACGCAGCAGATTCGCGTGACCTCAGTCCGCGAAGTTGGAGGCAGCTGCTCGTAGAAAGGGCGGTAGCGGAAAGGGCGGGCCGGCAGCCTCCGCCGGCCCGCCCGTTCAGTCTTCATTGCGGCTTCACACGCCCCACCCCTGATTCCCTCGCCGGCTGAGCTGAAGACACATGCGCGCGGCGGTACACAGGTTTGAGGACAGCTCGCCCTCAACCCTGGCGTCTGTTGACCGTACCAGCCAGACTGCTCGTCAGTTCCGATTGATTTATAAGGACTTGTACGGATGACCTAACGGTCAATGGGTCGGCATGATTTCCGCATTCCCTGTGCCTAGACCGGTGGACGCCCTATGGGTTGGCGTCCAGCAGGAGTGGAAATGATGCGAGCGCCAAGAACTCACGCGGCGATTTTGGCGGTTGTGCTCTCGGCAACGATGGTGAGCGCACAAACGAAAATCACTGCGCCGAAAAACAAATACGACCCAAAAGATGATGTGAAGCTGGGACGCGAGGCGGCCGCTGAGGTCGAGCAGCAGATGCCATTGCTGCGGGACGACAACGTTACCTCTTATGTCTCAGATATCGGACACCGGCTGGCTGGTGCGATCCCCGCTGAATTGCAGCATCCGGAATTCAACTACACATTCAAGGTCGTGAATGTGAAGGAAATCAACGCCTTCGCCTTGCCGGGCGGTCCGATGTACGTCAACCGCGGCATGATCGAAGCGGC